>JAABUS010004710.1_pt1 | contig 19148 bp, 22 predicted proteins | sample 5560161 | NCBI WGS metagenome assembly JAABUS01 (sample SAMN10711885, study PRJNA513376) | rock metagenome | isolation source: Antarctica rocks | place: Antarctica: Victoria Land, Trio Nunatak nord | collected 2016-01-04 | reverse complement strand
CTACCCCAGCTCCGCCAAACCATCGCAGTCTACCCCGTCTCCGCGCCCAGCTGTACCACGTTGAGGTACCGGTTGAGCCGGCCCATCGTTGCTGAGAGAAAATGCGACTGCACTTTGCTGGGGGGCTTCTACCCCGAGTTCCGTTAGAGGACTGCGTATCGGGCTTTCAGCTGGGCGTGGAGATGATGTGGCAGCGGGGGGACGAGGGCGAGGATGGCTTGGTCGCCGAGGAAGGGGAGTCGCCAGCGGTGTTGTAGGGCGCGCCGGCCGCGAGGTAAGATTGCTGGATAGAGGAGGGCTGGGGCTGACTTCGGGGTTGAGATCGTGGTCGTTGGGGGTGTGGTTGTCGCTGGGGGGGAGGAGGGGAAGTGGTTTTGGAGCATGCTGCAGCTGGGATTGTGGGTGTAGAGATTGCGGGCGCCTTTTGAGGATGGGAGAGGTGGGCTGTTAGCTTTGTTATGATAGCGGAGTTATGAGGGAAGAGGAATTGTTGCAAGGCGTGGGGGGCTTACCGTAGACTGTCTCGATGGTATGCTTGTGGTGGTGGCTGGGAAGAGTTTTGAGGGAAAGTGTAGTCAAGGCTTGCGATCTCGAAGCCGCCGAGCTGTTCGATGGCAGAAGGCTTGGTGCGCTCATGGTGACGGTAGAATGAATGGAGGACTACTCGGCCTAGCTGCGTGGCCGCTAGAAATCATGACAAAAAGCGGTACGAAAGCCTAGGGAAACAATACAATGCTTATTTCCATAAGGCATCGGCACACCAACGATAGATACGTAATTGAGCGATACGGGGGAATGGAGGAAAATGAAGGATAGGACTCGAACAATGAGCGGAGGTCTTCGAGAAACTCTTATAATCTTGTTCATACCCATAAGTAGTCGCAGGAAGAATCCACCATAACGTTATCGCGCGTCGTGGATGGCCTTCATGAACTAGGTTCATCCGACCGTGCGTCTTTGTCTAGCCGAATATGCCTTACGGCACACGTGCGAGGCCTAATGTACGTCCAGGAACTCCCTAGAGGCTGGCAGAATTCCAGAGGGAAGACGTTTTTAGGTAGAATTCGTATTCGCTGTTTACCTTGCTCTGCCAGGCTACCCCAAACCGTTGACTGGGAACTTCGATAGGACTATCTCCCAAACTTGGGATCCATGCTTAATGCAGCCTGCTGTGCTAAGATCAAACGACGTTGATGCTCTTGCAAGACAGGAACTCCAGCGACCACCCGGTATCTGGGAGACCATGGAGTATGTGGAGACCGCGATTCGTGCCTCATATGTCTTGAAGCGGGTCACTGTAAGTCCAGAGAAACGCCTACCACCACCAAGATGCGGACATCTCGAAGGAAGCAACCAGCGACGAAGAGGAAGAATCAGAAATCAACCAAATTAAATGCAGGTGAAGGAAGAATAAGCTGCTAAGGTTAACAACTTGAAAAATTGCTAGATAAAGGCTATTGCTGTTTGGAAAGAATTCAACTTAAAAGAAATCAGTATCTATTCAGATGCTATTGCAAGGCCGTTCCGTGGATTGAGGTCTGCCGGCCCTTGATCAATACAGATCAAATCACCGACATACAGAGAGAATACTAATGTAGGTAAGAACACGATAGCAAAAACGCTCAAGCCTAATCCAAGCGCGAGAGAGCGAAGCCAATATGTGATCACCCACCTCAGTAACAAAAAATGGGTACAGCAATTTAAAGAGCAGTAGAGGGATCCATAGTCAGAAGTACTAGAGAATGCCGGCGCCGTGAAAAAAGACTGACGTCGCTACTATTTCACGCCCCTCTTTCGATTAGAAATATGAATCGCTGGGTTAGACAGAGGTTGCTATGTGGCACTCGCAACAGCCGACATGTATTTCTGGGCTTACGAAACATAGATTCATTGACCGGACGTCGATACAACTATGCATGACTCATGAAGCATGCGGCTTGTCGCCAAGCGGGTTTTTTTCTTTCTTTCCGTCCCGAGGTGTTGTACAGGCTGTGTGTTCGATCCCCTTTTGCCAAAGATCTTGCTGCGAACGTTTTACAATCAGGTCAGCAAATAATTTGGGAAAGGCAGATGGAGATATTGAGCGGAGCGAGACATGAGGTAAGGAGAACGCGCGTCGATAGCATTTACCTTGGATAAGCAATCCTGAGATGACTGGCAAGTCATTTTGCCCTTTCCCTCTGAGTCGACATGACAATACAGCCCCGTCTGTGGCTAGATTGGCATGCACTCAAGGGTATCTTCCGCCTTGACGCAATACAGGTCTACAACACCCGAATACCTCCGGCATATTTTCGCTTCGGCATAGTCCTTAGTCGGAGTCGTAGTCAACCAACGATGCAGCCGTATTGACGGGTTCCTTTTTTCGATCAGTGATGGAACTGGACGCTTCAACGGAACGGCCCCTTCGCTTGATTAATGGCTTGTTGGTTGTATATATCGCCAGCGGTTTGCCCTTGCTCAAGAAAGGATCCATAACGGCCCTGGTGTTAATTTCTAGCTCCTTTTGGAGCGCTTCCCTTATTTGCACAGCGCTCAGTTCGGCCTTTGTGGTCTGGTGCTTCATTGGTGTCTCCTTGCTCTTTGGCGATGGCCCAAACAAGGGCTTGTTCTTGGCCTGCACAACCGCAGTATCATGGTCAACGGTTCCAAAGTCCACAAAGCCAGCTCTTCTTCTGTCCTCTTCTGTCTCATCTAAGAGATCCATACCAAGGCTCATCCTGTCCTTCAAAGCTTCGGTGATCTTCTCCTTACCCTGTCGCAGCTTCCTATCGGCCCTGAATGCTCTTCGTATCTTTTTACTTGCTGCATACGGATCATCCCAATCCTTCTCTTTCGCTCGCTGTAGCTCTTCAATGCGAGAACGATCCGTACTTTGCTGCTTCTTATCTTCGACCTTACCCTCCAACGCCGCGAACGCATCATTCTGCAGCCGCTCCTTCTCCTCAGCCGTTCGCAGCACGATCTCCCCGTCTTCTGGTGGCTTATCCTCGCCAGTATCCCTCTTCTTAGCTCCCTCCGTAACAACATACGCCGTATTCTTCGGATCGGTCCTGATCTCTATAGGCCCACCACATACATTATGTTTCATGCGGAAGCTAAAGATGGGCGTGGAATGGTAGTTGCCGACTTTCTTCTTCTCGGCATTGAAGCGGACGCCTTGGCCGATGATGGTGGGTTTTGGACATGTGGAACACCATATGGCAAAGGGCATCTCGAAGCGGACGGTGAGGATGCCTTGGGCGGATTTACGAGCGCGGGCGCCGAGCGCGTGCCTGAGTATGAGATGGGTAAGCTCATGGAGGTATAGATTGTATGCTGCATAGGAGTAGACGCACTTGCCAGCTAATTTGTTGGCAGAGGTGGTGCCTTCATGTTCCGGAGGGACATAACGCCCCATATCTATAGGCTGTCAGCAAGGTCATGGGTGTCATTCAGAGTACGTACTAAACCCCTGCATCCTGAGAGTGATTGCCAAATATGTCCGTGGGCACAGCGTCGCCTGATATTATGTACACTAGACTCGCGTGGATGAGACAGGCATGGGGAAGTGAGGATGATAAGACTACTCCGTACCGAGGGTAAGGTACGCTTATCGATAAGAAAATCATGACCTATAACCCTGAGTTCCACTGCCAACAGCCCTAAGCTTCTTTATCTGGGAAAGGTAGGGGTTTCCAACAGCAGTATAAAGACGGAGCCCAGAAAATCAATAGGAGGCAAGATTTCAAGAGGAAACGCAGGCTAGTACCCAGTCAGTCAGCCAGCTAATTCACCATTACGTTGTTTTGTTTGTACTGGTAAAGCTTTTGGGCCTGTAGTGCCCCAATCATCAAATATCCTAAATCACTACCATTGACGCTAAGTTCTAGGGCGCCACCTTCTCAGCTGCTCTGGAAGCTATGATTTCGCCGAAGGTGCTCGCAAATCTCTCCTCCAGGATGTTTTCATACCCATCAGCAGTGTCCACCGACACCTTTCCAAGCTCTAGCGAGATTCGCACTGGTAGATACTCCAATGACCCGAGGATCTCCAAAGCAGAGTACCTCGCTTCTTCTATTTCTCTCGGATCGAGGGTCTCAGCGGTATAGTTCAAGTCGGGAATCCAAGGGTCATCGTTGATCGCGTCTTCGAAAGATATGACGACCAATCTCAAAGCCGGTGCAGCAACAAAGTCCCGCACAACGGTCGTCATGCTTCTGCGGATGTAGTCAAGGTAGTCTGCCATGCTTCTAGCCCAGCGCCATTTTGCGATCAGCTGTCCCGACAGCTTAAGATGGATATGCGCCTTTTTAACATGATCGAGCATGATGTGCCGGCGAACCGTATCGGCTTCCACGGTATCGTAGTCCTGGTCTACATCCATTGTCTCGATGTGCGTGACGAAAATATTTTCGCCGTAGAAGACCACTTTCGCTTCAGCGTTGATTCGCTTGTTGACAAGGAGAACAGCTGGCGGGAAGTCAAATGAAATGCAAGATCCCGGGAGGTCTTCGCCTTCGCCGTCGAGCCATTCATGATGGATTGTGGTGCAGAGTTGCCTGTAAATGATCAGGCGTACTTCCATCGCTATTGAAAACATGAGGGTCAGCATTCGTCGCTCAGGAGAGAACAGCCCGCACGATATGGCTGAAGAGTAAAGAAATTTTCTGGACATTGTGCATTACTCGCTGCATGAACGACAAAGCAAGAAAGACCCATGAACACTCACGTAGGTCGAGCAAGCGGGTCTTCTTTTTCTTTGCTGCAGGTCTTCGTGCTTGTCTGGCAGTTTGGTGTGCTCTGGTGATTTTGTCGAGATGGCGGTACGGCCTATGCATCTTGGAAATTTGCTGTTGCAGGAGAGCTCTAGTGATTGCTTTGGTGCTTTAAGCAAGTAGTCTATATGAGTGTCTGAAGATAGTAATGATGTTGGTCAAAGAAAGTGTGGGATGTGTTGATGCAAATATGGCTTAAGACTGGGACAACAGAGTCATGTTTTACTCATGCAACCGGTCCCCTGTTCTTTCTTCGGAAAGCGCTTCGGAATGTGGCAGCACAGATTCTGGAAGGTACGATCCCAGCTGGATTCTCTTTACCTCAGAAAGCTATGACGAGCATACGGATACCTGCGGTGTGTGAAGCTGGACTAGGGCCATGAATGAGCCCAAGATTTCCGGCTTGCCGAAGCAGGCTTCTTCACTGGATCGACACTCACGGTCTGGTGTATAGCAGTCCTCAAAAGCCGTGTGAACAGTAAACTATTCTTGAATATATTGTCTTTTTGATTTCCAGTCGACGCGTGTCGACGACGCCCTGTCCCTTCCCTGAATTGGGGCTTGGGAAGAGAAGATTGTTGAATTGATGGTTTGATGCTTCGATGGTTTGACGAAATGACGTGGGAGGAATTAACCAGTGTAGCTTCACAGCCAAAACGGCAAACCGTGTTTCCATTACTATATCTCAGCCACTCGCCTGATTCATAGGCCCCCAATCCGGCCTCGGATTCACCTCACCCGCTTCCTCACCTGAGGCACTTTCCCCAGCGCCTTATCAAGATTAATCGTAAGGAAATTGGTATCGGTCTCCCGAACGTTCGCTTCCGCGCCCTCCGAATGCCCAACCGTAATGCGGTAAAGCGTTGCTTCGAGTTCCGTTTCATGCTCCTCCACGGTACCAACCGTCACATCATCTAGCAATTTGCGTAATTCTGCTTTGGCGTTCTCCAATGCCTTGTCCCGTCCACGACTTGGCTTTTTCAACGGAAGCTAGAAGCATGCAACAATGCTTCCTAGCGTATATGATTACAACCACCCAACATCTTCATCATCTCATGTACCATGTGTTGGTGGTATCGCAAGCGTGTTCGATGTGTGTCACCTTCCTACTTCCTTCGCTCTATTTCCCTTGCCAGATTCTTATGCAATGTGTGTTCCCTCATAGCCAGACTGACCAAGAACCCTAGAGCGGCAATGCCTAGTGTAGTCAAGAAGACGCCTCTCAATGCATCCATGTATACCTCCATGACTCCAGCCTTCCACTCCGTTGGCAGACTTTTGATCTCGTCTAGATTGTCTCTCAGCTTGCTGATAACCTCAGCAGCTCCCTTTCGACCACCGAATTGGTCCCAAAGCTCTATCTTGATGATGTTCTGAAAGACTGCAGACGCGACTGTGATGCCAATCGCACTTCCCGTACTTCGAAAAGCGTAGGATGCAGACGTGACTACCGCTTGATGCTCATGTGCAACTGCACTGATCAACGCCAGAAGAGTCACGGTAAGCATGCCACTGTAGCCAAAGCCCACAAAAGCAAAGACCACGAAAGGCTCCCAGGTTGGGGTATCCAGGTGGAAAGTCGAAATGATTGCTAAGGAGACGGCCATGACCATAATAACAATAATTGATAAGAAGTAATAACGCCCTGTCCCGCGCATGATAAGTCCTGTTGATATGGAACCAACAGCCATACCAAGTGATAGTGGTATCAATCGTTCACCGGCTTGAGTAGCGGAGAGGCCTTGGACCTGGAAGTAGATGGGACCATAAAAGATAATGCCGAAGATGGACATGGTCGTGAACCAGTTCGTGAGACAAGCGGAAAGAACAGTGCGATCGAGGAGGAGTTTGACGGGAATTATCGGCTCCCTCGCGTAAGTTTTTTCGACATATATAAATATGATCAGAAACACAAGCGATAATGGAAGGGTGACGAGCACGAGAGGATGCATCCAAGGAACTACATTGCCACCAGAATTCAGACCTAGAAGAAGGAGAACGAGGGTTACTATCAAAGTAAGGGCGCCAATTACGTCGATACGTTCCCACGCAGACTTGTTAGTCCTTTTGATTGGTATATCCACCACGAAGAAGACCAGTATGCCTGAGACCACGGTGAATGGGACCTGGATCAAGAAAGCGTTTCTCCAGCCCCAGGTGTCGTTGATCCAACCTCCAAAGACACCTCCCAGCCCAGCACCAACGCCATAGCAGATATTCCCAATACCCTGCAATACCCCCCTCTTCCTCAGTGGCACCAGGTCTGATCCCACAAAAGTCGAGATGGCGGTCAATCCCCCTCCTCCCATCCCAGCTATTACACGCCCAAAGATCATAACCCACTCCCGAGTTGCAAGTCCACAGATTAAATTACCGGCGCAGAAGAAGATATTCGAGAACATTAACCCTGTTCTCCTCGACAATATGTCAGTCAGGCGGCCACTCAAAGGTTGCAGAGCGGCATTCGCTATCAGGTAGGCGGATGCCAACCACGAGAGCAGCGAAAGTGAGTTGAAGGATGCAGAAATGGGGGCAGAAAGCGTTGCAATGATGGTTTGGTCTAGGGCAGCAAGAAAGCATCCCAGCCAAATACTGGACATTACGACCAGCAAGCGTCCTGTGCTGGGCTCGTCGGCGACTGGCACCTCGTTCTCCGTGACGGCGTTGCCCTCTGAAGGCGGCTGGCGCTCGATGGTGCCATTCCCATCTCGGTCCTTGCCATTGGCGAGTAGTGGGCTCTCTTCGCTGGCAACCTCAGTTCGAGCTGCTTCGAGTCGGTTCATGGCGGTTGCTCCGAAGACATGATGAACTTAGTGACATCTGCATGCTGGTTTTCATGTGAGTGCGGGGCTTGACGCTAGCGAGCAGGGGTCTGTTTGCGGCATCAAGAACATTGCCAACTGACAGCTCTTCGAAGTAGTCAATATATCACTATCGCCATCACACTTATGAGGCCTCGTATCAGGTGACAGGGCTATGGACGTCGCTTACGACCATATTCAGGAGGAAGCTCTCTCCCCTGAAGAGGTCGCCAAACAAGAAGGGGAGAAGCAGAAGCCCACCAACCTCAACGCCGAGTTCCAAGAAGCATACAAGTCATTCACTGCAAGCCCTTGGGGCGCTAGACTTGGTGGTTTCTTCAGCAATGTCAAGAAACAGAGCGAAACATGGTCAAAAGAAGCACAGAAGGAAGCTACCGCTGTGGGCGAGGAAGCTGTGAAAGGCTTCACAGATCTGAAGACCACGCTGGCGAGTAGAGCACGCTCGATGTCTTCAACCGGTCTCAGCCCACCAGCAACTCCCACAGCTGTGACGACATTTGGGGGCGGACAGTCTGGAGCTTCAAGTAGCAAAGAACGTACAGAGAGTGAAGCTCTGAGGGAGTCAGAGGGCCTTATCTCGAGGTTCAGATCAGAAGCTACGAAACGTCTGAAGGACGTGCAGAAAGCCGAGGACGCCGCAGATGAAGCTCTTCTCAAGTTTGGAACCAACATTAGGAATTTCCTGCGAGACGCCGTTACAGTGGCAGCGCCTATTGAAGGCAGTCAGGGGTCGAGCAAAGTCCTTTTCGAAAGCAAAGACCAAGACGGCAAAAGGGTGATCCACTCGACTCGCTTCGACGCTCGATTACATGCTATCCACTCGGCTCCAGAGAGCTTCATCAAAGATCCCGTAAGCTCGGAGTTTGAAAAGTGGCAAGATGAGTTCTCCGTGGACAAAAAGACAGATGCCATAGCGGTAGATCTGGAGAAGTACGAAGAACTTCGAAGATCGATGGAGAAACTGGTGCCCGAAAAGGTCGAGTACGCACCATTCTGGACACGGTACTACTTCCTGCGCATGGTCATCGAGACTGAAGAGGAACGAAGGCGGGAACTCCTGAAAGGTACATCGCACCTACACCTACCGAACTCTTCCACTTACTAACGCCCAAAACCGCAGGTGCCGCCCTCTCCCCAGCAGAGAACATCGGCTGGGATGACGACTCCGACAGCGAATCCCAATCCTCCACACCGCACCCTGCCGAAACACCCAAAGCTTCTAAATCGACCACCGCGCCCTCGAACTCCTCGTCCACGACTATCCAAGCCCCAGAAACCATATCCACAGAACCCTCGTCGTCACTCAAGCCAAGCGATGGGCAACCCCGCCGCTCACAGGACCTGCATTCGCAGCCTGATAGCGATGCGAGCTATGACCTTGTCAGCGGGGCGACGAGTCTAGCTCCTGGAACTCCGAAGGACGAGAAGAAGAAGGGGGATGGGGAGGCGAGTGATGAAGAGCCTGATTGGGAGTAGGACTCGGTTTAATGGCGCGGCGTCTGGATGGTGAATGGTCAATGGAATATGGTAGCTGCGGCGTATTTCATGGGTCTCCAATAGGAACGGCGTTGAGCGTACATAGGGTTTCTTCCAACCTTTATATCTTCCTATGTACTGGTACGGTGGCCTCTCCTTGTTTCCCTCCCTTCCATCATATACATCATTCCACATCCAAGTCACCCCTCTCAAAAAGTCCGCTTTCCCTAAAAACAGCACTGCCCCCCATCCACCACCAAATCCGCACCATTGATATAGCTCCCCGCCTGCGAGCACAGCAGCACCACCGGCCCCGTCAACTCCTCCGGCACACCCATCCTCCCCATCGGATTCCGCTCACACCACGTCCGCCGCGCCAACTCCAGGCCTTCCCCTTCGTTGAGTACCGTGTCCATGTATCCCGGCGAGATGGTGTTGACGCGGATGCCGTGGACGGCCCATTCGGCGGCCAGGGAGGTCTTAAGACTTATGAGCGCGGCTTTGGAGGCGTTGTAGGCGGCTTGGGGCTGGGGGTAGTTGGTGCGGTGGGCGGAGATGGAGGCGATGAGGAGGATGGAGAGGGGGAGGTGGAGGGAGATCTGTAGTCTGTGATGGGGAGACGTGAGTAGAATTTCGGGAGAGGGGAGAGGCGGCTGGGTGGGACGTGGAGTTGTGAAAGCGTGAATTCGTGTAATTATGAGACGGTGAGATCATGGGGCAGGCGATATAGAATTTTCCGGCAGACTCTAGGACATACCTCGCGACAGCCTGCGCACAGAAGAAAGCCCCTGTAGTATTGACGTCGAGCGTTCGTTTCCACTCGCCAGGCGTCATCTCAACCGCATGCTGGCAGCCCACCACGCCCGCGAAGCATATCAGGATATCTACACTCCCAAGCTCCTGGGCGGCTCGATCCACTGCCATCTGGACTTGCGCTGCATCAGTTACATTGACACTCTCCGTCAATATCGTTGCATGTGGGAAATCCGTTCGCAGAGCAAAGATCTCTGCGATTGCGTGCGATGGATCGAGATCGAAGAGGGCAAGACCTGAGAGGCCGTGTTCGAGCAGTGCACGTGCATTGATCAAGGCAAGAGTTCCAGCGCCGCCAGTCACTGAGGATTGATGCCGTCGAGTCAGCGGGTGCGGTTGTGTACGGTGAGAAACAGGTATGTATACCCTCAAACGCTCGACGTACGGATAGCGTTGCCTTCGATTGCGAATCTCTTGACAGCTCGGCCATCGGCGGAAAGGTAGTGCGGCATTGGAGCCGGGGGACCAGTCATGGAAGATGGGGATCCATCAGAAAGAGACATTAGGGGAATTGTGCGAGACGTGAGGTCTGCGCGGGTGTTCGTTGAGACAGGCATTGCAACAAGGAAGATATGTACTCTTATACAAAATGGCAAAGAAAATCTGCAAATTTGGCAATTTGAAGAGAACTCAACTGGCGATTCTGAGGAACTGGAGATCGCGACTCCACCTATGAACCCTGAAACAGCCCTGAGTTGGGTATTGCGGGATTATTCCCGGGTACCTTGTAGAGAATTAGGCCAGAGACCTTTTTATCTTATAACGTCTTTTCCTTTTGGAGGATGAATTTGGAAGTGGGAACATCATAACGGGTTGGTGTGTTGGGTTCTGCCATCCATGGCAACACCAAATTGCTGAAAGCTACCGCTTGCACTTCAACACCAAGCCAAGCGATATCGTAGCCCGACTCTGTCCGTCAACAGGTCTGCTGGAAAAGCAAGACTTACAATTATTTTCCCCAGCCATATGCACCTTCAATAAGTGCCAGGACCGTTGTGCAAAGCCAATGACGCAATAGAATTATATTCTTGTTCTGTGCGAACACGGTTTTTGAAATCTCAAGCCTGCGGAATCAGAAGCCCAAGCCAATTCTTCTCCATGATTTTTCCACGTCTTCTACAAGCTTGATGAAGTTCTCATCTTCGAGGTACTCGCAGATCATATCGTCGACTACAGCGAGTCGATCCTCTTCCGATTGAGCACCGTAGGTTGTAAGATCGCTAACTGGCGTTGAACGAGGCTTTGGTGCAGGCAAGTCCTCATATCTCCGGACCCAGTCATCGAGGCGACTCATGTAATCTTCCGGCGAGATCTCTCCCGTTGATGAGATGGATCTTGGAGCCGCATCACTGGCTTCGGCCGGACTGGAGCTTGATAGGTCAAGGCATGCCTTGCTCTCCTTTGCCGAGATTGCCGCCATACCTTTTGTCCCTACATGGAGGACAAGCGGGGGGTGAGCTTGCTGCTTGACGTCATTCCTCGTGCTTGGAGGTGGTTTGATAGCAACAGCAGCAGCTGTCGTGGGTGAGTTTTGCTGGGTTTGCTGGCTTGTACAGCTTCGTGGGCCTTCAGTTTGCCTTTCCTGGCTCAACTGAGTGTTTTTAGACTGGCGTTCGGGGTTCGTCGTGTCTGCACGACGATGGGGCGCAACCATTGAGGAAGGCTCCAGAGTCTGAGTACTCTTTTCTATCGTAGTTGTTGTCAAGCCAGGTGAGGCTTTTTTCTTTGCCGGCTGTGCACGGCTCTTCCTTTTCTTTGGCTCCGTGGTGGAGGACCGACTTCCGATTTCAAGAGCTGGGTGCCTTGAATCTGTCTGAGACTCGGGAGCAGTTACTTGAGCTGGCTTTGTACGACCCTTCCTCTTCGGCTTAGTTATGGAAGAAGATTGACTTTGCGATGACGTAGGCTGGCTGGCGGTCAGAGCTGCTGGAACCGCTCCAGTATTCTGTGGCTTTGGGAGAGTTGGAAAAAATGGTAACTCTCGACGTGGAGGTAACATCTGACTGAACGTCATAGGAGCCGTAGAGGGACGCTCAGACGGCGTCTCTGGAGCAGAGCTGGAAGGGCGATGTTCATAACCGTGCGAGGTCGTGGGTCGGAAATTGAACTCTAAACTCGGCAACAGACCAATCGATCTTGGTGGTTGCGTAATGGATGTCTGAGGTAGCGGTGGTAGATTCGTAGTGGTCGACAAAGCATTGATTGGTTGCTGGGATCTGTCGCGGATCGGAAGGCCTAGCGCTTGTACAGCGAGGTAAGCCGAGTCGAAGCCAGACTCGGGTCGAAAGTTCATCTGGAGTCTTCTGATCTATGCACATAGATTTAGTAAACATAAGCCTCGGGTTCGTGACGAGTTTACCTGGCCTGTTGGTAGTTGGTAACGAATCGCGAGCAAGGGTTTCTTGACCATGATGATTACGTGGCGATCGACGTCCTGGAGATGTTGCGATCTGGTCCGCTCTTCGTCAAGGCGTGCCTGAAGAACTAGGCTATCCAGCTCAATGGTTTCCTAAACGAAGAATGGTCAATATCAATTATCGCAGTCTCGAGGTCATAGAATATTTCGGGCCGTCGATGAAGGGATTACGTTTATGAACATACTAGAAGGTCGCCACCTCGAATGAGTTTGAGAACCTTCTTCTCAGCGACTGAGCCTTCTAGATCTTTGTGAAATACTGAATCAAATACGGCAAATAGATCATCCCTATTTGGTAGGTGTGTCCATAGCAGATTGGATCTTAGACTAGCAGTTGTACAGAAGGAGAGCTTGAATAACGTCAAAGACACTGGACCGGAGACGAGCGTTGACTGAAACCCGAGTGATGAAGGAGCCATATCTATATTTGAGTCACTGGTGACACCAAATGGATAGGGACGAGAACGAAGGATGCGCTAGGAGATTTGGCAAACATCAACGGGTCGTACGCTAATTCATACACCTACAGCTTTCTGGAACTCATCTTTTTCGCGACGTAAACTATTGTAGGAAATGTACCAGGAAGGGAAGAGCAGTAAGGTGGACCGTAAAGGTAAAATTTAAGAACGGTCACGTGATGCTAGATAGCCGCTTCGACGCAGCAAACGCCGGAACTCTAGCCCGTTCAGTACAATCGCCGCATCGCGTCGCGAGTCCATTAATCTCCATTGCGGTGAGCCTATCCTAATAATCTTCCACCGAAGTCCGCAAACAAAGCCGCACACCAGTCAGGAGGTCCCTGGACTGCCGACGGGGTTCCGGACAACAAGCCAGATAGGAACTGTATTCAGCAAGCATGGCCAGTCCCGGGGTGAATGGAGAGGAATCCGAAGAGCATGCCGCGGGCTACGATAAGTTTATCGGCAATCTAGCAGCTTTCCATGCTGAAAGAGGGTAAGGCAATCACGCCCCAACCCACACGCATAGGCGCACACTCATTGTTGCCAGGACTTCGCTTGACCTTCAGGCCCGAGTTAACGGCAAAAATATCGACCTGTACAAGTTCTTCAATGTCGTTACATCGAGAGGCGGCTACGATGCTATCAGTGCTGAGAAGCTCGCTTGGCGAAAAGTTGGGCAAGAGTTCAATCTTGGGTCGGCCAACGCTGCCGCTTACGCTTTCGCCTTGAAGACAGTCTATTACAAGAATCTCGCGTGGGTCTATCCTATCTCATGGTGGTGGATCTGCTGACATATCCATAGCGCCTATGAGATAAAGACAATATACCAACAAGAGCCGCCTCCGAAGCAAATACTTGAGGATCTGACCGCGAAGGGCGGTGACCTGTTAAAGCGTACCATCGAAAAATTTAGGGCACCTAGTTCGCGGGAGAGTTTTGGTTATGGCCAAGATAGCGAAGGCTCCGTGGACGGGTCGAGGACGCCAAAAGACGAAAAAATGGATGTCGATGAGCCCGGCAGTGGGGGCGGACGCACAACAAGAGGTCAGTGTAATCGACCATTCATTGTATCTGAACGTTGAACGTCTTGACTGATAGATTGCGACCAAGGCCTTCGCCAAGCTCCCCCTCAGAGGGTCTTATTCCAGCCAGATCTTTCATCATCAAGACACACGCGTAATGCCCAGGGTCACCTCCACTCTCCACAGCCATCCTCTGCCCCCAATCAAGGTTACAATTACTCCTCTTCGACCGGCGCCGGAAGCCTGCCCCTTAGTATCGCAAATTACGAACCGCGACCGCCAAATCCTCTAACTTTACGGCCCATCACAACACCTGGCAATAATCCTAATCTCTTCAAAGAGCGCCAGAAACAATTGCGGGATGCGAGGCTGGTTGCCTTGGGCAGGGCACCACACCCAAGCACGAAAGGCATGATGAAACCAGGCCGTAAGTGTACCACCTCTGATAGCTATTGCTTCGGCTTACTTCTCATAGAAGGATTTGATGGTCCTAATATCTACGTTCGAACATTGCAAGGCTTACGTAGTAATATACCTGAGGAACAAGACTATGCCTTACATCACCTTGTCAAAATATCGCACGAGCGTGGTGACAAGTACAAATTTGAAGCTTTTCCCAATTTAGCCGAAGCACTCATCGAGTATGCTCTGGATGCAAGCTCAATCTTCTATGATGTCAAATGGGAGATCGACTATATAGAACGGTCTCATGAGATCAACATTCTGGATGGGATTAACGGAACTCCGGACATACTTCAACGTATCCAATGTCTGAAACGCCTGGACCATCCTGACGAGATAGAGACCGAATCCGACGGTCACAGGCTTACCAAAATCCATGAAGCCGGCTTGACTATCCGAAATTTGGCATTACTGGAGGAGAACGCATCCTATCTAGCGGACTTACCACAGCTCCGTGATTTTTTATCCATAGCTCTAAACCTGCCACGGGACCCAAGGGTTACCGAGTTGAAGCATTATGCCTTGGACATCGCAGAACAGGTCACTCGGTTCTGGTCGATGGAATCGGAGGATCCACTGTACCGATCGCTGCTCAACCAAGTCGCTGATGGTTCTGATCGAGGTGCCGTACTTACGGCACTACGAGCGATCAGCCGCATCTCAATGAACCTTGAGGAGCCTAATCGTCTGAAAGGAGTGCCTATCCCCGTCTTACGGAATATTATCGACTGGATTCTACTCGAAGACGAGGAGCTCCTCAACGCATCTCTAGATTTTCTCTACCTTTTCACTGCAGGCCCCGAAAATGTGGCTATATTGCTCGCCAATGCCAGCCATCTGTCCACGCCTGCCTTTATCGTGCAGCTTGTCCGACTTCTACAGTATCACGCAGTAGATACGTTCTCAAAGCACAGTGTTCATGGACCCGTTGCGTCTGCATCTGCGCAAGACATCCCAAATGTCCCTAGGGATCTTCTCGAAGAGTTTCTCAAATTAGATGAACCTGAGCGATCTACTCAATGGCTGAAGGCTGTTTTCGAAGAGGATTCAGAGAGTGAGATAACGCAGATCGCCTTATGGCAGGCTTACCAAGCCCGTTTCTCCCATTACAGCACTCTTTCGAACCAGCTCCTGCCTGCGGCGGATTTCATCAAGAATGTTAGCCAAGTCTTCACAACCGCCAACGCACAGGTTCGTGTGGTCTCCGAGACGAACAGTAAATTCATCATAAAAGGAATTCGACCACGCCACACTCCTACGAACCTCAAGGGAAAGCCATATCGCCGCTGCTTGTGGACACTTCAAAGCCATAAGCGATGTGGTGAATTCCTTTTAGAACCGCAGGATCTATTCAACCATATCGTTACGAAGCACCTTAACATTCCCCAAAACCCGGAAGGTGGCTGGGAGCTTTCCGCTGGTCAAACGCCGCAAGCACAACTCGACTGCTATTGGACAGGATGCCGCCACTTCACACGCCTGCGAAAGGAAAACCCAACAGCGGTTCAAGTTGCAATGCACGTCAAGACCCACCTGCCTGACGCGCCAGCGAAAGCCGCCTTCCGAGAGAAGCATAATCGGACTATAGGAACGCAAACCACAATGCCAGCTCTAGACTTGTTGAGGTCAAGCGGGGAGGGCAGGAAGGAAGTCGTAAGCCAACGATCATGGCATAGTACCGCACTGGACGAGCGAGCCGATGCCGCAGGGTTACCATTGACCAGTGTGCTTATACTCAGAAACATGGCACGTCATATACCAAAAGCTGCTGCTTTAATTGAACAAAGCGACAGCATTGAGTATGAGAAGGGTGATGGCGTAGAAGACTGGATAGGAACGCTCTTTGAGCCCTTACGGCAAAAACTTATGTTTGTTCTGGCACACAACAAGCCCATGGCAACCTATGTCACCGACCTACTAGGATGGATCGATAGAAATAGCTCCTGATTGGGGAAATCCACGGACAGGCGTACTCGAGTATGGCAGGGGGAAATGGCCAAGAATCTTGATATGGGGTGCGGGTGGGGCTGTGAAATACTGTTGATGATACCCTTGATTTACGATAGAGCTAGACAAAGATCGCTAGAACTCTTCTATCGGCTAACCGTCTCCAAAAGTGTTGTGGTTAGCCAAAGTAATGATGATTACAACCTGTTTCACTGTTTGTACCCGCACAGATCACGTGATGTAGAGTTTACTGCGCGCTTGATCCGACGCGACTACCCTCTTCAGTCCTCCGCCGGGCTCCGAAGCTTTTCAGTCCCCAAACCATGATCGGATATGGCTTGTCAAGAAGCGATATTTGCCGCAGTCTTCCCCCCTTCCGCAGATGTAGTTATTCCTACCCCAACAGCAACGCCCGTGCTTGGCTCGACTAACTTTGGCGAATCGTTCGGGGGACCAGTGACCTCGGAGGTCGGACCAGAAAGCGGTGCAGCCGAGCAGATCAGATGGGACCGGGCATGGCATACTGCGACGACATATCTTTCTTTACCCAATGAGCCCATCACTGCGGCCCATTCCTCTCAAGATGAGGGGACGCTGAAGGCAAAGTGGATCAAGCCTTTCGATGTGGAGACTGCAAATGCTACAGCCTATCTGCTTTCAGGGGATTCTCGTGGGCGGCAGCTCCGACAATACTCTACTAAAGATAACCTGTTGCAATGGTACTATGAGGAGGTTGGCAGTCGGCACTATGTGGATCACGTATTGCAGGGCTTGATCAAGGTAATCGTTGAACCTGAGGCGTCCATGGCTCGTCTGATCAATAGTAGCGCTTAAATGACCAAGGTAATACGAATGCCCTGTTCGAGGTCTTTCAGATTCTGCAGATCGCACAGACAGTCTATCTTCATCCTTTGAAACACCACATTGTGGGTTTCCTGCCCAAAAACGGCAGTAGGGAATTAGCACAAGCGAGAGCGACTCTCCATGGTTTGTTCGCTCACTCAATTCCTCAAGATGCCTTTAGTCTGCATCTTCGCCGCTTTCTCAAAGACCAGGCTTTTACCGTCCTGAACATTGGGACAGAAGACCAACCGCATGAAGCCTCTCAGGTATCCAAGGCGCGTCAACTGACGGTGAAGGTTATGAGAAGTCTCTCCCACGTTGGTCTCGCTGGTGGTAGAAGCCAGCGCTTGTTCGCAGAAGTTATGAACGAAGCTCTGACGAAGCATGTCGAGAGCCATTATGCCGGGAGATGGAGCTCGCCTTCAGCGGTACCAGAAGAGCTACGAGGCTGGATCGAAAATCATTTCGCACGTTTTGTGGTCGAAGTGCTTGTCTCTCTTGACGAAAATGCACGTGACGAACCCTCGAGCATTACAAAGATTACTCATGCCGATGTTCAAAGATGGCAAGAGATGGGTATTGGGCAATTGGGGGCTCTACGAGTCAGTGAGCTTTTCAATGTCATCGTAGATTGGGACAATGGAAGCCGTGGTGCCATGGAAGACCTCAAGTCTTATATCAGTAGCCCGAACGCAAGGCTGCACGTGACCCAGGAGTTCTCAGAGGTCGTCTCGCATCGCTTACTCCAACCAGGAGCTTCAACGACTCAGATTCTCCAAGTCTATATATCTATTATCCGTGCTTTCACGTTCTTGGACCCTAAAGGCGTGCTACTAGATCGAGTAGCTCGTCCAATACGCCGCTACCTTCGCGAGCGAGATGACACCGTCCACATCGTCGTAGGAGGGCTTCTCGCGGATCCCGGAGATGAGTCGCCTGGACCTGAAGCTCTGACCGAGCTCGCAATAGAGCTCGACAGAACCGGTGGCCTTCCAATCGAAGAAGCAAAAGGAGCAGACGACGGAGACCTGGACTGGGATGACATGAATTGGGTCCCTGATCCCGTTGATGCACCTCCAGGTAAGCCAGGGCCACGTCATATTCAAATTAATTCTGCTAACCCTCCATAGAGTACAAACGCTCAAAACACAACGACGTAATCGGCGCTCTCATCAGCCTCTTCGACAGCAAAGACACCTTCATCAAAGAATTCCAGAAAACCCTCGGCGAGCGCCTCCTCCGCCGCGAGCACCACTTCGACAAAGAGATCCGCGTCATGGAGCTCCTCAAAATCCGCTTCGGCGAGCCCGCCCTCCAAGCCTGCGAAGTCATGCTCCGCGACATCCTCGACTCCCGGCGCCTCGACCTCGCCATCCGCAACGACCAGCGGCCCCCCACCCCCACCCCCACCCCCTCCCCCTCCTCGAACTCCCCGCCCCAGATCCTAACCTCCAAGATCCTCTCCCACCTCTTCTGGCCCTCTCTGCACACCGAATCCTTCGCCCTCCCCGCCCCCATCGCCGCCCTCCAAACGCACTACGCCACGACCTTCTCCTCCCTCAAGCCCAGCCGCAAACTCACCTGGCTGCTCTCCCTCGGCCAAGTCACCGTCCATCTCGACCTCGCCGACCGCGTCGTCCGCGAAGAAGTCCCCCCCTGGCACGCCACCGTCATCTACGCCTTCTCCTCCTCCTCCGCCACCTCCCCCGCACCTACCACGAAAACCGTCTCCGAACTAACAACCCAGCTCGCCATGTCCGAGCTCCTCGTCCGCAACGCCCTCACCTTCTGGGTCTCCAAGCTCGTCCTCGCACAGCAGGGCCCCACCCCCGACACCTACCGCGTGCTCGAAACCCTCACCTCCGAAACCCTGGCGCCCACATCCGCCGCCAGCGTCACCGCCCAGGCGGCCGCGGCGTCCGAGGCCGTCAGCAGCGTGGCGGCGGTGCGCAGCGAGGAGGAGATGCAGAGCGAGCGCATGGAGGTGTTCTGGCAGTTTGTGGTCGGTATGCTGACGAACCAGGGGGCGATGCGCTTGGAAAGGATTGTGATGATGTTGAAGATGGTGGTCCCGGGGGGGTTCCCGTTTGGGAATGAGGAGCTGAGGGAGTTTCTGGGGGGGAAGGTTG
>JAABUS010004709.1_pt1 | contig 19154 bp, 14 predicted proteins | sample 5560161 | NCBI WGS metagenome assembly JAABUS01 (sample SAMN10711885, study PRJNA513376) | rock metagenome | isolation source: Antarctica rocks | place: Antarctica: Victoria Land, Trio Nunatak nord | collected 2016-01-04 | reverse complement strand
CGTTGTCGGATGTTAAAAATGTGGTTACCAATCTTAACGGACAAGAATATGTAAGCGGTTATCTCATCACCAAAAAAGATTATGCGATAAACTCTTATTATGGTTATCAAGCTCAAGGTTTATTTCAAAGTACGGATGAAATAAAAAATTCCCCTTTTCAGTTTGCCAATACAGTTCCCGGAGATATCAAATACAAGGACATTAGCGGTCCTAATGGACAACCAGATGGCAAAATTGATAACTACGACAGGGTAGTTTTAGGCAATAACCTGGCACGTTATACTTATAGCTTAAACCTGGCCTCTCAATGGAAAGGCTTTGATTTAACAGTATTTTTTCAGGGTGTAGGCAAAAGTGACAATTACATTTCCGGTATGGGTTCACAGCCATTCTTTTCAGCCCAGTTTCAAGGCACAATGTATGAGTTTCAAAAAGATTACTGGAGCCCCACTAATACGAACGCCGCTTACCCACGTTTAACCATTAACTCTGACAATAATTATAAACCATCTTCTTATTGGATAAAATCAGGTGCTTACTTGCGCTTAAAAAACACAGTATTGGGATATACTTTGCCAAAAACATTTACTTCAAAAGCTAAAATAGCTTCTGTAAGATTTTATGTAAGCGGACAAAATTTGTTTACGCGTGATAAATTTTATCCCGGTTTTGATCCTGAAATTGCCAATACAGACGGCCAGTTTTACCCGATCATGAAAACGTACACTTTTGGTTTAAATGTTAAATTTTAAGATCATGAAAAATAAAATATTTTATATAACAGCACTTTTAGGTGTCGTGATTAGTTTTACGGCATGTAAGAAGTTCCTGACCGAAGTCCCTTTAGATTCCCCTACCACCGGCAACTTCTTTAATAGCCAGGGCGAAATGAACGTTGCGCTTACCGGTGTATATGCTTCCATAAATTGGGATAGCGGCTCATTAATTCCCTGGCAGATATTGTTCGATCAGTGGACCGATATTGGGGTTGAACGTACCGCAGGGCTGGCAGAAGGGACTTATGATGTTAACAATGGCAATGTTTCCACCGTCTGGACATTCGCCTACACAACCATTCAGCGCTCCAACACACTTATTTCAGGCATGGAAAAAGGAAAAGCCAATGTTGCCGCAGGCACTTACAACACGATCCAGTCGGAAGCCCGTGTGTTACGTGCTTTTGCCTATTACCATCTTGTGTTTATGTTCGGTGATGTTCCTTTAATCACAAAACCATTAGATATAGCCGATTATTACACACAATCACGCACACCTAAAGCTGATATCATCAAGTTTTTGTACAAAGAGTTAGATGAATCTGCGGCAAACTTAGCCTGGGTTTCTTCAGATCGCGGCCGCATTGGCAAGGCTGTTGCTTTAGGTTTAAAAGCACGTATTGCATTAACCAATGGCGATTATGACTTGGCTGCCACTACTTCAAAACAGGTAATGGACAATGCAGGTTTAGGTTTAAATCCAAACTATCAGGATTTGTTCACCCGTGCCGGTCAAACCACCAATGCCGGTAAAGAAATTATGTTCGAACTGCTGTATTCTGATGCTGTTGTTAACTCCCGTAATTATATTCCGCTGGGCCAGGGTTCGCGTAACTTGGGCGGCCAGTCAGGCCGGTTTCCTACCCAGCGTTTGGTAGATATTTATGAGGCTACCGATGGCAAAAGAATTGATGAATCTACTGTGTATGACCCTGCAAACCCATCCAAAAAACGTGATAAAAGATTGAAATATACAGTGATTATGCAGGGCGATACAATCACCCAAAACCGTGCTACTGCGGTATATGAAATCTACAATACAAGTACTTACTTTTTAGATGCCACAACAAATAAATATATCCTTAAAACCAATAATGATTTTTCTAATGCTTTTGGCCCGGTAAAAAATGGTGTAGGTTATTTATGGGCTAAATATACTTTTACTTTCGAGGATATTAATACACCGCGCGTAAGCTGGCTGTTTATGCGTTATGCGGAAGTTTTACTTACTTATGCAGAAGCAAAGATCGAATCAGGCCAGATTGACGGAACGGTTACAAACGCAATAAACTTATTACGCAAAAGGGCCGGCCTACCTAATGTTGATCCGCTGGTTGCTGCAGACCAAAATAAGATGCGTCAGTTAATAAGGCGGGAACGCACAGCAGAACTTGGCGGTGAAGGTTTCCGGTGGTTTGATATCCGCAGATGGAAAATTGCCGAACTGGTAATGCCAGGCAGAGTATATGGTGCTTCTAAAAGTGCAACTGTGGTAGCTGCTACACCCAATTTTAAAACATCAGCCATAACCGATCTAAACAATATACCCGATTATACCACGTCAGCCAGTCAAAGGTTCAGCCGCGACATGCGATATTTTATGGACAAACATTATCTGTTCCCTGTACCGCAAAGAGAAAGGGACCTGGATAAAAATTTAACACAAAATCCAGGTTGGTAATTATAAAAAGTAAATTACAATTATTAAAAAATTCTGGCTTGAAGCCGTTTAGGTTCATTCTAATTATCTGTTTCTAATGCTTCTTTTATCCTATAAAAAATGATAAGTTTTCTGTCTTTGCTCTCTCCTGCGTAGAGTGTTGGGGGCGAGGCTATAAACGCCAGTTTTTAAGGGGTAAAAGAAGCATATGTATTTATGAAAAACACATTTCCGGCATTTATATTTCTTTTGATGTTCGGCCCGGCAGCCAATGCACAGCAACCTGCCCCAGTTGACAGCAGCTTTGCTAACAGCTATTACAAAGAGCGGCTTAAATTTTTCAGGGCAATGCCCGACCGCAAAAACGAGATCGTTTTTCTGGGAAACAGCCTGACCGAAGCGGGCGAATGGCAAGAACTTGTACCGAACCAAAATGTGATCAACCGCGGTATCAGCGGCGATGTTTCTTTTGGAATTATTGCCCGACTGGACGAAGTTTTGTCTTCAAAACCTAAAAAGATTTTCTTATTAATGGGCACTAATGATTTGAAAAGAGGTTTCCCCACGCCATTGATGATCAGAAATTATGAGACCATCATCAACAGGGTAAAAAAAGAATCGCCTAAAACCGCCCTTATTATAGAAAGCATTTTCCCGGTAAATGAATCTATGATAGCAACCGAATACAAACGGATCACCAATGCCAAGATAAAAGAGGTGAACAGCCAGCTTAAACAGCTTGCCGAAAAGCATCAACTTAGTTACATAGACCTGCATCCTTTATTGGAAGACAGCGAAGGGCAGATAAACAAAAATTATACAACGGATGGTATCCATATCAAAACGACGACCTACATTTTATGGGTCAACTATTTAAAAAATAAAGGGTTGCTCTAAACCTGTAATCATTGGATTTGGGCAATTATTGAACAACAAAGACCTATTCGTTTATGAAACAATATACAACATTATACAAAAAAGAACTACTGGAAAACGTTATCCCTTTTTGGCTGAAACATTCAAAAGATGAAGCGGACGGCGGTTTTTTTACCAGTCTCGATCAATTCGGAAATGTGTTTGATACCGACAAGATGATGTGGTTGCAGGGCCGTGAAGTCTGGATGTTTTCCATGCTTTACAACAAGGTTGAAAAAAGACAGGAATGGCTGGATATGGCGCAACATGGTGCTGATTTTATGATCAAACACGGCAGGAATGAGGAAGGTAACTGGTACTTTTCTTTAAACAAACAAGGCAAACCTTTAATACAGCCTTATAATATTTTTTCGGATTGCTTTGCAGCCATGGGTTTTGGTGCTCTTTACACGGCAAGCGGTAATGGAGCGTATGCTGAAATTGCCCGCAAAACGTTTCATAATATTTTAAAACGAAGGGACAACCCTAAAAACAAATACAATAAAGCTTTCCCCAGTACAAGGGATTTAAAAAACTTTGCCTTGCCCATGATCCTGTGCAATCTTGCTTTGGAGCTGGAGCATTTGCTGGAGGAGGAAGCTGTGAATGATTTGATTGCCGAAGCATTGCACGAAGTGATGGAGGTGTTTTACCATGAAGAAAAAGGCGTTGTTTTAGAAAACGTTTTTGCTGATGGCAGTTTCTCTGATTCTTACGAAGGCCGCTTGATCAATCCGGGACATAGTATTGAAGCCATGTGGTTTACCATGGATTTGGGCCTGCGTTTAAACGATAGTGATTTAATTGACAAATCAGTTAAAATAGCTTTACAAATGCTGGAGTACGGTTGGGATAAACAGCATGGCGGTATATTTTATTTTATGGACATTAAAGGCCATCCTCCGCAGCAACTGGAGTGGGACCAGAAACTTTGGTGGGTACATATAGAAGCACTGGTTTGTATGGCCAAAGGGTATTTGCTAACAGGAAATGAAGATTGCCTGCAATGGTTTGAAAAATTGCACGACTACACCTGGAAACACTTTAAAGACGAGCAATATGGCGAATGGTTTGGCTATTTAAACCGCCAGGGCGAAGTACTGCTTCCGCTTAAAGGTGGTAAATGGAAAGGTTGTTTCCATGTTCCGCGCGGCTTGTACCAGGTATGGAAAATGCTGGAGGACGGGCCCGAAGCGGTGGTGCTTAAAAGGAATAAAAAAGTTTCTCAACTTTAAAACCGGTTTAATTTCATCAAAAAAATCAGATGCTTCTTTTAGCACATAAAAATTGGTGTTGCTGGGTTAAGCATTTAGCCGTCAGCAATGAACGATTAACAAACTAAACTTACTATTATTTAGTGCATAAAAGAAGCATCAAAACAGGCTGAATAAATTTAAACAAATCCTTAAAAAATTAATTGCCTCATGAAAATTACAGGAACATTTTTAGACGAGATCAGTCACGATATTCCTCACCAAAACTGGGGAAGGGCAGAGTGGGACGCCGATTTTTCGCACATGAAAGCAGTGGGCATTGATACTGTTTTTTTAATCAGAAGCGGTTTTCAGCGATGGCTGACTTATCCGTCAGCCGTGTTGATGCAGGAAGAACAATGTTATGAGCCGCCGGTAGATCTGGTAAAAATGTTCCTGGAGCTTTCTGATAAACACAACATGAATTTTTATTTCGGGTTATATGATTCGGGAAAATACTGGTGGAAAGGGGAGTTTCAAAAGGAAGTTGACCTCAACAGGAAAGTGATTGACGAGGTATGGAAACAATACGGCCACCACAAATCGTTTAAAGGCTGGTATCTTACGCAGGAAGTAAGCGGCAGAACCAGAAAAGTAGCCGGATTATATGCACAACTCGGCAAACACTGTAAAGAAATATCTGGTAATTTGCCTACGTTTATTTCTCCGTGGATTGATGGCAAAAAAGCAGTGATGTCTGCTTCGTCCACGATTTCTAAACAAGATGGCATCACCGTAAAAGAACATGAAGAAGCCTGGAACGAAATATTTGATGCGATACACCAAAGTGTTGATGCCGTGGCTTTCCAGGACGGGCATGTGGAATTTTACGAATTGCCCGCCTTTTTTGAGATCAACAAAAAGCTGGCCGATAAATATGGCATGCAGTGCTGGACAAATGCAGAGTCATTTGACCGGGACATGCCGATCAAATTTTTACCCATCAAATTTGAAAAACTCCGGCTTAAATTGGAGGCTGCACGCAAAGCCGGATACGATAAAGCTATTACATTTGAGTTTTCACACTTTATGAGTCCGCAGTCTGCCTACTTGCAGGCAGGGCATTTGTATGACAGATATAAAGAATACATCAAAATGATTTAAAGCCTGTTTAAATTTCATTGAATTTATTTACAATGCTTCTTTTATCACCCCAAAATAGGAAACTTATAAGCTTTATTATAGTAACATAGCTTACAAAAACGGAATTTATAGGCATAAAAAGAAGCATGGTAAGTTTTCCTGATACAAATTTATACAGGCTTTTAGTACTACGAAAAATTTTTTGGTAAAATGAAAAGAAGATCATTTATAAAAAATACAGCCTTTGTATCTGCACCATTGCTATTGCCTGGTGTGTTCAAATCTTTTCAAAATCCGGATTTAACTAAATCCAAACGTAAGTTAGTATTGATCCATTTAAACGGCGGCAATGACGGATATAATACCGTTGTTCCTTATGCTGATTCCGCTTATTATAACCGTCGCCCAACTATTGCAATTCCTGCGGAGAAGGTAATCAAACTAAACAATAATTTTGGGTTTAATCCTGCACTAAAAAGCTTAAAACCGAATTTTGATGCTGGAAATATGCTCATAATCAACAATGTTGGCTGTACGGGTTTGGATCATTCGCACTATACTTCCTGTAAAATTTGGGAAACTGGTTTGATAAACAATTCTGATGCTGTTTCATGGATAAATCGTTGTGCTAACGATAACAAGGCGATACAAAGTTTTACTATAGAAACAACAGCGGATGATTTTGCAGGTGGTTTAAAAACTATTGCAGCGCAGATTAATACAGATAAGGCAAATAACTGTTACCGCATCAGCCTGGATGGTTTTGATACGCACCAATTCCAAAAATGCAAACATGACCGTTTGTTGGAAACTTATGCACAGGGATTAGATACTTTTCTTGCTGACTTGAAAGCAAGTGGTAAACTTGATGATACATTGATTATAACCTGGTCTGAGTTTGGCCGGCAGTTAAAAGAAAACAATAAGCGTGGCACCGAACACGGGCAGTCGAACAGTTTGTTAATTTATGGTGGTCAGTTAAAGGAAAAAGGTATTTGGGAAGGGTCAAAACATCTTCAAACGCAATTTATTGACTTCAGGAATATTTACGCAACTGTGTTAGAGCGTTGGTTTGATATGCCTCACGCTCCCATTTTAAGCTCTAAATTTGAAGTGATGAACTGGATTTAAAATCATCTTGGTTTAAACACCAAAAAGCGTTGGATTATAATTATACCCTTACGTAAATTTTTCGCTTGTCCATATACCATACAATTCCCCAGCAAAAAAACACAAAGCAAAGTGCAAACAGCAACGAACCGATGGGTCCGGGTACGATTTTTTGGAAAATCACAAGATTGATCCATTCATAAACAGTGGTACGCTGATCTATCCTGATCCGGTTGAGGATGATCCTAACTACAGCAGATACAATATAAATAAACAACGGGTTCTTGCCAAAAGCCACAAAGAAATCAACCCATTTAACGTTATGGCCGGGTTTAATTTCTATAAAATATATTAACATCCCAATTACGGTCAGGTCAATTCCAGTAGTAATTAGTACAAAGGGACTTGTCCACAAGCTTTTATTGATTGGAAAAACCATGTTCCAGCAAAGTGCGACAAAAATAAATAAAGCCCCGATTAAAAGCAATTTGGCCACGCTTTCGTACCCTTTGCCTTTTTCCTGAATAAATTTACCGGCAAAAAAACCGATGATAACATTTACTATAGCAGGAAGTGTTCCTAAAATACCTTCAGGATCAAAAGCCACACCATTTTCGTGATACAGATGGGTTTCATTAAACACAAACTTATCTAAATACATACAAGCATTTCCCGTCAAACTAAAAGGATTTTGCCGGTCGCCAAAAACCAACAATATTGCCCAGTATCCAATCAAAATTAATAAACTGATTAGGATTACTTTTTTATCTGACAAGTACCTGATAAGTAGCGAAGCAAAAAGGTAGCAAAGTGCAATGCGTTGTAAAACACCCATAATGCGGGTTTGATTAATCGGGAATGAAGTGATATGGCCATCAACGGTCAGTTTAAAAAATGGGAACCAATACAACAAATAGCCTAACAGGAAAATTAAAAATGCCCGTTTTAGTATTTTTATCAGCACCGTTTGATGTGGCAAGTCGATGTATTTTTGGTGCGAAAAACTCATTGCATTTCCAACAGCAAATAAAAAGGACGGAAATACCAAATCGGTAGGCGTAAAGCCATTCCAGGCTGCATGCATCAACGGGGCAAATGGTGTTGCGCCGCTTCCGGGCGTATTCACAATGATCATAAAGCAAATGGTCATGCCACGAAATACATCCAGCGATAAAAAACGGTCGTGTAATTTTTTTACCATAAATTTGAGTATAAGTGTTTAGATCTAACTTAATTTACTTCTGAAAAAATAGTAATGCTTCTTTTACCGCCTAAAATTTAGTGCTTTACTCAAGCTATAAGCTATCGACAATGAACCATTAACTAAACAAAAAGTATAGAACGATAACCAATTTTAATGCGATAAAAGAAGCATCGTATTATTTAAATAAGTCCTATACAGAATTCGAATTATACTTCCGGCCAATGGGTTTCGATACCATGAGAACGGACAAAATCCTGAAATTCTTTGAGCATCTCTTTTCTTTCCCTAACTGCGCGCGGAATCACTTTTTTATCCGATGCAAATTTCACTAATAAACCTACCGCTTCGCCAATACTCCACTCCACCGGGTGTAAGCGATAGCAGCCGTTGGTGATGTGTGTAGTGCCAATATTTTTATTGGCCGGCAACAGGTTTTTAATTTTACGGGGCAGCAGCGCACCCAAAGGTATCTGGAACGGCATGGATTCAAAATCAACATAATTATTACCGCCGGTTGTTGGATGCAGGTCAACATGATAATAACCTACACCAACGTTGTCGTAAAAATTGGCAGCTTTGTTTCCGGTTTCTTTACCGGTGATTAAAGCCCTGTTCTTTACGCCAATATGCTCTTCCAGTATTGTAAACACAGCTTTAATGCGGCGCGATTCGCGGATGTAAGGATACTTTGCCATACCGTCTTCTGTTCCCATAACATCTTCGCGCAACCGAAGGCCCGGCCAGCCGTAGCCGCCATCAGGGCGTGGAACTTCTGTTTGCAGCCAATACAATAAGGAAAGGCTGAGCTGCTTTGCTCTGTTCACATGCCTTTTAAATTCTTGCGGCATTGCACCAATCAAGTTGCCCAAAAAATAATCATTTTGAGGCCAGTTGACTATAGTGATGTCTCCGGCAAAAGTTCCTGGAATAAAATTATCCTTGTTAATAATCCGGCGGTAATCCCAAAGGTTCAGCGGTTTCCCGGTATTAGGGCTTAGCGGGTCAAATGCAAGCGTTTTCGGAATGAGTGTAGCAGGAGTGGAATAGGCTAAGTTGAGTAGTTTTCCAGACCATTCAGGCTTCATGGAAGGTGTAAATCCTTTCCAAAATTCATACTCAGCCGGTTTTTCAATCGTATGATTTGCCCCTTTTATGTAATCCATAGCAAAAGAAACAGTGAAAGCCTGGTTATTTAGCGGATTTCCTTTTTCCGGTGCATGTAATTCTTTTGTTTCCTCACGGGATTCTGTACCCGTTACAAATTCGGTTCCGGTTAAAGGCAACAGATCGCCCAGTTCGGTGGCATCAACAAAATAAGGTGCTTTCAGCATGATCTTTTTGCCTGTTTTTTGATCAAGTGCTTCCAGTGATCGAACTTCATCATTTATTACTTGGGCTGCAGTAATATGATGTTCCAATAAAATAGTAAGTTTTTTTGAACTCAAATAAGGCGCCATCATACTTTGCAGCACTGCTAATGCAACACGCGGCTCATGGCATAATTCGGATACCACACCATCTCCCGGATTTAAATATTGACGTTTACGGGCTTCATCTGTAAGCGGATAATTCTTCAGGTAATATTCACGGACGCCTTTACGAAAATTGCGGTATAATTGTGTTGCGCCGTGGGTTTCAATCCAGGGATGCTCGTCAGGAGGAACGCCTTGTTGGGTTAATTGCCCTCCAATCCAATCTGTTTGTTCGGTTAAAATAACAGTCAGGTTATTGCGCAGTGCAGCAAGCGCGGCGGCACATCCACCCAACCCGCCACCTGCAACAACAAGATCAGCAGTAAGTATTTTTTCATTAACTGAAGAAAGGCTTTGTGATGCAGCCGGAGGATTTAAGGAATTTGCCAAAACCGGGTTAACAGCCGCAATACTGCTACCTGCTGTTAAAAGTCCTAAAAAATTACGTCGCTTCATGATAGTTAGCAAGTCGGATTATTTATTACCAATAGTAATTTAACTACTGTGTAAATAGATTTAGTAAGTTTAAATTGATAGAAAGATATATTCAACTCCTATTTAAATTTAATTAAAATATAACATGCTTCTTTTATAGGATAAAAACTGTTAAACTTTATCAGTTCTTTTTTAAAGATAAAATCCGTAGACATAAATTTTTATAGAATAAAAGAAGCATTGATTTTCTTCGGATATAAATCTAAATAAAACCTTCTGTTTTTAAAATTTATTTTTTATTAACCTCAATATTTTAATTTTTTTTATCATTATTGTATTCCGCTGTTTTAATCCTAATTATATGAAGTATTTCTATACACTCCTGGCATTAGTGTTTGCTTTGTCTTCCAATGCACAAAAGGCATTAACATCGAATACAAAAATTTTATTGATTCCGCTTGATGACCGGCCTCCATGCCTGCAGTTCACGCAAAAAATGGGTTTAATAGGAAATGCGGAAGTGATAGCACCGCCAAAAGATTTATTAGGGAACTTTACCATTCCCGGGCAGTCTGATAAGATCATCAACTGGTTGCAAAAACAGGATTTAAAATCATTTGACGCCGCGGTTATTTCTATTGATATGGTAGCATACGGCGGCTTAGTAGCATCGCGGGTGTATAACGTAAAATACGAAGAAGCACTGAGACGTATGGAAATCATGCAGACCATACGAAAAATTGTCCCAAAACTTCCTGTTTATGCCCAAAGCGTTATCATGCGTTTGGCTCCAACAGGTGATGGCAAAAATGAATCTTACAGGGCAAATTTGGCAGATTGGGCAGAAATTTCTGTGGCAACGGATGAAGAATCAAAACTTAAAACCGCTAAATTAGTACAACAAATACCTGCCGAAGCTTTATCAGATTATAAACAGTCCCGCCAGCGTAATCTGGCTATCAATTTAAAAGCGATTGATTTTGTTAAAAGCGGCGTTATCAATTACCTAATCCTTTCGCAAGATGATGCTAAACCCAAAGGCATACACGTAGCCGACAGGGAAAAACTGATTGCAACGGTTAAACAGCTTAACCTTTCAAATAAAATTTTAGTACAGCCCGGCGCTGATGAAATATCTATGTTGTTATTGGCGCGTGCATTAAATAAGCGGTACAATTATTCTCCTAAAATAAAAGCAGTTTACTCTTCGGAAGAATTAAGCAATAAAGCTATGCCTTTTGAAGACCGGCCGTTAAAGCAAACGGTTAGCTATGATATTGAAGCCGTGGGTGCTAAACAAGTGGAGGACACTGAACAGGCAGATCTGCTTTTTTATGTTTATGCCTCCCGGTTTGAGGTCGGCCGTGCCAAAACTTTTGCAGATGAAATAGAAGCTAAAATCAATAAAGGCAATGCTGTTTTGGTTGCTGATATTGATCCTCGCGGTGATGTACAAGGCGGAGACACTGCTTTTTCAATGGAACTTTTACATAGAAATCTTTTTCCCAGATTATACAGTTACGCCTCCTGGAATACGGCTGGCAATACGATAGGTACTACACTTCCGCAAGGCGTTATTTTTGCCTTGTCTCAAGCTAAATTTTCCAAATCTCCGCAAAAGCTAAAAAATAATATTCGGCTGGCAGAAGAATGGTTTACTTTTCACCGTGTGCTGGATGATTATTATTACCATAACCTGGTTCGAGCCAAAGCAAAAAGCTTTATTGTGCAAAATGGCTGGGAGCCGAACCATTTAAGTGATGAAGCCACCAAAAAAGTAGAAGCCTATTGTACAGCTTTATTTAATAATTATTTTAAAGAAATAAGCAGCTATTTTGCAGATAAGTCAAATGCAGGGTTTAAACCATCGGGCATGACTTTTACTTTGCCCTGGCACCGCACTTTTGAAGCAGAGATAAATTTTGATGCACATAACAACCATTAAAAATACCTTGTAAAAGAAGCATTAACCAATACATCATGGCAAATTTACCCATAGCAGGAGCGGTATTATCAGAACCTTCAGATCATAAAAATACCAATTATACTACAGCCCTTACTACGCTGGCGGTATTGTATTTTATGAATGGTTTTATCACTTGCTTAAACGACACGCTTGTGCCTTTTTTTAAAAGCGGGTTTACGTTAAGCTATTCCGAATCGTCCTTAGTGCAATTTTACTTTTTTTTAACTTATGGAATTATGTCTTTTCCTGCAGGTAAAATTGTAGAGCGCATCGGTTATAAAAACGGAATGGTACTTGGCTTTTTTGTATCGGCGTTTGGGGCATTGTTGTTTGTGCCTGCTTCTATAATGCATCAGTATTATATATTTCTGGCTGCCTTGTTTGTGCTGTCAATCGGTGTTGTTTTGCTACAGGTAGCCGCAAATCCTTATATCACTATTTTAGGGCCATCAAAAACAGCATCATCAAGATTAACGCTTATACAAGCTGTCGGTTCTATCGGAACTACTGTTGCCCCAATTTTTGGCGCTCATTTTATTTTATCACGGTTGCAGGAGGCGCATGCCTCCAGTGATGCGGTAAAGTATCCGTATATCGGAATTGCGGTAATGCTTATTGTTATTGCTTTGGTGGTTTTAGCGTTAAAATTACCGGATTTGAAACCAGGTAAAAATACAAATGCTTCTTTTACCGGTCAGAATAAATCCTTGTTTTCTTTCAGGAATTTAAATCTGGGTGCCATCGGAATATTTGTTTACGTAGGTGCAGAAGTATCTTTGGGTACGTTTTTAACAAATTATATTTCCGATACCTTACAAATTCCTGTTAACCAGGCCAATACATTTGTAGCATATTATTGGGGAAGTATGCTGATCGGGCGTTTAATAGGTTCATACATCCTTAAAAAAATTAAGCCCTCAGTTGTATTGTCTGTTTGTGCTGCATTCGCCATTTTGCTGATTGCCATTTCTATCAACTCCAAGGGATACCTTGCTGTTTGGAGTATGATTGCCGTTGGCTTATGCAATTCAGTTATGTTTGCCATTATATTTTCGCTGTCGGTAAAAGGCGTAGGCAAATATACCACTCAGGCTTCCGGCATCTTATCTACCGCAATAGCAGGAGGCGCTATTATTTCTTTTTCACAAGGATTGCTTAAAGACCATTCTACCTGGTTTTTTGCTTTTCTGATCCCCATGGCCTGCTATTTTTATATTATGTTTTACGGTATCAACGGATACAAATCAAAATCAGGAAACGATGAATTATAAAAGAATATCTTTTGTATTGATGATGGCGCTTTATAGTCATTTGTGTTTAGGACAGGCACCTGCATCAGACCAAGAAATACTGCCTCCTGTATCCAATCCTTGTTTTCCGGGAGCTTACTATCGTAAAGCGGTTAGTAGTTTTGATGATTGGACCGGTATTTCTGGTGTAGTAACTTTAGGTTATCCTAAAGTTGATGAAAACCGCCTGGATGCAAAAACAAACCAACCGCTTGATAATTTTTCTGTATATATGGGCGGCAATGCCGATGGCAAACACGAATTGGACGCCGGGCTAACCTGGGAATTTTCGACAGATGCCACCGGTAAAAGAAGTAGCAGGCGCAACTCCTGGCGGCCTTTTTGGAGGGCCGGAAGTTGGAACAGTGCACCAGACAAACCGGAGTTTACCTGGAAACCAGGCGACAAAGTACAAATAACCGTGCGCATGATTGCTCCTGAAAAACTGCACATGACGATTGCTGACGTAAATCATCCCGAAAAAAAGTTTGAAGTAGATTATGATGTTCCGGGTTTTACTTATGAGGTAAAACGGCAGTTTAAGCGTGTTAATGCCATAGATCAGGTGCACAATGAAGGAAAACCGGTACAAGCAACAACAGCCAAAGTTACAGGAGCCGAATGGTTTAGCACTACATTGTATCGCGGCGTAAATACGAAAAAGCTGCCCATGAACAAAAGCAGGTTTACAGATATGCGCTGCAGCGATGCATCTCACATTAAAGTAACTGCAACAAATAATGAAATTGGTGCTGAAAAGATAGATATTTTAGGTAATCCATAATTTTAAAAGAAGTATTGGAAAGATTTGAGTTTGGAGGTTTTTGTTGAAGTTATTTATAAATAATTATGCATCGTTGAACTTCGGCGTACCAGCCTGATTGATCAAACTCAGTACATTCAATTTTGAAATAATTAACCAAACCTCCACATGTCTAATTCAAATTCCTTTTCCACTGAACAAGCTACTTCATTACTACCATATAAGTTTCCTTTGGCTGCTGTTATTGTAGCGTCTTTAGGTTATTTTGTAGATATTTATGATTTACTACTTTTCAGTATCGTACGCATACCCAGTTTGCAATCTTTAGGTCTGGTTGGAAATGCATTGACAAACAGCGGCATTCTGCTATTGAATGTTCAAATGATTGGCTTGCTCGTAGGGGGAATTTTTTGGGGTATTTTAGGAGACAAAAAAGGCCGGCTTTCCGTTCTATTTGGATCAATACTTGTGTACTCCATAGCCAATTTGGCCAACGGCTGGGTAGATAGCGTGCAATGGTATGCTATATGGCGTTTTGTGGCCGGCTTCGGTTTGGCCGGCGAACTGGGGGCCGGTATAACACTGGTGGCTGAACTTATGCCTAAAGAAAAACGCGGCTATGCTACTACTATTGTAGCCTCTATTGGTGTAAGCGGTGCAGTGGCAGCTTATGTTATTGCACAGCACTTTGTCTGGAGGACTTCTTTTTTTATTGGAGGAGGGTTAGGCTTAACATTGTTGCTCCTGCGCATTGGCGTTGCCGAATCTGGTATTTTCGGTAAGTCACAGGAAAAATCGGTTAGCAGGGGTAATTTTTTCGCTTTGTTTTCCAGCTGGCCCCGTTTACTACGTTATATACGCTGTATTTTAATTGGAGTGCCTTTGTGGTTCGTAGTGGGTATCTTAATTACATTTTCTCCTGAATTTGGAAAAGTTTTAGGCATAAAAGGTGTTGTTAACGCCGGTGCTGCTGTCGCATTTTGTTATGGAGGCCTGGTTATAGGCGATATCGTGAGCGGCCTTTTAAGTCAGCTACTGAAGAGCCGTTTGAACGTAGTGGGCACCTATCTGTTACTATCTGTAATTTCTATTTCCTGCTATTTTCTATTTAAGGATATTTCTCTTCAGCTGTTTTATATCACTTGCGCATTTATGGGTTTTTCAGTAGGCTATTGGGTCATTTTCATGACTATTGCTACAGAGCAGTTTGGTACAAATATCCGGGCAACTGTAACCACTACTGTGCCTAATTTTGTACGTGGCGCGGTTGTACCGCTTACCTTGCTGTTTCAATATCTGCGGCATTTGCTAAATAATTCTCTCATTCATGCAGGCATTGCAGTTGGCTCTTTGTGCCTGTTACTGGCATTCTGGTCGCTCAGCTATATGATTGATACATTTGGAAAAGACCTGGATTTTCAGGAAGATATCTAATTTATACACAACCAGCAGTTTGCGGCATCAAATATCTGTTTTAATAAATACGATTTAGAGCTTGTTTTAATTTAATTTATTTACTATGCTTCTTTTATCACCCAAAAACAGGAAATCCTTTATACTTTTTTTATAGTGATAGGATTTATAAAAACGAAATTTACAGGCATAAAAGAAGCATAGTAATTTTCCTGATATAAATTTAAACAGGGTCTTATAATTTGGGATACATAGTTTATTAATTATTTCTTTAATATCTGATGAAATGAGATTTAAAATGATATTCCTGTTTTTGGTAATTTGTACCAGTGCTGGCCGTGTAACTGCCCAAACTCCGGAAACAAGGCTAAACTGGAAATTAGCTGCGCAAGCTTACACTTTTAATCGCTTTTCTTTTTTTGAAGCGGTGGACAAAGCTGATAGCTGTGGTTTAAACTATATAGAAGCGTTTAGAGGCCAAGAGCTCGGCGGAGGGTTAGAGGGTAAAATGGATTTCCATATGGGCACCGGGAGGCGTATGGAGATTTTGGAAAAGCTGAAAAAGAAAGATATCAAAATGGTGTCGTTCGGGGTAATCAACGGTACCGATGAAGCGGACTGGCGTAAATTGTTTGAATTTGCAAAAGCCATGGGAATCGAAAATATTGTATCTGAACCAAAGGAAGAAGAACTTGGACTGCTGTCGAGACTTTGTGATGAATTTAAAATCAATCTGGCTATTCATAACCATATCGATCCGTCGCATTACTGGAATCCAGACATATTGTTAAAAGCAATAAAAGGTAAAAGCAACAGAATTGGAGCTTGTGCCGATATTGGTCATTGGATTCGCTCAGGATTAGACCCGTTAACGTGTTTAAAAATTTTGAAAGGACATATCAAAGAATTGCATTTTAAAGACTTGAACGAAAAAAGCAAGTCTGCGCATGATGTTCACTGGGGAACCGGTGTTTCTAATGTTAATGCATTGATAGCAGAACTTAAGAAACAGCGTTTTAAAGGCATCATTGCTGCTGAATATGAATATAATTGGTACACTAGTGTACCCGATGTAATCGCTAGCATCAAGTATTTCAGACAAGAGTTATTAAAATAACGCATGTCTTGCTATAGCAACTAATTGTTTATTTCCTACTTTGCTGTACAGTTTCAAAAATATCTATTTTTTCTGCGCCAATAGAGCCGTTTGTTTCGGTAACCCTAATGTGGCTGAAACATGTGTTATACTTCGGTAAACATGATACGCTGTGAAACAGTTTGGCTATAACAAAAATACTGTGGAATTTTGCAAAATTTCACATGCCTTATACAAATGGACTTTTCTACATATGAAACGTTTAAAAATCTCAGTTTCAACATAAAACAGATTGAAACACTGGAGGTGCCTTCCAGTCTCTTTAAATGTTTATTTCTTTGGAACCACCCTCAAATTCAGGTCTTCAACAGATATGGTGATCATACGGCCAATTGGTTTAGTGCCCCGGAAGGTAATCATACGCAACTGGGTCGCCTCTTTAGGTACCACGAGTGGTTCTATGTATTTGGGATAAAACTGGTCTGGAAATGAATTATCGAAAGTGTAGTAGATGTCTAATCCGGGCACTTCGGTAGTGAGAGAAACTTTTACACTATTGTCATTGATTATTATCGTGCCGATGATTGGATCGTATACGCTCGGCGCGTACTTTATATGAGCTACATCCAACCTTTCAAAGTGCTTTTCTACGCGTGCAAAAAAATACGGCCAGTTTTTTTTGATCTTCGGCGACCATAATGTCTCGGAAATAGCGAAACCACGCGGCCAGGTCATGTATTCCGCATGGCGAAAATTATATACGTTCTCGGTCCATAAATTGGCCTGTCCGCCCTTAATATAGCGTGAGTCGATGCTATCCGGCACCGGCTCAAACTGGTAGGCTTTGTTTAAACGCAGAGTTGCATAAATGCGTGGTTCGATGGCTGGGTCGCCTTGCATATAGTCTAAGTAGGCAAACGTAGTTGGACTCATTATTACATCGTGGTGCATTTGTGCCGCCTTAATGCCGCCCTGCATGCCGCGCCAGCTCATAACCATAGCGTTCGGAGCAACGCCTCCTTCCAAGATCTCATCCCAGCCCATAAACTTTTTGCCTTTTGATTCCACTATTTTTTCCACGCGCTTTTCAAAATAACTCTGCACTTCATTCATGTTCTTTAGGTTTTCGCGCTTCATCAATTCTTTAATGGCGTCACTTTTCTCCCAGAAATTCTTGGCAGCTTCGTCACCACCCATGTGTATATATTCGAAAGGGAATAAAGCCGCCACTTCTGTGATCACTTTATCCAAAAATTCATACACATTTTCATTAGCGGGGCACAAGTTGTTATCAATCAAAGCTGAATAGTTTGGCCCGTTCCATTGTATAATGGGTTCACCTGACCGAACAGAATAAGTGTTCGCCGCAGGTGTGCACGAAAGTTCGGGGTAAGCAACTATAGCAGCAAGGCTATGGCCGGGTACATCTATCTCGGGCAGTATGTTAACATAGCGATCCTGTGCATATTTTATAATTTCTTTAATGTCTTCCTGTGTATAAAAGCCGCCATAATCGCGTGGCTCTTCGGGTTTTGGCGGAGCAAACGTACCATAATATCCTACTTTTTTAACCGCCCAGGCTCCCACGGAGGTAAGTTTCGGAAGGCTTTTAATCTCTATGCGCCAACCTTCGTTATCTGTGAGGTGCATGTGTAACAGATTGTATTTATAACGCACCATGTCATCTATATATCGCTTTACTTCTACTTTAGTAAAAAAATGACGGGAAACATCTAACATCAGACCCCTCCACTGAAATCTGGGATAATCGGTAATACTTACGCAAGGAGCGACCCATTTTACACCTCTGATCAACGTAGGGCTTTCAATCTCTTTAGGGAGTAACTGTAATAGGGTTTGAACACCATAAAATAGTCCAGCTGGCTTATTTGCCTTAATACTAATACCAGCAGGCTTTACAACCAGCTGATAACCCTCGTTGCCAATGGCCTCTTCCCTAACATTATTCAGTATTAATGATATTGTTGTGTTATGCATATTCTCTATACTAATATTGGCGCCTGTTGAGGTGCTGATACGTTGTTTAAGAAAATCAATTACCGGCGCAACCTCAGCTGTAGCATTTGTTCGGATAGAAACATTTTTAGGCATAACAAACTGCCCTGCTTTCCGGATAATTGTTACAGGCTCAGGGATCACAGCAATATTGGTTTTGCTGGTTTGCGCTGATACTGTAATAGTTAAGCAACAGAACAAAGTATAAAATAGGTTCCTCATAAGTTTCAAAAGTAGTGCTTATTGAAATGTGCAGTATAGAAAATTTTCAAGTAAAGATTTTTACCTGGTGTTTCTCAGCTTTTCAAAGGGAATATTTCTGCTATTTTAAATTCCTTCATCGCGCTTCCGGTTCGTCAGTCAGTGTCTGACTAATTGAAAACTGTTCCTGAAGATGTTGGCATTCCTGTTCTTGCTGCTGATAAATTAATTAGCAGATTGTCCTTCTCGCATTTATGCGAACCCTTTCCTATCAAAGAGCCGCTTAAAAGAGCATCCCTTTTATAAAGCCCATTTTAAATAATAGTTTCTAAGACTTCTAATATCTCTAGTAAGTGTTCAAAGAATTTCCCCTACGGGCTACAAAAATCAATGCCAAAACGTTCAAAAAGCTGTAATCCTTTGATTTACAGCTTTCTTTTTTTCCGGCAAAACTTCGTTTTATTCACCAAATCGTATAGTTTCAGTGAGTAATTCAGGGAGT
>JAABUS010004705.1_pt1 | contig 19173 bp, 22 predicted proteins | sample 5560161 | NCBI WGS metagenome assembly JAABUS01 (sample SAMN10711885, study PRJNA513376) | rock metagenome | isolation source: Antarctica rocks | place: Antarctica: Victoria Land, Trio Nunatak nord | collected 2016-01-04 | reverse complement strand
GTGACACCACCATCACTACTTGTTTTTTTTTTTTTTTTTTTTGGTGCATCAGGGTTGAAGTTGACAGACGCTTCAGTGGCGATGATCGAGAACGAGATCCGAGTCAAGTATGCCTACAAAATGGGAGCATTGTCAGGACAGCGTGACTCACTGATCTCACAATTAAACTGCGCACTCCAAGAAAAGTGACCCCAATTCATGGGGTGGGCGCAACATGCACACAGGCAAACAGGGTTTCTGTTGAGCGTGCATCTTGTATAGCGTGCTAGTGCTCGCAAGATGGGGGAGAAAGTTGGGCCTAGCCAAGCCAGGCTACAAGACACGGTATTATTTTGAGGTGCTCAGACACCTTGTACAAATTGCAAGTGCTTGCCTGATGGGGAGAAATCTCCCGAGCGAGGCTGCAGGGAATGGTCTCATTCTAAGGTAAGGCTTACCAGCCTTGGCTCACTACAGATGTAATCGCTCTGTGGGCAACATGCAGTGGGCACCAAGCGACATGTACATCCAAGGTCCTTCATCAAAAGAAGGTCAAACAATCTTTAAACCTAGTGATAGTCATTGGATGGACTCAGCTAGGCTCATGAGTCTCATAATGGTCACAAAGGCTGTGGCCTTGTTGTCGCTGCTACACACAATGCATGGCTCAAAGTTGCCTGCTATGCATCGTATTGTCCACAGCTCACAAAGTAATGATCTGGAACTGTAGTTTGGGTTTTACGCATGGTTATTCATGCCTTGTCCTGCTTTCGACACTGCTAATTTAGTGTATTCCACATTGAGCTCAGTGAAGGCAGGACAGCCTGTTTGCACTGCGCAGCATGCTGTGCGTTTTAACTTCAACACACGCTTGCTAGACATTGCCTCCAATGGCCCTATTGCCTTTGGCTATGTATCCCTGTCTTTCCCATTCTAGGAAAGCTTGAATTCCGGTCGCTGGGATAACCGCCTCAAGCTTGTTTCTCTAGATCTATGCTCCATGCATTTCACCAAGCTCTGCATATCAGTTTGTACTGTATGTTGAGGAATGTATCTGAGATCCGATCTATTGAGGCAACCGCCTTGTCTAGCAAGGATGGCAAATTGGGGCCCCATGAGGGTCCATAAAAAGCACATGCTGAAATGGTAGCCAGGGCTGTGAGCAGCAGACATACTTTCAAGGCATGTTTGTTACAATCCAAATGCCCTTACGGGGACCCTATTCATAGTCCACCCACTCTTGAACAGGGATTGCCTTTCCTGCACAATGTCTGCTGCATGATCTTCACACCTCAACACACCCATCAGGCACATCAACCATTCAGCGTGGACCAGCTCTTGGTATTGGTTCAATATCTGATGCATCAGGTGTAATCAGATGCTATAGTACTGCCTTTAGATTGAGAAGACCATCACAGGAGCTGGCTTGACAGATCAAGAACGACGCACTGACGTATAAGGAACCATGCCACGCATAACCCAATTGCTCACTCAGCAAGCACTCCAAATTCATCGACAGAAAACCCATATCCCTATACCTACAAGAATCAAATTAACAACTCTAGGTGTTTGGCAATCACGTCGTCCAAAGGGTCAAACCACCCTAGATACTCTATTGTTGCACGCCTTTGAACATCTAGTGCTTAGTGTATGATGATATCACAGCCATTGTCTGTTGACTCCCTGATGAGTCCCAAGGACAGAAATGGTTTAATTGGCTGCTTGACTACACCTACACCAAGACCAGCTCATCGAGACAGAAGGAGGCGTAAGCTGCGTTACTGTTGCTGCCAAAACCAACGCTGTCAATGTTGGCCAAGCTACCAGCCGATCCTCCAGCACAATTGAAGCTGTCAAAGGGAATCTGGAAATGATAGTAGGTTCCGCCGTTTGCAGTTGCCTGAGTCCCCACAGGCATCTGATTAATCAACTCCAGTGACTCAGCACAGAAGACTGAAGCCTCGGCATTGCTCAGGTACACATTCAAATCTGGTAGGGTTCCCTTGGGATACCCTACCTCAGTCTCGTCCCCGGGGCCTGTGCTGTTGGACTTAACCCAAAAGTCCAGGGTGGTTTTGCCGGCAAATGGTTGGTAACCTGCGTCTGTGCCGTTGACTGCAGAGAACCCTAGACCTCCCCCGCCGGCGCCGGATTGGCCGTATGACACCTTTGTTGCCACGTTGACGCAGGTTGCGTTGCTGCCGCTAACCCCGGCACCTTTTCACAGGCAATCAGAACGATCAGCATGTGCTGATTGTTTGAGTGAGTGGGTGGGTGGGTGAGTGAATGAGTGAGTGAGTGGGTGGGTGGGTGAGTGAGTGAGTGGGTGGGTGGGTGGGTGGGTGGGTGGGTGAGTGAGTGAGTGAGTGGGTGGGTGGGTGGGTGGGTGGGTGGGTGGGTGGGTGGGTGCGTGAGTGAGTAGGTGGATGGGTGGGTGACTGAATGAATGAGGTGATGATTGTTCAAGCAAGTGAATGCATGAACAGATGCACTCATATGCACATGCACAAATACATGCGTCAATGCACTGAACAATTGAATAGATGCATGGATAAATTAATGCATGCATGCATTAATGAATGCATGAATGATTGATAAAGGCACGCATGGATGGGCACCTGGCAGCCAGAAGTTGGCGCTGTGCAGGAAGTAGGGGCCAAAGTTCCAGCCGGTCTCCACCTGATCCCCATAGATGGTCGCATTCACAAAGCCGGGCGTGAAGACCAACGGCTCATGCGTGTAGCAGTCCACTGGCCTACAAGATGAAGAAGTTGAAAAGAAGAACGAGAACATGATGATGACAAGCTTTGTGGCAGAGCTGCTGAGGCATCTACATCCTTGACAGTCAGACTCTGAGTGTCAGGTAATGATACCCATGACTACAGTGGAGATGCATGCTTCCCCTTCAAAGCTGCAAACCCTTGCGTGATATTTGTGTGGATCAGTATGTGGGCATCATAAGTCAAGGATGCTGTGTGCACAAGTTGCAGGTCTGAGCTTGTATGCAGGGCCATCGGCTTTTTTGGACACATGCCTCAACTCATTGGTATAAATATCATTGTCAAAAGGCCAGCAGGACCCTAGGAGGGGGGGGAGGGAACAGCCAAAAGGCCAGCAGAACCTTGTTGCCTATTAGAACAGGGACATTTACCCTGACATTCTGACCTTTCAGTCTGCCTCGTATACAGATGCCACATGCCTGAGTTGCCCATCATTGGCCTCCATGCCTCCTGATGTAACATGAGGCAGATGCTCTGAAAGCTCAACAGGACCGGATATATGAAAGGCGCCTGCTCCCCTACTAATCAACAGCAGTACCTTCACTCTGCCTTTCAGCCAATCGTGACAGCCTTTTGGTGCCATACCTGAAGTCAACCATCATGACTCCATATGTGGGGTGGGCTAACTGCTCAAAGGCCCAGTAGGACAGGTCGAAGTGGTAAATGTCGCTGTTGCACCACAGCTGTTGAACCTCTGTGCCATTCTTTATCTGCATATGACACAAGTACGCTCAGATCATTGGACTCAGATGCCTAGAGGGCTGTTCAAAGCCTACTTTTTTGAATTTCTGTGTATAATGTCTTTTGCAAAACTGCCGTTTTTCATGACATATGTTGTGAGAGTGAATTAGATTTAGGAAGCAGTCCCAGAAAACGGACACAAGTACAGAATCAAACCAATTGTGCCATACGTAATCATATCTGTTTTCTGGGTCTGCTTCCTAACATAGACACACAATAGATTCATGACAAGTCAGCTTTGGATATCAAATCTCTTGCTGGACACCTGCGAATTGCAGTACAGAGTCTGGTGCTGCAGTTGCCGGGCCATGTCAGCATGTCATGGCTAAGGCATCGTTCCAATGATGCATGTGCAGATAAACAGCGTTGCAGTTGTGGTGTCACATTGACATGTACCGCTTCTGACTTGGCCCATTTTTTGTTTCCCATGTACCACAAATGGCAGCACAAAAATTGCAACCCTGCTGAACGATCAGAGACATGCAGTCCCAAAGACGTGTACACCTTGTTCTAGTGTTTCCAATGATGATTCCAGTTACGGCGCTTTGCGCAATATTTATTTCCTGAAATGAAGTCATTCTGACATACCTGGTAAGCAGGGCAGGAGTCAATGATGTGAACGAAGATACTGCTGCTGTCATTCCAGCACTGCACGCTTTGCTCTGATTGGTTGAATGCTGAGTTTCCTGGGAAGGTACGGCCATAATCATCTGTGACTGTGTCATTCACGGTAGCTAGGTAGTAGAACTCGTCAATATTGACTGGAGTTGTGCCGTTGCCGATGACTAATCCGTCTTGGCACCTGCACCCACATGACACCATTGCATTGAGCCAAAGCATGCAATGGCAGCCACATGTTTTGATGCAATGCTTTGACCTAATAGGTATGACAGGTATAGTATGTTTAGATTGGACCCATGTGTAGGAGTGCTGATGTGCTGAGTCAAATAATTTCAAGTCAAGCTATACAAGCACAATTTACAACATTCACAAAGTAATGTAAGCAACATATGGATAATAATTGTTGGTATGAACAAAAAATACATATTATGCTCAATGTAGTAAGGCCCGTTGCAGTGGCTTTGCTCAGTGTTTGGCAGCAAGACCTAAAAGAAAACCACAAATCCTAGGCAGCCTGGATGCACATCACTAAAAGCAAAGGTCACCCATTTTTCCCGCCTATCCTAGCCTGCCTGCCCTACCCTACCCAATCCTACCCTACCCTCACTTACCCTCACCATTCGGCCAAGCAGCGCGTAAAGCACGCCTGAAGGCGCTAGTCTTACTTCGTCTCATCAGATCACCTCAAGCTTCTGTATAAACGCTTAACAGCATTGTTCTTGCTTTTCTTTCTCTTACCTGATCTCATAGCATCTGCCACAACTGCCAGGGTAATCTGGGTCCTTCTGGGCTAGGGCTGCAACCTGGCCCTTATCAAAGGGCAGATCGGAATAGTCCCTGGCAATACCGTCCCTTACTGAAGCATACTCACAGCTGCCGTACAGGATGTCTCCAAAGCTTCCTGCACCCCTGCATAGGCACAGCATCATACAGTTTCTTTCTCTGACCCAAGTCACCAAGCATGTTGCCTGACTCAGTGTCAAAGAATATGTGTTTCTCCCTCTGAGCGGCACACAAAGCTGCCTGCATCTCTACACAGACACAGCATCATGCAGTCCTTTTTTGAAAACCCAACTGAGTAATTGTTGTTTTCAGTTTTGTTGCCCAACTCAGCATTGTAGTTTTGTTTGGGTTTTGCCTTTTCTTGTTTCTTGGGTGGCATCATGCGCTGGGCAGACACAACTGCATACAACACAGATGGGCAAACAAAGAATGAGCAGATAAAAGATGGGCCCATTCATCAATGGGCACATCATATGCAGACACACACTGCGCAGACACATGCACAGGCACAGACACAGGCACAGACAGCGACTGCACAGACAGCGCAACATGCCTGTCAAAGAAGGTCCTGATGTTGGCGCACAAGTATATTTGCTGACGTTGACTAAGCACGCACATTGCACACTTTATCATTGCATGCATGAGTCCTACCACAAATGTGCAGCCCTATGTCAACTAAGCAGTTGATGTACCTTGCAATGTAGGCATTCTTGAAGGTATCAGAGCCATCAAAGAATGTGCTCCGCCCTGTGCGCCACCCATCTGTACCCAGGGGGGCGGCTGCAGGGGCTGCAGTGTACTGGTCGTTGGGCACTATGCCCTGCTCTAGCGGATACTGTGCACTTGCAAACCCTAGGGCCAGCAGGACTGCTGCAGATGTCCAGAACATGATCCTGCATGCTGTTGAGTAGGCTGGTAGACGGGAAGTGCATAAGACATTCTGAAGGGGAGGACTGCTGGGCAGGGCAGGTTTGTGTGTGTCCTGAACTGGCATGCTTTGCAGCAGCAAACGCAAGTGCATGGCCAAGAGGGCAACAGGGCAGGGTAGGCGCGTCTTGTAACAATGAGAAACTCCAAAGTGGAGATTGTCGCCCACCTAAGGGCTGCGAAGCCGGTGGCGTGCCTCTTGCTTGCACCTGCATGCAACTTGCCTCGTGAGCGTGTAGACAAGCAAGTTGCAGGCCTGAAAGGCTTGCAAAGGGTGAGCAACAACAATTGCATGAATGCAAAGTTTGCTTTGTTTGTGCCGGCCAGATGACAAAGAACAGCGGCCTAGACAGGCAATGGAGATATGCTCGCCGCATGCAGTCACTTACCTCTTACCTGACAGCGTAAAGGCGGTCAACCAAAGTAATGTGACTCGCTGGCGGTCGCCAACAAATGGTTGCAATTCTGAGGTTTCAAGCGCACTGGCGACTCTGCTGTTTGGTCTTCAGGTCTGATCCAAGCTTGCGACACTTCAACAATGGCAATCCAATTGCATCAGCTACTTTGATCTTTGCTCTGCAAGGAGGGAATTTGAGTGTGCGATTCTACAGTGTCCAAGAACTAGAATGCAGCAGAGGCCAGCTGTCACTACGACACTCGTGGAGCACCTGCAGGAACTTGCAGTGAGGTTCATACGCCCTCACGTGTAAATGCAAACGCCCATGTTACCGCCCTTTTAGTAAGCCATTGCAGCCTTTCACTTGGCTGTTTGAGCTATTGCTGCCAGGATCAGAGTTGCAGGCTTGTGCCTTGGCATTGAGTTGCCTTTCAGGAACGCGCAAGATGCCACCCCTTACGTTGGAGCTTTTGCGCAACACCAGCTGCTGTCACCACGGCCTTTGGAAACGGTGACCCTTACAACGAGCAAACTGAAATAGCAAGACGCAAACACACCACTCAAAGTCACTCATGTTACAGCAAGACATGTCTTGCCGTGTTGTACAACAGCACATGTGCAAGGTTGGTCCAATTTCAGCTTCAGACACTTATGCTTGCACTCACGGCTGGCCATTAGGCCTATCAGCTTTGACCTAGCTAGCAGTCACGCTGACTGTCTTTTAGCAGCTCTCAAAGTCTGCGGCTCTACTCACGACTCTGAAACTAGTTTCCAAGATGCAGCCTAACACAACTTGTGTTGTATCTGGCCCGAACCTTACATGATGCAGGCATTTCACCAGGCTCTGCAGATCAGTGCATCCTTCGGAACATGTGTTTGAGATCCAATCTATTAAGGCAACAGCTCAGCTAAGCGGCTTGTTGTCATGGCTGTACACTTTTCACAGCTCTGCTAAATGCAGCCTATCTTGGCCAAAACACCTGAACAAATACGCTATGATGCAAAAGATGCGTGTCCACTGCCATCGTTTCCTGTGCTGCCCCCTGCTGTTGCATCTGGCCCAGCTTTGCTAGCATGCACAGGTTCTACTCCATTCACACCTTTGTCACTAACAGCTGGCATGTAGGGCAGGGGCTGTACAGCCCTGAATGCCCTGGCAAATGACACGACCAGGTAGACCACCAACACTGCAGTTGCATAGCTTTTGTAGCTGCCAAAGAGACTCAGAACCCACAGGCCAGCTTTGGCGCTCCAGTAGACAGTCATCCAGAACAGCACCAGGCTCGCGCTGCCGACTACAACCATCAAGGCCTTTGTCGTTTGTGAATAGTGTCGGTCGTCAATCTCTGGCGGCGCTTGCACTTTAGCATCTGCAAGGCAAACTGTCGCTGTTGAGCTGCAAAGCACGAATGGAGTTTGTGCCATGCAGCATCAGAGCAACCCCCTTTGCTGACGGCTAGGGGTCAACTGTCATCAACCCTAAGATCGTGGTCATACACTGATTGACAAGATGACCAAGCAGAAGACTGCGGATGCTGCAGCAAAACTGAACTTCAGGAGGGCCTGGAAATGCAACTTAGCAAATAGGGACTGGAAGTCAAATACGGTTCAGGGTCTAGTGCTTGATTCGCAGTGGTGACCTGCCTTCAAGCTTTGATGAATACACTCGCTTCCACTGGTAGTCCCATTCCTTCTGAACTCTGCTGGCAAAGACATCAAAAGTGGGAAACTGCCGTGAGTGTATTGGCTCTGAATAGCCGACCACGATAGTCTGACCAAAGCCAGCTGTCATCGCCTTCTCAGACATGACTGACTCCTTGTTTGCTGACATCACTATCTGCATACACAGACACTTTCAGGGCAGAAGTGATTGACACAGCCGCTAGGGCCATCTCCAATTGTCCCAACAGTTAGTTTATGCTGTAATTGCCTTCCCAGACATGACTGACATAAAAATCTGCATACATAGACATGTTCCAGTGGAAAGGTGAGTCACACAGCTGCTAGGGCTATCCCAGATTGTTCAAACAGGCAATGCATGCTGTGTCACATGCTGCAGACTGCTTGTTTGTTGGGTCATGACAAACACGCATTGGCAGCATTACTTGCTGGAGTGGTGCTGGGATCAGACCAAAAGGCCCAGGAGGTACAGCAAACAGATGGTGACAAGACAGACACCATTGTCGAAATGGAAAGCAACAGGAAACGTGCAGTGCAATCAACGCGAAATGACTACCCATGCGCAAGTGGTTGGCGGCGATGCACCCTGTTGATGTGAGAAAAAACGGCAGGCAGGAGTTGGCAGGTGGCCTAATAGAGCAAATATTGCAATTGCGAGCTACGCTTGTCTTAGACAATGCTGTGATACATCGGGCCAATGTTAATGTCACAAAGAGCAATGACATTACCTGAACTGGATACTTCCGGTCATAGGCAAAATGGAGCATGCCTCGCTTCATTGGCAGGGATTGCTGCTTTGTACTCCTGTGACCTGCATGTAACTCACACTCACATTAACTTCTGATGAACACCCCACATGCTGTGGCGCCATAAGCTAGGTATGTGTGAAAGGCAATCACCCTATGTCACAACAACAAGAACAACAGTACTGACAATAACATCGATAATGCCAATAGTACTAAAAATTATAATAGTCATGATCATAGTAATCAAAGGCGGACTTAGCCAGCAGGCATCTGGTGCATGGCATCAGGTGCATCTCCAAGGTCATGCATGAGTCATGAGTTAGAGACAGTGGCTCAACACAGCTGGGTAGTGTGTTGAGGGCTTCAATGGCTTGTACTGACAGACAGCTTCACTAATGTCCCGTACATGGTAGATGACTCAGATTACTGTCATCACTTCTGCTGCCAACTGTTAATTTCATTTGCATGTCATGCAGAGCTCTTTGGCCTTTGCGCTTCAGGGACGCTGCTTCTGACATAGCTTCTGGTGTGCATGTATGCATGCATGCTACAGCTTGTCTGATGAGTGCAAGGGCAACAGCATGCTTGCAATCACAACTGGCACTGTCATTGAGCGCCTTGTGTCTGCTGCTTACACGCTAGCAGTCATGCACAGTGGCATTGTGTGAATGCAATGCTGTGCTAGTTTTACCTTCAGGGTAGACAATCAGGCTCTTGATCGGGCTGGCCTGAAGTTTCCTGTCTATGAAATCATTCAGAGCCTGCAGGCACACCAGGTCATGCTTTGTGTCAGCCACATGATCAGCTCATGTTGGAGTGTTGTTGGTAGGGTCACTTATGTCAGGATGCTGAGGACTCTCGATTTCTGCACTGTTTGAAGCCAGAAAGGAAATGCAGGACAGCGCAACAGTGCGTCAACATATGCGTTAGGCAGCTCAGCATTGAATGGGTTAGTCTGACGAGTTTGTGGTCGAGCTGACATATGTATGTGGACTTGTGTAGTGCAAGATGGTGAGTTGCAGTCTGGCAGGACTTGGAGACTGACAGTCAGGGAGCTGCTCAGGACAGCATGCACCTGACCCTAGGGGAAGACAAGTATATGAAGAATGCATGAATGTATGAAAATTTGTACACTCACATTCTTGTCTTTGACAGCTCCACGCTTGAACAGCACTACACTCCTCACAATGATGACTGATGTCATGAAGACTGGGAAAACGAAGAAGACTGCCCATCTGCGAGCACATCAACTCACTAACAAAGTTGCACTCTTGAGCTGGGTATTATGACCCAGATGTCGGAGCCAATACAGGAATGTGCATTGTAATCTGTGCCAAATTAAGGGCAAACTCACCTGCTGAGCATTTGTGCATACCCCTCAGTTGCTACAACATCCAAGAAAAAGTCACCCCAAGACCTGTGATTGCTCTGTAATCAGCACATCAAGTCAAAAGCAACACTCAAGATCAGAAATAGAGTAGAAACGCTCTATGCCAATGGGCAGCAACGCAGCAGGGCAAGGCAAGATTGTTCGACATGAGGTGGCACATTCAGAAGTGCCAGGGCAAAAGATCTGGGACCTATGCAGAGCTCACCAGGAAGATGCATGTAGAGTATTTGCCGCCTGTATACAGCTCTGGTCCCTCCAGGTAGAGGAATTTGCACTGGAACATCTGCTTCAGTGCAATGGCCCTACAAACAACATGTTTCAACACACAAGCATTCCTGCCGGCAGTGGCCCCACAAAGAAGTGGCGCATGATGGGTGCTCACCAGCCATATGCGTCATTCCGAGGTCCTTGCAGTTTCCAAAACCTGATTTTGCCCAGCATAGCACCTAGTGGTAAACTCCAGTACAGCATGAACACCCCCAACAAAAACGGTGGCAAGTCTAGCAGCAGCATGATGCTGTTTCCCGCGAAATGCAAAGTGTGTTCACGCTGATTCTCCTAGGTCACATCAGATCACATGGAGCAAGAATTGCTGTTTTGTGCGCCAACGTGTGCAAAGTCTGCTAGTCTCGAGACGCTCTGCTGGGGACTGTGCAGTCACTAGGAACGCAAGCAATCTGGCCGCAGGAAAAAGCGTGCTGAAGCAGGCAGCGAGAAGTGCCGGCTTCGGCTATGGCAGAGCATGTGACGTGCAAGGTCTCAAAACTCCCCGAGAGGCAGCCAATTCCCGACGCGCTGAATCTGCGCTTCTTGGCCAGCGGACAGAGCGCTAGCTCGTCCTGTCAGACCGCTGAAGCCACAATCCTTATTCACTTCATGCAGATGAAGAAGTGCCCGAAGTCACATCAGTCATCTGCCAGCTTTTTAGGCTGTCTTACAAATCATGTGTCTATCAGCTCATTTGCACAGCTCGTTCATCGCTACATTCGCTCTTTGCATGTGCCCTGAATGGTAGTTCAGCATCTGCAAAGGCTCACAAAGCTGTTATGTTGTCATGAAGTGATGCTTGGATTCTTAGTGCCACAATCGCTTTAAGAGTGGCTATAGCTAGCTGCCTGTAACTATAAGAAGGATACTTGAAGACATATGACCTGGCAACGCTATGGCACTGAAAACACTTGATGAAGAAGATGCTGCATCTTGCTGCATGTAATTTCAATCAACATGTGCAGTCTTTGTCTACAACACACTCAACCACTGCAAAAAAATTAAGATGCATCTCAAGATTACATCACTTTTTGCACAACAACATGACCCATGCCTTGCAGGCAATGCAGCCTTCTTTTTCAATTCAAATGCTTCCATGTCAAGCATTGTGGTCATGCAGCTCTTGCATCATCTGTGTGCAAAACTTGTCAGCAATGTCATACACAGCTATCTCCTGAGGACCCCATTCATCTCTAAAGCTATCAGGCCTTCCCAGAATGTGAACAGTTGTTGCAGCATATAGTGCCTGCAGCCAATCAGGCTGCTTTGGTACATCTGGCCCACAAATCTCTGCCAACTTGGCATTGTATGCCCACTGATTCACTGGCATGATGTCTGTCTGCAGCAACGTGTAGTACTTTAATTCAAGTTCAGATGATGACTGGATTAAGGCGCGTCAGCGACTGACATTTGATCAAACACATGCTCAGCTTGACAGACTTGAGGAAAGGGACATGACAGCAGTCAAACAAAACGCCTGAGTTTAGCTGATGGGATACGCAAACAACTGATTTGTTGACATGCATTGGCTTGGCAGTGATGCAGCAAGTCTGTTTTGCGTGGACAGATGACCTAAGCCTTAGGGTGCCAATTGTGTATGCAATTCGGCACTACAGGAAATTGCTCAGGCTATACTGTAGCAGGGCATGCCCTGCAGCCCTACTGGAAAGCATGTTGTGGTGATGATAATGACGACAATGATGATATACTGACCTGATTGTGAGTATACCTTACAGGCACTCCACAGTCTATCAGCTTTTGGTAGAAGTGTGCTACATCTTGCACCATCTGCCGTCGGTTAGGCAGCTGCGCTCTGCCTGATAGCACCCTGGCCACTAGCTTACTCTACACAATGGCACATGTATAATTCGGAATGTCAGTTCTTCTACCACTTGAAAACAGTTTTTGTAAGTTCTCACTGCAAGGGCATCATACGTTAAAAATTGCATGCCAGAGGTTAAAAACTGCATGCCAGAGGTTAAAAACTGCATGCCCGAGGTTAGAAACTGCATGCCAGAGGTTACAAACTGCATGCCAGAAACTGCATGCAGCTCAGAGCATTTGATGTTACCTACAACATTGATGTACTTTTTCAAACATTTGTATGTTCATTGTTCCAAGTTGGGGCAAGTTGATTCAGGGTTGTGTTGTCACTGCAGTCAGTAGCAGCAGTCTTCAGTGTCTGATTGGCTTCTCACACCTACCGTTCACTTCATTCATTCATGCATAAGATGCATGTCTTTCCCTCGGTTTTGTCAGGTACATACAGTCCTGAATAGCTCCCTGTATGTGTTCAATGCCAGTTGGATCAAGCTTGCTGGAGGCAGGGCATAATGGTGAACGTTTGACACATCATCACACCAGCTGCACATGACATTCACTGCGTCATGCAGCTTCACATGATTAGTCATGAAGCATGTGCCTCCCTAGGGTCAGGTACGTACAACCCTGAGTGCATGATTTTTCTAAAGTTTGCATTTAGCTGAATGGCTTACCTGCAGCTCGAACTGGGGATTTCTCAGGGACTTCCAGATCAGCCCAACGAATGACAAAGTAGGAGCAACATTTGGCGGGAAGATGTGCTGCCACAGTGGATCAACTCTCATGTCATACGACGTGACTAAGCTTGTTCCTTCCAGAAAGGGATAGGCATACTGATAGCCAGTGCAAAAGACGACGGCATCTATATTGGCAATGCATGTTCCATCCTGCATCAAGAGTGGTTCCAATAAGTCAGTCCGCTGCTGCTCGTGCTTGCCAATGTTCTCCTTTTGCTCCAGAAAATGGAAAACTGTCAGAAGGATGTGGTGAAAGATTTCAGCATAAACAGGCAGAGTCCCCCGAATTTTGACAGAGGAAACTTCCACCTGACATTGTTTTGAAGTCTCGTTGGCTAGTCTGAGGACTTGCCTGCAGCCTTGCCACTGTGTATACAGTAACATACAGTAACTAGGCCTGCTGTTATAGAGTACCAGCATCCAATGCAAACTCATAACTCCAAGTCCTTACTTAAGCAGTGCATTTTTCAATCAGGAATTACCAGGCGCACAAAAAAGGTGAGTGTCGCACTTGTCTGCAGGACAACAGTCTGATGGCGCATGGCCTCAAGTGCAACAGTAATAACACTGTTGTTCAGAAGGGACTGCCGCATATTGTGATGTACAATGCTGCTGTATATTGGTTGTGGATGCTCACAAAATGCTTCAGCATCATAGTCATGCTGTTGTACCAAAGTCTGTATCGTGAACAGGAATGTACTCCCATCTTGCAACAGCTAGGCTACATTCTTGCTACAGCTGGCAACACATGTCAACAGCCAAGGGTTTTGTTTAGGGTTTAAAGTGAACTTAGGGTTCACAGACAGCATCAGCGTAGAGACCTGTCATGCTGCACACTCTTCTGTTATATCATGATTATTTTCATGATAATCGCACATTATGATTATATCAGTATGAGGTTAATCAGCATGCGTTGCATTCAGTCTTCACCTGAAATGATGCAATGCCATCTGTGCTCAGCTCTGTGAGCATAGCTACTCGCGTGATTGAGTCTCGAGGTGTGCTCTCCTGAAAGGACCTGCAACAGCCAATACTGCCTTCCAAATTTGCTTTCCACATTTGCTGTATAAATTTTACACAGTCTGCACCATCTGTTCATTCACCAACCACACGCCTCCCCAAAGCTCAGATGTATGCAGTCCTGAGTCGCTCCCTGAATGAGATACTGTATTTGCAGAGAAACGTTATACAGCCTGTACAGTCCCTTTATTCCTGAACAATGTGCTTTTCCTTGAACTCAAGTATAAACAGTTTTGGGTAGCTCCCTGTATGAGGTCCTCTTTTTGCAATCAGCACACCAGTAACAAATCAAGGTGTGTTGATGTGCTATAGGCTGTAGTAGTCTGTACAGGCCGAATCCCAACAGCCTAGCTTTCTGCCTCGGCCTAAAGTCCCTGCCTCAGCCTTAATTCCCCTCAACAGCCTAAATTCCATGCAGCAGCCTAAACTCCCCGCCCCGGTCTACACAGCTTTCCAACAGCAACATTGCCATCCTCTAGGAGCCAAGCTAGCCATGTTCAGGTAGCGCGGGAAAATCATGGGGAAAAAAGAGAAAGCCAAGTTAGCCATGTTCAGGCGGCGCGGGAAAATAATGGGGAAAAAACAGAAAGCCAAGTTAGCCATGTTCAGGTGACACTGGGCATGTGCAGGTGCCTAACCATACAGCTCTAGTAGTTAGCCACCAACAACCGTAAGACAAAAGTACAGATCTTGTTTTTCAGATTTGGACCAGGAGGAAACAAGCGAGGCGAGAAAACATGGACACAGAATTCTGCCCTGCATGGGAGGAGTTACTGCTGGCATGAGGGAATGTGAGAAGTTGCTGCCTGCATGGGAGGAGTCACTGCCTGCATGAGAGAAGTTATTGCCTGCACAGGAGGAGTCACTGCCTGCATGGTAGGGATTGCTAAGTGGACCTGGTGCCTGCATGGGAGGAGTTCCTGGGCTTTGCGTACCTAGCACTGTGGAACACATGAGAGGCCACATCTGCTATGGCTCTAGCCAGCTCCTCCCCTGCAAAACAAACAGGTCACCTGTCATAAGGTGCTAGAAAGTGGCAGCGAGTAATTAGACATCAAGATCACATCTAATGTTTGCTGACTGTCCCCTTTCACAGGAACATGAGACTGTCATGATGCAGACAAGAGTGTAGCAGGCACCTGAAAAGGACACTCCCACTATGTAGTTTGATGAGTACCAGAGACTGTCGAGATGCAGACAAGGCTGTAGCAGGCACCTGAAAAGGACGCTCCCACTATGATGACTTGCATGTCAGCAAACATGGAGCTGCTGCGGTAGTTGTGAGCGTGCATCTGAAGCCCTTTGAAGTCATCCATGCCTTTGATTTCCGGTAGATTTGGCTGATGATAGTTGCCCACGCAGACCACTACTGCGTCAAAGTCATACTCAGTGCAGCCAGAAGGGCCTGACTGCGACTCAGCTGTACGCCTAAACTCAGCTGAGTTCTGCTGCTCTGAGCCAGGCTGAGTATGTGAGCTGTGAGCATGAGCATACTGATCAGCAGATCTTGAGTTACAGCCATTTGATGTTGCATCATGCCTTGACTGGTTTTGTTTGCTGCGATCGTGTCTGGAATGGAATCCATTTGAGTCAGCATGGTGAGAGGCTAAGTCATCTGCCTCTGCAGGTTTTGAGGAAGGTTCCAAAAAAGTACGTACATCAGCTGCTGATGAGTCATTGTCAGCAGTGGGTGAGGAAGCTGCTGGGTCTGCAGGCTCTGCCTGGCTTTTGGCGCCTTTTGCTTCAGTGACATGTGGCGCCTGCTCTGCATGCTGTGCTGCCTGCTTGAATGCTGCCGTTTGAGCTATGAGCTTCCACCTAGGAGCAGTCTTGACTGAGGCTGGCAGCTCTAAATTTGGATGTACAGCTGCAGAGGTAATCGGTCTCAAAGATACAATCTGACTGTTGAATTTGATGTGCTGCCGCAGCTGAAACTTGGCAGCAAACACCTCAAGCCAGGCTTGGACCTCAGTGTGACTTGGGAAACGGCGGGAGTCATGTGATTGGTCTCCCATGACCTCAGGGATGAATGGAAAGTCAGAAAAGCTCATGATCTGGCGCGGCAAGTTGGTTCGCAGACTGCTGTACCTGCATTCCAATGTGACAGTGCTTGGTGACTTGCAAAGCATGCACAACACATCACACAAGACTCTTCCCCGCCCCGCCCAGAAAGCATATCATGCAAAATGGAAGTCTAAACATTGCTACTGCAACGATCATCAAATGTTTTGCTGGAGAAACACGACTGCAGAAGGTGATGCTGGGATTGTGACACTGATGCATTGCTGTTTTGCAGTTGGCACTCTTGACGTCATTTTTGGTCAGTTGCTACATACATGCTGCTGTGCACATGGTGTCTTTTGGGGTTTCTGCCAAGTAGGTCTTCAGTCTCACACTCTTCTTGGTAGTCCCAAATGCCTCCAACATTGTCGTTCTGCTCGAAAGCAGTCACGTGGTGACCTTCGCGAAGCAGCTCTCGTGTGGCCACCAAACCTGCTGCACCAGCGCCGATCACTGCCTGCAGGACACAAGTGTACATGCTACATTACCAACTCGCGCTTCCTGCGGCCTGTAAGGAAGTTCATCAGATGTCTGCCGTCCTCACCACTTTCAGCTGGTTGGTATCATTTTTCACCATCTGGTATAAAGCCTTTGTTGTTGCGAAAAGCGTAACGACACCAGATGGACAGTCGCTCAGGTGGCTGAGATTGCAGGCAGACGAGGCAGACGCAATGAGAGCGAGGTCTAGTGCTCTCTACTGTGACATCGACTTTGTGTGAGATGCTCAATGATGTGATCGGCAGCGATATTGTAGAGAGCTATCGTTTGACAGGCATAGGCACATGTCTGCACGCGCGGATCCGTGACTAAAGCTCTGCATTGCTGCTGAGCTACGCGTCTCTATCACTCAACTATCAATAGTCTATTATCGGAGAAAAACCGCAAATCCAACACATCCTACGTTGAGTTGCTCCTGTAGAGTAACTCTCTCGCTTTCACCTCCAAACAACAAGAAACGTTTGCCTTGGAGCGCTCGTTGGTCAAGGCGTGCCGTGACCGAGCTCTCAGAGTCCTGGTCAGCAGCAGGGACCTTTCCAAGAGGTCAAGCTATCACACAGCTGCGCTGTACAGTGGTTGCCGTGCAGAAAAGGATCATTTTACGCCTCTGGAAGTCGTTGAGGGCAGCCAGCAGTATGACCTCAGGCCGCGTTGAGTATCTGCAAACACGATTAGATGAAGCCCGAGACGACCTGAAGGCTGAGCTGCGCAAGGATGTTCCACGTGACTCCGTTGTGGCCGCTCATCAAACGATAATCAAAGGGCTCCAGGATGAGTTGAAGACCTGCAGCACAGCCGGTAAGCGCGAGTACACTGTGTTGACTTACACGTGGCTCAGACAAAACTTTGCCTTGCTGATGCATCATCTTTTAGCACCTGAGGTACAACTTGGACACCCTATACAAATTTAGGCATCAAGTAGCACTTGTGTTACGTTGCACTCATTGCAATGCAGTGGCTGCTGTCAGCAGTGAGTTTCTATGATAGCCAGCTTGTTATACAGGGGAAGTTGCAGGAGATGTCACTTTTGTGATACAGAGCATGACAGACGAGTTTCAGCCATATGAACTCAAGCTGCCTACTGTCAACAACCGGGTCTTGCTTGAGTCCCTCGAGAAGCATCTAGAGCTGCATCACCCTCCTCTCAGGCTGCTGACTGTCAACAGTCTTCCAGCAACTGCAAGGCCTGCTGACAAGACACTGGCAGTGGAGTTTACCCAGGGACAGCGGCTTGATACAGTGGCACAGATTCTGCCAGGCAATGAGGCAACAGCAAACATCAAGTGCATTTGTGTATCAATGAGCTGTCCCGACTGACTGTTGCTGTGTCCCTCACATAAAATGACATCTGCAGGGTGGAGACGATTTGATGCCTACCCAAGTTCCTTAATCTGCTTTGTCAAAGGCTTTCAGTCATCGTGGCTTACTATATGAGTTCTGAGGTACAGGGATCTTAAAGTGTGCCTTGCTCTTGCTGGGGCTCTTGAATCGTGCCTTGCTCTTGCTGGAAATGTCAACAACACGAGCGTGGCATGCCACTCAAGACGACAATATATGATCAAATGCAGAAAAGCTGAAGAGTGCTGCAGCACACTGTGTCAGACACATGACATCAGCGTCTCGCCTGTTTGTGTTCTTCAAGAAGATCAGGCAAATCTTCACACAAGGCTTGCACTATGCCCTTGAACTCTGGCATGATGGAAGGATCAAGCAAGCCCTCAACAATCATGTAGTGCTCCCTTGAGCCAAATCCTGCAAAGTTGGCAAGGTCGGTGCCTCCTGGCAAGCTAGCATAGACCTCAGTCAAGAATATTTGGTGCCAGTCTCCCATGTCTCCTAGGGACTGTGTTGAAGCATCAAGCTGCAGGCGCCCAGTCACAGCCCCGTTATGACGAGGCCTGTGTGTGACCTGGCCACTTACTGCGTAATCAGCATAATGCTTTCTTGTATACAGTTGCTTGGGCCTTGCACCTCATTTTGACAGTCCTGTCATTTGATGTTGTGTACTCACGGTCATGGTACCATTCTGCCTTGCCCTGCCATGGCCGCACTGCACCAGATAGCATGCTTTTGCTGTGAGCAGCGGTTGTGAATAGCTGTGCTGTGAACCAGTGGTGAGAGCTTGCATTCCTGTATGAAAGCTAACACTGCACATTTGTGACTGTGCTGACACAAGGGTGCTGACTGCATGGTTTGCATAGCAGCACTGCACCAGATAGCATGCTTTTGCTTTGAGCAGCTGTTGTGAACAGCTGTGCTGTGAACCAGTGGTGAGAGATTTCAAGCCTGTATACAAGCTAACACTGCACAGTTGTGACTGTGCTGACATGTGGAAGATGACTGCATGCTTTGCATGGCAGCACTGCACCAGATAGCATGCTTTTGCTGTGAGCAGCTGTTGTGAACAGCTGTGCTGTGAACCAGTGGTGAGAGATTGCAAGGCTGTATACATGCTAACACTGCACACTTGTGACTGTGCTGACACAAGGGTGCTGACTGCATGGCTTGCATGGCAGCACTGCACCAGATAGCATGCTTTTGCTGTGAGCAGCTGTTGTAAACAGCTGTGCTGTGAACCAGTAGTGAGAGCTTGCATTCCTGTATAAAAGCTAACACTGCACACTTGTGACTGTGCTAACACAAGGGTGATGACTGCATGGTTTGCATGGCAGCACTGCACCAAACAGCATGCTTTTGCTGTGAGCAGCTGGTGTGAACAGCTGTG
>JAABUS010004703.1_pt1 | contig 19184 bp, 2 predicted proteins | sample 5560161 | NCBI WGS metagenome assembly JAABUS01 (sample SAMN10711885, study PRJNA513376) | rock metagenome | isolation source: Antarctica rocks | place: Antarctica: Victoria Land, Trio Nunatak nord | collected 2016-01-04 | reverse complement strand
TATATATATTGATATATATTATATAGAGTTTAATAATAATAGGTTCTAGTTAAACTTTATAATCTACTCTTTATTCTAATTTTTCTTATTCTAGTATTATAAATAGTAAATAACCCGGTCGTAAACCCCTTATTAAGAAGTAATATAAAGAGAGAGGGTAAGAAGTCTATTATAATATTTTAATTAAAGATAAAATCTACTCCTCTCTTTTTATTTTAATATAGAAATTTATTCTATATTAAGAAATTAAAATTTAATAATATTTAAACTAGCCGGTATATAGAAAGTTTAATATAATTATATTCTAGATAATTAATAAAATAGACGATATCTTTAGTTATAATAAACCGATTTTAATAAAAGAAAAAATATAAAGATTAATAAAAGAGCGCGAAAATTTTATTATAATTTATAGTTAAAAAGAAATAATAATAGTGAAATAATAGTAGTAAAAACTTAATATAATAATAAAAGAATTAATTCCATACTCCGCGATTTAAAATATATAAAATATACTTCCTCCCCGGTTTTCTATTTTATTTCTTATCTTTAGAAAACTTATATTATATTAATATTATAAATATATATATATATTTAATTACTTGTAGCTAGCTAGTTAATTAAATAAAAAATTAACGAATAATAACTATTATATTTTTAATTTAATAAATAATAATTAATTTCTCTAGATTAGTATCGGAGAATCCCGTTACCGAGTCTTAATATTCTCAAAATTTCCGTATTCTATAAATTTAAAAATATTATTATTTATAAATAATAGTAGGACTAGTTATTATTTTATAAAAATATTCTTTCTATTAAAGACCTCTCTATTATTGATTTATTTATAATATAGAATAATATATATTAAATAGTAGGTTAATAACTTATATTATATTATATAAATTTTCTAATATTTATAACTCGGTGCTTTTTATTCTAGTCGTTAATCGTAATTTAATCGCGATAAATATAAAGATAAAGATACGAATTCTTAAAGTTATAAATTTTAATTTTCTATCCTTTATCGGTTAAACTAAAATTAATTTAATAAAGAATTCGATTCCTTTATAAGAAAAATATTATAACTCTAAAGATTAAAGAGATAATATATTCGTTATTAATAATTATTTTATAAACTCTAATAACTTTTTAGATTAAGGTATTAATATTAATTATATAAATATTTTAAACCCCTTAAACCTTCACGGGTTAATCCGAATATATTAATACTCGATATTAAACCCTCGTGATATAACTTAATAACTACGTTATTATATATATATAGAAGGATAATTAGAAAATAATTATAATATATAATCGACGAAGTAATATAACTAGATAAATCTCTATTCGGTTTTTAGTACTAGTAGAGTCGTAGTTAATAATAAACTCCGAGATCTATATTATTTTTTCTAGTAATAAAGGAAATTTTAATTATTATATTAAAAATCTTATTTAGGGAGTTAAAGATTATATTAGAATTTATAAATAAGATAATTATTATAAAAATAATAATTACGAATTTAATTTAATTATAAAAGAGATTAGATAATTCGTAATATTAATAAATAATATTAAAGTAGTTAGAATTTAAGATTTAATCGATATATTCGGGCTCTCCTAGAGAGTTTATTTTAAAAGAATTTTTCTAGGGTTATGAAACTATTAGAATAAATAAATATTAATTAATAAAAGTTAAATTATATTTAAAACTTTTAAGAGGATAAGTTTAAAATATTTCTTTTAAGAATAAAATAATAGGTAGTTGAATTTACTTTATATTACTCTATTTAACTCTATTTATTTACGATTATATTTTAAAAGAAATAAAAGTATCGTTTAATTAAACCGAGTATATAGAGTTAGAATAGAGATTATTATAAATATCTTTATACGAAATATACTAGACTAGGCTAGTAATAAAAACCTAGAGATACTCTTTTAGAAATAATTCCGATTATTTAATATTAATAATTTCTTTTATTAGAAATTAAAAACGCGAGGATATATTATATTAACGGTATTAACTACCGAGAAAATCTAGTATTTCCTCGATATCTACGAATTAGCCTCTTAGAAAAATATAATATATATAAAAGTATAAATATTAAAATATATAAATAAAGATATTTTTTACTTCCCGAGTAAATTTAAGCCCGATAAAATATTATTATAAACTTTATATAAAGAGGTAAAGAATAGAGGGAATTAGGCCCGTATTAAAATATTAATAAATAATTCCGTTAAATAAATTAATAGTGAATTCGAGTATACCTAGATTCGATATTATTTTTAAGATTATTAAATATCCGATTTAATCTTTATCTTTTAGGTTATAAACCGAAGAATAAATTTTATTATATTCGGGAAGAAGAATTTAATATTAATAACTCGTTTTAATAATAATACCCCTATAATATACCGACTCGATATTCTTTATTTAAGTATTTGATTTATTATAACTAGAAGTTTCTTAAACTCTTTATTTATTATTATTTTATTTAAAACTCTAAGAGTTTATTAATAGTTTATAAATAATCCGGACTTTATTTAGTCTTAATTTAATACTCTAGGATTATATCCGAAAATATAAACTAAATTTAAAAAAAGAAGAGTAGTAAGCTTTAATAAATCTTATAAATATATTATAAATAATTATTTTATATATCGAGTATTAATTTCGGACTCTAGTAAAATCCGTTTTATTAATTTATTATTTCGAAAAGATTAAGAGATATCATTAAATATTCTATAACTCACTTCTATCGTTACGCCTAAATTATTATATATAACGGAAATAAATCTATTTATTTCGGTTTTATATAATCGATATAATTTCTTTACTTTCGATCTTTAGTTTTAAATATAAAGATTTATTTAGAATAATTATTTAACTCTAGCTCGGGTACTCGAATTATTATTTTATATTTTATAAATTTTCTATTATTCGGTGGCTTTATAATTATTAAAGCTCTTTAAAAATTATTTAAATAACTTTTATTTACGGCCCCCGATATAATATCGACGGTAAATTTTTTATTATAAAATATATAAGGAAACTTTTTAGAGAAAATAAAAAAACTAGTATATAAAAACTATTTTATAACTTTAGTATTACGAAGTAGTATTTATATATTAATTTTATTTATAAGGTATTAATAATGTTAATTAGTATTTATTTTAAAGAACCGGAACCGGAGACGAAAAATCGAGTATTATAAACGTATTCCGATTATATAAATTATTTTATCCGTATTACCTTCTCGGATAAAAACGGAGAGTAGATAATCTTCGACTATTTTATATCCCTCGAGGAGGTTTTTTATTCGAGGTTCAAAAATATATTTAACGGAGTTATTTTTATAATAAATCGTTATTTAACTTTCTTTAATTTTTCGTATTTATTATTATAGGATTAAATTTACTAGTTTATAACTCTTTTTAAATATAACGATATATTATTAAATATATTAATCGTTATTATTAATTTTAGTAATTACTCTACGATTCGATCTCCGGTAAAATATATTATAAGAATTAATTAAATTTTCTTTAATACCGACGGAGTCGTAAAAATATCTCTAGCGATTTTTAATAAAATCCTAGATATTACGAGAAATTAAAGAGTCTTTTTTTATAATATAAAAATAATCTCGGCGGAGACTTTAATTATATTTTAAAAAGAATATACTCTTATAAAGAAATTAAAGCCGATAATATATTAAATTAAATTTATAAATATATAAATATATTCGTATTTTTAAATTAATTATAAAATCTTTTATAATCGAATATAACTCGTTCTTTATCTCCGAGGAAATAACTTAATTCTTTTCTCTTAAAAAATAATAATATAAGATTTAATATTAACCTTTTATTACGTAGGAGTTAAAAGAATAATTTCTCTCGATATAAAATTCGAAGGCGAGGCCTTATTACTTCGTTAATCTATAATTAAATTTACGGGCTCGAATATATTAAATATTAAAATCTATAAATTAATCTTCCGATTACTTTCGATATATTTTAATTATTAATATATTTTAATTATAAAAGATTTAGGAGTTAATTTTAATATATTTATAAAATTATAAAATACTATTATAGAGTAATTTCGTTATACTACGCTTTTTATAATTAACGCCGCTAGGTTTTTAGAGCGCGAATTTATTAATAAAATAAATAAAATATTTTAATTTATTCGGAAGTTTTATTATATAAGATTTGAATTCTTAAAGAATTATTTCCTTTAAGGAATAATCGAGTTAATTATATTATTATAACTTCGGGAGTTAAAGTCTCGTTCTTATATCTTTATAAAATAAAGTATAATATTTTATAATATTATAAACGAGACGAATATTTTTACCGAGAGTAAAATTTACTATTATATTAATAAAAAGTTTATTATTAATAAAGTTATAATTACTCGGGCGCCGGTATTATATTTAAAAAATATATAAATTAATAAAGAGTCAATATAATAATATATAATATAAAAGATATTAATTATTCTATAGAGGATTTGGCCCTAATATACTAGAATCCTAGAGTTATTTTAATTTTAATAAAGCTAGCGTTAGAGCTTAGCCCGCTATTTTAATAAATATTTATAATAATACTCCTACTAAAGTCTACCCCGTAATAAATCGCGTAATTTAAAAGAAAGAAATTAACGCCCTCGTTAATATATTTATATAGGGTATCGCTAGTAATAACGTAAATAGTATCTATATATAGAAGTAAATAAATAAATAATATATATTCTAAATTATCGACCGATTACGGGTAGGCCCGTAGAGTTTTAAAGTTTAACGTAGAGTCGTAAAATTTAATATTAAAATCGCGATAACGAGATAAAGCCACAGGGAGGTATAAGGATAATATAGATAATTAACGATAAAAGCTATAATATTAATAAAATAAAGATGTATATATATAAAGTTATAAAAATATTAATACTAAAGGGCTAGGGCCTTAAATATATATTAATAAAATAAAGTCTTAATATAAATCTAGGCTAGATCTAGGCTAGATTTAAATAAAAGTCGTTTAATAGTATTTTTAAAATTAAAACTATTTTAACGCGGAGCTAGTCCCGATTCGGTTAAATAATTAAATAATTCTTATATTATCCGAAGTTCTTTCCTATATAAATATACTATTTAATTAAGAAGTAACGATAACGAGGGGTATATATTTAAATCTATATAAAAGAGTATATAAATAATACTATATTAGGATATTCGAGCCATATAGCTCTACGTATAATTAAGCGAATAATTTAAAACTATTAAGAAATAATTTTACTAGTTCTCGATATAATATTTCTTTAATATTATTATAATACCTATACTCTAAATAGAGCTCGATAAGTAGATTTAATATAATAATTATTTCTTAATAAAAGTAGATAAAGGGCGATAATATAAAAGAGAAATATAATTATACTTTTAAAGTTATTAATTTTAAAAGAAGAATTTAATTTAATATCTAACCTATTATTTATATTCCTTAATAAATTCGTCCGCGAAAATGTTTTTAATATTTATCTAATAGTCCTATATAAATCCCTAGTCTTTCTAGGATAAGAGGTATTCGGTAGTGTAACCCTTCCTCTTTTTAATAACGCGGTCATTAAGGATATACTCTAGTTCCTATTCTAACTCTAAGTCGTCTCGCTCGGTTTCTACTATATTAAAGTTAATAGGTCGTAGACGTTTAAAAGAGTCCTAATCTAATAATAGATACTACTCTAATTATATTATTAAAAATACATTATAGATCTTCTAATTTTCCGGGATATTAAAGCGGTATACAAGTTTATTAATATAGTTAAAAACCTTAAATAAACTAGTTATTTACTAATTATATTTACGACCCGTAAATTTATTTACCGGAATATTATAATCTTTATATAAATATAATAAGGCCTAGTCCCCTTTATAGAAGTATTAAGGGTAATAAATATAATTATAATACTCTTTATCGTATATTTAAACGAAGGTAATTATATCCGAAGTTTAAATATATATTAATTTCTTTAATAAGACGTTATTCTCTTAGTTTTCTAGGTCTAATATATTATTAATAATAAAATCGAAAACTACTTTATTTAGAGTATAGTTAATAAACTAGGAAAATATATTATTATATTATATAGTTATAAAAGATAGTATCTCTTCTTAGGCTTTAAAGTTTTATAAAATAATAATCTAGAATTATAATATAATTTTAATAATTCAATTTATATACTCGTTTAATTTATCCGTTTATAGATAATAAATAATAGGAAATATTAAATTTATTTTAAACTTATTAAATAAAACCTTATATAAAGTATTTATAAATTTACGGTCGTAGTCGGAAAGAATAATCTTCGGAATACTTTAATTTATTAAATATAAACGACGTAAAAGTATATCTATTTATTACTCTACCTTCTATATTAATTTTCCTAGAATCGCGGTTACTTTTCGGGAAAATTTATATATAATAGTTATAATATTATCGAATCCTTCCTACGAAAGGGGTAAGGCTAGGATAAAATCGATAAAAATTATATAAAAAGAAGAGAGTAGTATAAGAATAAATTATAATACTTTATAAAATTTATACCTAGGAGTACCGAATAATTAATATTATAAATAGTATCGTAAATACTCTCCTAGTTTCTTATCTAGTTTATATATATATTAATATCTAGTTATTATTTTATAATATTTATATCTTCCTATATATAAATTAGAATAAGCGACGTTAAATAAAGTTTTAATATATAAAGAAAGTATATATAGGCGCTCCGGCGTATATACGCGATTAATAACTAAATTATTAATATATTATATTAAGTCGTTATTCCTCTTCGAAAAAGAAAAATCTACGGTATCCTCGCCGGTTTCTACGTTATAATTAAATATATAATTTATTTTAGTCTAAAAGTCGTTATTCTAGTACTTTTAAAGTAATTCTTATTTAAATTAAATATTTATTTCTATTAATATATAGACCTTATATATATATACCTAGAGTATATCTAGCTCGCCTTCGGAAAAGTCCTTAACTACGTCCTTCTACTATAGTTAAAATAGAGTATCTAGTACTATATATTTAGCGCTAGGTTTATGACGGATACGCTGCGGAATAGGGTAGGGAATCTCTTCCCTTCCCCGGACAGGAAAGGGAACCGGGGAAGAGAAGGGAAAGGAACGAAGGCTCGGTAATTCCCTTCCCCGGAGTAGGGAAGGGAAGGGAATAACAGGGAATCCCTTCCCTACCCTCCCTATAGGGCTCCCCTATATATGGCCATATATCCGCGCATACATGCCCCATTACTGCCCCCATATATGGTTATGTATGCGCGCATACATGCCCCATTGCTGCCCCATTACTGCCCCCATATATGGCCATATATGCGCGCATACATGCCCCATTGCTGCCCCATTGCTGCTCCCATGGGGCCCATGTATGCCCCCATATATGGCTATGTATGCGCGTATGCATGCCCCATTGCTGCTCCCATGTGGCCTATATATGCGCGTATGCATGCCCCAAACCTGCCCCACTACTGCTCCCATGGGGCCCATGTATGCCCCCATATATAGCTATGTATGCGCGTATGCATGCCCCATTGCTGCTCCCATGTGGCCTATGTATACGCGCATGCATGCCCCATTAAGTAGTACAAAGATTAGGACAATTAGGAAAGCGGTTAAGAAACGCCAAGTCTTATACCTAATATGGACTAGCGCAGCAATAGGCCATATTTTGGAGCAGTAATAGGCCATATTTGGGAGCAGTAATGGGCACATACATGGGCCATATATGAGAGTATCAATGGGGCATACATGCGCGCATATATGGCCCATTGTTACTCTTGTATAGGGCCCATTCCTGCCCCCATATATGGCCCGTTACTGCTCTTATATATGGCCCATTCTTGCCCTCATAAGCTATGTATAGCTAGTGCCAAGAGGCTAGTCCAAATTAGATATAAAGCTTGGCGTTTCTTGACCGCTTTCCTAATTGTCCTAATCTTTGTACCACTTAATGGAGTATACATGCGCGCATACATGTGCCATATATGGGGGCAGCAATGGGGCAGCAATGGGGCATGTATGCGCGTATACATGGCCATATATAGGGGCAGCAATGGGGCAGCAATGGGGCAGCAATGGGGCATGTATGCGCGCATACATAGCCATATATAGGGGCAGCAATGGGGCAGCAATGGGGCATGTATACGCGCATACATGGCTATATATGGGGGCAGCCCTATAGGGAGGGTAGGGACAGGGAATAATAGGGAATCCCTTCCCTTCTTTATTTTCTTTTAGTATTCTCTTCTCTTCCCTATCCATTCCCTTCTCTACTCCGGGGAAGAGAATAGGGGTTAGTTTTATCTCTTCCCTTCCCTATTCCGCGGCGTATATATAGTTATAATATATATATATATATAATTATTACTACTCTTATATATAATTTTTATTTATATATATATACTTTATTACTACCCCTATATATAGTTTATATATACGCGTATATATACTTTATTAATTAAGATAATAATTAATGAAATTAGAGATATTTTTAGAGGGTTTTAATAGAGTTTTATTAATTATATTAATTATTATACTTATTAATAAATTATATATACGCGTATATTTAGGGTTATTTATATAATAACGATAATATAATTAAGATATATTAAGATTTAATAGCGCGATTAAATAAATTAACCTCTATACTCTACTACTCTCGATATAAATAATTAATATATATTATAATATCCTAAAACGACGAATTATAATTATTTATATATTAATTTTTAATTAATATCCTCCGTATATAAAATTATACTAATCTTTATATTAAGTTTTAATTAAAATCTTATCTCCTAGCGAAACCTCTTTTTATTTTAACTATTAATATTTATTTACCTATTTAATATTTTCGTTAAAATCTTTAAAAATCTAATATCCTTCGTTTATAAAATAATATATTTACTATATATAGTATATAAATTAATTATTAAATATATTAAATCTTAGTTTATCTAGGGATAATATAGAGAATAAATTCATTTAAAAATATATATATTAAATAATCTTCTATAGTTTTTTATAAAGCGCTAATTATATTACTCTAAAATCGTATATCTTTAAAAAGATTTTAGTAATAAATCTCGCGAACTAGATATAAAAAGATTACTTTTAGAATTAATAAATTAAAAGTCTTTTAATATTTTTTAATTTCTTTAAATACTTTCGTTAATAAGAATTAATATTATAATTAAGATAAAAGTAATTAAAGATAATATAAAATTTATTTAACCCGGTTCCTCGGGTTTTATTAAATATTAATATAAAAAGACTTCCTACTCTTTATACTCGTAGAGCGATATCACTTCTTTAGGCCGTAAATTTTCGTATAAATATTATTTTAACTAGTCTACCTCGTCGTTAATATTTTTTATACTAGTTTTAGGGTATCGATTATAAAAGAAATAAATATTCGAGCGAGTTATTTATTACTAATTAATATAATATTAATTTACTTTAGATTTTACCTCAATTTTATTTATAATATATTAAATATCTCGCTAGCTACGTACTATCTATTCTATATATTTATAAAAATTATATATTTTTTTAAATTACTCTATATTTTAATTTATATAACTAGTAAACCGAGTTTTAAAATAAACGAGTTATAGTAGATATTTAGACTAATTATAAATATTATTATATTTAATAAAAGTATTTTACTAATTTTCTTTATAAATAATTATATATATAATTTCGTTATTTCTTTTATCGCTATGTTTATTTCGATTACTATTATATAAAGTCTTCCTTCGTTATTATTAGATATTAATAATCGTCGTCGTTTATACCCTTTAGAGATATATTTCTTTTTAGTTAGAATTTCCCCGTATTTATTTATTTATCTTTAATTATATATTTATAATTATATTCGTATTAAAGTATTTTATTATTCTATATCGAAATATTATTATTAATCGTAACTACTCGCGAGCTTTAATTACGAGGTATAATTATATTATTCGAATAATTATTTTCTCCACTAGACCTTAGAAAGTTAAAACCGGATAATATATTAATATATAAATTCTATTAATCGATTTTTTTACTTCTTTATAAAGTTATTCGTTTATTATTATATTATAAAAAGACGGATAACTAGCCTCCCTTAAGAAAATAATAAAGTTATAAAATAGTTTTACGCGAAGACTCCTAGATTATACCGATAATTATTAAGAAGATAATAAATTATATATAAAATTATATAACGAATTTAAAAGAAGGGTTTTTAACTTCGTTAGGAATTATCTAAATTAACCCGAATTATCCGATTTCCGGATTATATTTATTTATAGACTCTATAACTCGACCGCTCCTACCGGCGAGTATAATAAAATAGTAATAATTACTAATAATCTTAGTATCGCGGTATAATTACCGTTATTAAAGGAGTTAATATAAGGATTTAACCGTATTAATATATATATATATAATATTTATTTAATATAGTAGTTATAGAGTCTCGGTTTATTTACTTTTTAATTCTTTAGCGCCGACGTTCTTTAATTTTAATAAATAATAAATATCTAGTAAATAATTTATTTAATAAAATATTAAAGAAGAATATTTTAAATTATAATTATATTAATAAATAAATATCCTTAGAGTCCGCGATATTTAAATTGACTAAACTATATTAAATATTACGTATTTTAATCTTCTTCGTTAATACGCGCTTAGATCTAGATTTTTAATATTTAAAAAAATATTAACGCGTCGCTTATTATAGCGGAGAAATAGACTTTCCTAATTTATTATAAAATTAAATTAATTTAGGAACTATTTATAAAATAAAAAGGACTTTAATTTGAAATTTATAAATAATCTTTTAGAGAGAACTCCGAATTAATAATATTTATAATTTTAACGAATAAGAGTATTTACGATAAAATATAGAACTTAGTTAAGCTACGTCTTTAAAAGAATATAGAATTATTAGAACTCGAATACTAGCTTATAGAGAGGCGACGACGTTTATAATCTTTTATTTAGAGGTTTAAAAATATCTCGTAATATTTAAATTTATTAAATAGAGTTTTTTATTAAATTAGAATCTTCGTATTATATAGAAATAATTAAATATTAAAGCTCCGTACCGACAAAATAATATCTAGAATTATTAATATCTTTTATATTTATAATTAGAGCTAGGTTACTATATTTACTTTATAAGAATAATTTATATATAATATATATTTATTTCTAAATACTTATATATTTATTTTTAATTTATAGAGTTTAAAGTAAAATATATTATAAAACTCTTTTAATTTTCCTACTTTCTACTTTATTTTTAAATTCCCTAAAATATCTAGGAACGGAAGATTTATTATTTAAATCTAAGATTTTTAAACGAGATTTAAAAATAGTAAAATTAATAATAAAAGAGTAATAAAATACGTTAACCCGGATACCTCGATAATATTATCTCTTCCTCTAGTCTCCGAGATCTGAAAAATATAAAAAAAATAATAAAATTATAATTTCCTAAACTAAATTATAAAAGGAATAATATTACGGTTCTAAATATATTAAAAGATAAAAAGTTTATTAGGATATTTCTTAATCGATTTTATTATTACTTTATAGTTATTAAATAGGCTAGACCTACGGTTATCGATATCGACGATATCGACCGGCGGAAGCGAGTAGTTATTAAAAGGATAAAAAAACCTAAAGGCTCTATTTATTTATAATTAAATTATTAATATTAAAGATATATATATCGAAAATAATAATATTTATCTTCGTTTATAAATAAATAGACGTATTATTATAGTATATAACGGGTATTTTATAAAATCGTCCGTTAAAAGTCTTCTAGATCGTGGTAATCTACTAAGAAATAAATATTAACATCGATTAATTTAAAGTTTACTATATTAACGGAGGATAAATAATAAACGGCCTCTTTTATATATACGATAAGTATAGTCTAATTTATAGCGCGCTTAATTATAATTTAATCCTATTTAACTTTAATAAAAAAGTAAAAAATAGTAGATTTTAAAAAGAGACCGGGCGTAGGTAGTTATTAATATATTAAATAAATATTAGTAATTCTTTTATCGAAAAGAGATAATTAAATCTAGATAACGAGTATAATAATAATAATTATCTCGGAGTTATTATAATAAACTAATAAAGCCTTTAATATATATTCTAGATATTTAGTCCACGAAGTTAAAGGATTTAAATAAATAGAAAAATAATTTTAAAATAAAGAATCTTCTAGTAGTAATATAATATAAGTTTTTATAAAAATTGAAATAAATAAGATCCTTAATTAATCTAGATCTAAAGATATATCTCAATATAAATAAATATAACTTTCTACTTTAAGAATTTCTCGGAATATATCTCGTATTTTATATCTTTTACGCGCTAAAAGCGGCTAGGTTAAAAGATTAAAATAATTTATTTATACCGTAGAGATTTTAGAAATAATATTAATAAATAATATTATTTTATAAATAATAAAATATTATTTAAATACTCGGAGTTTATTTAATATTTATTATTATATTATTATAAAAGATAATACCGGGAAAAATAGTACCGGAAAAGACTATTCTATAAAAATAAATATCGTGAAAAATAGTAACGTAAAAATTAGTACTATATAAACCGGTATTATATAAATAGGTATTATGAAAGATAATATCGTAAAAGATAGTACCGTAAAAGTAAATACCCGTTAATATAAATATTATAAAAAACGGTATTATAGAGCTTAATAAGTAGATATTTAAAAACTAAATATAAATACTAGAAGTAGTTTATAAATAGATATTTAGAAACTAATTATAAAACTAGAAGAGATTCAAAAAAATAATAGGAAATTTAGAAGTATTTTAATATTTTTCTACCGCCTTTTTATTTAAACTTTAATAAAAAGTAGTTATAAATTAATTTAAAAACTTATTTACTATATTATAATATATAGATTATAACGACTTCGATTACTAAATTATAAATATTTGAAAATAAATCTTCGTATTAAAGCTCCGGATATACTTTTAAAATATATATAAAATATATTATTTTATCGTAACTCTAATCTCTAAACTAATTACTTTTAATTTTTTTAATAAATTCGATTACTCGAATATTATAATTATCTTTAAGACGACCGGAATTAAAATTCCTATTAATTAAATAATTCTTATATATTAAAGTCCTTAGATTTATTATAACCTCGTGAAAAATCTAAAGATTAGAGATTTCTAAATTATTTAATCTATTTAAAGCGTATATTTATATTAAAGGGTCTTTTAGTATATATATAAAAAAAGATATTCTCTATAATTTATAAAAACTCTTTATAATATAAATAAATCTCTAAGTTAAAACGCGTTAAATAATATTAAAAGAACTTCCTAGAAAACGAGTTAGAATTATTTAAATACTTAACTATAGCTTTTATTATATATAATTTATAAATAAATAAGTTAAAGGCGCTCGCTTTTAAATAATTTAAATCTTAATTATATTAACTAATTAATAAGTTTATTAACTATATTCAAAATATATACGAGTCTTAAAATAATTATATAAGACGATTAGTAATTATAGAAGTAGTGAAATTATATATATAAACTCTAAGCCTAGTAGAAACTCTTTAAAGTTATTTAAGAAATTCGAGAATTTATAATTAATCTAATAAAGATATTAAGAAATCTATATTAATAACGAGAAAATTATAGATTTCGAAATCTTACTATAATATAAAAGGTACGGGCGGTTATATTATTATTTTACCTAGAATATAATATAGTTCGAATTCTTAAAAGAATAAAATTATTCTATTTAAATTAATATTATTAAGGGCGTTTCTTTTATCTCGTATATTTAATCGTTATACTCGTGATTTTACTTATAAGTTTTAATATAAATCTAAAGTAGATTCTTTACTAGTTTAACTAGAAATTTTTAAAAACCCTAATAACTAAATATATATCCGAGGAAACTCGAGTACGCGGACTAGTTAATAGAAATCTAAGTTATATAGAGAAAGAATTCTCTAGAACGGTATTTATTTTATTTAAATTTATTTTATAAAAGTACTCTTTAAGAATACTAGAAATAGAGAGGGTATTAAAATTAAAGAGGGTACTAGAATTAGAGGGTACTAGAACGGGAGGGTACTAGAATTAAAGAGGATATTAAAATTAGCGGAGGGTACTAGTTCTAAAATAAAGTAAAAATCTGAGATTTAAGTTTTCTTAATTTACTAGTATAAATTAAAGACCTAATTCGTATCCCTCTTCTATATTTATAAAAGTACTAATTAAATAATTATATTTCGATTAAATAATTTAAACCGTACGACTTATAGGAAGAACTACCGCTAAAAATTATCTAAATATATTTATATAATCTAGTTATTTAATAAAGAATATTATTTATTAATAAAGTCTCCGAAGTAACTATACTCGGAATATCGATTAAACTAGTAGAACTACAATTAATTACTAGTACTAATAATCCGTATATATAGTAAATATTACTAGAGAAATAGTACCTTTTTACGAAAAATTCAAATAAGTATTCGATCGAGGTTTATAAAGAACTATATTAAAAAATTAGTATATTATTCGAGGTTATTCTAGTATCTAAATTAAATAATATTATAAAGGGGAAACTACTCGAGTAAAGACGAGAAATTATAATAAATATATTTATTATTATTTAATAATAATTAAGGAGATATTAGAATCTTTTTAGTCCCGAAATTAATTTTACTATAATAATCGAGTAATTAAAATTAGAGAAACTCGAATAAACTATTAAACTAAATAAGTTAAATAATTAAATAACGGAGGCGATATAATTATAAACCCTAATCGAAGAAGAAGCGACTCGATTAAAATTACTAATATAAATAACTAAGATAAATAAGTAAATATTATAGTAAAAAGTATAAAACCTAATAAATATAGTAGAATATTTAAGAAATATAATAATATCTATAAATAAGTTTTTAAACTACTTTAAATTTAATTTAAATTTTTTTACCGGTAGATAAAGTCCTACTAGATAATATAAAATAATTATTAAATAAAATACGTATCGAGATAGGGTCACGACTAGTTTTATTTATAAATTATAATTATTTATATTTAGATCTATACGTATATAAAAGCCCACGGTCTTTAACTAGTTATTATTTATTATAATATCTATAAAAGTACAAGCGACTCTAAGAATTTTAATTTACTCGGAGTATTTAGGCCCGCTCACGAGCGTTAAAATAATTTAGATTTAATGAAGGATTCTTAGGCCCGCTTAGGCCCGCTCAGGCTCGCTTAGACTCGTTTAGAATTATTTAGGATTCTCAAGGCCGCTTAACGCCGCTTAGGGTCGTTTAAAATTATTTATTTATATAATTATTTTTACCCCTATAACTCTGTGTTAATTATTTAATTATTCGAATAAAAAAGTCGTTATTCGTTATTCGAATAATTTAAGACTAGGTTATTCGATTTATTCGAATATTATTCGAATAATATAGAAAAATTTGAATCTTTTCGCTTAAACTCTATATATACTAGAATATTCGCTAAATAAATTAGAAATAATTATATCTATATATAGATATAATTATATATTATCTATAAATATATAAAATAACTATATTTAATTAAATAATAATAGAAGATAATATTAAAAGAAATATATTTAATATTATTATTAAAATATCTTATTTACTATTAGGAATTTAAATAGGGTTCTCTAATAAATATTATTTAAAATAATCTAAATAATCTAAATATAAATTTGTAATTTAAGGTGATTACTAAGCGACGCTAAGGCGGGATCTACGCTAGTAAGTAGAAGAATTTTCTACTTCGTCTTTTAATCTTTACTTCTTTAATATTCGCCTAAAATGGCCTAAATTCAAAAATTGGATAAGGGGTAGATCTATTTATAGATTCCCTTATAAGCCTATAATATGGCTTCTTCTAAAGAGAAATACGGCTCTATTTACGAATTTCTTTCTATCGAAAATCAATCTTATCTCTTTAAAGATAAGTTCTTTATTTAGACTCTACTACCTTATTCCGAAAATCAAGAAAGGTATATATTATATCTATATTTAGTTATATATAACTAATTTCTATTAATAGGCTAGTATTCGCTACTTGGCTCGAAATTACAAATATTCGAAAATTGAAAGAATTCCAGTCTTGACTAGTAACCTATTCTCTCACTATTCACACACTTATAAGAATATTCCTATAAATAGGACTAGTCTTATAAGGCCTGAAGTTCAGACGGAAGGTATTATTTTTTATAATAATTTATCTTTTTTTATTTCTTTACTAATTCCTTTTAGGATTCGATTTAGGTCCTTCTACTCAATCTATATTAACGGCCTATCCTCTTCTCCGAAAAAGACCTTCGAATATAGGTCTAAATTAATACTATACCCAAGAGGGTTTAGTTTAAAGAGTACTCGAATTTTTTCTAGAAAATAATATCTCTCAGAAAGCGATTTCTAGTAAATCTTTTCGAAATCTACTAGACTATACCCGAGAGTAGGTTATATATCTATTTTTAGATATATATATATTAACTTTTTTTTATAGTAATATTCCGAAGCTCTATTACGAGAAAATTCGCTCGGAACTTCAACTACTCTTTCGAATCAACTCCGAAAAAATCAAATCGGAAGTCGAGACTATAAGTTCTATTTATAGAAATCATTTTTCTCTTACTTTCGACTCTTGGATAGCCTCGAACCAAGCCGAATATATAGTTATTACTATTTACTATATGAATAAAGACTAGGAGTTTATTTCTCGACTTTTAGAAATAGCTCCTATAGACGATCGGAAAGAAACTACCTATTTATTAGAGATTCTTAACGAGAGTCTAGCTACTTAGGGTATAGAGGATAAAATTCTCTCGTTAGTATTTTATTTTTAACTAGTTTTTTAATTAATTTATTTATTAATAGATTAATAATAGATAAAGTTTCCGAAAATCTAGCCCTATTAAGGACTTTTAAGAAGTCTTATAAAGAGAAATATAATACTACTATATTCTCTTTAAGTTATATAGTTTATACTTTTAATAACGTCGTAGGAGACGTATTAAACTAGTTACTACCTACGAAAAAAGATAAGGAATTAATAGTTAACGCTATTAATTTAGAATAATTAGAAGAGGAGGAAGAAGAAGAAAATCGAGAGCTTATCTCAGGTTAGTTTTTTATTTTCTTTATTTATTTTATTATTATTTTCATTATTAATTCCCTTATTACTTTTTCTATCTATTTCTCTACTAATTTTTAAAATAATTACTCTATTAACTTTTCACTACTTTTTTTTATTTAATTTTTTAACTAATTATTCTATAACTAAATATCTTATTCGAAAAATTCGAAAACTGGCCTCAATTTTCAAAAATTAGCACGAATATTCTAGAACCTTAGAAAATCAAATCGAGGTTCTAAATATAAAAGGATCTACGAAGTTGAAAATTAGTAGGTTTTTCTAATTTTCTTAATTTTTTTTAATTTTTTCAATTTTTCTAGTTTTTTTTGAATAAATAAATAAATACTAAAAAATTTATTAGATACCGACGTCCGCTAGAATAATACTTTTTAGTTACTAGAGACCTTTTTTAAACTCTAGCCGGCTATAGAAAGTATTATTCAAATTTCTAGAAATTTTCCTAGTCGATAAGATTATCTTCTAAAGAGTAAAGAACTTATTTATATTCGAGAGACTCTCGATATATTTAAAATCTTTACTAAACTCTTAGTTATACTTTAGGGAGAAAGATATCCTACTTTTAACCTAATTTATTCTTATATTTATTAAATAAAACGAAAGTTAAAAGCGAAGAGAGATAATCTTAATTTAGTAAATTTATTATTCTTATTAATTATTTTTATAACTAGTAACGAGATCTAGGTATATATCCTATTAATTACGAATTTTTAATTATTATTTATAATAGTTTAAAGAGTTAAAAGATCTTATATCGCGACGTATTAAATTTATCTCGTAGCGGTATTTATATTCTTAGCGCGACCGTAGTATTAATAAAGAGAAATTCTTTTTCTTTTTTTTCCTCCTCCTCCTCCCCCTCTCTCTCTTAACGAATTAAAATAATAAAGAACGAACCCTCTATAATATAATCGATTAAAAAAGTAACCGTAGTCGCGGCCCGATATATTAGAAAAAGGGAATTACGAAAAAAACGCGTCTACTATACCTACGTATAAGAAAGAGTATAGAATAAATATATATATATAAAACCGAAATCTTAGGTTTAAATAAAAACTCCCGTCTAGCTATTTATTAAATATTAATAATATTCGAATTATAAAGGGCTTCCTTTACTTTAAGAGTTATAAAATAACTACTATATAAAGTCTTATAAAATTAAATATTTTCCTCCGCCGTTAACGAGTAGGTAAAGTATAAATACGTAAAATAAAATTTATATAAATAAAAAAACCTTTATTTATACTCTTAGATATTAATATTTATATAGGAGTCGTAATTTTAATTACGCTACGGAATAAAGTAAAGAATCCCTTCCCTTCCCCGGCTAGGGAAGAGAACCGGGGAAAGAAAGAGAAAAAAACGAAGACTCGATAATTCTCTTCCCTAGAGTAAAAAAAAGAAGAGAATAATAAAGAACTTTTTCTCTACTTTCTTTATAGAGCTAATATTATAGCCTATTAATATACTATCTTAACGTATATTTTAATTATACTAATCTTTATCTTAACCGCGGGTTATACTAGGCGGTCTAGTATATTTCTAAATATTTTCATTAAATATACTAAATATTTCAATATATTTATTTATATATTTATAAAGATTTAATAATTTAATTATATTAAATATACGTAAATATAATAGAGTAACTAGATTAAGTTTATTAATATTAGGTATATTAAATCCTAGACTTTTAATAAATCTTCGATTTTATAATATTTAAGGCCGCTAGCGTAGAGCTAGCGGCTTAGTAATAATATAAAAGACGTAAAGTAATTACGGGGTTCATTATTAAATAGTTTTTAAATCCTAGATTTAATAATAAAACTAATCTCTA
>JAABUS010004701.1_pt1 | contig 19197 bp, 24 predicted proteins | sample 5560161 | NCBI WGS metagenome assembly JAABUS01 (sample SAMN10711885, study PRJNA513376) | rock metagenome | isolation source: Antarctica rocks | place: Antarctica: Victoria Land, Trio Nunatak nord | collected 2016-01-04 | reverse complement strand
CAGGCTTCCCATCCCCCAGTCGCTGTTCGTCTCGGACAACCTCGTGCACGGCCTGCCGTTGAGCGTCTTGCAAGGCGACGACGCGGTCGTCGAGAAATGGCGGGACATGCTCGTCCAAGCACAGTGGGCGAGCCCCGGAATGCGTGGTCAGTACGCCGCTTGCTACCAGTGGCTTCTCACCGACGACCACGACTCTCGGCGGTCCGTGATGGACATGCCCTGTCTGGTCCTCGCCTTCGAGCACGATGTTCACTTCCCGCCCCGGTCTGGCGAGCAGGCGGCGGCACGAATGCCGCGGGGGGAGTTCAGGGCGGTCGGCGGCGTGGGCCATGTCGACGGCCTGTTCGAGGCAGCGGAGCCGATCAACGCAGCGCTCGTCGACTTCCTGGGTCGCCACGCCGGGACCGGCCCACGTACCTGATGCCGTTCGCCGCGATCTGCTTGGAGTCGATCGCCTGCTGCTCGTCGGCTTCGGTGGTGTCGGCAAGCTCAGCGAAGAAGTACGAGCCCAAGGAGCAGGAGACACGGTCGAACCGGGCATCCAGTTCGCGCAGCATCTGCTCTGCTGTGTGCAAACCATGCTCCGTCGCCCAGGCGTGCAGGTAGTTGTCCCAGGGAAGTCCCGAGCCGATCCACGCGGCTTGGTGGACGTGAAGCCATCCTGGCTCCGATCCAACTGGAACCGGCGCCAGCCGGCCGAAGCACCACTGCGCGGTGCTGCTGTCGAAGCGTTGCCAGTCCCACTCCACGATCACGAGCGCTCCGCCGGGGGTGAGCACATCATCGACCTTGTCCACGACCTCATCCAGCCGGCCGAACTGCGTTCCCTCGATGTTCTCCGGCGAGTCGAGCAGGAGCTGCCGCGACTCGGGGTCGTACCTCTGCGCACCGTATCCGAGCGCCATCAATCCGGTGTCCCAGTGGCCGAGACCGAACTGCACGATGTCATCGGCGTCGAATCCGGACTCTGCTGCGCTACGTCCGCTGGAGTCCAGGGTGAGAGCCTTCGTGACAGTCAGGAGGGCGTCGTAGTCCCAGTCAGGCGTGTTCCACTCATGGGGCGGCTCGTCTACTCCCGCCGCGGCGAACAAGTCCTTGTTGTAGGCGATGGTGTGGGTGAAGACACCGTCGGGAAGGCCGACGATCACGTCGGAGTCCGGCCCGTAGTAGTTCGGCGCGCGGGCAGCATCGACCGCCGCGGGCACGAAGAGGCCCAAGTCGACGTCGTTGGCCGCCAGCAACGGGTTGAGGTCGAGCCAGACGTTCTTGTCGAGATACAAGGAGATGCCATACACACCCGTGGGCAAGATGATGTCGGGCGGCGTGCCAGCAGCGATCAGAACCCCGAGCTGACGTTGTGCCGCCTCGCCGTCGGGGATCCGGCGGAACGAGATCTGGCTGCCCCCACCGGACTTGAATGCCCTGGCGAGCTCTTCTTGCACCTTGACCTGATCCGGCGCATTCCCGGTGCCGAAGCCGACGAGCACGTCGAGGGTCCCCGAGCCGCCAGAGCCAGTGCCCTGGTTGTCGTCGCTGCAGCCGGCGAGCAGTGTCGGCCACAAGGCGACCGGCGTCAAGACGGCGGCTCGCTGCAGCAGCGCTCGGCGAGTCAGTCCCGGCATTCGTTCCTCTTACGGCTGGGGTCCGGTCAGCGTAGGGCGCGCGCGGCCGGCCCACAAGGCGCGTTACAGGGCCGTGTGCAGGGACAACGGCGAACCAGGCACTCAGACGAGCTGCGTCACGGGACGCTTGGGTGAGGTGCAGGCTCCGACGCGGTGGCGTGGGTCTGGAGTTCGTCGGCGTACAGGTCACTGAGGTCGTCGAGGGACGAAAGCACGGATCGTGCCTCCGACTCGTCCATCCGCGACAAGGCGAACCCCAGGTGGACGACCACCCAGTCGCCGGGCTCAGGCAGACCGGAGGTCTCCCCGATCAGCATCGCGGCCGACACCTGCTGCTCCTTGCCCTGGACGTCGACAAGGACACGTTGGCTCGAGACGTCGACTGGCGCGACCACTCGGGCAGGCATCCCCAGACACATGGTCAGTCCTCCTCCGTTGGGTCAGCGCGCGTCGCCCTACCCATGCTAGAGCAGGTCTCGGGTAGCGACAGTGTCCCAGGTAGGGTTCGCGCCATGCGCGTGGCGTTCGTGGGCAAGGGCGGTGTCGGGAAGTCGTCCCTTGCCGGCACGTTCGCGCGAGTTCTCGCACGCACCGGTGAGCGCGTGCTCGCGTTGGACTCCGACCCCATGCCCGGCTTGGCGTTCTCGCTGGGAGTCGAACGTGTCGATGACGGGCTCCCTGACGAGGCGGTGCAGGAGTACGACGACGACGGGCGCCGGCGCTACCGGCTGCGCGACGGCCTGACCGGCACGGGCGCTGTCGAGGCGTACGCCGTCCGGGGTCCCGACGGGGTGCGCTTCCTTCAGCTGGGGAAGGCCTCCGGACCCCGGTGGAACAACAGCCGCCAGCACTTCGGCTTCCAGCACGTCCTGGACGACCTGCCCGGTGACGGATGGAGCATCGTCGGGGACCTGCCCGGCGGGACCAGGCAGCCGTTCATGACCTGGGGACGGTACGCCGACACCTTTCTCGTCGTCGTCGAGCCCACCTCCGCGTCGATGCTGACGGGTCGCCGCCTGGCCCGTCTGGCGGCGACGGGCAGGGCACCGAACGTGGTCGCAGTGGTCAACAAGGTGCGGGAGCACTCTGACATCGAGCGGGTGGGTCGACGCACTGGCCTACCGGTAGTGGGGTCTGTCCCGTACGACCCTGAGGTGGCGATCGCCGATCGGCTGGGTCGAGCCGTCTTGGACCACGACCCCGAGGGCGCGACTGCCGGGGCGGTACGATCCTTGGTGGATGCACTCCGTTTCGAAATGGAGCCTTGATGAAGATCGCAGTTGTCGGCAAGGGCGGGTCGGGTAAGACGACCACGTCGGCCGTTCTTGCTCGTACCATCGCTCGCCAAGGACACGTGACGCTCGCCCTGGACTGCGACACGAACCCCAACCTCGGCATCTCACTCGGGCTGGGTGAAGAGGTCACCGAAGAGCTGGTGGCGCTGCGCGACGCCGTCGACTCCGGCGACCAGGACCACGCCGACTCGCCCGACGAGCTCGTTCGCCGGTTCGGTGTCGACGCCCCCGACGGCGTGCGCCTTGCTGTGGTCAGCGCAATTCAGAACCCACAGCCGGGCTGCCCTTGATGCGGGATCTCACCTGAGCAGTTGCTCGGGCAGCTTGCTACTCCCGATGCTGTCGTCGTCGCCGACTTCGAGGCAGGTCTGGGCACCGTCATGCGGCTCGGCGGGTGCCCCGTGGACGTCGTCGTCGTAGTGGTCGAGCCGACTGCCAAGTCTTTGGAAGTTGGTCGTCGGGCCGCGGATCTCGTCCGCGAGAGCCGTCTCGGCCGGCTCGTCGTCGCGGCCAACCGGATCCGGGACGAGGAAGATGTCACGCGGGTGGCCGCGGCCTTCCCGGGGCTGGAGCTCGTGCTGGTCCCTGACGACCAGGCGATCATCGATGCCGAGAGGCGCGGCGTGGCGCCCTTGGACGCAGCGTCAGACTCACCGGCCGTGCGGGCACTCGTCAGCCTGGCCGAAAGGCTCACGCCCCCGGCAGGTGAGCCGAGTCCGGCGCCGTCCTGAGTGCAGCGTTGTGAGTTGCGCGAGCATCCAGGAGGTTGTCGACAGCGCCGAGGATGCCGTCGAGGACTGCTTGAACGTCTCCAGACACCTGCGTCAACCCCACCGACCCGGCTCGGTCGCGCTCAGCGACTCCTGCGTCATACGGCAAGACGCCGACCAGCTCGATGCCTTCGGTGCCCAACGCGTCTGCCAAGAACTCGGCGTCCTCCGACGAGCGCGCCTTGTTGCCCACCGCGAGCACATGCGGGATGCCCAGCTCCTCGGCGAGGGCGGCTGTGCGTACGGCGGTCAGGACCGACTTGCGGGTCGGCTCGCAGACCACCAGGAGCACGTCAGCGTAGGCGAGGGTGCCACCGGACCGGCTAAGGTGCTCCAGGCCGGCCTCCATGTCGACCAGGGTGACGTCGACGTCTGCGAGGGCGTCCGCCAAGAGGCTGCGGACCGTGGCGTGTCCGCTGCACGTGCAACCCGCGCCCGCCTCGGACACCCGGATCGCCGACAGCAATGTCGGCCCTGCCGGCGTGGGCCGACCAAAGTCGGTGATGAGCGCCTCCGCGGACGGACCTCCACCCGTGCCCACGAGTGCCGCCCGCGGCAGTACCGGCACCGCCTCGGTGTCGGCGAGGGACAGACCCAGGGAGAGGCCAAGGTTGGGGTTGGAGTCGGTGTCGATGGCCACGACGCGGCTCCCACGTCCGCTGTAGCTGCGGGCGAGCAGGCCAGACACCGTGGTCTTGCCTACGCCTCCCTTGCCGACGACACCCAGCTTCAACCCGACCGAGACTGCAGCGGTGGTCATGCCTGCTCCCTTCACCTTTAAGTACGATGCTACTAGCGCGACGCACTTACCGAAGGGCACACTGTTGTCCCTTACCCGAAGGCGCGCGAGCCAAGGATGGAGTTGGAGATGGTCGTTCTTTGGATTGCCAGTGCAGTAGGGCTCTTGGTTGTCGCTCCTGTCGTCATCCTGCTTGCGACCCAGGTGATCCAGCGTGCGTTGGAGTGCGCCCGCTATGCCGACGACATCTTGGAGCACGGCGTCGGCATCACCGTGGCCCTGGAGCCGGCGCCTGCGCTGGTGCAGACGCGGGAGCTCGTCGCCGATGTCACTAGCAACGCGGTGGCGTACGTCGGAGCGCTTCGCCGCCTTGTCGCGAGCTCCTAGCGCAGATCGCCTCGTGACCCAAGGAAAGGAACGCACGTGTCTGCAGCCGCAGTCGCCGCCATCGTCGTGACGGGTGTCCTCGTTGCGGCACTGGCGTTCTACCTGATCTGGGTGGTTCTGATTCTCCGTCGGCTGACCGACACCTTGGGCAAGGTCGTCTTCGGGGTCGCTTCGATCGCCCATCGGGTGCAGCCGATCGGCCCCCTCGTCGGTGAGCTCAACGGTGACCTGGGTGCTGTTGCCGATGCGTTGGAGGCGCTTGCCCGCGATGTCGACAAGGCGCCGCAGTCGCGCGCGTCATGACGCCGAACTGACAAGGATGAGCCTGTGACTGTTGAGTTCCACTGCGCCGACGTCGGTGTCCAGTGCAAGAAGGTCACCCGCGCCGAGACCGCCGAGGAGCTGGTAGAGGCCGTGGCAGCCCACGCGCGGACCCAGCACGGTGTCGAGCTGAACGCCACGTTGATCGACTACGCCGTCACCAAGGTCCGCCCCACCGGTGGCTGACTCCCTTCCCGGCACCGAGGGCGGAGAGTCGCGGGAGTCCACCGAGGCCACGCTTGCTCAGCTCGGCCCGCTGCTGGACCGGCTCGAAGAGCTGCTGGGCGATGTGGAGGCGCTCGACGACGCAGTGCGTGAGACCATTTTCGAGCTGCTCGACGGGATCGACGCGCTGCACCGGCTCGCCATGACCCGCCTCGCCGACGTCGTTGGTGACGTGGAGCCGTTGCGCCAGGCTGACCCGGCCGTCGCCTGGCTGCTGGAGGCCTACGGTGTGGGCGTGAGCGATGTCGTCGCCGCCTCGGCTGCCCTCGAACCGGTCCGTCCATACATCCACGAGCACGGCGGCGACGTCTCGGTGCTCAGCGTGAAGGACGGGGTCGTACGCGTCCAGCTGACCGGCGCCTGCTCCGGGTGTACCTCGGCGGCGGTAACGCTTCGCAACGGTGTCGAGGAGGCGCTGCGCGACGGGCTTCCTGGGTTCATCGCGATGGACGTGGCCCCTGACAGCGGCGCGCCGGCTCATCCGCCACCGACCCAGGTCTTGCTCCAGATCACGCCGCGGCCGGCCTGACCCGTGTCGTGGACCGCTCAGCCAGCTGCTGGACCCGCGTGTTCGGCGATCAGGCGCAGCACCTCGTCGACGGCCGCGGGGACGGCACGCGCGGAAACTTCGGACAGACCTTCGCGAGGCTCTTCGGTGTCGGACGTCTGGATCCCGACGATCAACGTCGTCTCCGGAAGCACGCCCAGGCCAAGGGCCATCGTCAGCGCCCGGGCGGGGGTGGCAAGGTGCGTGTCGGCGAGCTGGTCGCGGCGTTCGCCGACGCTGAGGCTCGACACGTCGAGCACCTCAGGGCGCTGCACCACGACAGAGCCGGCCGGTCGCCCGAGGTCAACGGCATCGACGATCAACAAGACGTCGACGTCTCCGGCCAGCAGCTCCTGCACCAGGCGCATGCCGCCGATGCCGACTTCCAGCACTCTGGTGCCAGCAGGGAGCGGCTCGGCGGCGAGTCGTTCCGCTACGACGACACCGACACCGTCGTCGGCGCGTAAGACGTTGCCGAAGCACGCCACCAGCACGTTCACGTGGGAAGGTTAGATGGTGCGCAATCTCGCCAGCCCCCAGGGGCAGCGCGCTGACGAGACCGCGCCCGAGACCGCCGAGCTCGAGGCGCGGCTGCGCAGGTATCCGGCTGCGCGCTACCCCGCCCAGCACGCGTCGACCGCTTTTCACCTGGCGACGGTCCACTTGCGGTGCGGTCGGCTCGTCGATGCCGTGCCGCTCCTGAGCGCCGCCTATAACATCTTCGGTCGACTGGGGATGCGGCTCGAACAGACCAAGACGCTAACGATGCACGGAGTGGCTCTGCGTGAAGGTGGTCGTGGCGACCTCGCCTGTCAGACGTTCCAGCGGGCCGCACGGGAGTTCAGCCAGCTCGAGCAGCCGGTCGAAGAGGCGGCCGCGTCATACGACCTGGGACTGGTGCTGCACGAGCAGGGTGACGACACAGGTGCACTCCAGGCGATGACGCGGGCGTACGAGTTGTTCCTCGAGGCGGGCCACTTCGCCCAGGCGGGCAAGGCAGCCCGGGAGCGAGGTGTCTACCTGCTCGGTGCGGGAGACGTACGAACGGCCATCCCACTGCTGGAGGAGGCGACCGCATTGGCCGAACGCAGCAGCGATCTGCCGGGGCTTGGCGCTGCGGCAAACGCCTTGGGGCTGGCGCAGCTTGCCGCCGAGGACGCCGGCGCGGCCGTGCAGGCGTTCGTGCGCGCCGTCGGTGCGTTTCCGCGCAGCCTTCGAGGGCCCGAGCACGCGATGACCAAGGCAAACCTCGCCGTGGCCCTCGAGCGTGTCGGAAACCTCGCCCAGGCCCGGCTGGCGGCACGGCAGGCGCTGGCAGTCTCCAGCGCGGAGCCGCCGGTGCGTGCCCAGGCCCAGCAGCTGCTGGACCGGTTCAGCGAGCCGAGCCAGGTCGACCTGATGGCGGTGCTGGACGAAGAGCCGGCCGATCGCTGGCCGGCGATCATCCGTGAGGAGGTGCTGCGCTGGTGCGACGCGCGACCGCTCGAGCGGTCGGCTGCGGTCCTCGGGTTCGTCGACGGGATGCTGAGCCGTGCGGCGACGTCGTACGACCTCGTCGAGAGTCTGCTCGCTGTCGTCCTCGAGCTTCCCCCCGGACCGTATGCCGACATGGTGACGGCCGTCGTGCTCGTCACCGGTGGACTTCGTCAGGAAGACAGCGAGCGGGTCCACGCTGTCATCGGCTCGGCGATGGCGAGGTTCGCCATCCCGCAGTGGCAGCGGCTGGCCGCCAGCCTCAACGAAGCCGCCATCGGCACGGGGCAACCGGCCAGTTGGCGATGAGCGGCGACCTCGGTGCCGCCGATATAGGCGAGGCACTACGTGACCGACCGTTTCGGGTGTATCCAGCTCTGCTGTCGACCGAATCTGTCGCGACGGCATGGGCCCGGACCGGAGCCCCTGCCGGCGCGGTGGTCGTGGCGGACTATCAAGCCTCGCCGCGGGGACGGGGGGGTCTCCCGTGGACCGTCGAGTCCGGGCACGGGCTCGGCTTCACTTTGGTGGCACGGCCGGTGCTCCCACCGGAACGGGAAGGGTGGCCCTACGTCGCGGCCTCACTTGCCGTGGCCGAGACGATCGGTGAGCAGGCAAGGTTGGAGTGGCCGGACACCGTGGTGGCTGGGGACGACCGGTCAACGCTGGCGCAGCTCGGCGTCTACGTGGAGCTGGGGCCGAACCGCACCGAGTGGCTGACCGTCACGGTGCTGGTCGTCGAGGCGGACCCGCCACGCGCTGGCTTGCTCGCCACGCTGGCGGCCGCTGTGGAGCGTCGCCTCGTGGACGAGGCCGACGCTGTGCTGACGGCCTACCGATCGCGCTGCCTCACGCTCGGCCGCCAGGTGCGCGCCAGGATGATCCCCATGGGCCACGGTGGACCCGAGGTCAACGGTGAGGCGGTCGACGTGCTCGCCGACGGCGCACTTGTGGTGCTCACCGCACGTGGAAGCCGAGTCGCGGTGCCGCCTCAGAACCTGGGCCTGCTGGAGGATCCCGAAGCCGCGCCTGAGCTGCCGCGGGACGTGTTGAGACGGCTGGAGGACCGGACCTAGTCTGCGGTGCGCACCCTGGGTGCTCAACTTTGCTCCTGTCCCATCTGCCCGGGCCACATCTGCTCGCCCTCATCTGCTCGGCCTGATCTCCAGCCCGGTCTTGCGCCCGGTGACGAAAGGCCAATTGTTGTAGGGGCTCGGCAGTCCGGTGGCCGCTCCACCGGGTCCGTCATTGCTGTGGCGGGTCCTCCCCCACCAGACCGTCGATTGCTTCGCGGAAGAGGTCGGCGTGGCCGACGTGTCGGGCATCGGTCGAGGGCGAAGAGCAGCGTCTCGACCTCGCCGGCCGTCATCGCGGGTTCCGTGATCGAGATGTCCAGAGTGGTCTCGTCGGTCATGGTGAGCACGCTAGAGTCCCTCCTGGACGTTCCGCTTCCGGATTGCTGGGAGAGTGCGGTGAAAGTTGAGGGGAGCCCCACGGGACGGGCCCTGCTGGCCCTCGAGCTCGTCCAGGGCAGCCCAGGGATCACGGCAGAGCGGCTTGGCGAAAAGCTCGGTGTCTCGGAGCGGGCAGCCCGGCGGTACGTCGGCATTCTCCGCGAGGCCGGCATCCCGATCGAGTCCGTCCGCGGGCCCTACGGCGGCTTCCGCGTCGGCCGCGGTCTCCGTCTGCCGCCCCTGACGTTCGAAGCGGCCGAAGCACTCGGCCTTGTCATGGCCGTGCTTGACGGCCACCACGACGCGAGCGATCCGACGAACCCAGTCGGCAGCGCTCTCGGCAAACTCATGCGCGCACTCCCGGAACCGGTGGCCGCCCAGGCCGAGGCGCTGCGCCGGACCGCGGCGCCCGCCCCCGACCGTGCCGCTGCACGGCCGGACCCCGGAACCGCGTCCACGTTGGTGCAGGCCTGCTCCGACCAGCGGCGGGTGCAGATCGCCTACCGCTCCGAGACCGGGTCCGAGTGGCTCACTGAGGTCGACCCATGGGCGGTCGTCGTCCGACACGGCCGGTGGTACCTCTTGTGCCACTCGCACTCCTCCGACGCCCGGCGCGCCTACCGGATCGACCGGGTCCGCGACGTGAAGGTGCTCACGGACACCTTCACTCCGCCTGCCGACATCGACCCGGTCGCCGTGCTCGAGGAGCACCTCGCTGTCGGATGGGAGTACGACGCCGAGGTCGTCATCGACGCGCCGTTCGACGCCGTGGCGCGGTGCGTGCCCCGCGCGCTCGGGCGACTCGAGCCACTCGATGCCGGGACCACCCGGCTGATCGGCAGCACCAGCAACCCGTTCTGGTACGCCGAGCGGCTCGCGGCGATCCCGGCGTCGTACCGCATCGTGGCAGGCACGGAGCTCCGGGAGTGCGCGCGCGCCATCGGTCAGCGGCTGCTGGCGGCCGCCGAGACTCCGAGTCCCTGACCTGGAATACCCTCCGAGCGTGACTGTGCACCAGCTCTCCCGTGCCGACGCCCGCCGCATCGCCGTACTCGCGCAGCTCTTGGACACCAACCGGCCGACGAATTTGCTCGACGTCGTACGCCACCTGACGTTCCTTCAGCTCGATCCCACCGCCGCCATTGCGCCGAATGCTGATCTGGTCGCGTGGAGTCGCCTCGGGTCGTCGTACTCGCCACGCGATCTGGGCAGCGAGCTCGCCAACCGGACGCTTCTCGAGCTGTCGGCATTGATCCGACCGAGTGAAGACCTGGCGCTCTTCCGCGCCGAGATGGCCGAATGGCCCGGTCGAGGCGAGCTGCGCCCGTGGCAGGAGTCCGTCCGCGACTGGGTGAAAGCCAACGATGCGTGTCGCCGGGACATCCTCGACCGGCTCGGTTCCTTGGGTCCGCTGACGTCGCGTGACCTGCCGGACACCTGCAAGGTGCCCTGGGCGTCGACCGGATGGACCAACAACCAAAACGTCATCAAGCTCCTCGACTTCATGGTGCAGCGCGGCGAGGTCGCGACCGCTGGGCGCAAGGGGCGGGAGCGACTGTGGGATGTGGCAACGCGGGTGTATCCCGATGACCCGGTGGTGCCAGCGGAGGACGCTCTGCTCATTATCAACGGGCGGCGGCTGCGGGCGCTGGGCATCGCCCGCGCCAGGGCACCGAAGAGCCCGATGGAACCGAACGACGTGCGTGAGGCCGGTGAGCCGGCCGTCGTCGAAGGCGTCAAGGGCACCTGGCGAGTCGATCCGTCCCAGTTGGGCCAGCCGTTCTCGTGGCGTGCGGCGTTGTTGTCCCCCTTCGACCGGCTGCTCCACGATCGCAGGCGCACGAGCGAGCTCTTCGAGTTCGACTACCAGCTGGAGATGTACAAGCCCGCGGCCAAGCGCCGTTGGGGGTATTTCGCGCTCCCGATCCTGTACGGCGACCGGTTGGTGGGCAAGCTTGACGCCACCGCGGACCGCAAGGGCGGGGTCCTCCGGGTCAACGCCGTCCACCGTGACGTCACCTTCACCAAGACCATGACCGCCGCCGTGCACCGCGAGATCAGGGATCTGGCTCACTGGCTCGAACTCGACCTCGCGCTGCCCGATTCCGCCTCGTGACTACGACTGCCCGTTCCGGCCGTTGATCCCCACTGCACTGGAGGCAGGCAAACGACCTTGAGGTTCGGGGGAGCTGCTCAGGGATCACCTGGCCCCGGCCGCCCGTGAGGAGCAGCCATGCCCGAGCGGACGGCCGGGATCACCGTCGTACCGAGGGGTCGCGATGCGTGGGTGGCCGATCATCGACCACGTCTGCCCGTCGGGATCGTCGCGCCTGACGCAACATAACCGGGAACGCGATGACACCTACGAGCCCCACCAGGACGACGAGGAGTGCGCCCGGTCCAGCATCGGCGACCAGCCGGGTCAGGTACCCCTGCACCCGTAGTGCCGCGTCCACGACTGGGTCGTTGTTGGTGCTTCCTGCGAGCACCCGCAGCTCGAACCAGCCGTACCACGCGACGTGGCGGCGACCGCGGCAACGACAGAGACGACGAGGTCTGGGCGCACGGGTCTGTGCATGGGTGATGTGCGCATGGATTCCCCCTGAGACAACATCCCGGTGATCCCGAGGAAAGCATCGTGCCACGCGTCGGTTGCTCGCGCGAGTGCTCGGTGAAAGCCCGAGTCGGAGCTGTCGCCAACTTCGCCGCGCAGTCACTGGTCTGGATAGGCATGATGCTGGTCGGCTGGCTCTCCGATCACGTTCGGCACTCCCACGGAGTGCTCTGCTTCTCTGCGCTGGTCACCCCGTTCGCTGTCGCCGGATACCTGGCGAAAACACCTACGCTGCTCAAGACACCACTGGAGCACGTAGACCAGCCCTGCTGACGACCACCGACGTCTGGTAGCGATCCCCTGTCGGACAAGAACGCGCTGCGGGCGAGCCGGCTCAACCGCACACACCGCCGGTCTGGCAGTTGTCCGTGCAGCACCACTGAGAAGAGACTCGATGCCCGTCGGCAGCGAAAGCGAGGAACCGTGGGGCGTGTAATACTGCCAGAGCCGCAGCGCACCCGGACAGCTGGATGCCGCGTAACATCTGGAGGAAGCCATGCCTGCCAAGGCGCGTACTGCCAACGTCAGCCAGCCGGTCACCGACGACAGCATCAAAGTCCGGCACCTGAGCCACTACCAGTTCTCCTGGACCGCTCAGGAACCAGGGCAAGAAGGAGTGTTCACCTTGCAGCTAGTCCTCGATCAGGGTGCCTGGGAAGAGGTCCTCACGGTCAGCGCCGAGGACGCCGAGGTGCTGCGAGGCTTGCTCGCGCATGGCAGCGACGTCGCTTATGACGTCCAGCGCCGCGTTCTCATGTTCGGCACCACATCAGTCGGCCACCACTAGCGGAGGGTCGTCGCGGCCTCGAAGGTCGGCCGCCACCTGTCGACGTAGATGCGGCAGGGCCACAGCCAGCCTGCGGATGAAGCGAGTGCATGGACTTCTTCGGAGACGACTGGCTGCCTTGCACCGATGACATCGACGCGCCGAGTTCATCAGAAGCTTGGGACGGACAACCCGACTCGCGAGCCGACCGGCACAAGCTGTCCAGCGTCGATGTTCTGATAGGTCACAGGAGGCTGGCCGAGCCTTTCGGACAAGGTCGACGCCTGGGTGATGACGGGGCTGAGCCCGGCCGCGACGACCTCGGCCGAGGCGTCTCTCAGGCGCTGACCGCGACACGGGGGGACGATCGTGAAACCTCGTGGCACCTCCCGGATGGAGGCGACGATCTGGCGGACCACGGACTCTTGCGGTGACCGCACGACCATCCAGAACCCAGAGCTCGGGACGATGACGGTTTGCTCGTACGCAGCCTTATTGCGCGTCAGCGCCGTGCCCAGCACCCGGCGTCCTCCGATCTCGTCGATCTGCGGTGGCTGGATGCTGCTGTAGTACATCGCGCTCGACGTCGGATTGGTGAAGGTGACGGTCGAGGAGCGTGGGTCGGCGGGACACGCGGCGCTCTCGATGGCGTCTGGGTAGATCACGATGCCTGTTACCTCCCCCGAGCACCGCGATGCGTTGTGCGCCCACTCACTTGGTACGGCGACCACCACATCGGCATAACCCACCAGCCGGGCGCCGGGAGGTGCAGGCGGCAGCACCGGGACGGCCGCCGCGGCGGCCGGTGCGTCGAACGGCTGATCCCACCAGTGAGGGGCTGCAACGGCTGCGAACACCAGCAGCGCGGCTGTACCGGTGGCCAAGATCGGCATCGTGTGAGGGCGGCGCGGAGTAAACACTCGAGTCGCCTCCTGGATCCGCGCCACCAGGTAGTCGACATCGGTCTCGCCTCTGTGGTGCTCGACGAGACACTCGGCAACCTCGACGGCTGCCCGCTCGCGCCCCCCGGCGTACGGCTGGCCCGAGATCTCGTCTTCTCCGGTGAGCATCGCTGTCATGCTCACTTGCTCCAGCGCACTGCCGGCCACGCGAGCAACGACGTACGTCGGCATCGTCATCGTCCGCGCGACAGCCCGGTCCGGGAGACCTTCGAACAGGCGCAGCATCAACACGGACCGCTGCCGGGGCGTGAGGTCGAGCACCGCCTCCCATACGTTCACCACGCGAGGTGCTTCGGGCGCAGCACCCACCCCGTCGGCAAGCTGAAGCGCCGGCTCTGGCTGCTGCCTGATCCGCCGCCGAGCGCTGCGAAGGTACGCCGACACAAGGCGTCGCCGGGCGGCCGCCAGCGGATCCCGCGAGCGAGCAACGCTCGGCCACACCCGGTACAGCCGCGCGATCGCGTCGACGACGACCTCTTCGGCCCGCGCGTGGTCGCCGGTGAGGAGATCAGCGAGCTGAGCCAGCCGCTGCACATGGCTGCTGACGAACGCACCGAAGTCGGTGGCTGGGCGCGGGGGCATCCGTCCAGGGTGCCAGAAAGCTCAGGTGGCTAGGCCACGACCGCAAGCCGATCCGTCAGGATCACGACGACATCGCGACGAACGGTGAGCTGTAGTCCTCATCCGTTACCAGTCGACGCTCAGCTTCAGCTGACGAGATGCGGTCCCGCTCGGCCGCGAGCACCATTCCCAGAAGACCGACGTCGCCAGGCGTGGGGATTCCGGTGACCTCCGGATGGGCAAGCACCCACGAGACCGCAGCGGTGATCCGCTGCTGGTCGTCGAACGGCTCGTACCACGTCGCATAGTCCCGAGGCGCTTCGTCAGCCGGCCAGTTCCGCCGCGAGACGGCCTTGATCGTCATCAGCCCGGCGTCCTGCCGCTGCACCTCCGCGGTGAGCGCCTGATAGTCCGACCGGTACTGCTCGTTGCGCCAGAGCACCGGACTCAGCGGCGTCAGTACCGTCGCGAAGGGGAACCGGCGCAGTCCCTCCAGGTGGGTGGCCGGCGCCTGGTGACCATGACCAGTGATGCCCACCGCACCGACGAGGCCCTCTTCCTGTGCACGCACCGCCGCCGCCAAAGCGCCCTCCTCAGTGAAGGCAAGATCCAACTCGCTGAGGTCCCCGATGGAATGCAGCTGAAGCAGGTCGACCCGGTCGGTCTGCAGCCGCTCCAAGGAGGCGTTGATCTGAGCCCAGGCTGCATCACGCTCACGCTCCAACACCTTCGTCGCCAAGAAGATCTGGTCGCGGATGGCGGGCATCCACGAGCCCAGCCGGAGCTCGGCGTCGCCATAGTCCGCCGCGACGTCGAAATGGTTGATTCCACCGTCCAACGCTTCCTGCACCGACCGGTCTGCCACCTCCTGCGTGACGTCACCCAGAGCCGCCGCCCCATAGATCAGGACGGAACTGCTGTGGGCGAGACGTCCAAGCCTTCGCGTCTCCATAGTCGCCACTCTCCCTTCCGCCGGCCCAGCCGGCAACTCGAGGAGTGGACGAGCTCACTGACCCGTGGCGCCGTCGATGGACTCTCGGAGCAGATCAAGGTGGCCGCAGTGCCGGGCGGTCTCCTCGATCATGTGGGCGAGCGTGTAACGAAGCGTAAAGTCCATGCCCTCAGATCGCGCGACCGTGTCCAGCTGGTGCCCGGCAATAGCCTGCCGCGAACGTTCACACTCGGCCTGATACTCGGCGACGAGGCTTGCCATGATGTCGGTCCCCGCCAGTCTGAAGTTTCCGTGCGGATCATCGTCGGTCCATGGCCACGCTACGTCGAGGCCGGCGAAGTCGATGCTGAACCAGAACCGCTCGGTGCCGGTGAGGTGCTTGACGACCCCGGCTACGGTCAACTCCGACGCCGGGACCGGGCGTGCGGCAGCCTGCTCCTCGCTCACCCCCGTTGCCTTCATCACGACCGTCGCCCGCAAGAAGTCGAGCAGCTGCGTCAACGTCTCGAGCTCAGTGCCCGATTCGGTCGGCCGGACCCGCTGCGCAACGGCGCTTGCAGGCTCATCAACACCGGTTCCATTCATTCCGCCATCTTGCCCCCGCCCACCTGCGGTCGGTCAACTCATTCGGAATATGCCGACGTCGTGGCGACTTGAACCTCGGCGAGACCGCGGGCACCTGCACGACAAGATGCGACCGTCTCAGCATCGGGGCCACCACCGGCTCCCGCTGAACCTGCCACCCACTGAGGAGACAACCACATGAGCGCCAAGATCTGGTTCATCACCGGAACGTCTCGCGGCTTCGGCCGTGAGTGGGCACTGGCGGCCCTTGAACGCGGTGACTCGGTGGCGGCCACCGCCCGCGAAATCAGCAGCCTGGACGACCTCGTCGCCGCACACGGCGCCGCCGTCCTTCCGATCTCTCTCGACGTCACGGATCGTGACGCAGTCTTCGCTGCTGTCGCCGAGGCTCACGAGCACTTCGGTCGGCTCGACGTCGTGGTCAACAACGCCGGCTACGGCCAGTTCGGCATGGTGGAGGAGCTGAGCGAGCAGGAGTCCCGCGCGCAGATCGAGACGAACCTTTTCGGGGCGCTCTGGGTCACCCAGGCTGCACTGCCACTCCTGCGCGCGCAGCACCGTGGTCACTTCCTGCAGGTCTCCTCGATCGGCGGGATCACCGCATTTCCCACCGTCGGTATCTATCACGCTTCGAAGTGGGCGCTGGAAGGGTTCAGCCAGTCACTCGCGCAGGAGGTTGCGGGGTTCGGCATCAACGTCACCATCATCGAGCCGGGTGGATACTCCACCGACTGGGGCGGCAGCTCGGCCAAGCACGCCACGCCGCTGGCCGCGTACGACGACGTCCGTGAGCAGGCTGCCAACCGGCCCAGTCGGCGCGGCACCCCCGGTGACCCGACCGCGACGAGGGACGCTGTGCTCACCTTGGTGGACTCCGAGAACCCGCCGCTACGAGTCTTCTTCGGTGCGGCCCCGTTAGGAGTTGCCACCGCCGACTACGAGTCGCGACTTGCCATCTGGAACGAGTGGCAGCCGTTGTCCGTCGCGGCGCATGGTGATCAAGGCTGACGGTTTGTCGCCGGCAGGCGTCAAGCGACCTTGTGGGCAGTGACGAACAGGTATTCCCAGTCATTGCTGTCGAGCCGGACCCGTGATCGTGACGCTGCGCGAGATCGGCGAGCTCGCGGTCAAGCGCGGCAACCTTGTCGGCATCGTCGGCGATCGCGGTATAGAAGGAAATCTTCGGACCGTAATACGTCTTGAAGAAATCGCGGAAGTCTTCCGGCCGCCCGAATCGGTCCACCCTGACGGTCTCGCGACTGGAGGACACATCCGTGACCCGGTCTCCGAGCAGGGCACTGACAAGCTCATGGCAGGATGAGCAGAGCGTCGCCCACCGGGCGCTCACCGGTGGCGTCGGATGGGACGTTGATGACCTGGCCATCGACGACCATCGTGGTGGAACCGCCGCCGTCGAGGTTCAGCGCGTCGCGCATGCCGAGCGCTCGCGCCACGGCGCCGGTTTCGACGATGCTCAACCCGAGACTCTCGGTGCTGCGGCCGTCGGCGGTGACCAGGAGGATCCTTCCTGCTGCGTCGACACCGGCGAAGGTACGCGGGTTTCGCTTCGCGCTGAAGCCGTAGTAGAAGCTCGGATCGGTGGGTCGTACGAAACCGTCGGCCCGCGGGGTGACGTGCAGCTGGCCGTCACGGACCAGCTCAGGCCCGCCGTTGACGATCGAGGTAGCCGAATGGCGCCGCACCACGTGGCCACGATCATCTTGCAGCGTCGTGGAGATCCTGAGCCGCTTGCCGACTACCGCTGTCGATCGCAGGTCGTCGACCAGTGAACCGGTCGCCTGAACCGCCTCGTAACCAGGTGGCAACGTCACGCCGCGTGGCGAGAGCACCGACACGACACGGTCGTGCCGGTCGAGCACAGCCTCCAGGCCGGGGCCCGAGGGCGTGTGTTGCCCGAAGTCGGGCGTGAACGCGACCAGCTCGGCAGAGTCGGTGCAGGTGAAATCGTGCAGCGGGCTCGCCGTCGGTACGTCATCTGCGGTGCCACCGCAGTTGCGGATAAGACCTGGCACCCGGTCGATCCCGTCAAGGGTCAGCCGCCCGTGCCCATGGCCCTTGACCGTCCCGACCCAGTGCAGCCGCTCGACCATCGTGCGCCTCGCGTCGTCGCGAAGTACGAGGGCTGGGCGATGACCGATGGTCTCGCTGAGCAGCCGACCGTCGTACACCCCGACTCCGGCCGGGTCTCCCGGCGCGCCCGAAGCCGGGTCGAGGACGAAGTATCCGGCGTTCACCGCGGCGGTCGCGCCGTGTGCGCGGCTAAGCGTGCTCGTGGCCTCCCGGTTCTCGATGTCCGGCCCGAACGAGGCCAGGATCTCCCCGTTGAACTTCTCGGGGTCGATGGTGAGCACCTGCAGGTGCCACGGTCCGCGGGCGGTCGGTGACCCGTCCCAGCCGGTGAACACGCTCCCGCCCGCAAACCCGGCCGTAACCATCCGCGCCAGTGTGGCGTCCGCGGCGGCCTTGTCGGCAAACCTCCCGACGCGCACCCGCCACCCGAGGCTGCCCCCCGCGAAGTCGGCCGTGGCCGGGGTGACGACCTCTTCCACACGCGCCTCGAACCCTTGCACCCGGAGGCGGTCAGCGAGCTCGTCGGCGCTGGCCCGGTCGGAAAGCGCGGTGGGTGGGGCGTCCGGGTCGGGTGACGGGCCGCCGGCCGGGATCTTTGCCTCCACTGTCCATACGTCGGCGGGGTCGGTGGCGCCGCGAACGATGGTGGTCAACGTGACGCCTGGCTGCAGCGTCGTCGTCGTACGACTCTCGGTGAGATCGGCAGGCCCAAGCGGAAGCGACTCCGCCGCCGCGGCAGCACGAGGAGTCGCCATCGTTTGCGAACCGGATTGGGCCGCCACCGCAGGTGGTGTCGCCACCAGGGCGAGCAACGCGAGCGAGCTTACGAGGCGACGGTTCAGCATTACGGTCATCCAGGCACGGTAGTACCGGGTGTGAGGGCACGGGAAGACCCTCTTCACCCTCGTCCGCGCCGCCGAGGCCAATGTTCAACCCTTGATCACCTGAACGACTTACCGGCGTAACCTGCTCACGAAGCCCCCGACCAAACCTGCGAGGAGGCGTCATGGCGTCCGCTCACGGGTCGACGCCGCACGTCCTCGGCCGTGGATCGTGGGTAGAGACCAGCCGGGTCGCGCAGATCCTGCGCAAGGAGACGCTCGGTGGCGCACTGTTGCTCGTGTTCGTCTCGCATCGCCTCGGGGCCCGAGCTTCTCCACCTGCGCCTGACCTTGGCCGAGTGGGCGGGCGACGGTCTCCTCGCGATCTTCTTCTTCGTGGCTGGGCTCGAGCTGAAGCGGGAGTTCGTCGCAGGCGACCTACGCGATCCTCGTCGCGCCGCGGTACCGGTCGCTGCCGCTGTCGGTGGTGTGATCACTCCGGCGGTGGTGGTACCTGTTGGTCACTCTGGGCGACAGCACAAGCGCAGGGATGGGCGGTCCCGACAGCGACCGACATCGCGTTTGCGCTCGCGGTGCTGGCCGTCATCGGCACCCACCTGCCCGCCGCGCCGCGTACGTTTCTGCTCACCCTTGCCGTCGTTGACGACCTGTTGGCCATCATCATCATTGCCTTCTTCTACACGACCGACCTCGCGATAGGGCCGTTGTTGCTGGCGGTCCTCCCGCTTGCTGCATTCGGGGTACTCGTGCAGAGACGCATCCGCTCGTGGTGGCTGCTCGCACCCCTTGCCCTGCACACCTGGGGCATGGTGCACGCCTCGGGCGTGCACGCCACTCGGTCCCCGACGCCTTCGAGACGCACCGCTAGCCTCGATCTTTCATGACGCCGGCGTGGCCGGGCGTGGGTTGCGATGAGTGGTTCGGTGCCGATGCGGACAGGAGTGTTCCCCGGCGCTGTGTCCGCCGGTTCTCCGAGGGTCCGAGTCGTTGG
>JAABUS010004700.1_pt1 | contig 19200 bp, 18 predicted proteins | sample 5560161 | NCBI WGS metagenome assembly JAABUS01 (sample SAMN10711885, study PRJNA513376) | rock metagenome | isolation source: Antarctica rocks | place: Antarctica: Victoria Land, Trio Nunatak nord | collected 2016-01-04 | reverse complement strand
CGCAAAAACGCGAATCATGGCATTGGGAGGAGGTATACCACGCTCGGTAAGCTTGTTGATATAGCGAATAAGCTCTTTTTCTTGTTGGTTCGAAAGAATTGACGTCGTTTGCTTGCTTTCCTTCACGAAGGCCGTTTTGCCCCTATGTCGTCGCGACAGCGTGCTTCGATTGATATTGAATTTCTTTGCAGTTGCAGTGTAGTTAGGTGAGTCTTGCAAAGCTAGATCTGCAAGCGCTGCCTCAATTGAAGCCATATTGAATTTGTAATTGATTTTTGAAGAAAGATGAAAGTAGTAAAGTGAGGTGTGCACGGAACCGGAACGTGCATCGGGCCGGGAATACTCCTAACGTAAGCGATAGCTTGTTAATGAGAGTTCATGTGATGTTTCGCTCAAGCTGTGCATATGCTCGGCATCAATACTTCGCTCAAGCTGTTTGTCTTCTAGCTACTTTAGCTAAATAGTATCGATTCTTGAGCTTATGATTAGCATATGCAGAAAGCTGAGTCGGGGTTGGAATAATTTTGAACTCATGATTAGCATATGCAGAAAGTTGAGCCGGGGCCGAAATCAAAAAAAAAAGGTTCCGGCCCTGGCTCAACTTTTCCAACCCCCCATCAACTGTAACCCCCCCTAAGATGACACCCCGGTGACGCTCCCAACCCCCCCCGGCGCCGATCGGCTTGGCACGTCACCGACCTCCGGTCCCTCGCCTGCCATCACTTTCCCCCGCCAGGATCAGTTCCTGCGCGCCTACTACCTCACATACTTTGGAAGGCATAATTGTAGCTCTGAGTCAGCTGAGTTTAATGTTTCAGAAACAATTGAAAAATATGAAGATTTGATGTAGTAAATAGGGTTGGGGATATTGATACCTCGAGGGGCCTACCGGTCCCTCATCCGCCCATATTCAGCCCTAGCAGCAGTGATCAGCCCTTAGCAGCAGTGTTCAGCCTTAGCAGCAGTGTTCTGCCCTACCGGCGGGGCGAATGGGTGGATCTTACCTGCTATCGAATTCTCCGGCCCGGCGATGCGCTGACGAGCTGACATACTTTCAGAGACATAGTAAGAGGCACTGGATAGGCCACATATGAAGCATTGGATATACTACATATGAAGCACGGGGTATACTACGGAATACATATGAAGCATTGATTCTAAAAAACGGCACAGGTTTCGCAATCAACGATAATAATGGTGGTAGTGGGCTGACGATCGTTGGGGTTCCCCACACCGCTCCCGGCGCACGAACCGGCCTTGCAGAAGCTCTTGGTTCGAACATCCCGTCGTTATACAGTCAGTACCCATCGGATCATCTGTCAAGACGGTGAGGGAGATGTTTTCCGAAGCCCGAGCTCAATATGCAAAGACGTGGCGTGACTTATAATCACTGCTCAACTAGGGGTCGAAAACGTATTACTGTATACACGAAGACCCCTACCTCAAGTCGGGCTTGTACAACACGTGCATCTTGGTTCGGTGTAAGTCAGTGGGATATGCTTACTCGTGGGGATACATCGGAGAGGGTACTTCTAGTTGGCCGGCATTTAGGTACAATCGTGCCACGTAATCACCTACTCCGTATAGTGGGTGATTGCATGGCACGATTACCTCTACCCCTCAGCGGTGTACATATGTTGCGCTCTATGCTTGCTCAGCGTTCCGTTCAAGGTTACACCAGCTCTTTGACATTATTGACTGCAAGACGGAGAGCGTTTCCAGCAGGACTGTCCTGCACGGCCGGAGAAGGGAGATCAGGTAGTACGGCAGATGGGGTCCTCCACATATGGCACGGGGATTCCTCTTTTGACCGCAACGTTCTGAACCATGCCTTGAAAACGGCAGTTGACAGATGCTGAGAAAGATGACATATGGCGTTTTCACAAGGAACATCCTCTCGTGACGCATACAGACGTAGCAAGTAAGCAAAGCTTCATGTGTGCGCAGGCCCTGTTTTTGGTTCAGAAGAACCAAGGAGAAAATTGAGACTTGCAGTGCTAACATATCTGTTCTCCCTCAGAGTTCTTTGGCGTTGAGCGGAGGTGAGGCTAGATCAGCGACCGAATTTCTTGCATGGTTAAATAATCATTGATGCTGCAGCACCGTTTCCAAAATCGTACATCAAGATCCATACCGAAATTCCTTGACCAACAACGAACAGTCTACTACTCCGCAAGTGGCCATCACCCGCGATCCACCACCATCTCTTGAGGCCCAAACTGCTCTTGACGACTATTTACAAGAGAGTGAGCGCCGAGGGTTTTCAGTGACGAAGCCCATGTTACGCAAGAAAGCAGCTATTGTTGCAGCTAAGACGTGGATGGAGAGGAGCCAATATCACACAGCTCGTAACATGGTTCGAGGCAGTCCGTGTGCTCACGCGGATACTTCGAGCTCAAGCGAATCTGAAGGTACGACTCTTGGCACAGAAGTGGCGTTCCCATGGTTTTGTACAGGAGAAAGCATCGCATGCTATAGCGTATCGTCGCTTACTATCTTTCAGCTTCCCCAGGCTCGTTTTCGAATGCGTTTTTTGGATCCTTCCAACTTGATGAGTGTGAAAAGTGGATCCGAGATCAGCTCGCTTGCCACGATACCAGAATTTCACCAGGAGAATTCGAAGATATTACTGATCAGCTTCTACAATCAAGCGGGACAAGCACTACCAACAACTTCATGGGAAGTCCGACTGACCCGACTTGGTCCATGGTGGAAGCGAACAATCTACAGCACAACATGCCCAGCACTGAGGAGAAAAGCACTCAAGTGGATGTCAACCAAGCTTTGAATATCTTGTCTCAGCACTTGGCGAATTCAGACAAGCTGACGACTTGCGACATGATATGCCTGTCGCATTTGCAAGATCGAGTCCAAAGCCTTACGACTGATGGCTCGAGTTCCCTCAATCTATGACTAAAAGAGCGGCATACAGGGAGCTTCGTTATGGATGCAGAAGTCAAGCCAGGTCGTTGATAGGCTTGCTTCCCTGGGCGAGATTTACGCCAACTATAGCTCAGGATTAGTGGATACTTATATGCATTCAAAGGAGCTAAAAGGGATAGAGGAAACGCCATCATCAGTCGCAATTGCATCGAGGGGTACAGTGAGACGAGCGATCTATGGATGCTGTATTATTCACGTCAGACTAAAGTAACATTACCAATTCCTTGAGAGTCTAGGTAAGCGACCGGTAATTTATATCAAAAGCACAAAAGCGGCCGACTTTCCCTTGACTTGGACAGTGCTTCCTACTCGCATAGCTTAGTCAGGCCCAACAGTACTTTAGGTGCCAGGGGCCTGCCTCACACATCCTGTTTCTATCCACCTAAGCTCGTTCAGTAGTCTTTCTCCTGGTACCTTTTCAGAATCTTATCACCAGATGACATACATTCATTCCAGAAACACGTAATGTCTTCGCTTCAACCTCATCCTCTATACAGTGCGCAAGATTTACGGAGGCTCTATCCTCCCAATGTGAAGCTTCAGCTTGCAATGATCGTAAGATGATCCTGAAAACTCCACGTCTCTTCACGTACTCTCTCATCGAGGACTGACTTGACTGAAGTTCTTTAGGCACGGTAGTGGATCCAGACGTCGTGTCTTTCTCTTAATTACGCTTATGTACTATAGGCGAAAGAACGCCCGAACATGCACGCTTTCAAAATGTAGACCAAAGTCCATCACAAGATATATACAAGACGAGCTGACTCGTTTAAGACAGGTCTTCCTGCTCGTATGTCCGAATCCAGGGTATTTCTTGAAATGTTGCCTCGCCGTCCTGACTCGGGGATCTCAAACACAATCAGTCTGGCCATTATGTAGCACTGCGAGCTACCTAGTCAATTCCGTGAAGAACTCTGGTGATCCAGCAGGCTGGACAAGCCTTGAATGGCAGCGACGCCTTGAGAAATTGGAAAACGGAAACACGTCCTTGTCAACATGGTAACGAGCTTTTGGTCCGCGTATTATGTCGCTTGCAGGCTGACAAAAAGCGAAAGCGACACTGCTGAGCTCACAGACAAAGGCCGTCAGACGACCTTGTGTCTTGGACAGCGTCTCCGCTACTTGTATGTGCAGCAACTGTCTTTAACTCCAAGGATTCTCACCAGGACTGATCAAATCCATCTGCGTTCTTCGCCCTATCCACGAGCTTTACATTCTCTACAACAAGTTTTCAACGGTCTGTATCCCTACGATAGAAGAGCAAGGTCTTTACCTCCTTTGACAATCGTGACCCGCCCATTACTCGAGGAGACTTTACTGCCGAATGAAATCTACTGCCAGCGTTTTATTGAATTGAGCAAAGCTTACAGTCGGAGAAGTGCACAGAAATGTGAGTGCAATCCAGCTAGAGCAAGCGGTGGCAGAGTGTAGTTCTCAGTCCTCTGCAGGGAACGCAACGACCGGAATGGATTACCTCAACTATCTGCTGCAGAAGTGGATGCCCCTTCAGCAGCGCGTGGCCGTAGATTCTTCGCCCAGTCTTCACGGCATCTGGGACACCATCAACACGACGCTGGCGACTCCGCCAGGATCAATCACTCGCCTTCCTCCCGAATTCTATGATCGAAAAGCCCATAAGACCATCGAGTCCATCGTAGTAGAAGAGGAGTATGCTGGCTATAAAGAAAGTGAAGAGTATCGTACGGTCGGGATTGGAGCGCTACTTGGGGAAGTCGTGCAGCGCATGCAGTACTGGATTCAGCGTGAGTGTCCCCAGATACGTACATCTTTGGAAATCATTGCGATAGTTGAAGCCCAAATATTGACACACGGAGAAGAGAGAAAGGGTCCCAATTTCGCCCTCGCTGGATGCCATGACTCGACTCTTGCGGCGACTCTAGCGTCTATGGGTGCCATGAAAGGTGAGAACAATAAATGGCCACAATACACGTCCTCCCTAGCAGTGGAACTGTTTTCTAGCGATGTTATTGATTCCGCGAGGATCGAGGAAAATGAAGGGAAAGGTAAGGGCGCAAGTCCAAACACAGCGCTGCGTCAAATCACGCTAAATTTTCCAGCACCGTCTTCAGCAACCATCAAAAACCAGGATCCCGAGCAGGACTCTCCAGATCAATCTACGTTTTATGTCCGTATCCGCTACAACGACCGTCCCATCACTATCCCAGGCTGTAAGGTCCAGGGCAACCACTTACCTGAAGAACCGAGCTTCTGCACTTTCGTACGCCTCCAGTCCTCCCTTCCCGAACATCTCCCGTCTGTCCTTTGAATTGGATGCTGAGATATCCGACTCTAGGTTGCATTCAAAGCCATTGTTGATAAATTCACGCCGGCGGATTGGAAGAAGGCTTGCGCGAAGAATCTAGGCAAATCTGCATTCCCAGAGAAGGCGGAGCCCGCTGGCTACTGAATCGGGGGCTCGATCGATAGAGCACCTCTTCTGCTGCTGAGAAGTGCAATGCAAATTGCAGCGCCGCGGAAAAGGGGACATTGGGGCATTGGTTGCGATAGGCATCAGAACCACTCTGTCACATCCACATACAACCGTGATCTAATGATATGACCACATCAGGATTGATGAAACATACTGGGAAGATCCGTTCGCCTTCAAATTCATGTTGCCGGCTTTCATCCTGCCTGATGCTACCATTCGAAGAGGTAGAGCATCACGATTCTTCTTCTTCACGTCTTTCTCAGTCTTCTCCGTACAGAAAGAGCCTTTCTTCTGATTGATTTACTGGATGGCCAGCTCCATTACTTCGTAATGCTTCGATTAACGGGCCTATTGAACGCTCTTGCGGGGGTGTAAATCGAGGCTAGGGGGGATTACGGGTAACTGTTCCAAAAGGAAATGACTAGTAACTTCAGTACATAATATCTAGAAGATAATTCCATTCATGTGTATTTAGCATGATTAAACATTCAGTGTGATTCAACATATCACATATCTCGCAGATGATATTACCACAGGCTGCGAAACTTTCTTAGTGTCTGTGAAACTGAAACATCGTTTTCTCCTCTCTGTAATTTTGTAATTAACCGCTGTACAACTGACAAGGCTCATGCGGCTGCGTGACTCGCGAAGTAGCTAGTATATTTCAGTACAACAGGTCCATACCCTCTCCGTTTCCAGCATATAATAATGATCTCTCTCTATTACCAGTCGGCTTTCCTATCTGGTTTGTGACCATCTTTTCCTACGACATAGAATATTTTGCCCATCACCATGGCTTCCTCTCAATCTATCCATTCTGCTGTTGAATTGCAAGCCTTGGAGAACGGGCGCGGTCCAGAGACTACGCACGTTGGCACGTCTCCACGCCCTTCTGACAATAATGGGACGACTAGACACGGAGCAAATATTGTCACTCTGACAAAGCAACAATGGAATCATCCACGGAGAAACATGTGGAAGGTCTTTGCCGCCTTCATTTGTTTCTCGATCGTAGGGGCAAATGATGGTGCCTACGGGGTGAGCTGCGATTACGCATGACGGCTATTGTATGTTTATTACATATGCTGATTGTGTGGTCCAGCCATTAGTACCTTATGTGAGAAACCACCTGATGAGGTTTTATGCCTTGTTGTTTTCCACGGCCTGTATCAAACCTGGCCACAGACAACAATCTTCTAGCATGGCTGACTGCAAAATGACTAGATTCGAGATAACTATCATTTGACAGCTACTGTTGTCTCGCTCATTTTTCTCTCGCCTTTCGTCGGCTACATGCTGGCTGCAGCAGTCAACAATCAAATCCAGATGACGCTTGGGCAGCGTGGAATAGCGGTCATTGCGCCGTTGTGTCACATCATACCGTTCATGGTTATTGCCATACATCCACCATATCCAGTGGTGGTCATCTTTTACGGCGTTGTCGGTTTCGGCAACGGTTTGATCGATTCGGCTTGGAATGCTTGGATCGGAGACATGGCGCACTCAAATGAAATCCTTGGCTTTCTGCATGGTTTCTATGGGTTGGGCGCGACTATCACCCCGCTCATCGCAACAGCCATGATCACTAAGGCCAGCGTAGGATGGTGGAATTTCTACTACGTTATGCTGGGAGCCGCTGTCCTTGAACTTGTCACCACTGCTTGGGGTTTTTGGAACGACGATGCAAAGTCTTTTCGGGAAAACAACCCCAGGTCAACTAACAAGGAGGGTGGGCCAATGAAGGAGTCATTGCAAAACAAAGTGACTTGGGTCTGTGCCGCCTTCCTGTTCATGTACAATGGCGTTGAAGGTAGGTATCATGGCGTTGTGTTGCACCATTGTTTTCGATATTAACCGTTCGTGCAGTCACTCTCGGCGGGTGGGTCGTCGTCTTCATGATTGAAGCACGTCATGGCAAGCCTTTCGAGTCCGGCGTCGTTCCCACCGGGTTTTGGCTGGGCATCACCCTCGGGCGCATCACTTTAGGCTTTTTGACTGCTCGCCTGGGCGTGCGCCTTGCCACCTCCCTCTACCTAGCCATCACAATTGGGCTCGAGCTGGTCTTCTGGCTTGTTCCCAACTTCGTCGTCTCTGCAATTGCAGTCGCCTTTTTGGGCTACTTTGCAGGCCCTTTGTTTCCGTCGGCAATCGCGGTCTCAACCCAACTTCTACCTAAACATCTGCATACCTCTTCAGTGGGTTTATCATCTGCGTTGGGAGGTGGAGGCGCTGCAGTGTAAGTCGCCTTTCCGGCGTGATTCTTACCTTGATCAGTGGTTGCTTATTTGCCATCTTTGGACAGGTTACCCTTCGTGGCTGGTGCTATCGTTGGAGCAAAAGGAGTCACGACGCTTCAACCTTTTGTGCTTGCGCTGCTCGCTGCTTGCTTTATCGCTTGGCTTTTGCTGCCCCGAGCGCCGAAGCATTCGCACGACATTTGATGCTTTGGGTATGTTAACGCTACTAAAACCGATAAAGAGGCTAAATGGTAGACTTAAGGAAGCATCGACTCTGCTTGGTTATCGCTACATCTATCTGTGTTTGATTATATAGTCCTTTCCCTTTTTCTTGTTGGCCTTTTCCCCTCATTTATAGCATCATCTACTTTTGGAATTTCAGGTGTGATTTTGTTGGTAATCTCCGCCCTGTAGGGCTGAGGGTCGCTAGTAGAGATTTCACCTTCCACCTTCAAGATAGACTCCAGTCCGGCTTCAACCCCATATACTAAATGCCCCATACGACCTCGTATTCCAACATCTACATCGTTGTCCTGGGTCCCTCGGCCGTCCACTCCCACAACAAGTCCTCTCCCGCCCCTCTGACAAGAACATGAAAGTGCTCCAAAGCACCCACACTCTGCAGCGCAGACCAATTTTTGAACCACAACACCCGATCTGCCGCATCTGCATGCTTCTCCCTTAACCTCCCTACGAAGATATTGCCCACGAATTCCCCGATCAGCCCCCTCGATTCAGGCAGCACGCGACCTTCCGAATCGGTCTGAAAGCGGGGCTTCAACCACACGACTATGTGCGCAATGTCCGACGCCACCGCATAAGGCCAGTCATTGCGAAGGATTTTGTAATCGGAAGCATTGGCGAAAGGAGTGGAGCTCACAGGAGTGATTGATTCTGTGGACGACGAGGCCCAGCGGAGGCGCTCGCGGCAGACGAAGTTGACGATGCCGCCGTATTTGGACTTGACGTCGCGGGACCAATGGAGATAGCGACGGAGTTGGGTGGGATAGCGTTTAAAAAGATCGAGATCGTTGTTCGCTGATGGGACGTTAATGACCTCCTAAAAGAAATATGTTCGACGGAGTATGGCTTGGGAAGGGGCATACGGTTCAGGTTGGGTGCTTTACCGACAATTGTTTTCAACTCTTCCCAGTCGTGCGGAACAAATTGTTCATCGGTCTGCCGGAGAGTCGCGCGGTCGACGTCAGTCAAATTGAAGAGTTTGAATTCTTCCTCGATGGACGAGTCTGGTTTGACATTTTCCACCATGATTATTCACTCAACAGGAATCATATGCAGACTGCTTAGGTGGTGCTGTACTGATGCTCAAATCCACAATCTCAGCAATGATACCATCTGCCCATAAATAGGTTGATTGCATTGTAACGACCTACCAAACGCGAAAGATTTTGGACGATGAACGCATCACAGATTGGGAATTGACTAGTGACGGTTGTGATCTTCCTTGTTGATCATCTCCACGCTAGTGATACTGTATATATGGAACTTGGTACTGTATGGAACAGGCTACTAGCGAGCTGAGTATATGATACTTGTACGGAGTAAGTTACATGGTATCAACGGTTGCTCGCGAGAGAGTGCAAGGTGACGGATGGCTCAGCAAAACACTAGTGATGTTGTCTGCAAGGTCGGCGATCAATGAGTGCATTTCTTCCGTTTGGTGATATGTGGAAAGATGTGACTAGATCTAGATTGACAAGACGCGCGGTTGTGATGAGATTATGGGCCAATAGCTGTGGAGCCAGAAAGTGTCTAATCTCATCAGCAATCGCGTGATGAGCATCACAAGTCTAAATATCTGTGGACTCGAATGCAGCTGCGGTGACGAGTCTTGGCCTTCCCTTGGAGAAGACTTATCCAACATTTGTCATGTTATGGGTGCAGCAAGACGAACGTCGAAGAAGCTCCTGGTGACTGAATATATGTCCGATGGTGGTTCTCTCATTGCCGCGATTTACAGGATAAGCCTACCTCTACCAAGCAATCCTGCCCCAGCCTCTTACAGATTTCTATCAGCATCCGAATTGCTTTCGCACTGTACCTCACTCAGTCCAACATGATACAATTCAACAGAGCTCCGCTCATCGGCACGGAAGAGGGCTACATCGCAGTAGCGGCAAAAGCCTCCAACCTCTGCGGAAATGGGGCCTTCACCCAACGTTGCCAGAAATACATCCAAAATCTGATGGGTGGGAGCCCAGTCTTCATGACCACCTCTTGCACTTCCTCCTTGGAGCTTGCCGCAATCCTGACCAACATACAGCCTGGCGAGGAGGTGATCTTGCCCAGCTTCACCTTTGTTTCGAGCGTCAATGCTTTCGTCCTCCGCGGAGCAATCCCCGTCATGGTGGACATCGAACCGAACCACATGGACATAGACCACACCAAGATCGAAGCGGCCATCACTCCCAAAACGCGCGTCATCGTCCCTGTTCACTACGGAGGCGTAGCATGCAACATGGACGCCATCATGGCGATAGCAGAAAAACACAACCTCATCGTCGTGGAGGACGCCGCGCCTTCCCTGGCAGCGACCTACAAAAACAAAGCCCTCGGCTCCATCGGCCACATGGGCTGCTTCAGCTTCCACGAAACCAAGAACTTCACCGCCGGAGGCCAAGGCGGCGCCATCGTCATCAACGACCCGAAATTCCTTGCCCGCGCCGAAATTGTCTACGACAATGGTACTAACCGCCGGCAGTTTTTTCGTGGCGAGATCCGCAGCTACGAGTGGGTGGACATTGGTTCCAATTTTGTCATGAGCGAGATCCAGGCTGCGTACTTGTGGGCGCAGCTGGAGGTGGCGGATCAGATCACCGCTCGGAGGAGACAGTTGTGCGGTGCCTACGATGCAGCTCTCCGACCCTTGGCAGAGTCGGGCCAGATTCGGCTGTTTGACAATCTTCCCGGCCGCGAGCATAATGGCCATGTCTTCTTCATCAAGTTACAGAGCACGGAGCTACGGGATGATCTCCAAAAACACTTGAAGGAGAAGGGGATTACGGCTTCGCCGCATTATGTTCCCCTTCACCCGAGGGATATCTTTGGCAAGCTTGGGCGCTTTGTGGGGAAGGACGTTTTCACTACAGCTGAGAGTGATGTTATGCTGCGGCTGCCGCTTTTCTTTGGCTTGAGTGACAGCGAGCAGAATGTTGTTATTACGCATGTTCGGCGCTTTCTCAATGGCGTCACGAGTGCGAAGATTCATGATGGTGTTTCCGTAAAGGAAAGTGTTGATGGTGAAGGGGTTGCTGGGAATAGTGTTGCGAAGGATGTCCTTTGGAAGAGAGTCAATGGACAGGGGGGTCATGTTGTCATGAGCTGAGGGAAGAAAGCCAAGTGTAAGTTTACGAATCGGCCAAAATGTGAACACACTTTGGAACAATCCTATTCAAGTATGTATAGCATATTTCAACACCAAGAACCCAGGGCCGGTAACAAGGGTGGTGACTGAGACGAACGGGGAGGGGCCTAGAACAGGAAGTCCCAACATGAGCTCCTGTATCTTAGCAGATGATGAATGAACGATTTACCAGTCCGTGTAGCTTCAACCACTTGGTGCCTATCCCTCACGCTTGACCAAACCTGCACACTTCATCCACAGCCCTGATCTTCTCTTCGCCATCTAAAAGTTCCTCCTCCTTCAATTTCTTGTGATGCTCATCCAGAGATTCCGTTTCGTGGTGCTCCCCAAGGTCATTCTTCGATCGTCACCGATCTGACCGGAAGCCTCAGCATTACGCCAGCGCTACATTTACTCTGACAGGATGGCGGTGAGCAATGTGTAGAAACGTCCGCGAGTGATGTTGCCACGTCAGACTTAGCATGAAAGAATGTGTGGGGTGTGGGGTGTGGGGTGTGAGGAGTGGTGTTAATACTCGTAGTGTAGCTCACGAATCCATGCCTCGGGTGATGTGAAGATCATCTTATCACTAGTCCGATGAGATATCAGATGGGCCTAAGATTAGATTAGATCACGCGATGGTAGGGTGTGCTCGCTGTGCATGTATCAAAGTATTTATAATGAATCCGGTGTGACGCAAGAGGCGTTGATGCAGGTGTTAATGTGATGGGATATGCTCAAAATGTCATTTGGGGTACGTGGTAATGAGGTAGGCACAGCATGACATGCACACAGCGACCTGTGGAAAGTATTCTGCAAGGGAAACGCATTGCTTGGTTGATAGATGGCAATGTGCGAGGAGACCGCTTCACAGAGCACTTTCCCTTGGATCTGGACTGCCTATCAGGATAGCACACCCATTATCAAGCGGTTATTCCATTCGCCTTGACATCAGGGTAAATGATCTTCTCCGCCCCACCCCACCATGTATCACCATGAGCGGTGTACCATTCGACCGTGCGCTTCAAACCTTCTTCGAACGAGACATTCTTGTCCCATCCCAGTGCTCTGAGCTTCGACACATCCATCGTGCTTCCAAAATCAGTGTACGGTCGAGCCGGCCTCCTGTCGATCCAGGCTTCTACATCGGAGCCGTCGTAGCTCGGCGGCTTGACAGTCTCAAGGAGAGTCTCACATAATTGACGATGGCTGACTTCGTCGTACGACCCGAGATTGTACGTCTCGCCGTGGACACCCTTGTGAAGCAGGATATTGAAGGCATTGACGGCGTCTCCGACGTACAGGTAGCGACGCTTTCCGTCCCCGGCACCTTGCAGGGTGAGCTTGTGATCATGGCGAAGAAGCATGATGAACTTGGGGATAATTTCTGCCGGTAGTATTGTTAGCGTGACGTCACCCCTGAAAGATCCAGCATCCTTACTATCAGGGAATTGGTTTGGTCCATAGATGTTGTTCGCCCGTACGATAATGGTTTGAAGCGGAGTCGAGTTGTTGAAGACGTTCACAATCATTTCAGCTGCGGCCTTACCGACACCGTACGAATTGTTTGGTGACAAGGGTTCGTCTTCTTTGTGGCCGTCAGCTTCTGGCTTCGTTGCGTCGTAAGCCTCAAAGGATGACATCTGAAAGAACTTCTTGACGTTGTTGAAGTTGACAATCTCAAGAACAACCTGAGTGTCATGAATGTTGGTCTCGATGAATCCGAACGAATTCTTAAGACTGTTTTCGACGCTTGACAGTGCGGCAAGGTGAATCACGATGTCAATCTCGTGCTTACAAATACAGCTGTCAATGTCTTGAGAAGAGGTAATGTCATTCTCAACGAAGGTGAAATTGAAGTAATTATGAAGCATCTTCGTGTTTTTCAGAGAAGCGTCATAGTCAAGCTTGTCAAAGAAAATGATATTGTAGCAATCGAAATAGATAATTGCAAGGGCTCGAACGAGTCATGAATCACTGCAAGTGCTGAGTTAGATAGACTTGTCTTGCTGAGACAGAAGATCGAAAGCTGCAAGTATGACAACAGAGAGAAAGAAAGACGTGAGTCTTACATAAATTCATTTTCTTCAGTGATCATGATGTTCTTGATGTCTGAAGCAGAAGAAAACTTCGTCATTTTCTTTAGCGTCTGTGTGTTGATCTTCGCATTCATACCAGCTGTCGACTCTACAACGTGAGACATTTTTGAGAGTTAGAAAATGATACAAATTTCGTTGTTGCGATTGAATGTGTTGAGTTCAAGAACAGAGTTGAAAGAGTTTCGACGATTCTTATAGACTTGAAGCATCTTCAATGACAAACGATTTAAGAACTCTTGATGACAAAAGACTGATCATTCGAATCGTCAGCACATTACATGTGCTACTAGAGTTGCAATCGTGTTATCAAAGTATATGAAGTGAAGCATTGATAAACGTCATGTCGCAGTGAAACATCGCTGTAGCATGCACTTGGTAGAATATTCTCTGATGTAGATTATATCACTAGTGACTGACATGAAAAAACATCTTCACATAAATTAGTCAATTCTCATTACTAAGATGGTTTTAAAAGTCTGACTCGAGCGTGATCTGCGCTTTTTCAGAGTCATAACGATCGCAGATTTCTTTGTATCTTAAGTCGTTCTAAATATGATTGAGATGTGATATTCTGCGACTCAAGAAATGCTATGTCTTGAGCATAAATCAGCTTGATCGAGATCATAAGCTCTCGATGATCATCGAAATCACTAATGTTCATTAATAATCGTTTATATTGAATCAGATGACGCACTGCATCAACAAGAAGGTTTGCTAAGCTGAAAACAGATTGAAGCTTATTCTTACATCGCTTTTCAACGCACAAAACAATGAAATTGCGGCATAAAAATTTTCAGAATAATATGCTTAAGTTTCATAATGTTCGCGAACAGCTGATGATCATTCTAAGCTTGTTTCAAACCTGCAGAGCTATTGAGCACTGCAAAAGTTATCTTCTTTTTGTAGAAAAAATAAATCAATGCGTTCACTTGCGCAAGTAATTGACTAGTCATTTTTAGTGAATGTGAATATTCTTTATCTCTTCATCATTTTTTCAATTCTCATGTTTCATATTTCAAACATGTTTAAAGTAATTAATGCATCTTTAGACTTTGCATGTATTTGACTTTTAAGAGTTTTATTCCCGACATCATTCTCTGAGTCATGAGTTCTCATGACTTGAAGAAAGCTTTTCGCGATCAAACTTCAATCAACTAGCGAGATCATCTGTCTCTTGATTGATCAATCACGTATCTTGAACTTCTTCTAGATGCTCTCTGACGAAGAACTTTTGCTGACGAAGATTGTAAAGTTGATTGAGATCAGTGCAACGATTCAAAAATCTCAAGAAAATACAAAGATTTAACTCAGCAAATGAGTTCGAAGATATTGAGGGTTGAGACTGCTTGATTCTTCAGTCGTCAGCATCTTTCTTCGCTCAAATCAATTTCTGCACGCTGACTATCTTACATACTTTGAATTGTAGCTCTGATTAAGATGAGTGCAATGCTTCAAAAATTATTCAAAAATATGAAGATTTGATCTAGTAAATGAGATTGAGAAGATTCAATGCGCTGAGTTATTGTTTGTTGAAATATGTTATATATATCTGAATAAAATCATTTCAAAGTGTGTTCACATTTTGATCAATTTGTAAAATCAACAAATTATGAGTTCAAAGAGCGCGTTGAACATCATTTGTCTCAGTTCTCAGACGTGTCAACGTCGCTAAGTTTCTTCAAGTTAATGCTTTTGCTAAATCTCTTCGAGTTAACGCTCTGCTGACTTCGCAGCATACAAGCGACACATCTGAGTGCAAATCGTAGTAATATTAATTGATTGACATTAACTTTGAAATAATATTGAACTTTGTTAATCATCTTATCTAATGCAATAAAGTATGAGTGTATTATTGAATTAATTACATTTTGTTCACTCTGTTTATTTATTTTATGATTTCTATTGATTCATCTATCTATTCTACTCATCACTCTACATGCTCATTATTCTACTCATCATTCTATCTACTTGTTTATCTACATGTTCAGCTATTAACTCAGCTATTAACTCAACTATTGACTTGATCATTTACTCAACACTCTACTCACTTCAAAATATGCTTCATGTGACATGTTTAAATAAACGTTTTACGCTTCATGATTTACTTCATAGTATGCTTTATACATGCTTCATAACACATGCTAATTAGCTCAATAGAAAGTATTCTTCATGACTTGATATTAAACACTTTATCAAATTCTCTATCAAATGCTTTATTAAACACTTTATCAAACATTTTATCAAACATTTGATCAAACTTTAAATTAAATGCTTTATTAAACTTTCTATTAAATTTTCTATCAAGCTTTCTACTGAGCTTTCTATCAAGCTTTTTATTGAACTTTCTATTAAGCTTTCTATTAAGCTTTCTACTGAGCTTTTTATCAAACACTCTATCAAATGCTTTATCAAATTTTCTATTGAACTCTTTATCAAACACTTTATTGAAACAACTTAGTACATTTTCTTGATCATTAAAAAGAATGTTTGAATCAAATCTTCATCACACAACATGATACAAGTTCAACTAAGTTCAGTTAATGATATGATCATGAAATATCTGATAACAAAAGCAAAAAATCGAAGCTAGCATATTCTTGATCATGCTGTTTGATTACTTAAATTATTTCACGCAGTTGACTTAATGATGCAATGATGTAACTTATTGATTTTACAGAATTTTATTAATACTTAAATTAAATGCATCAAATAAAGCATATGTGAAAGTATTATTACAAGTTTATATACATTATGATTTACATGTTGTACATTAATGATCACATCACAAACAAGAATGTTGTAACTTGCAAAAGTTAACAAGACAAGTTGTATGAACTATCATCAAATTAACGCAGATCAATCTATCTTACAGAGATTTGCACTCAGATTTGTTACTCATATGCTGCAAAGTCAGCAGAGTGCTAACTTAAAAAAACTTAGTGAAAGCATTAATTTGAAGAGACTTAGCGACGTTGACACATCTGAAAACTGAGATAAAACATTATAAAAATAAAATGAATATTGACAAATACATCTTAAGCTTCACTGTTTGAATTTATTCACTGTCAACTTCAAAAAGACGTGTATATAATTATATAATTAATCATACTTTCAAAAAACAATCATGACAATTAAAGTATGATATGTACATAACATGAAAGAAGAGTGTTAAAATATATTATGATATAATTATTCACACATCTAAATCATCATGACAATTGATAGAAAGAATATGCACAATATGAGAAAGTGTTGAAATATGTTATACATATTTGAATAAAATTGTTTCAAAGCATGTTCATATTTTGATTGATTTGTAAACTCAACATCACTCACTCAATAATAACTTTTCTTTCATTTAAATCAATTTCTGCACGCTGACTATTTTATATACTTTAAAAGACATAATTGTATATGAATGTTGATTGAATTCAAGCGCAAATCAAAAACGAGAACTTGATGAAAAAAAAAAAACTCATCAATTTTTGCACACTTTCTCGTTGCAGTATCATTGAACAATCACGCAATTAAAAGAGACATGATTCATGATATAATTGATGTGCTCAATGATACAATTTCAATGTTGTTACACTTTATTTCATTCAACTTTATTCAAGTGCACTGTTGTCATCATGTACAGTTGAATGTTTAAGTTTATGAAGTTTCATTTCAGATATGCTAAAAGCTTGTCAATGTTAAGCTTCATCAATAAACATAAATATAAAGCATTAAGCATTAAGCTAAAACATTAGTTTTTCGCTTGATGCTTTATATTTAAATCAATTGACAGAAAATTTACTATTCTTTTACATGTTCTTTCTTCATCAACAAATAAAACAGTCAGATGTTTTCTTTCTCATTCATCAACTTCAATCATGAGTCATCATGTTAAATCAATCATTGACAAGTGCATTGATCAATCATTGAGACAAGATAAATACAAGATCAGATACAGACAGACAAATGTTATTAACATCATTGATGTTGATGTTGTTTCTTTCAAATCATTTGCTCTTTTAGCAAATGATGCTTTCTTAACAGATGATGCTTTCTTAGCAGATGATGTCTTCATTGAGAATCAATCATTTTCACTTTCTTCATCAATTTCATTGACATCAGTTTCAGACTTTGTCTTCATGACTAAATCATCTTTGATTAATATTATATATATTTAAGTTTATCACAATCAATTTAATTGAATTAATTATCAGATTCTTGCTTAATATATGTTCATTATTCAATTTTCTTCTTCTTCTTGAGTTTATTTATCAGCAATTGACATCAACTTGATTTCAATTTTATCTTTGCTTCAATTATCATTTGCAAATACTTGAACATTAATCTCTTCATTCATTCTCAATGAAAAGATCATTGATCGCTTTTTCATTCATTTTTCAACTTCATTCTTGCATGTCTCATGTGATTTCATTACTTTCTTTTCATCTCGATCTTGCACTTCTTCAGTATTACTCTTCATGATCACTTCATGTATCTTCACATCTTTGTTTGATGACTCATCTTTTCTATTCTCTTTCTTGATGAGTAATAATCTCATTTTCAAGAGTAATAATCTTACATTCAATCATTATTCAACATCATCATCAGCTCAAAATGCTTCAGTCATCAATGATCATTCAACACTTTTCATATTAAGTTTTTTCTTCATTGATGAAGAGCATGACTTCTTTGCTTGATCATTCTTCATTGATAACTCTCAAACTTCAAACATTGCATCGATGATCTCAAATGATCAATGCTTCATAATTGTGAACGAAGCAGATGAAGATAAAAAGAAGTAATTTAAGTGAGTCAATCATTACTTGCATCACACATGAACATTGAATTGCTTTTATGATCAGTTTATTATTTCAAATGTTAAACATGATTAATTAACATCTTTAAATTTCAAAAATCATTTAAATTCTATCTTGTTGCAGTACTTTTTTGCAAAAATGATTGCATTCTGACATCAATAATTGTTCTTCTTCTTCAGAAATTCAATTTCAGCTTCGCTACATAATTTGAAATTGTTACAATGCAATAATCAACATGATGATTTTACATTCATTCAATGAAAAACTTTACTGATTGAAGATGATGATTTTTCATCAAGTTTCAGTCTTCAAAGTTCAAAGAAACACTTTCTTGCATTCTGCAAGTCTGCAGAATCTTGAATTACATGAACATAAAATGTTGACAGTTTTCTCGCTTGTGTCATCACTTGCACAGTCTATCTCTTATTTTCGATCGTACTCACTCTGAGTACGCACTCAAACTCTCTCGACGACGATTCGCTTGACACGTTGATTCGTACTCATCTTCTCGATTGATTCATACTCATCTTGAACGTCTGCTAGACGCTCTCGAGCGCAGTACTTTCTATGACAGCAATTGTAGAGTCGGCTGAGGCGACTTCAACGATTCAGAAATCATGGAAAAAGACGCAGGTTTAACTCTGCAAACGAATGAGGGAATATTGATGACTTTGTCTGCTCGATCGCTCAGCGTTCATCATCTTTTCTCGCCCGGATTGATTTCGACGCGCTGACTATCTCACATACTTTGAGAGACATAACTGTAGCTCTGATTCAGGCGAATTCAATGCTTCAAAAATAATCGAAAAATCTCAAGATTTGACCTAGTAATCGGGGTTGAAGAGGTTCACTGCGCTGAGTGACCGCTCACCTAGTAGTAATTCTTCCCCCGCCCGAATCAATCTATGCGCACTGACTACTTGACATACTTTGAAAGGCATAATTGTAGCCCTGATTCAGCCGAATTCAATGCTTTCAAAATAATTGAAAAATATCAAGGTTTGATTGAGTAAATGAGGTTGAGAATGTTGATGCCTCGGGGTCTACCTGTTCCCACCTATGCTCAGCCCTAGAAGCAGTGATCAGCCCTATCGAAGGCTTTCAGCCCTAGAAGCAGTGGTTAGCTCGAGCAGCAGTGGTCAGTCCTATCGGCGGGGCGAATGAGTGAATTTCCTACCTGCTATCGAATTATTCGCCCGGATCAACCTCGATGCGCGAACTATCTCACATACTTTGGGGGGCATAATTGTAGCGCTGAATCAGCTGAGTTCAACGCTTCAAAAATAATTGG
>JAABUS010004697.1_pt1 | contig 19221 bp, 26 predicted proteins | sample 5560161 | NCBI WGS metagenome assembly JAABUS01 (sample SAMN10711885, study PRJNA513376) | rock metagenome | isolation source: Antarctica rocks | place: Antarctica: Victoria Land, Trio Nunatak nord | collected 2016-01-04 | reverse complement strand
TCTATCTCTTCGGGGAGGCGGGCCACGATCTCGGCCGTCGTGTCGAGGTCCAGGATCGGACACCGCACGCACGGCCCGAGGTCCGTAAGGATGCGCTCTGTGATGGCTTCCTTGTCCACCTGGAAGACGCCGTTTTCGCCCATCAGGCCGAACGAGTACCACGAGTTCTTGGTTGGATGTTCGTTGTCGTAGATCCGGATCTGACGGCACGAGAAGAGTTGCTTGTCCTCAAGCGATTTCGGCGTACACCATTCCCTGGCGGATTTCCCTGAACGCTGCTTTCTGAGGAAACATCGCAATCCATCTAATAGTTCGTCGCCTGAGATCGGGGTTCCGTCGGCTGCGTACTCGGCATCTCTCTCACCGCGCAGGAGCCCGGATAGTTCGTCCAGGGGACGCCAGTCGGAAGGGAGATCCAGGTCCACGGAAGCCCGCGCCGTCCCGTTGACGCCCTCGACCCTGTACGAGCCGTGCCTGGCAGCCGTCGCGGCTGCCCTCCCGAGCGTGCCTTCCGAACCGAGTGGGAAGCTGATCCTTACCTTCATCGTCCACGGATTCTATCCCACGCCTTGCGCGCCGGTGCGTTCCGGGCTACCGTGCCGGAGGCTGGATTTTCACGACGGACGGAGATGCCATGGGCGAAAGTAGACGGGACACCAACCCGCCGGTCTCGACGGGACGCGGCGACGACGGCACGACCACCCTGCTCGGCTCTGGCCGGATGGGCAAGAACGACCCGCGCATAATCGTCCTGGGCGACGTGGATGAGGCCAGCTCCTTCCTGGGGCTCGCTCGCGCCGAAGCGGGAGACGGAGAGACGGGAGAGCTATTGCTGGAGATACAGCGTCTCCTCTACCGGGTTATGGGCGACGTCGCGATGCCGCGGGAGGAGAACGCCGTCGGCGAGGAAGATGTGCGGTTCGTGGACGATGCCCTGGCCGGGTGGCGGGGGCGCACGGAGATCCCCAAAGAGTTCGTCGTGCCAGGTGAGAGCCGGCTCGGGGCGCTGCTCGACGTGGCCCGCTCGGTCGTCCGCCGCGCCGAGCGTAGCCTGGTCGCCGCAGGCTACACCGAATGGCACCCAGGCGCCGTGCGGGTGGTCAACAGGCTCTCCGATCTCCTCTTCATAGTCGCCCGCAACGCAGACGGAGAGTTCCGCACCTCGAAAGGTTAGGGGCGAAATTAGGGATCAGGCGGGTTTGTCCACCCACTCGGGGGGAGGTGTGATCTCCGCCTCTGGATGTGGGCCTGGGCCGTCCATGCCGCTCTCGCTGACGGTCATAAGGACCTTGACCTTCACGTCCCTGTCGCACACGTCCTGGCAGGAGAGCCGAAACTGCCCCAGGAAATCCCGCTTCTCGAGCACCTCCAGTTCGGCGCGGGTCATCTGGTCCCGTTCCCCTTCAAGGTACTCGACGCGGCACGTCGTACAGCGAGCGTAGGAACCGCAACGGTGCAGGATGTCCACACCAGCGTCCTCCTCTATCGCCAGCACCAGCCGTTTGCCCTCTTCCACGTCGAACGCGCCGACGCCATCCACCTCGACCCTGGGCAAGACTTCCTCCTCTGACAGCCGCCTGTGAAACGAAGATCCAAGGCTATCACAGCGAGCGCAGCTGCGGCCCTTCGGGGTAATATTGTGGCAGTTCCTGTAGTTCGTCCGGTTCGGGGAGGTCTTGTGGTCGAGCGGGAGACGGTTGTGGGTCACGAAAAGTTGCACGCCCGTCCTGCGGCGCTTCTGGTGCAGCGGGCCAAGGGGTTCGCCTCCGAGGTGAAGCTGGAAAAGGACGGGAACACCGTCAACGCCAAGAGCCCGATGGGCGTTATGCGCCTCGGTGCTGGACGCGGGGACGCGGTTCGCATAATCGCGGAAGGGCCGGATGAAGAAGCGGCTGCCGACGCGCTCGCCGCCTTCGTGGCGGGTGATGGCTCGTAGTCACCGGAGGTTCGGACGTATAAACTAGCGTCTCTTCCGAGAAAGGGGTGAGGAGCTTGGATCACGGGCCACACTCGGTCAAGGTGGATAAGCCCTGGGGTCGCTTCGAACAGTACACCCACAACCTCCCAAGCACCGTCAAGATCATTACCGTCGCCCCAGGCGGCACGCTCTCGCGCCAGTACCACCACCAGCGCGACGAACTCTGGGTTGTTCTCGACCCAGGCGCGAAGGTGGAGCTTGGAGAGAGCGTTCTGTATCCAGACAGGGAAGAGAAACTCTACATCCCCCGCGAGACGATACACCGGCTCTCAGCGGAAGGCGATGAGCCCGTCAGAATACTGGAAGTCTCCTTCGGCGAGTTCGACGAGGAAGACATCGTCCGCCTGGAGGATGTCTACGGCCGCACGGGACCGTGATCCTTCCGTCCAGCCTGGCGATGGCGAGTGGGATTTAGGGGAGAAGAACCGCCCCGCCGATTCGGCCGCGACGACCCGGACGCGCCCGACCCCGCCGAATTCGGCCATGCAGGCGAACGGAGAAGGAGACCGAGAGCCCCACTACTCCTCGCACTCGTCGTGGTTTTGCTTGTGGTCGCGCTCGTGTTCGGCGTGATCCTCCTGCTCCGAACCTTTGGCGATAGCGTCTCGGGCACCAGCATCGCCACGGAAACATTAAAGTCAGGCCCGGAACCCCACGTTCGCCTGGTCAACGGCCCTGGGCAGGTCAGCATCGAGGGCGTGGAGGACCTGGATACAGTGGATTACGAGGCGATCCGGTACGCCCGTGGGCCTGACCCCGCGGCCGCCAAGCGGAACGCCTCCGAGGTTCCCGTTGACATATCGCGTGAGGATTCGGCGCTGGTTCTCAAGACGGACGGCGGCAGGGAAACCGGCGCGGACTACGCGCTGCGCGTGCCGACTGGCAGCGTCGTCGAGGTCGAGTCCGAGGCTGGCGACGTTCAGGTAAGGGGCATCTCAGGCAACGTGAAGGTGAAGGCGAATGCAGGTGACGTGGAGATCAAAGACGTCGGCGGCTCCGTGACCGTGGACGCGCCCCAGGGTGACGTGGACCTCGCAGGGATGAACACCGAGACGGGGCAGGCTGAACTCACGGTGGGCTCTGGGGACGTGGGGCTGCGAGACGTTGTCCTCGGCACGCTCGAAGCCGCCGTCGAGGCTGGCGACGTGACCCTCTCCGGGCGGTTCTCCGGCAGCGGCAGGGTCACCGTCGAGACAGGCAGCATCGCCGCCAGGATACCTTTCGAGGACGCCAAAAATCTGGTTCTGGATGCCCGCGTGGGCGAGGTGGTGCGGGAGGGCACGCCAGAAGACGCGCCGGAAGGCTCCGGCGGGAAGGATAATAGTTGAGACGCGGCGGTGGATACGGGGGTCACGAGTCATCCGAGGGTTTCTGGGGTGCATTGGGCGGCGTATGGTTCTCGCCGCGCAGGTTCTTCGAGAGGCTCGACCCCGAGGGAGGTTTCTTCAGGCCCGTCCTCTTCGCCTCCATAATCCTGTATCTAAACCTGATCCTGGACTCAGTCCTCCAGGCCATCTGGCTGCAGGAATTCAACTACGCCCTGATCTACACGGTGATCCTGGGTCTCCCCGTCGCCCTGATACTCGCCCCGATCCTGGTTGCCGGCCTTTCGGCCCTCGTCCTCGTCGTTCTCGACGGCTCCCCATCACGCGCGAAGTTCGGCCCCGTCTTTCGCAACCTCTGCTACGCGAGCGGTGCGGGGGTGGTGATCTGGGTTCCCTTAGGCCCCATCCTCGCCACAGTCTGCGGCGCATACGCCGCCACCATCGCCGTGAGAGAAGCCCTGAACGAGAGCTGGAACCGTGCCGCCGCCGCTGCCCTCATACCGCTAGGGGCCGTCATAGTCATTCTGTTGCTCTTCACGGGCTTCGACGAGGCCACTACTTTCTTCTTCAACCCGCCGGACAGGTAGGCTCTCGGTCAGCCATCTGTCTGGCTACGGATTATTGGCTTGCTTCTCTGGACTAGCCCTGCCCCATCAAAACCGGCCAACAGCATAAGCACGATGATGCCTGCCACGACGTAAGCTCCGCCCTGTACCACGAGGATCGGGACTATGCCCAGCGCATCCCCGAGCGCACCGCCAAGCAGGGTTCCGGTCAGGATCAGGAGCCCCTGGGTCGTGCCTAAAGCGCCGAAGATCCTTCCCCTGTAGCGATTTTCCGTGGAACTCTGCAGCAGCGTTTGCAGGCTCGCCGCCACGCCGGTCGCTGGCACACCCACCAGTATGAACAGGATCAACCCCACGGCGATACCCTCGATAAACGTCGGATAGACGAAGATCGCCAGATCTATCAGTCCAAACAGTATGGCGCTGAGGCCGAGCAGCCTGGAAGGCGAGAGCCGCGCCGCCACAGACCCGACTATCACACCGCCGATCAAACCCCCCACGGCCTGGGATGACATGAGCCATCCCAGCTCCAGCGCGCCGCCATCGAGCGCCACCTTCACGAAGGGCGGGAAAAGGGCGGCCATCACGCCCTCGCCGAGCCCGGTGACAGCCCCAACCAGAAAGAGGATCAGGATCACCCGTCCCTTCGTCACCAGGCGAATACCATCCAGCCACTCGCGCCAGATGGCGGCGAAGGATGCGGCCATCCTGCCCGTGGTTTCCCCGGGTTCCTCCGATGCGCGTACCGGCGAGCCAGAGGCGGAGATGCGCCAGATCAGTACCGCGGCCACGAGATACGATGCGGCGTCGGCGATTACCACCCCAACGAGCCCGAACCATCCAACCACGAAGCCGGCGAGGGCCGGGCCAGCGAGACGGGCAGTATTGTTGTTCATGGCGTTCAGCGAGTTTGCGGCAACGAGATGGTCTGCCCCAACCAGATGCGGCAGCAATGAGTTCTCGGCTGGCTCGTTGAAGATACCCACGCAGGACTGGGCGAAAGCCACCACGTAGATTACCCACAGCCAGCCCGTCTGGGGGACGACGAGCAGCGGCAGGATGGAGGCGGCCATGAACAGGTTGGCGGCGACCATAGTGCACCTGCGGTCCCAGCGGTCCACGAACACCCCGGCGACCGAGCCCAGTATCACGTTCGGGAGCAAGCCCGCGGCGACCATGGCGCCCGTTGCCAGGGCCGAGCCCGTCAGCCCGTAGACGTAGATCGGCAGGGCGACCAGGAGCATCCAGTCGCCCGTGATGGAGACGAGCCCGCCGAACCACAGCAGGGCGAAATCGCGGTGGCGCAGCGTGGCGATCATCAGCGGCCGCCGTCAGTCAACGCCCCGAAGCTGTCAGCCGGTTGGCTATCCCGACAGAGACTCCAGCGCGAGCGCGGTGTGGAGCGCAGCGCCGCGGGGCAGTATCTCCTCGTCGAAGGCGAACTGGGGTGTGTGGAGGCCGGATACGTCCTCACCGATGCCGAGCCAGATGAAGGCGCCAGGCACCTTTTCGAGGAAATACGAGAAGTCCTCGCCTCCCATGGAGGGGTTCGGGAGTTCCAGGGCGTGCTCCTCCCCGAAGAGGCCCCCGATCACGCCGAGGGCCTGGCTAGCCGCCTCTTCGTCGTTGTTGGTGACGGGATAGGAGAACTGGTAATCGAGATCTATATCACCGCGCATCCCCTGTGCGACGCCACGGGCGAGCTCTTCGATGCGCTCAGGCAGCTTCTTGCGGAGGTCGGGGTTCAGGGTGCGGACGGTGCCGCCGAGGTATGCGGTCTCCGGGATGATGTTGAAAGCCTGGCCGGAGGAGATCTGGCCTATCGTCACCACGGCTGGCTCGACAGGGTTGACCTCCCTGGATACCAGGGTTTGCATGGCAGTCACTATCTGGGCGGTTATGGCGATGGTGTCTGCCGTGAGGTGCGGCATGGCGCCGTGTCCGCCGGAGCCGCGAACCTGCATCTCGAAGGCGTCGGCGGCGGCCATGATCGGGCCTCCTTTTGTGGCGGCCGTTCCGAAAGGCAGCCCGGGCCACAGGTGCAGCGCGAATATGGAGTCCATCCCCTCAGCCACGCCCTCCTCGACCATTACCCTTCCCCCGCCCTCCCGCTCCTCGGCCGGCTGGAACACGAACTTCACTGTCCCGTTCAACCTGTCGCGCATCCCGGAGAGAGCATGCGCCGCCCCGACGAGCATGCTGGTGTGACCGTCGTGACCGCAGGCGTGCATCTTCCCTTCGGTCTCCGAGGCGAACGGCAGTCCTGTATCCTCCGTGATGGGGAGTGCGTCCATGTCCGCCCGCAGGGCGACCGTGGGTCCTTCGCCCTCTCCTTCGAGGGTGACGACTATCCCGTTCTCGGCGACGCCGGTCTGTATCTCCAGGGGGAGGCCATCGAGGGCGGCGAGAACCTTCTGCGCCGTTTTCTCTGTGCCGAAGCCCAGCTCGGGCTCGCGGTGGATGTCTCGCCTGAGGGCGACTATCTTCTCCCCGAAGCTGTCCTGGATCTCGGGGATCAGACCTTCAAATTTCTGGGCTATCGTCATCTTTCGCTCCTCTCCAAGCGGCCTGGTTCAGTTTACAGGCCCAGCCGACTCCGGTGACCATACTTTTGGCTCTCGCGGCAGGCGCTCCGGGTCGAACCTGGGGAGAAGCTCATCTAGGGTGGGCTTCTCCCCAGGCTCCGCGAGATCCAAAGTCCGCGCCATCCAGGCGAGGACTTCGCCGGGTTGCTGGTCCCGGGCCAGCCGATCAGAGAGGGTAACAGCGCCGTGGCGCTTGGCGAGGCGTTGTCCGTCAGGGCCTAGCACGAGCGGTACGTGGACGTATCCTGGCTCGGGCAGGCCGAGAATACGGCAGAGGAGGAGCTGGCGCGGGGTCGAGTCCACGAGGTCCGCGCCGCGCACTACCTCCCCGATACCCTGCGCCGCATCGTCAACCACGACGGCGAGCTGGTAGGCTGGCGCGCCGTCGTTACGCCGCACCACAAAGTCGTCCACGGTGTCCCCCTGCCGCCCGAGCAGCCTGTCCTGGAACTCGATGTTTTCTTCCTGGGTTCGTATTCGTAGGGCTGGAGGGCGTCCGGCGGCTTCGCGTTCGGCGCGTTGGCTGGATGTGAGATCCCGGCACGTTCCAGGGTAGTGATCCGCAGCGGGGATGCCGTGCGGGGCAGAAGCGGCGCTCCGTATTTCGGCCCGCGTGCAGTAGCAAGGGTAGAGAAGTCCCTCGCCGTCGAGGCGGGCGATTGCCTCTTCGTAAGATCCCACCCTCTCCGACTGACGCACCACGGGTCCATCCCAGTCGAGGCCGAGGGCGCTGAGGTCTGCGAGTTGCGCCTCTTCGACACCTGGGCGTACCCGCGAGCGGTCCAGATCCTCCACCCGCACCAGGAAACGCGCCCCCGCTGACCTGGCGAACAACCACGCCAGCAGGGCTGTCCGAAGGTTCCCGACGTGCAAAGGTCCCGTTGGGCTTGGCGCGAAACGCCCGTCGCAGCCAGCGGTTTTCACTGCCACACCACCAGAATCAGGTCTCCACGCGCCCTTTTTCGGGCTTCTCTGGAAGATTGAGTGTCTTTTTCGATACGCCGTTTCGTATCTCGTCCTCCTGTTTCTCACGGGCTGTATCTCGTTTCGCGATTATTCAGTTTAGCGGCGGAAACGCGGGATGTCTGGGAAGGCGATGGGACCGTTGGCTTGCATACAACTGTTGGTGGTAATGCTTATTGCATCCGGCGCCATCTCAAAAAATTCGCCTGGCCGTCTGCAAATGCCAAAGATCTTTGCTAGTATCCTTCGCCGTTGTGTTGTAAGCAATTTGGAGGGGGTTAATTCATATGCGACGTTGTGTCGTTACCATGCTTTGCTGTGCCCTGCTATCGGCTGTGTCGCTAGCGGTTTCAAGCGAAGAGGCGTTTGCCTACGATACGGGCCAGGCGGCGTTGGACGAAGCGTACAGTTGGATCGGGACGCCCTACGGGGCCTACGGTGCGGACTGCTCTGGCTTCACCCAGATCGTCTATGGGGATCAGGGCGTTTACCTGCCAGACGACCCGGCCGCCCAGTGGAGCTTCGGTACTCCTTCATCGGCCAACGCCGGTGACCTGGTGTTCTACGATGAGGGTTGGGGCTACGGTATATCCCACGTCGGCATCGCCACCGGGTACGGGACCATCATCCACTCTTCCACATACTTCGGGATCGTCACCGAGACGCCCATGTACGACATCCCAGGCTACGTCGGCTCTGTGGACCCGAGCTAACACCAGAAGCACGAGGGATTTCTTTCGAAAGGCCGCGCCCGCATGGCGCGGCCTTTCGGCTTCTCGATAAGCTGCACAACCAGGGAAGCAAGTACACCGCATCACCTTCGATACAGGCTAGCCACCTTCCCTATTGTCCGCGGCCCTCTCGTGGAACCGCTCGAAGGATGCGTCCAGGCGTTCCCAGAGTTCGTCCTCGGTTATTCCCAATCCAACGGCATCACGCGCCAGAACTTCCAACCGTTCGTACAGCGCCTCAACCCCCCGCGACATCTCGTCCACGCCTTCTGAAACGACGGTGCCGACACCGGCCCGGCTCTCTATCAATCCGGCGCGCTGCAACTCGCTGTAAGCCCTCACCACGGTGTTCGGGGCAACCGTCAACTCTCTGGCCAGCGCCCGCACCGTAGGCAGCCTGTCCCCGCTCGTCAGGCTCCCAACCTCCACCGCGTGACGAACCTGGTCCATGATCTGTAAGTAGATCGGAACCCCACACCCAGTATCAACTTCAAGCCAGATAGCCGCCGCAATCACCCCCATTCATTGTCTTATATTTATGCAACAATTTTACGAAGGGAACTACTTTCGTGTCAAGAGGATCTTTGTTGGCGAAATCGGAAAGAGATCTGGCTTCCCGTTTCTATGTCAGGGGAGCCAGGTCTGGGCTGGGCCTTTTTCGGGGATGGAGGTGAGGACTACGCGGCGAACGTTCATGCGCCAGAGTTCGCGGGTCACTACGGAGGCGTGGGCCATGCTGTCGCCAGGTTCGACGCCGGTGATGAGGGCGGCTGATCTGGCGCCTTTGGGGATGCTTCCGAGGGAGCCGTGGGCCAGGGCGCGGGCGAAGGCGTTGGCTGTGACGCTCTGTCCGGGGCCGACGCCTGTGAGATCCGAGAAGAGGGTCGGGCGGTGGATGTTCTCTTCCCCGACTGGTTTGCCGAAGGCGCCTATGTTTCCGACGGCGACGACGAGCGTGGTCGTGGCGGGGAGGGCTGGTTCGTGGTCGGCTGTGCCTTTGAGCGGGCGGTGGCGGGAGCCGTCGGCTTCTATCAGGACAACGTCCGCGAGCCGGGAGAGGGAGGAGAACCACGCGGGCTCGACGCCTGCTATGCGGTCCTTGGAGAGCAGGCCGCTCCCTATGACTGCGGCCCCGGAGCCGGAGATAGCTTTTCCGGCTTCAGAGATCAAACCTTCCAGGCTCTCGGAGGTGGCGAGCGGGCCAATCCCATCAGCCTCCCCAATGAGCATCTTGGTAGTAGGGGCGACGAGTACCGTGTTGCCAGCCTCCCTGAGTTCTGTGGCAATCTCGCGTATGGCGCTCGACTTCCCTCCAGCGCCGGCGAACGCCACAACGTCACCGGGTACCACGCCGAGCGCCGAGCAAAGATTCAACAGCCTCTCCTTTCTTCGGGATCTGATCCCCGCTCCACCCGTCACGGCCCCCACGCCGTTTTTGTGTACCCTAGTTAGTGTCAGATTAATCGTGAGGTTTCGCGTGCTTCATGTTATCTTGGCTACTATGATGAAGTGGTTCTCGTGTAGCATGCGGGCGGCAAAGATTATGTGCGGCGCGGCTAGGGTATTTAGGAACGTACCATGAAAGAAATGTCTTTAGTAGTGGAGGAGGATCGGTGACGGAGCAGCGAGAACGGGTCGCGGAGTTCGGCCGGGAGTTGCGGGAAGGTCCGGAACCTTCGGATCGCAGCATCAAGGAAATAGTCGAGGCCCTGAGGCCCCAGATCCAGCAGTTGGTGGCCAAGCAGGTCGAGATAGCGAGGATAGAGCTCACGCCAGTGGGCCGTCAGGCGGGGGTTGCGGTTGGCCTCCTGGCTGTCGGGGCGATATTTCTGCTTCTGTTCCTGCTTTTCTTCTTCCTGGCAGGGATGTACATCATGAACGCCGCAGGGTTCCCGCCGTGGGCTTCGGCGGGCATCGTCGCTGTTATACTGCTCGTGATCGGGGGCATCCTCGCGGGGGCCGGCGCCAACATCATGAGGAAGTTGGATCCCAAGCCCCACAGGACGATGCACACCTTCCAGCAGAACGTCAACTGGATAAAGGGGCAGTTCAGGTCGTGAGCGAGATACCAGAACGCATAGAGCGGGAGATGTTCGAGATCCGGAGCCGCATGGCCCCGGACGTGAAGGATCTGAAGAAGCACACGGAACCTCCGGTCCTAGCCAAACAGGCGGGACAGAAGATCAAAGACCGCATAAGGGGCGCGGCCACCAAATTCGGGAAGAGCCTCGCGGACTCTGCCCGCCGACAGCTCCAGATGGCCAGCGAAGCCGGGAAGAAGCGCGACCCGGCGCCCTTCACTGACGCCGTGAAGAGCGATCCCCGCCCCCTCATCCTGCTAGCCATCTTCCTCGCCGTCTCCCTGCTCACGGTGCGCCGGATCTCCAACGGAAGATCCAACGATAATTGAGCGGCGAAGGCATCGGGCAGTAGGCGCGTGATGTACGAACGTCACCCCTCCGCCACGGATAGCTTCGTTCGGGCGGTCCAGGCGCCGGTTCGGGCATCGCTGAACGTCTCCGAGATCATGCGCGAGAGGAACATCAATTACCTCCTCACGCTCGCCGAACTCACCGGGGATGCCATACAGAACCCCACGCCCGAGACTTTCTGGCGCAACGCGCAGACCCTGGCCGACGAGCGGGTCAAACAGCGCGAAGCCTTCGGGGCGGTGATCTCCGAGGCAACTAACGCCTACCTGGATTTCCTCAACGCCCCCTTCTACTATCTTCGGGGAGATTGACCCCGGATGAACCTCCCCTGACACACGTTCACTTCCAACCCGTGGGCGGGGCGGCGGGGGACATGATTCTCGCCAGCCTCCTTGCCGCCGGGGCGCCACTCGACGAGGTCACCCGGACCCTCGAACCCCTCGGCGTCCCTTTCCAACTCACCGCAGACCCCGCAGAGATAAACGGCGTCGGGGCGCTCAGGGTCTCGGTCGAGTACCCGCAGGAGCACGTTCACCGCACCTTCGCGGATATCCGAATGCTCGTGGAGAACGCGGACCTCCCGTCGCGGGCTACGGCCCGGTCCATCGAGGCTTTCCGGCGGCTGGCCGTGGCCGAGGGCGCGGTTCACGGTATGCCGCCGGATGAGGTTGCCTTCCACGAGGTAGGGGCTGTGGACTCCATAGTGGACGTGGTGGGAAGCTGCGTCGCGCTCGAGTTGCTTGGCGCGGAGAGCGTGAGCTGCGGACCTCTGCCTATGGGGAGCGGCGTCGTCCGGGCAGCCCACGGCCCTTTGCCCGTGCCAGGCCCTGCGACGCTGGAGATACTCAAGGGCTCGCGCGTGCGCTTCACAGAGGAACCCAACGAGACCACGACCCCGACCGGCGCGGCCCTGATGCAGACCTTCACCAGCGGCGAGTTCACGGATGCCGCGCCGCCGATGGCGCCAGGGAGCATCGGTTACGGGGCTGGGAGCATCACCTTGAGGGACGCGCCCAACCTCCTGCGCGCCGTGGTCGGGGAGCTGGAGGGACATCAGTCCGGCCTGGAACTGATGGAGGCCAACGTGGATGACGCTTCGGGTGAGATCCTGGGTTCCGCGCTGGAACGTATGCTCGGCGCGGGTGCGCTAGACGCCTGGATGGAGCCCATCATCATGAAGAAAGGCCGTGGGGCGTATAAAGTCTGCGCGCTGGTACGGGCTGAGGATCACGAACTGCTGGCCCGGCTCCTGATGCGGGAGACTGGAACCCTCGGAGTGCGACATCATCCCGTGGGACGCATGGCTGCGGAGCGCCGGTGGACAGAAGTCAGGCTTCCATACGGGATTTGCCGGGTGAAGATCGGAAGCCTCGACGGAGAGGATTTCTCAGTCGCGCCTGAGTACGGTGACGCGGCCAGGCTAGCCGAAAAAACGGGCCTTCCGCTACCCCGCGTCTACGACGAAGTAAGGGCGGCGTATCGTGCAGGATCGCACGGAAATACTTGCAAAGAAAAAGGGCCGGGATAAACCCGGCCCCTGCGGTCTCTGAGTGCTCGTTGAGGAGCCTCTAGGCGGGAGAAACGTTCTCCGCCTGCAGCCCCTTGCGACCCTGGGTCGCCTCGTAGGACACGCGGGTGCCCTCTTCGAGGCTCTTGAAGCCGCTGCCGCTGATACCGCTGTAATGCACGAAGAGGTCCTCGCTCCCGTCATCGGGTGAGATAAAGCCGTAGCCCTTCTCGTCACTGAACCACTTCACCGTTCCCTGGGCCATAACCTTGCGCCCACCCTTCTCTTCGGGGGCCAAACAACAAAACGCCGCCTCAATATTTCCGGGCGGCGCTCCATCGCTTCGACCCTCTTCCAGCTACAGCCGGGAATTGTATTACATAACCCCACCCCTTGCGCAAGCCCCATCAACGCGCCCAATCCGGGAATCCCGAATCCACAAGCGCCGCGCAATCCTCGTATACCTCGATGGCCCCAGCCTCCTTGAGTTCCTCCGCGCCGAAAGCCCCGCCGGTTAGCACCGCGACTGTACGTACGCCGGCAGCCTTCGCGGCCTCAACATCCCACACGGAGTCGCCGACGGCGATTGCCTCGTTGGCCTGGATACCAGCCCTCTCCAGCGCCAGTTCGAAGACGTCAGGCGCCGGTTTGGCCTGCTCCACGTCGCTTGAGTTGACTATGCCTGCCAGTTTTTCTTCGGCTTCGAGTTTCTCCAGGTGTTTCTCCAGCTCCTCGGGCTTGGCGCTCGTCACGAGCCACACCTGGAAGCCGTTCCCTGAGAGGGAGGCTATGAGCTCCTTCGCGCCCGGAAGTACCTGGGCGTATTGCTGAAGGTCCATGTAAATATCGGCGTGCAGTTCGTCCACCCTCTCCGCCGCGTCCTCGTCATCGACGAAGTCGGAGATGAGAATCTCCGAACCCTTGCCGATACCGCGATGCACCTCGGCCCTCGGCACCGGACGGCCCACATCCGCCAGGGCGCGCGCCCAGGCTTCGGTGTGCTGGTAGTTGGTGTCCATCAAAGTGCCGTCAACGTCCAGCACAACGACCTTTACCACGTACTACCTCCTCATAGATGGGATCCATGTCCTAAAATACCCTCATGGAAGAGATCAGAACCCAAACCCGCGATGCCCCATCCCCCGGATACACCGCGCTCTCCGAAGGCGCGGCGCTTGTCGAGTTTCCCAAGCCGACAATTCTCCGGCTAACAGGCAAAGATCCTGTGGGCATGCTCGCCGCCGTCCTGACGAATGAGATCCCACCCGGCGAACGCATCGGCGTCTACGCCGCGCTCCTGAACCCGAAAGGGCGCGTGCAGACCGACCTTCGAGTCTCGAAGAACGGGGATGAAATCTTCGTGGACACCGGTCCCGAAGGGGCGGAAGCGGCGAAGGGGATACTTGGTCGCTACGCCCCGTTCTCCCGCGTGAAGATGGAGGATCTCTCATCAGGCGATGATGCGTGGGGCATTCTCGGCCTCTACGGACCGCGAGCCGGGGAGTTGCTCGGAAATCTGGACCTCGCCGAACAAGAGGGCATACGGACAGACATCGGCGGAGCTTCGGTTCTCCTCGCAGGCGTTGCGAAACCCGTTGGCGGATACGATCTCATTGGATCGACGGACGATCTGGACACCGTTCGCGAGTTCCTGATCGGGGGCGGCGCTACCCTCGCCAACCAGGAAGATTGCGAGACAGCGCGCATCTCGACCGGCATCCCCCGCTTCGGAGTGGACATCACCCCGGATAACTTCCCCGGCGAGTCTGACAACTTCCTGCAACGGACGGTCAGCTTTGGGAAGGGCTGCTATCCGGGACAGGAGACCGTGGCGCGTATGCACTACCGCGGAAGCCCGAACAAGAAGCTCCACCGCTTCGAACTCGAGTCCGGCCCGATGGAGCCGCCGGAGGCGGGAGATGAAATTCGCCAGGGCGACGACACAGTTGGTTTTCTCACATCCATCACCCCGCTTCAGGTAGACGGGAAGGTATATGCGCTGGGCTACCTCACCCGAAAAGCGAATCTCGACTCACCCATGAGCGCGGAAGGCGCGAAGATCCTCTCTGCGGCACCAGCGTGAAGCAACCTGAAGACTGCGAGAGCATCGAGGATGTTCGCCAGGCGATTGACGCTCTGGACCGGGAGGTGATCTCCCTGATCGGCCACCGCGCCCGCTACGTCGAGGCGGCAGCCAGCTACAAAACGGGAGAGCAAAGCGTACGCGCACCCGAACGTCAGCAAGCGATGTTCGCCGAACGCCGCCGCTGGGCCGAGGAAGCCGGGCTCGACCCCAGTGTGATAGAGGAGATCTACCGCACCCTCGTCTCGTACTTCATGGGCCGCGAAATGCAGCACTGGAGAGATGCCACGTAGGCATCCTTCAGGCGGGCCAATCCTAATTTATTGGGAATGATTCTCAATAACCCAGAGTTCTTTGCCTACTCAGGTGTTACAAGCGGTCTATGGCGGAGCGTGCTGACAATGGTTCCCGAGAGGCTGGTGCGCGGCGTGATCTGGATCACGAAATCCTTATAAACAGCGGGTTTTCGCGGATTTCAGGAAAAGTTCTTGCTCGTGATCCCTTTACGTTGTTAGGGGTAGGGCGCTGTGATTAAATAGCCTTGCTGTAGCAAAGTTTTTACATGGGCGAACGGCAGGGGTTTGATGTTAAAGATAGATGATCTGCACGTCGAGATAGACGGTCAGGAGATCGTGAAGGGTCTCGACCTTGAGGTCGGGCAGGGTGAGATCCACGCCATAATGGGCCCTAATGGCTCGGGCAAGAGCACCTTCGCCAACGTGATGATGGGCCATCCGCGCTACGAGGTGACGGGCGGTTCCATAACTTTCCGGGATGAAGACGTGTTCGAGCTGGAGGCCGACGAGCGGGCCAAGCTGGGCATGTTCCTCGCGTTCCAGTACCCGAGCGAGGTTCCCGGCGTGAGCGTCGCCAACTTCCTGCGGACTGCCGTCAACTCCGTGCGCGAGGAAGAGCTATCTCCGATGGAGATGTACAAGCTCATCCAGGAAAAGATGAAGATCATGCAGATGGACCCCAAGTTCGCCGAGCGGTATCTGAACGAGGGCTTCTCCGGCGGTGAGAAGAAGCGGAACGAGATCCTGCAGATGCTCATGCTCGAACCCAAGCTCGCCATCATGGACGAGACCGACTCGGGCCTGGACATTGACGCCCTGCAGGTCGTGGCGAAGGGCGTGAACGAGCTTCGCGGGCCGGAGTTCTCGGCGGTCGTCATCACGCACTACCAGCGGATTTTGAGGTACATCGAGCCGGACAGGGTCCATGTGATGCTGGACGGAAGGCTCGTGACTTCGGGCGGCAAGGAGCTTGCCGACGCGCTGGAGGAGAACGGATACGAGTGGGTGCGCCAGGAGTTCGGCGCCGGGACGCAAAGCTAGGGAAGGGAAGCACATGCCACAGGACAAGACCATTCAGGAGCTCGGGCTCGACGAGTACAAGTTCGGATTTCGCGACCCGGAAGAGTACTTCTTCAGAACCCCGAGGAAGGGCATAGACCCGGAGATCGTCGCCATGATCTCCAAGCACAAGGACGAGCCGGAGTGGATGCTGGAGTTCCGCTTGAAGGCTCTGGAGTCGTTCTTCGAGAAGCCGACCCCGACCTGGGGCGGCGACCTCTCGGAGATGGACTTCGATGAGATCTACTACTACATCAGGCCGATGGAGAACCAGGGCCGCACCTGGGACGACGTGCCAGACGACATAAAGAACACGTTCGAGAAGCTGGGCATCCCGCAGGCCGAGCGCGAGTCACTCGCCGGCGTCGGCGCCCAGTACGAGTCCGAGGTCGTCTACCATTCCCTCAAGGAAGAGTGGGAGAAGTCCGGCGTCATCTTCACGGACATGGACTCGGGGCTGCGCGAGCACGAGGATCTGGTGCGTGAATACTTCGGCAAGACCATCCCGCCGGACGACAACAAGTTCGCGGCGCTGAACAGCGCGGTCTGGTCGGGTGGCTCGTTCGTGTACGTCCCGCCGGGGGTCCACATAGACATCCCGTTGCAGGCGTATTTCCGCATCAACGCGGAGAACATGGGGCAGTTCGAGCGGACGCTCATCATCGCCGACGAGGGCTCGTCCGTCCACTACATCGAGGGCTGCACGGCCCCGACGTACACCTCGAACTCGCTGCACTCGGCGGTCGTCGAGCTTATAGCGAAGCCGAACGCGCGCATCCGCTACTCGACCATCCAGAACTGGTCGCACAACACCTATAACCTGGTGACCAAGCGGGGCGTTGCGCACGAGAACGCCACCATCGAGTGGGTAGACGGCAACCTGGGCTCCAAGCTGACGATGAAGTACCCGGCGGTTTACCTGGTGGGCGAAGGCGCGCGGGGTGAGATCCTCTCTGTCGCCTACGCCGGCGACGGACAGCACCAGGATGCGGGCGGCAAGGTCGTCCACGCCGCGCCGAACACCTCTTCGCTCATTACTTCCAAGTCCATCTCGAAGGGGACCGGGCGTTCGACTTATCGCGGGCTCCTCAAGGTGCATGAGGGGGCCGTTGGCTCCAAGAGCCGGGTCGAGTGCGACGCCTTGCTGCTGGATGAGCAGGCGCGGACTGACACGTATCCGTACATCGAGATCGAGGAGAAGAAGGTCAACACCGAGCACGAGGCCACGGTCTCGAAGGTCGGAGAAGACCAGCTCTTCTACCTGATGAGCCGCGGATTGAGCGAGGAAGCCGCCATCGCGATGGTCGTCAACGGCTTCATCGAGCCGATCGCCAAGGAGCTTCCTCTGGAGTACGCTATCGAGCTGAACCGCCTGATCCAAATGGAGATGGAAGGCTCGGTCGGTTAGAGCTGGTCAGCTAGTCAGCATTTCAGCTTGTCAGCTCTTGTTTGCTGACGGACTGGCTTGTAGTTCGTGGGGCGGGCTCTTTCGGGGTCCGTCCCTTTTTCAAGACGAGAGGCATGTGTTGTGACAACGCCGCTTGAGTTCGATGACCGAGAGGATAACGGCGCTCACATCAAGTTCCAGCGGTGGCGGCAGCGCCACACTGACGGCTATTTCCTGAACTACAAGGGCCCTAGCAATATCAGGCTCCACCGTGTCCTTTGTTGGCATCTGCGCGATCCCTCGGATCTGGATCGAGAAGATGATCGGAGTAGCTTGACCCGGCATAAGAAGATTTGCTCCACGGATCGCAGGGAACTGACGCAATGGGCCAGGGGAAAAAGCGTGGAGAATTTGAAGCGGTGTCAGGATTGTATGTAGACCATGTTGAGCGGGCTCTCACGGGTTCGCCCCTATTCATCAAAACGGAAAGGTGATAAATGAGCGCGAACGGCGTGCCGGAGGTTCTGAAAAATAGCATGAGCGCGGAGGCGGTGAAGGCCCTCTCATCGTTCAAGGACGAGCCGTCCTGGATCTCGGAGAAGCGCATCTCCGCCTGGCGGAAGTTCGAGGAGCTACCGATGCCGACGATGCGCGACGAGGCGTGGCGTTACACGGACATCGCCGACGTGCGCCCCGAAGACTTCACCGCCTACGTCCCGAGCCCTGACGTGTCCTCGGAGTCGGATCTCCCAACCGAGGTACAGCGGCTCATCGAGGAGGGCGAGGAGAACTCGGCGTTGCTCGTGCAGCACAACTCGGAGACTTCCTACGTGAAGATGGACGACGAGCTCTCGAAGAAGGGCGTCATCCTGACTGACCTGCACACGGCGCTGCGCGAGCACGAGGATCTCGTCAAGGATCGCCTGTTCGAGCTGGTGCCGGAGGACTACGACAAGTTCGCGGCTCTGAACGCGGCGTTGTTCGCGGGCGGGACGTTCCTCTACGTGCCGCGCGGGGTGGATGTGGAGGTTCCGATCCAGAGCTACCGTTGGATCGACACGACCGGCTCCATCATGCCGCGTACGCTCGTCGTGGTCGAGGAGAATGCGTCGGTGACGTACATCGACGAGTACGCCTCGACGGGTACAGAGGAAGACGACGAAGCCTTCTCGAACGGCGCGGTGGAGTTGTTCATCGGACAGGGTGCGAACCTGCGCTACGTGTCGTTGCAGAACTTCGGCCGGAACGTGCTCCACTTCAACAACATCCGCAGCCATGCCGGTAAGGATGCAACCATTAAAAGCCTCGTCGTCTCGCTCGGCGGCGAGGTATCACGTACCAACGTGGATGCGGGCCTCGCGGAGGCCGGGAGCGACTCGGAGATGCTCGGGCTGTACTTCGCGGACTCCGATCAGGTCCTCGACCATCACACCCTGCAGGACCATCTCGCCCCGAACGCCCATTCCGACCTTCTGTACAAGGGCGCGGTGCGCGACGACTCGCTCGCGGTCTTCTCCGGCCTGATCCGGGTCGAGCCCGGCGCCCAGAAGACCGACGCCTACCAGACGAACCGGAACCTGATCCTAGGCGACGAGGACGCGATGGCCGTGAGCCTGCCGAGGCTTGAGATTCTGGCCGACGACGTGAAGTGCTCGCACGGCTCGACGACGGGACAGGTCGATGACGTGGAGATTTTCTATCTGATGAGCCGGGGCATCCCGCGCATCGAGGCAGAGAAGCTCGTCGTGTTCGGGTTCTTCGGCGAGGTCACGAGCCGTATTCCCTTGAGGAAGCTCAAGGAGAAGCTGGACCGGGCTATCGAAGCCAAGATCGGGCTAGGCTTCGAGGAGCGTGTAGCTTAAAAAGCTATGGCCGAGTTCCACAAGATAGCGAAGGCGGACGAGGTCTCTCCCGGTGAGATCCGTCAGTACACCGTAGAGGACCGGCCCGTCGCCCTGTGCAATGTTGACGGCGAGTTCCATGCCTTCGAGGACATCTGCACCCACCAGTTCGCACACCTCTCCGAAGGAGAGTTCGAGGACAGCCGCGTAAGATGTCCGCTGCATGGCGCGACCTTCGACGTGAAGAGCGGCGACCCGAAGAGTCTGCCCGCCGTGAGGCCCGTCCCCAAACACGAGGTCAAGGTCGAGGAAGGCAACGTGTACGTCGCCATGAACCCGAAAGTGGTGAAGGTGCAAGGACGCCGCAGGCGCAGGAGGTAGGCATGTATGACGTAGCGGAGATACGGCGCGAATTCCCGATCCTCGGGCGCGAGGTGAACGGCAAACCGCTCGTCTACCTGGACAACG
>JAABUS010004696.1_pt1 | contig 19222 bp, 22 predicted proteins | sample 5560161 | NCBI WGS metagenome assembly JAABUS01 (sample SAMN10711885, study PRJNA513376) | rock metagenome | isolation source: Antarctica rocks | place: Antarctica: Victoria Land, Trio Nunatak nord | collected 2016-01-04 | reverse complement strand
TTGCCGTTGTGCCTACTGTTGTGCCGGTTGTGGTGCCTGTTGTACTCGACCCGCCATTATCGGTTTTTGTGGTACCACTGGCATGTGAAGCAGTAGAACTTGTCGTACCCGGTTGATTATTGCCTGTGTCTGTCGTAGCTTGGCCAGGACTTGTTGGAGATGATGTACTAGGCTCTGTGGTGCTGCTCGGTGTCGTGCTTGTTCCAGTGCTTCCCCCACTGCTCGACCCTGTACTCAACAACGTAGATGGAACATTCGGCAAAGTCAGGCTGGTTTGGCTCGTGCTCGTTCCAGTACTCGCTCCGCTGCTCGTTCCGCTGTTCGATCCGGTATCAGTGGAGCTGGTCTGGGCTTTACTCGATTTAGTATCAGTGCTGCTCGTTTGAGTTGAGCTTGATCCAGTGTCAGTAGTGCTGATCTGGGTTGTAGTTGATCCGGTATCGGCGATGGAGGTTTGGGTCGTACTTGACCCAGTATCAATAGGGCTGGTTTGGGTTGAGCTCGACCCAGTACCAGTGGTGCTCCTTTGACTTGTGTTCGTCTCAGTACTCGCTCCGCTGCCCGTTTCGCTGCTCGATCCAGTATCAGCGATACTTGTTTGGGCTGTACTTGATGCGATAGTCGTGGAGCTGCTTTGAGCTGTACTTGATCCCGTGGAGCTGGGTTGGGCTGTACTTAATCCAGTATTCGTGGAGGTGGTTCCGCTACTCGATCCAGTATCAGCGATGCTGCTTTGAGCTGTACTTGATCCCGTGGAGCTGGTTTGGGCTGTACTTAATCCAGTATTAGTGGACGTGGTTCCGCTACTCGATCCAGTATCAGTGGTACTGATCTGGGTTGAGCTCGGTCCGGTGTTAGTGGAGCTGGTTTCGGTTGAGCTCGATCCGGTATCAGTGGTGCTCGTTCTGGTGCTGGTTTGGGATGTACTTGATCCCGTTTCAGTCGTCGAAGTACTGGTCGTGGGAAGCGAGACCAATGCCGTACTGGGAGTAGTTGACACCGAAGTTGTGGAAGGCTGCAACGTTTCCGATGTAGTGGTAGGAGTGGTAGATGTCGTTGAACTTTGAGAGTCCGAAGACGAAGTCCTGGTCGTGGATGTAGTCGTACTGGGCGAGCTCGATGACGATGCATCAGTCGTCGACAGTGAAGTTGTGGTCCCGGAGGTGCTGGACAGACTTGACGTTGTGTCGGTAAGCGAAGTTTGCGAAGTGCTATCTGTTGTCGTCGATTGCTCCGTGGTAGATGGAACCGAGGACATTGTGTTGTTCGTCACAATCTGACGTTTGATATGTCTTGGATAGTAATATCTTGGTCTTTCAACTGGCGCGACGCCTGCTGGCGCCGCTGCAGCAAAACATATTGCCGGATTAAATATTGAGAGGATCGCCAGGCATACCGCCAGAACTAGAGAAGGCCTTCCAATCATAATTGCTAATTATTTGACAATTTTCAAGTAGGCCTTTATTAATAGATGGTCGAGATAGTGGAAGAATCGAATGGCAGCAGATTTCTATAACCATCAGATGAATCCCATAGATTGTAGGCCATAACTACTTACTGACTGGGTCAAATATAAACGAGTGAATATGACAAGCCAAATCTGAAAAGAATGTGGCTACAAGGCACAGGGTTAGTCACGTTTTCCCAGACCAGAGAGTGTTGAAGTGGATGAGCAGGAGAGTGCATGTGTGGAGACTTACTGACGCAGCTGAGCTCGCTTCAACAAACACCAATATTTCTAAATGAGTGTGAAGGGACAACAAAGGTCCTGAAAAGAAAAGCGACTAAAAGCCGCGATGCCGGTACCTGTGTCCTTCACAGGAGTCTTCTGATAACTAATTCTGACTTCGAGGTAAGGATAACTCTCCCACAGTGTACTCGGATCACAAAATCGTGTTCAAGAACAGATGTCGAATTCAAGTCTGGCGACGTCGTTGAACCTGGTTCAAGACGTCCTACCCTTTGTTGACAGATCCAATTCAACCCTTTGTTCGCATACGTCTCATTGCGATCGATTTGGCGGTTGTACTTTGGGTTCTCACGTGGATAGCAAGGACAGTTCAACAAAGAACTTCCACCGTGTCTTCCAAGAGCAGATCAAGTGCGACGAAGTCCAGAAGACGCCAAAAGCCTCACGATTGTTCCTCCTGAGCTTGTTGCCTCCTTCACTGATGTTGTGGTTGAAAGAGGATTGTACTGGACGCAAGGAGTTGCCGGGTCGTTTCGTGTGGCCGAGACAAGGGGATTTCGGATTGGCTTTCCACCACGTTACTGATCCCTATCAAAGGCCGTCAATACCTGAAATGTCGCGACTGAGGGAAGTCGTAAAACGAATGTGGTGTAAGCTTCCTCTGGGGTTAAAAGAGCGTGGAGGAATTTAAGGTCGCAAAAGTATAGCCTTAGGTTGGGTTGTCGGAAATTAGGTCCACACACCCACTCCCTATCCTTCTCAAGCGACGGGACTGATTGCCTGCGCGATCGAACACGTCGCACGTTGCTGTCATTCAATATAGGGCAGTTGATGGCGACGAAAAGACGTTGGCGGTGGGGGGAGGAGGGCGGTGACTTGGTTGTTGAGGGAGAGACTCTTAGGGTGGAGACAGGAGATTGAGGGAGGAGAGAGGTTTGCTGCAGCGCCAGTCCTCGTCTACCCAATCAAGGCAAGGAGCATGCTGCTTTTTACTGGAGCCTGCCTTAGTGCTGGCACCCTGGCTGCCTTGGGGGGGGGTGGAATACCTTATGGCGCACAACCTCTTCGGATCACGGGGCGGATGCGACGAAAGAAATGCATTGAGGTGGCTGCATAACTAAGAGCGGCGACCACGGTTCTGGGGCACAAATGAACAGAGAACGGTACACTACTTTTGCGTGCCGTATTCTTTGGGAGTGACAACAGGTACCAGTACCACCGAACCACAAATATTTTAATACTGGCGCTTCTGGCCCAACTAAAGTAGTGACTACGTCCTTACCGTGCTTTCGGGCAGTGTCGACGTCTATACATGGAAACCAACCATCAACCCTTCTGGTCCCGTTTTTGCAGTGGGTACGAATCGCGATGGCTGTGCTCAACCTCGTGACAAAGACATCGCTTTGTCCGTCTTGCATGTCTAGAAAAGCATGAAGATTCAAGAAAGTGGGCGGGTCAGTCAAGAGTGTCAAAATTGGGTCGGATCACCATCTGCTACCTTGAGTGGAAATTACCTTACCTACTTAGGGTGACTTTACGGTACATGTGCATCCAGGGACGAGGTGAAGGTACTCATCTAAAAAGCAGCGACAGATGCACTATCAAGGCTCAAAGCGTAAGCTTTCTTACAGAATAGCATTAATACACCAATCCTGGAAGGGCCAGCCCCGCGGGTTGATTGCCGCCTTCCCATAATCCGCAAGAAGGTGGACCGCCAATTTTGGCAGCGTCCGGAGAGGAAGATCTCAAAAGCGGGAGGACTGTGGCTGTCCAGAAGATGGAGTTGACGGATCTTTGCAGCGTTTTGCAAGGGCACTATCTCCGTACGTAGTAGTACACTCCGCTATGCTGGGATAGTAGAAGCGCGACACAGCGGGAGATCACACATGAGTGGTCCGGGTGTTGGTCTTATTGAGATGCAGGGCCGTGACTGGCTGGAATCAGAAGCGCATGGAAGCACAAGGCTGAGCTGGAAAAGGAGCAGCTTGCGGCTTTCTGCTCCGTAAATAGATGGCCGTTTTCCTTTTCTTCGCACTCTTCGAACAAAGATGATGCGATTGCCATAGACGCGCTGCGAGTATTTGTCACCTCTTCATCGATGCGTAAAGTACTTGAAGCGTCAAGCGACAAGGAGGTGTGGAATCGTCTTCAACGCTTAGAAGACGGCTCGGAGAACCGAAGGCTAAGGTAAGGGAGACGGTAATGTACTTCTTTCTAGCTGCTTGTAAAGGTTGATTGTCATTTGAAGCTGCAGCCAGGTAAAGTGATCCGTACGGGGCATACGTACAGTACTCGAGCGAGGTACCTAAGGTACAGTAGAATACAAGACTTCGTTATCGTCAAAAGCATCGGAGTGATGGACGAAAAGAATGTTCATATCAATCAAGCCAGTACCGTTCTGTTGCTTTCATGAAAATGAACCTTCGTCCTTCGATGCAATGCGCCTGCAGTACCTTAACCTTTCCAGTACCGGCCTTTTGGACTGCCGCTTTAATGGTAACAGTTTAAAGCCCCTGTCCTGTTCCTGGACCGGAACCCCGAACCGAGGGCCTGCTCGGACACGTGTTACGTCGAAATACTTTGTTGAGCCTCGCTCAACGACAGTGCGTGCTTCTGACGTGCAGATTGCTGTTGTACAACGTGGGAGCGGAAAAAGGTACATGGACAATCATGTGAGATTGAGGCGAGATCTTATGTTTTTGAGATGTCTTGTTGAAAAGGCGGTCTAGTCGATCGGTCCATTCATGGATGCATCGATCGTTGTGAGGCAGCAATGCAGAAGTCCAACTCAAAACGTTGAGCGCACAGCAAGCACATGGTCCCAAAAACAGCATCTGTCGGCAACACTGGCTTGGTGAATTTGAAGAACTAACCTGATCATACTGATGCTTCCTATCTAAAGCGGTATATCCATGGATGAGATGAGAATCTTCCCGAACCAGGAGCACAAACCTTGCGTTCCATATTGTAGGCCACGCCAACTGTCGACCCAGCGCCGTGGTATTCCCTTACATTTCCCCAGTGTAACCCCCCATATCCTGACCAATCACAAGATCTAAACTCCGTCCTGTTCCAGCCCTTACCCATTCCCATATCCAAGAGTCGTGAGTCAAGCCATTCACGACGACTCAGACCCAACTCCTGAGCTCGCCATCCTAAGAAACGTTGCTTTGCTACGCTAAACCCGGAGATGCTCAGTCGCCAAGCCAACCGCATAACAGCATGTTGCTGTCCAGACTCCAACCCAGACCATACGCCTCCATGTTCTCTTGCGTCTTGCTGCTCTTCGGAGCCTGCTCTTCAGCTTCGCTTTAGACTTTGGCCCATGATCATAATCATCTTGCCAACGCGTGCGGGCAGAGCCAGAGAACACTGGTTCCTCCCGTCGTACTTTTTCACTGGATTGAACTTGCTTGGAGTAGGGCACTTCTTGTTGCTCAAATTCTGGAGCCGAAGGAGGGAGGACGGCATCGTGGTTGACGAACCCAGTGGGCGAAGCAAAATTGCCCGTCTGGGTTGTTGTGCCATCAATAGGGTTCGCGTGTCTCGTGGTGGCCTCGGAGAATGCATGCGAGTCATCTACAGCCATCGCCGAAGCGTTTTGAGATCTAATGTTCTTAAACACCAGGATGTTGGCGCCGCCAGAGATGATTTCATATCCGAACTTGTTCAAGGATGCAAAATATGGGACGAATTTGGCAGGATTCGTGAGGTTGGAAAGTGCCTCGGAAAGTGTGAGAGACTTCTCGTTCGGCGAACCTTTCAATGATGTAGTCTTCGCAGTGGTCACCTTCTGCGTATATGGATCATAAGCCAGAATCCTATAAACGTTTGATGGGCCTTGCTGTGCCATTGGTGGTGATTGAGAATTTCCTTCGGCAGTTTTGGACGCAGTATCCCTATTCGAGCTTCCGTCCATACGCTGTTTTGGCAAAGCCGCACTTGTCTTGAGAAGAGCCCATGCAGTCTTCAGAGTTTGCAAGACTCTCTGTTCGGATTCCTTCAAGCTCTGTAGTAGGTTGCTGGATCCACCCTTCGTTGAAATACCCTCCAATTGTATTTTGTGGGCCTGGAAGAGACTTTGTGTCTCATGCAACTCTTCAAATAACCTTTGGATCATAGCCATCCCTTCGAGATTGGGTGGATCACAATTTTCTGGTGTCTCTGTCTTGTTGCGCTTGGATAAGATTTCGTGTTCTTCTGAGGTAATTATACCATCTTCGAACGACGGCTGCTTCTCATAATCGACTGTATGCTGTGCATCGCGTTCAAAACGATTCTCTGCTGGTAGAGTACAAGACTGCTGGCGGTGTTTTGTGTCAATAACACCGTATGTGTCTTCGTAGATGCCTCTAATCTCGCGGAACAAAGCCCTATCTTTGGCGGCTTGCATAGTCCTCGCTTCTGACTGCTCTATCGCATGGGGAGCCCTCCGCTTGTACCAACGATCTCTACCAGCAAATTCATGAACATTGCTGGCCATGTCACCTTCACCTGGCTCTGGCCATTGTGCTACTGCAGGTTGCGCTCCCAAACCTTTTGCAGTGGTGGTATTTTGTGATTTTTCATCCTGAGTATCGCGCACCTCGGTGAAAGCTTTTCTGGCTGCATGCTCAGCATTGGTTACGTACTCAAGCATATTATCGAGTGTATTTGGATTTTTGAATCTGAGCGCTTTGAGAAGGTCTTTGAAGCTTTGTGTCGGCATTTTTGGTTTGTCGTTCGCATCATTAACGTTGCTTCCTTTCGCATTGTGTGCTGCAATTTCTTCCACAAATTGCCTTTCAAGGCTTTGTACACGATTTTCGTAGTCAGCCGTAAGACTATTCCGTCGTTCTTGCTGTTCCTCTGCCGTCTCTTTGGGAGTTCTTCCACGTAGACCTGAAGCTGCTCTCACATCACTGGGTCTGAGCAAGTCAACATCTTCCGTTTTGTTTTCCCTGGCGTCGTACTCCAACTTTGAACGACTGGTGGGCTTTCTTTCGAAACAAGAGTCATGCCTCCTCAGATGCCGTTCTAATGCACTCTCAATCTTCGAAGGAGATGACTCAGTTTCTATATTCTTACCCGTCTGCAACTCGGTCTTTGGACCAACTGCGGGCATACTAGCTGCTTGACCTTTGGCGCCAAACCCTTCCTGTGCAAGCCAATCCTGGGTATGACCATCTGCCTGTGAATTCGGTATCGCATTGACTTGAGAAGATATAGGCTTGTCACTAGACGGTAGTTGAGAAGAATTGCCCTTCAAGGGTTCTGTCGAGTCGCGGCCATGCACCGTCGAAGTCGCCGGTACGAAGCGTTTGACAGGAATATTGATACTCTCATCGCGGTTTTCACGAGCGCCCAGACCAGCTAAATCTGAACAGAGAGCCTTCTTTGGCACCTTTCGCATAGTTATAGGATCAATGTCGTATCCCTCGTCTGTGGGTTTTCTGGGTCCAGACCAGGCGCCAAATGCTGAAGGAATCCGGGCATTAGTACTTGAATGGTAATACTCTATATCCGTCTGATTTTTGCTGGCATTGTTCAAGTTCTTACTCGGCTCGGCCGGACAGGCTTGGTTTACAGAGTTGGACTTCGGTGTCTCCGCCTCGGCTTTAGCGGTCTTGGGATTGATGGAAGATCTCCACTTCCATGGATATAATTCCTCTAATCTTCGACCAAATAGTGCTCCGAAAGGATCACTATCAATTCTCCTCTTGATTTCTTCGAAACGGTCCATGCTCTGTTCAATTCTCTTCAGTTGATCAGTATACCAATCATAGTGTTCCTCCTCGTCACCCTTGCTTTTGTCCTTGGGCGCTTTGTTCGCGCTTCCCCAAGAGCTCGAGAGACGCCAGCCGTGGCCTGAAAGATACCGATTGATGAGATGTTCAGTATAGGAAGAGGGCTTGGGATGGAGGCTCTTGAAAGCCTGGCTTGTAGATGGATAATATCGGGCTTCGGACCGTTTATAGATCTTTGGCTCTTTGCATAAGCTCCACTGGCGTTTTCCATTGTAGGAGAAGTGGCGACGACTGAGGAGATTAGAACGAGTGCGCAGGAGGCAAGGCTGAATAGATTCGGCATGGATGAAGATCAGAGCACCGAAGTTGGAAGCATGATTCGCAGTGCTGACGCTTAGACCATTGGTCCTCCCAGGCATGATGACTTTACGTGGTGGAAGCATGTTGGCGGTTTACTAAAGCATGCTCAAACTGTCACTGATTAGCAGAATCGACCCGCTCTAAGGATGAAGACATACCTTTCAAAGTCTGTTGTTATCGAAGTCAAGGACTTAATACAAATACCACTCACATGACTATTTTGGACAGTGTTCTTGTATGCACCATTCAAGAGAAGAGTGCGGCGGTCGGGAGCGTGCCAAAGGCGGGGACTGATCGAGTACCCGTGGATCTTATCGATTGTGGGCACGCCAATTATCCTCCAATATCTATCTACCTTACCTTCGTTGACAACGATACAGTCAACTGCAATATTATCGAAGCGCTGTAGCAGCCAAAGGTTCTAAGTATTTAATAGCCCAGCAAGAGCGCCGAGGATACCACTGGACTGATTCCTTGTCAGACGAGACATGCTGGCCTACCAGCAACCAATCCAACTGTATTGGAAACTTCTTATTGCATAAAGGACTCCACATGGACTACAACCAAAATACACGCACGGCTGCACAGCTGTGTGCTTGAATAGGTAGGACGGGAAACATTGTGTGTGGATTCCTACCTTACCATTCTACACTGTTTCCATAGCCCATCTTCCCATCTCAACCTTTTCCACTGCATAACTACGAAACCTGCATCTGTGGACCATGAATTGAGCTTTGCAACACGTGACCATTGCTTTTTCTTTACTATAGCATTTCACTTAGCACCAACAAGAGCCCTCAACTTACGCCCTGTATATAGTCGGCAGCTGGGGAGGTTCGCTTCTCTTTGGTTGAGTCCCAACTTACTGCCAATGGCCCACCGCGCAAGAATGGACGAAGCCTTTGTCAAAACAGGGCTTGATTAAAGCAGATCGAACAAGGATGAACGAACAATGGCTTTGTATTTGAGATTTGAGAGAACATAATATATCCTCTGATATTATTAATGATATCCTTTCTCTTACATTCACCAACAGCTAGCTACCTCCTTGAATCTTCTGCACAATAACACACAACATTCCGGCGGATTGATACCACATCAGCCATGTGTATAGCATACGAAGAAGCATATGTGGGGTGTAACCATGTCAAGGCCACTGTGTTTATCGAACGATGTGAAGACGCCGAAGGCGACGGTTGTAGCGGTGCCGGCATCACGGTCATCTGGACTAAGCAGCTGAGTGAGCCTTCCCTCTGCGTTGACTGCTACCGGAGCTACGAGATAGGAATTTTCGCGGAGTACGAAGCAAATATCGCATACCACAACAGTGAAATCCAGTGCCTAGGAGAGAGTTTGAAGAATGCTCTGAACGTGAGTACACACAACTTGCTCAGGGTAAGTATAGCTGAGCATGAAAAGACACGCAACATCAATATAGGACAAAGGACTAAACGCCTACAACTATTCAGAGAAGAGCAGGGGGTTTGGGGAGATGGGTAGGCTCTTTGCTTGCTCACAATCTAAACGGCTGGTGCTTACATTTTGCAGGAGGCGATCGAAGAGTACACTGAGTAGCGGTGAGTCGAGAGGAACAAATGTTTTGGATACAAATCGATCTTATCAAACCCATACACTAGTTGCCTTGCAGCGTTGTTTCTTGTTCACGTCTGTTTTTGTCAGTTGTGATCTGTCCACTCTTTCTCACTCTCATCCCCCCCTTTTCATTTCCGTAGTAGTTACATAACAGCCTCTTAGTCGCATCGAAAGACTCGACTCGGAAAACTCTATTTCCATCCCCGGCTACCTGCGTGACTTCCTGCACATGCAATTGGGGTCCGTTACGGATTGTTCTTCCGGTGGTTACACAGAAACGCTGATGCATGGCACTGCTTGTTCTGCCGTTACCCGCCGCCCCAGAACAGGCTACTGCAGCGAAACATTGGAGCCCCGATGCATAAAAAGATCTGCATGTCATACCGAGTACATATTTGGACAGGATATCCAGCAGCGTGGCACTGCCTGTTTTGCCAGAACCAAGACGGCTCACTCTGCGAAACATACGCTTCGAGATTTAGAGAGGCGTGCAAGGCTTTGGTGTAGGAAGACGATGGTCCTACAGTAGCGAGTTTTCGATCTGGTTGTATCGTAATGTCGAACACTGGCTGTCTTTGAAAGATCTACAGATTATACTTTGGTGTGACTAACCAGGGAAGACAACGTTTGTGCCAACTATTTTGTTCGAGCTTGGATCACAGCACGGAATCTGGCCGTTCGAGTTCCTTCTCCGTCTGCACGTCGAGTCTTGACGATTGATCTAGCCTCATTTCGATGGCTGCTCTAACCGAGTGAACACTTTATTGTGCTCATTGAACGACCATAGGACTATAACCTCATCCTGGAATTGGTCCCGTGTATTCGTTAACCAACCATAGATATTCACTTTCGCCCACACTTGCATCCAATTTTCCTTTCTCTGCAAAGAAACCTCGGCCAACGCCAACCACTACCTCCTGCGGCGTGCCGTTCATTGCTAGCCGATGGACTCGCCACTTTGGGCTACATGACCGTTCATCGCATATTCAGGCATGGCCATCTGCCGGACGAAGAAGCCGAACCTGGAAACGTCTTGGTCCATCTAGGAATGGCTCCGATTTTCTTGCGTGAGTAGGACCTGCGGAGCACAATTTGGACGTCCCACTGTAGAGCACAAGATCAACATTCTTCAGCGTCCCGAGTGACTGGAAAGACATTAATCAAATCGCTCAAGGCGGGAATATAGTGATGCACGCGCAAGACCATCGGGCCTGCACAACCAAACATTTGGATACGAAGGAAGATATATCCTTTCGATCCAGTTCCTGTGGCAACGCAAACAGTAAACCCTCCCCACCTCCTCACCGAAAGATCATCTCACCCCTGCCTCCATCTCCCCCTTTCTTTTCCCCGCTTCCCGACAAAACAACGGATAACGATATTGTTGCCCTTGGGTATTTCCATCCCGGGGCAAAACTTCATCGTTGTCATCGTCGAGGCTCCAAGGCCTTATCCCATCCATCCTCTTTGATTTCCTTTTCTCCCCCCTCCCCGCACCGAACCCCCCTTCGCATACCCCCATTGCCGAATCCCCCCCCCCTTTCCAAAAATCCGCCTTCTCGACCCTCGGCTTTTTATTCCAGCGCTTTTCGGTTTCGGATTTACCGCGCTGGCAGGTATGTGCCGAGGGTTTAAACAGGTTGGGTTGGGGGGGCTTCGGAGTGAATGTTTTAAGAAGATGGGGATTGTGAGGAGAGATGGGGATTAGGGGGGGGGAGGGGGAAAGGGGGGAGGGGGAAAGGGGGGAGGGGGTGTCTGGGAGATGAGGAAAAGGGAGCGTTCGTTGGAGGGGGAAGGGAAAGGGGATTTGGTAGAAAAGGGGGGGGGTTTGAGGGTTTGGGGAGAGATGTGGAAGGATCCGAAAGATTCAGGAGAGCGGATGTTTGGAAGATGGTAAGAGCTTGCTTGGGATTACTGTAGGTGGTTGAGTTTTGGATTTTGGATTTTGGATTTTGGGTTTGGGTGTGTGTTTAGGTTTGCGAGACGTTGGATTTTATTTTTTTTGGAATGGGGAAGCTTGTGTGGTTTAGTGGTCTTTCTTTTTCTTTGCGGATATCGAGGTATTACGGTATTTATAGATATCATGCAAAACCAGTGAGACCGAGTAAAGAAATAGACTATAGGAAGAGCAAGTAGAGTCTAGACACGCAACAATATCTTATGCACCTTCACAGTATGATTCTTGAAAGCCATGACACTTGACAGAATCAGTTTGACTGCTTTGCATTTCGAATGTGAACAAGAAACCTTGTCATCTGATGCGAACTTCTTCAAACGCTTCTCAACCTCATTTCTCATCTTGTTTGTCGTACTATACTTTCAAATTCGATTCTTGTAAAGCTTGCTTTTCTCGTTCAGACGAAAGATGCACTGCTTTGACTTGCACTCAATGAGAAATGAATCCGTAATATTCTCTTTCAAATCATCTGAAGACACTTTTGATTCTTCTTGTTCGACGCTTTATTTTGATCGATCATGACGCTGAATTTCCTGCCGATAATATAAGATCGCTAGAGCTTCTATGCCTCTGATTCTTCGAGTGAGTATTTTCTCATCTGTGAGGTCGATCGTTGACTGACATATTCATCGCACAATCTTGACTCGTTCAGAAATATTGTATTTACAACGCGTCGCAGATTTCTTAGTTATTGAGTTCTTTTGATTCAAAGAGGCGAAGAACCGTGAATTAAAGACGATTGTATCAATCTTTCAAAAATGTCGCTTTCGATTCTTTTTGATCATAGATTGTCGCAGTCTGACTTTGTATGAATTCAATCATGATTGTACTTTCATTTTCTGTTCATACAGTGACGTTTCTTTTGCAATACTAAAGTCAAAGATACAGATCATTGCAATCTTTGACGAGTTTTTTCATGAAAAGTGTACGAAGACGAAACTGAATCTCAAGACGTTTGATATACTGCACGAAGTCAAGCGATCAGTCAAGTTTCTTCTGATTTTAAAATATATCTTACATTGCGAATGTCTCTCTTGTCGCTCTCACTGAAGACTCGATCAGTCTTATCAAGAATATGCATTTGTAGAACTTGTCAGTAAATTTTCAGGCTTGAGGCTGCCTATATTCTCTTGTACTTATTCATAATTCATAACAAAAAGACTTTGAGATCTGATATCTCTGCTTCTTTCAAGAAGGTTTTCGAATGCTTTTTGAGTTCAAGACAATGTCTAGTGTCTTCATTAGTATTAACAGTCATGACATCTAGAAGATCAAGAATATTCTACTTTTTGATCTTTACTATTACAGACTTCAGACTCTTCTTCGTACTGTTGACAGATCTAGAAGAAGTTCGTTTCTGCTCTGCGAGTTTCTTACGCTGTTGAATGTAAAAGCTGAAAGGCAGTCTGACAGTTTTTCGTCGTGCTTGCATAATGTATGACTGCTATCGCGAAGAACAAATAGAGCATTTCGCGAAAGAGCAAGATAGTGCGACTGTGAACTCTGATGACAGGCTTGCGACCAAAAAAAATAACGACAGCGCTCGAGGTGTGTTGTACAGATGAGTAGATAAAGAGAAAAAGAATTGCACAGCGCTGTGGTTGAGGGTAGAGGAGAATAGAAGAATCCAGGGGAGAAGGAACGATACAACATGATGAAAGGATATCATATCCTGTAATTGTGTTCACGGCCCCAAGACACGTTCGGCGGTAAGAAGGGCAGAACGTCGTTGCAGCTGCAAGTCAGAAATGGTGTGCAATTCATGAGAGAGCGCAAATCCTGCGAGAGCGCCTGAGACTAACAGATTCTTGTTCACTCATCGAGTTCGACTTAACAGTTTTACCGGTTCGAGTCTTTTGGCCTCGATGTTTTGGCATCGCAAAGAGAAAACGTACGAGCAAAACTGTCATCATTACGTGCAGTGTGGCCATCTCATCGCCTACGACTATTCTAAGTGTGCCCCAATCGGAAATTGTGTGTACTTCAAGTGGGTCGATCCGAGAGCTTCCACGGGCTCTCGGTGTGAGAGATCAGAACCTGCCTGGAAGGTGCTCACCTTGCTTGGGCATAACAACCCGAAAAGCGAAAGGAACAATATCCGCAGCATCGGATCAGTCATGATGGAGTCAATGGAGCCCGAAACCTTCATCCTTGAACCTCATTTCATCGTGCTCAAGAACGCGGATGAGTGCCAAGGTGACAGAAATCTGCCCCGGCCGCACCCCCCTCTGGGACTGGGGTGAGCGCCGCTTTACCATCGGGGGACGCGGGTGAGGGTCGCCCGAGCCGGGGTGATACAAGGTGCTGCCTGGGGTGCTGGCGCCTGTTGTCTAATGGCTGCGATCTAGCGGGTTGGAAGTCCTTGCGAAAGCCTCGAGACCACGTTCAGCTTGAGGTTGATAAGGTCAAGACGAGGTAAAATGGTGGCGAGGTCGAACGTTCAAAATATGAATTTTTTTTAAAAATTGTCAGGGGCTAGCGTTGGGCGGCGTGGTCACGAGGGTGCTGCGTAGGTTACGCATAGGTAGGGTGGTTCGTCGTACAAACTACTCCGTTGTCCTTCTAGAATAGGGGCACTCTATGGATATATATGTACTCAGGGGAAGCGCCGCGATAGCGCGGCTGAGGAGACCCCTAGGCATAGCTAGGGCGTGGCTTCCTCAGTGGCCGCTCTACGCTAGCCCCTGACAGTCGCGAGAAAGAATTTTTATGTTGGGCCGAGCGCCGGGTAGGTCAGCTGAGGTTTCTCCGGGAGGTCGGCTTACCTGCATCCTCATAGAATTGCTGAATCTAGGAGATATAGAGTTGTTGTTTCAAGGCAGGAGGGTTTGTTAAGTTGTGCGACTGACGCTGCTGATCCTTGTTGAGCCAATTATAGCGCGTCAGTTGCGGAGCCTAAGTTTGGTCACGTGGTCTGGTCTCCGACACTGTGACTCCCAAGTCGGCGCATAAAAGTTCCAGATTCCGTCGACGAAAAATCTCCGAGTCGATATTGAGGACCGCACAGAGACACAGCAATGTCTTCCAAAGACAATCACACGTCTTCGAAAAAGCGATGCGGTATGAAGCCCATTCCACTGGTCATTATGAAAGACATTGACTCACATTTCCCAGGTGTTTTAGGAGCAACTGGAGCGGTGGGAACGCGATTTATTCTCCTGCTCGCTCAACATCCGCTGCTAGAACTGGTAGCCGTAGGAGCTTCCGAAAATTCAGCCGATAAAAAATACTCTGATGTCGTGCGTTGGAAGCAGTCGACCCCAATGCCCGCACAAGTCGCAAATCTGATTGTCCGACGCTGCGTACCCACCGAATATCCAAATTGCGACATAATCTTCTCCGGCCTTAATTCTGATGTGGCTGGCGATATTGAAATGGCCTTTCTTAAAGCAAACTTTGCCGTCTTTTCAAATGCTAAAAACTTCCGATTGGCACCTCTGGTTCCGCTGATTGTTCCGGTGGTCAATCTAGGACATATTGAGTCAATCCTAACACAGCGTCGGCATTACCAACTAGATAAAGGCCTTCTTGTGTGCAATTCAAACTGTGCGGTCATCGGCCTCGTCATCCCAGCCGCAGCACTTATTCAAAAGTTCGGACCTATCGACCAAGTGAGCATGGTGACTATGCAGGCCGTATCAGGAGCAGGCTATCCTGGCGTCAGCAGTAAGTGATCAAGTCTTCTGCCCATAAAGCGCCCAGGGCCCGGTATATTCTACAAATTATAGCTAACCGCGTCAGGCATGGACATCCTTAACAATATCATTCCATACATCCCAGGAGAGGAAGCCAAGATTCCAGCTGAAGCTCGCAAGATTTTAGGTAGCTTGAGTACGGACCTGCCTGGATTTATCGATCAACCCCTCCACGTTTCCGTTGCCTGTAACCGTGTCCCGGTGCTTAATGGCCATACAGTGTGTGTGTCGTTACGATTCGTAAACCGACCTCCGCCGACCGTGAGCAAGGTCTGTAATGCGATGAAAGAGTACACCTCAGAGGTGCAACTCTTAGGGTGTCCTTCGGCCCCACAACACGCCATTATCGTTTTAGACGAGGCTGATCGACCGCAGCCTCGCCTCGATATAGAGACGGAAAGAGGATACGCGTGCACCGTCGGAAGAATCAGGGAGGACGAAAGTGGTATCTTTGACATCCAGTTCGTGGCCTTAAGCCACAACACAGTTCTGGGGGCTGCCGGGGCATCAATTTTGAACGCGGAGAGTGCAATTCTGAAAGGCTACATATAGCTTTTGAGTAAGTTGGTCTTCAATCTGAGTATGGCATGAGAATACGCTCTGTTCTAATGAAACTTGAAATATAGAACTTGTACTTGGACATTTTCTAGCTGAGGTATTCTCTCTCCATTCAATCGATATCATCTCCCGACGCTCTCATCGATTTGTAAACACCTATCGCGCTCTCAAAATCACATCTGTTTCCGCGTGAAAATCAGGCCACCGCTGCTACATTGGCTTGACCAATGTGTTTAAGAGGACCCGTCCGGATACGTACTCGATAAGAGCAACCTCCTTAACCTGACCACTTCGACAGAACTCAATATCCAAGATAACCAAGTCAGTGCCTTGTCGATGACCTGCTCTAATTTCAGTGGCACGAGACATCGCAAGCTGAATGTCTTCGCTACTGGTCCACTGTTTTGAAGCTGCTGACATGAAATGCGATTGTCGACCTCGGAACTCAGAGCTGATTTGGGCCGGATCATATCGTGGCACTGAATGCCAATTTGTGCCCAACCCATCGTCGGCATGACGGTAACAGTATCGAGTGCCGAACCATCTTGTCTGAAAGCAACCGGTCTTGGCGCAGGTGCTCTGTTGATCCTCTGCACTAGCAAAGAGTTGTCGAGTTGCCAACACCACCGTAAGTCGATGACGAGCCCAGCAAGACACGCATCTTTTGCTGAGCTTGATGGTGTGTGAATCGCTCTTGGTTAAGGTGCTCATGTATAGGTATGAATTGTCAAGGTCCAAAATGGTTTGAAAAGGACAGTGAATTTCCTCTGTCGCTACTCTCTTTCCTTCCAATGGCATTGGGCCGATGCACTTGAGTCCGACGAGTCGTATGTTTGCAGGTCGATTTTGCTTCTGACGTTTCCAAGCTTCAATAGATTAGCCAATAGTCTGAGAAGATAGAACATTTCTTACACCAGAACTCGATATTCATCTCGAGGATTGACTTGCGCATCTTCTCATCTAATAAAATGGAGCCAAAGACATGCTGATTTTCTCCTGTCAACTGACGTGTTTCCTGCCAGTGAGAGCGAACATTGTCAGGAACGAAGTCAGCTTTCGAGTCATTAGGACTTCTATTGCAAGCGTAAGTTGAACTCCTTATTAAAGGTTAGCGAATCGTACCTAGGTAATTATCAGAGCAGTAAGCACATACCCAAAGCTGATGTTTGAGTCTTCTTTCGAACCGCTCCCCGAGTCGTTGCTCAACCCGTCTTCCATGTTGTCGTCTGGGCCCTCTTCCAGGTCATCAACTAGTTCATCGCCCAGACCGTCTTCAGAACCATCTTCGGAACCATTTTCGGAGCCATCTTCGGAGCTATCCTCCGTACCATTCCCTGATACGTGTCGGCCTTGGAGACTGGGAACATCGGCCATCTCTTTCAAAGAGTAGTCTCTCGCCCCTATAACTTTATCATTCAAGTTTTCGGTCCAGTTCATGTCTATGTAGGCATCTTGAATGATAATATCGTACAGATCGCAACGACGTGCTTGTTCTGGCTTGATTTCCTGGACGATCTCATCTCCCGTCATCTCTCCTCTCTGCTGATGTTTTCGAAAATGGTGGGGGGACTTGTTTTTTTGGAGCGGAGTCTGAGAAACTGCCAGTGGACAAGTCGAAACAGGACAAAGAAGAAACTTCTCCATATGGCTTTCAGGCTCATTTACATGAGCAAGAAGGCGGGCACATGTTTCAAAGCGCGCCATGCACCCTGGAAGCCAGCAACCAAAGATGGCTTGATGGTGCCTGTGCACATGCCTCCGAGCCTCGCACTCCAACTTGAATGTTGTAGAGCAGTTATACTTTTCTGCCGCGGGACAAGGATAAGATATTCCTTGGTGCACGTCAATATGGTTGCGAGCGTCGGATTCTCTGCGGAACGTTAGGGAACATTGAAACTGTTCTGCCAAAGGACAGGGATAGCCGACGCCCTCGTGCTTCCATCGAGCATGCGCGCATGCACTACGCTTCCGAGTGAAGGTTTGGGAGCAATGGAATTGATCCGCTAAAGGGCAAGGAAATTGAATTTTGAGATGCTGAGATTCAGCATGTAACCGAGCTTGCTTTTGTGATAGAAAAGTTTGAGAGAAGCATTGAAACCGGTCGGCCAAAGGGCAGGGGAAGCGGATCCCTAGATGTTGGCTTTGAGCATGCAGCCGAGCAGAAGCCACATCAGCAAAAGTTTGAGAGCATTGGTAATGATCTGCGACCGTGCAAGGGTAGCGGATACCAGAATGTTGAGCTGCGTGATTCTGGGCAACCCACTTCGTAGAAAACGTTAGAGCGCATTGATACCGGTCCTTCAATGGGCAAGGATAACGGATGCGGGACTCTGCGTGCGCTTTTTTGTGGTTGCGAGCAGAGTCCTTGCATGCGAATGTCCGTGTACAATAATACTGTTCTGCCAATGGACAAGGGTAGCGAATACCGGAATGCTTGGATTTGTGTCGATTTGCACTGGCTTTGGAACTGAATGTGGTAGTGCAATGGTGCTGTTCTGCAAATGGGCAAGGATAACGAACTAATCCCTGCAGGAATTGAGCAAAGACATCCGCGAAGCAATCTACTTTACATACCATTTTTGAGGAACAATTCAAAGGTGAACAGATTCACCTTATTTTGTTCAACGGGAGCTTGAAGAGGGCAGTCGGATCAGAGGTTGCAACCGTGCCCCATAGCGGGTTTACAGTTGGTAGGGTTTACATATCTGCAGTGTATGATGAATGATTGATTGATGATCTACCTTGCTATGCGGAGATTTATTCATGGGTAAATCCTGGTATAGGTGGATGGGGCTGTGCGCTAACCGTACATGGAGGGATAATGGATGGCCAGGTAATAAGACTTTGCATGAGGCCTACCACCAACCACTCCAGGGTATGATAATAATTGAGGCTCTTGTCTGGGCAGTAAGAAGGGTGTCTGATAAGTAGCTTATTAGGTGACTTATCTATTGTATAAATGGCGAGATATGCCAACTAGAGATAAGTTATAGGCAATGTATGAGCAGTATATTGGTTACCATATGTTGACTAGAGCCTACACCCAGTGCATGGGATAGCCTTTAGCGATAGCTTTTAGCGATAGCTTTCTCCCATAAATCGTCCGCCTGCGCTTCGTGTCGGCCCATGTCCGCAAGGCACCAAGATCGAAGAGTTGGGGGTGGAACGTCGTGGGTGAAGATAGAACCGTAATTCTCGTTTGCAAAGAGCGAGAACCGAAGACGGGAAACAGGGGGCATCGGCCTCCTTTATTTTCCTTGGCGGCCATCTCCAAAGGCCAACTTGACCGGGCGTCGTCAGCACGCGCGTAGGATAACAAGGTGGGCGGTCGGTGGAGCCATAATCGGCTCCTCTCTAATCAGCGCTGAATGGATGCTCTCGTTTAGACTTGCAAGAACGCAATGACAGCTGAAGAGGAGGAAGTGGCTGAGGGGGAGCACGGGGGAGCAGCGAGGGAGCACGGGGGAGCAGCGAGGGAGCATGAGGGAGCAACGAGGAAGCACGGGGGAGCAGCGAGGGAGCACGGGGGAGCAGCGAGGGAGCACGGGGGAGCAGCGAGGGAGCATGAGGGAGCAACGAGGAAGCATGGGAGAGCAGTGAGGGAGCATGGGAGAGCAGTGAGGGAGCATGGGGGAGCATCGAG
>JAABUS010004694.1_pt1 | contig 19236 bp, 18 predicted proteins | sample 5560161 | NCBI WGS metagenome assembly JAABUS01 (sample SAMN10711885, study PRJNA513376) | rock metagenome | isolation source: Antarctica rocks | place: Antarctica: Victoria Land, Trio Nunatak nord | collected 2016-01-04 | reverse complement strand
GACGAGCGGGAACGGGAACGGGCCCGCCGCTACCACCGCGTACGTCGCTACATTGGCTACGGGGTCACGTCGTCGCGTATAGCGGAGCGAGCTCTCTTCCTCAGCTCTGGCGGCGCGAACGCTCTGGAGCGGTCCCTCCGGATGCGTCTGCCACACGAGGCCCTGGTCGCGCCGGTCTATAGCCTGACGGTGTCGACCGCCACGTTCCTTCTCGATCTGCCCGCCGCCTATCTTGGTGGCCACCGGATCGAGCGAACGTTCGGCTTGAGCCAGCAGCCGGACGTCGACTGGCTTCGCCAACGCCTGCTCGGCTTTGTCCTCGGCAGTGGGTTCTCGTCCGCCGCCTTCACGGCGATCCACCTGCTCATTCGGCGCCGGCCCGACGACTGGTGGCTGATCCTGACCGGAGCGGCCGTCCCCGCGTCGCTCCTGCTCGGCACCCTCTTCCCGACCGTCATCATGCCGCGCTTCAACCGCTTCACACCGCTCGCCGACCGGGATCTGGTCGAGCGTCTCCAACGCCTGGGCAACCGGGCCGGCGTGACAGTGGCTGACGTCTACGAGATGGACATGAGCCGGCAGACCGAGCGGGCCAACGCCATGTTCACCGGGCTCGGCGGCACCCGGCGGATCATCCTGGGCGACACGTTGACATCGACGTTCGAGCCAGACGAGATCGCCGGCGTGATCGCCCACGAGCTGGGCCATCAGGTCCACCGTGATGTCTGGACGCTATCGGCGATCGGAGCGGTCTCGATCGCCGTGATCGGCGGTGCGACGTCCCGGCTCGCTCCGCTGGTGTTCCGCCGAACGGAGCGCTGGACCGGGATCGGTGGCACCAGCGAGGTAGCGGCCATGGATGTTCTCGCGACCGTGGCGGGCACGGTCGGCATGGCCATCGCTCCGATCTCGGCGCTCGTAAGCCGGACCATCGAGCGGCGAACCGACCGGTACGCAATGGAGTTGACTGGCGAGGGCCAGATCTATGCGCGAGCCATGGCCCAACTCGGCCGGCGGAACCTGGTCGACCCGGATCCACCCCGCTGGCGAGACCGGTTGCTGTCGTCTCACCCTCCGATTACGGAGCGCATCGCGACCGCCCTGGCCTTCGCGAGACGACATCCGGGGAGTTGACAGTCAACTACCGAGATGATCCGCCGCTAGGCTAGACTGGTGCGTTGATCCACTCGGGGCGCCGGCTTCGCTGATTCGCAAGGACCGCTCATGGCCGTTCAACATCTCAACCCGGACGCGTACATCTGGCGCCAGGGGCGGTCGGAGATCGTTCTCGTGCGGTCCGGCGACAAGTGGCATATCCAGTACACGGTGGCCAGTCGCCTCCTCGGCCCCCGCCAGAACGTCTACGAGGCTCGCCACCAGAGCGCCCGCAACGCGGCCTGGGACTTCATGGCCCGTGTCATCCGGGCCTGCCGGGACGAGGAGGAGGCCGTCCGCGCCTCGAAAGAGGCCGCCCGATGGATGCGGTCGACCGGCTATCTGGACAGCACCGAGCCGTAGAAGACAACCCTCGTCGAGCCGGAGGCCGCGTTGCCGGAACTGCCCGAAGTCGAAACCGTTCGCCGGATCGTCACGTCGACTCTCGTCGGACGGATCGTCACCAGCATCGACCTGACGCTGCCCAAACTCCTGCGAGACTCGCCGATCTCCACGCTCGAACCACTCGTGGGGCAGACCGTGCTCGGTGCCCGGCGCAGGGCCAAGGTGCTGAGCGTCGACTTCAGCGGCGACCTCAGTCTGCTGATCCACTTCAAGCTGGCCGGACAGCTCGCGGTCATCTCGCCCAATGGCGATCGGGCCTACGCCGGCCACCCCGTTCCCAGGCCGCTGAACGACTATCCGCACAAGACGACGCACCTGACGGTCCGCTTCGACGACGGGACCACCGCTTACTACAGCGATGTCCGGCAGTTCGGCTGGCTGCGACTCATGCCAACCGAGGACGTCGACGCTGTCATTGCCAGCTTCGGCTTCGGCCCCGAGGGGACGCTCGCCGACCCGCTCGACGCGGAGCAGCTCGCTGCCCGGCTGGCTCGCCGGACAGTCCCGGTCAAGGCGACACTGCTCGATCAGACCGTCGTGGCGGGCCTCGGGAACATCTACGTCGACGAGGCGCTGTTCGCCGCGACCGTGCATCCGGCCCGGCCAAGCAACGAGGTGACCGCCGAGCAGATCGGGCGGCTGACCGGCACGATTCCGTGGGCCCTGGACCGGGGCATCGAGCAGGGCGGCGCGAAGATCATCCATAACAAGGCGTACCCGATCGACGGCTTCCCGCAAGTCCATGCGCGAGCCGGTGAGCCCTGCCCAGTCTGCGGGACGACGATCGTCAAGACCCGCGTCGGTGGCCGCGGGACCTACTACTGCCCCACCTGCCAGCCGGATCCCGAGGGCTGGGTCCGCCCGCCGGCGACCGCCCCGAAGGTCGGCCGCAGGGCCGAAGCGCGGCTGGCTGAGAGCGAGGAACTGGAACCCTGAACCGACGCCCAGGCCGATGGTCCGCGCCTCGGGCTCGCCTACACGGGCCGGAAATCGCTCTCGGGCGTGATCGTGCGAATGAACTCCGCGATCAACCGGGCCGCGTTGGTCAGATCAGCCAGGCTGACGACCTCGTTTGGGGAGTGCATGTAGCGGTTGGGCAAGGAGACGAGGCCGGTGGCGGTGCCGGCGCCGCTACGAATCATGGCGTCGGCGTCGGTCCCGCTGGATCGGCCGGCGGCCTGCGTCGGACAGCCCAGGTCCAGCCGATCGGCCGCCGCGCGAAGCCCGTCGTAGACGAGGGGATTGACCGAGGCCCCACGGGTGAGCACAGGACCACCACCCAGCTTGACGTCGTTATCGGCCTTCTTCACCGCGCCGGGGTAGTCGGTGGCATGGGTGACATCGAGGGCAATGGCGACCAGCGGGGCCAGGCGGACGGTCGCGACCAACGCGCCCGCGAAGGAGATCTCCTCCTGGACAGCTGCCAGGGCCACGACCTCGACGGCGGGCCGGTCGGCCGCCAGCAGCCGCAATGTCTCCAGCGCGACGAACGCGCCGACGCGGTTGTCGATGCTGCGCGAGACGATCAGGTCGTCGGTGAGCTGGACGAAGCCGGCATCGACCACCGCCGCGTCTCCGACCTCGACCCGCGCGGCGGCCTCAGCCCGGTCGGCGGCACCGATGTCGATCCAGAGGTCCTTGAGCTCGATCGACTTGCTGCCTTCGGCCCGGAGCAGGTGGGCGGCCTTCCGGCCGATCACGCCGAGAACGTCGCCCGACCGGCTGGCAATCCGGATGCGCTGACCAACGACGACCGGCGCGTCCCAGCCGCCGATCGGGTCGAACCAGAGAAAGCCATTGTCGTCGATATGGGTGATGATGAATCCGATCTCGTCGATGTGCCCCTCGACGACGACGAGCGGCGCGCCCTCTCGGCGGAGCCGGGCGTACGAGTTGCCGATCACGTCCAGAGAGACCTCGTCGGCGAAGGACTCCGCCTCCGATCGCCAGATGCGGGAAGGCGGCTGCTCATAGCCGGACGGGCCAGGAGCGTCGAGCAGGCCGCGGAGGAACTGAGTCGATCGTGAATCCATGCAGTGGCTTCTCCATCGGCCGGCGCTTGAGAAGCGACAGCCTCTCGTTTGGTCGGTACTCGGTGCATCGTAGCGCGAAATGCCTGGTCCTCAGGTCTCCCTTGGCTTCCGCCCGGTATCGGTCATCTGACCGGCGGTAGACCCAGTCGGCGACGACTCACCGGGTCGGCCGGTTCGTCCCAATCCTCCCGCCCCCGGTGTGGTGGAGCAGTTACCGTCAGCAGACGATCGAGGACCGGAATAACCGCCCGCCCAGCCTCGATCAGGTAGCCCTCATCGAACCAGGCGACGGAACCGTTGAAGCGCACGACAGGACCGGCGGGCGTCTGCTCGTCAGGATCGACCAGCGTCGCGCCAGTCAGGCGACCGATCGCCTCGATCGTCTCCCGCCACTGGCCCACCGTCCCCGCGAGCGAACCATTGCGCCGCCGGTTGGAGGGATGCGGCTCCGCGCGAAACCTCGGCAGACCAAGGAGCACTACCTGGCACCCGTTTCGCTGGAACTGGGCGATCACGCCCATCGAATCGCGCTGGAACGCCGCGAGGCTGGTACCGCCGAGGAGGTCGCTGACGCCGAGCCAGATCACCACAATGGTGGGCGCGGCGGCCAGGGCCGGTCCAAGCTGGCTGGCTCTGACGTCGGCGATGGTCGCGCCGGCCGCCGTCAGGTCGATCGCCTCAGCCCGGCGCCGGAGCGAGATCGACGCGGCCCACGACCGCTGTACGGGGCCGGGCGCCCCGGAAGAGCCCAGCGCGACCCAGCGCCGATCCGATCGGCGGCGACCGGGATCCAGCTGATACCAGATGGCCAGCAACGTCATCAGCGCCGCGCCGATGACCATCGCCACCACAGTCCAGTACGTCGTCACCTCGTGCCCGTCCCGCTGATGCCCATCCGGTCGAACCTCACGACGCTGGCAACTCGATGCTGGCGGCACCGCGGCGCCCGACCACCACTGCCGACCGCACGGTAGCAGGTCCCGTGCTTGACAGGTCGCGCGGTAGCGACCTACGATCAACCATAGTCGAACAGTCAGGCACTGATCGGAACGAGTACGCATCGCGGCGTGGGAGCGAGCGATCCGGGGGCGGTGCGAGCCCGGAACCCATTGGCGAGCGGAATGGCTCCGGGAGCTTTGCCCCGAACGGTCGCCCGGCCCGGGCGCCAAGTAGGCGGCAACGACAACTCCCTCGTTACCGGGAGCGGCGTATCGATGGTCGGTGGCAACACGCCACACGGTCGTCCGTACGTGTCGAGGCGGGAGCGGTAAGACGCTCCAAGCAGGGTGGCACCGCGGGATGTGCTGGTACATCTCCGTCCCTGGTTCAGGGATGGAGATGTTGTGTTTTTCCGGAGCCGCCAGCGCTCCCACCCGCCCGGAGACGACGCGATGCCTGCCTCGACCAGTAACCAGATGCTGAAGCCGCCCGCTGCCCGATCGAATCCACGCCAGCTCGGGGTACTCTCCCCGACCCTTGACGAGGTCCGGCGCCTCGTCGCCTCCGGCGGACCGGACCTCCGCACCATCCCGCTCACCGTCGAGCGGATGGCCGACCTGGAGACACCCGTCTCCGCCTACCTCAAGCTGGCCGGCGACGGCGAAGGGTTCATCCTCGAGAGCATCGAGGGGGGCACCCGGCTGGCCCGCTACTCGTTCATCGGGGGTCGCCCGGCCGCCCGGATCACGCTCGACGCCGGCACCATGACGATCACCCGGAACGGCGAGACGTCGTCGAGCACCTACCAGGATCCACTCGCCGCGATCCAGGGGTTGCTCGATGAGTACCGGGCGACGCCCCGGTCCGGTGGGCCACGCTTCTGCGGCGGTCTGGTCGGCTACCTGAGCTACGAGGCGGTCCGCTCGTTCGAACCGCGCGTCGGCCTTCCCGGTGGCGAGGGGCTCGGACTACCGGACGGCAACTACCTGTTGACCGACGACCTGGTCGTCTTCGACAACCTCGACCGGACCGTCCGCGCGATCGCCCAGATCCACCTCGATGACACGCCGATCGAGGACGCCTACGCCGAAGCCGCCGCTCGACTGGATCGGACGCTGTCGCGCCTCGACGCACCGACCCCGGCCCTGCCCCAGGGCGTCGCTCCGGTCGACTCGGCGGTCTCCGACCGGATGCGGGCCAACATCACCCCCGAGCGCTACCGCGCGATCGTCGAGCGGGCCAAGGATTACATCACGGCCGGTGACATCATCCAGGTCGTGCTCTCCCAGCGGGTCGATATTTCGACACCGGTTCACCCGCTCACGATCTACCGTGCCCTCCGCAGCGTCAACCCGGCGCCGTATCTGTTCTACGTCAACTTCGGCGACCATCAGGTCGTCGGTGCTTCCCCTGAACTCCTCGTCCGTCTCGAAGGGAACACGGTCACCAATCACCCGATCGCTGGCACCCGCCCGCGCGGGGCGACGCCAGCCGAAGACGAGGCGCTGGCCGTCTCGCTCGCCGAGGACGAGAAGGAGCGGGCCGAGCACATCATGCTGGTCGACCTTGGCCGGAACGACGTCGGCCGCGTGGCCGAGCCGGGGACTGTCCGGGTCACGAAGCTGATGGAGATCGAGCGGTACTCGCAGGTCATGCATCTGGTCAGCCACGTCGAGGGCCAACTGGACGAGGGCCGGACCGGGCTCGACGCCCTCCGCTCCTGCTTCCCGGCCGGCACGGTCTCGGGCGCGCCCAAGGTCCGGGCGATGCAGATCATCGCCGAGCTGGAGAAGGACCGTCGTGGCCCATACGCGGGCGCCCTTGGCTATTTCGACTTCGCCGGCGGCCTCGACACGGCGATCACCCTTCGGACGCTCGTCTTCAAGGACGGGGTCGCCTCGCTTCAGGCGGGCGGCGGGCTCGTCTCGGACTCGACGCCCGAGTACGAGTACGCCGAGACCTACCACAAGATGCGGGCTCTGCAGCGAGCGATCGAGCTGGCCGAGTCGCTCGAAGCCGCCGATCGGGCCGAGTAACGGCTGCCCGAAACCCTCACCCGATGGGAGCACCCGATGATCCTTTTGCTTGACAACTACGACTCGTTCACCTTCAACCTCTACCAATACCTGCGCGAGCTCGGGGCCGAGGTCGACGTCGTCCGCAATGACCAGATCACCGTCGAAGCGGTCGAAGCTCGCGTCGAGCGTGGCGAGGTCGACAAGGTCGTCCTCTCGCCCGGACCCTGCACGCCGGCCGAGGCGGGCATCTCGGTCCCGTTGATCAGCGCGCTGGCCGGTCGAGTGCCTATCCTCGGCGTCTGTCTCGGCCATCAGGCCATTGGCGCGGCGTTCGGCGGCGACGTCGTCCAGGCTCCCAGCCTGATGCACGGCAAGACGTCGATGGTCCAGCACCGCGGCCAGGGCGTGTTCCGCAACCTGCCGACGCCGTTCGAGGCGATCCGCTACCACTCGCTCGTCGTCGACCGGGCGACGCTGCCGCCGGTCCTGGAGGTAACGGCTGAGACGCCAGACGGTCTGATCATGGGGTTCCGGCACGTCGAGCTCGACATCGAGGGCGTCCAGTTCCACCCCGAGTCGATCATGACCCGACCCGGCAAGGAGCTGCTCGCCAACTTCCTGTCTGGCCCTGACGGCGGCCTGGTCGCGGCAGCGATGGAGGACGATCGTGTTCCGCTCGGTTACTAGTCGGCTCGTCACCGGGAGGGAACGCCGATGACCATCACCGCACCATCCTCACCGCCGATTACGACGCATGACATCCGAACGGCGATCATCGACGTCGTCGACGGCGCCACGCTGACGCGGGAGCGGGCGACCGGCGTCATGAACGGCGTCATGGCCGGCCAGGCCAGCGGCGGCCAGATCGCCGCCCTCGTCACTGCCCTCCGTCTGCGTGGCGAGACGGTCGATGAGATCGCCGGTTTCGCCACCGCCATGCGGGACCACGCCATCCACGTCACCCTGCCAGATACCGTCGGCCACGTCGTCGACACCTGCGGCACGGGCGGCGACGGCTCGGGCTCCTTCAACATCTCGACGACGGCCTCGTTCGTCATCGCCGCAGCCGGTGTCAGCATCGCCAAGCACGGCAACCGGGCCATGACGAGCAAGTGTGGCTCGGCCGATCTGCTCGAAGGCCTCGGCGTCGCCGTCGAACTCACGCCGGAGCAGGTCGCGACCTGCATCGCGGAGATCGGGATCGGCTTCATGTACGCGCCCGCCTTCCACCCAGCGATGCGTTATGTCGGCCCGACGCGCCGTGAGATCGGCATTCGGACCGTCTTCAATCTCCTTGGCCCGCTGACCAACCCGGCCGGCGCCCGCCATCAACTGATCGGCGTCGGGCAGGCCGGCATCTCGCACAAACTGGCCGAAGCGCTGGCGGCGATGGGTTGCCAGCACGCGGTCCTGGTCCGGGCTGAAGAAGGGCTGGACGAGATCGGCGTTGCCGGCGCCACCGATGTGACGGATTACGACGCGCGGACCGACGAGGTTCGGTCCTACCGCGTTGCTCCAGAGGACTTCGGGCTCAGTCGAGGCAGACCGAACGACCTCACCGGCGGCGACCTGGCCGAGAACATCCGGATTACGCGGGCGATCCTGTCCGGCGAGCCCGGGCCGCGGCGAGATGTCGTCCTGATGAACGCCGGCGCCGCGATCTACGCCGCCGACCGGACCGCCTCGATCGCCGAGGGCATCGAGCTTGCCCGGGCCGCGATCGACGATGGGTCGGCCCTGACGCGAGTCGACCAGTTAGCCAGTCTGAGTCAGCGACTGCGAGCTCAGGTAGCGGTCGAGGTGTCGGCATGACCTCCACCTGGCAGGAGACCGGCACCGTCCTCGATCGCATCCTGGCCCGCACCGCGCGCGACCTGGCCGAGCGCAAGCTGATCACCCCGGTCGCCGAACTCGAACGTCTCGCGCTGGAGCGGCCGGCGACCAGATCGCTGGCGACGGCGATCGGTGGGCCGGGCGTCTCGGTCATCGCGGAAGTCAAGCGTGGCTCACCTTCCCGCGGTGTCTTCCCCGTCGAGATCGACGTCGCGACGATCGCCGACGCCTACATCGCGGGCGGAGCGGCGGCAATCTCCGTCCTGACCGACGCGCCCCACTTCCACGGGACACTCGACGACCTGGCGACGGTCAGCCGGTCGGTCGCGACTGCCGAGCCACCGCGCCCGGTCCTGCGCAAGGACTTCATGCTGGATGAGTATCAACTGATCGAAGCCCGCGCCTGGGGAGCGGATGTCATCCTCCTGATCGCGGCCGCGCTGGACGACGCGACGCTGGCCCGGCTCAACCGGCTCGCTGGCGACCTCGGGCTGAGCGTCCTGGTCGAGGTCCACGACGCCGAGGAGATGCACCGGGTCCTTGCAATCGGCGCTCCGATCGTCGGGATCAACAACCGCGACCTGCGCGACTTCCGGGTCGACCTCGCCACGACCGAGCGGCTCGCTCCACTGGCGCCGGTCGGCACGCTCCTCGTCGGTGAGAGCGGCATCTTCACAGCGGCCGACGTCGAGCGTCTCGGGTCGGCGGGGGTCAGCGCCGTGCTGGTCGGCGAGAGCCTGATCCTCCAGGACGATCGGAACAAGGCGGTGCGCACACTGCGGGCAGGGCAGCCAGATGGCATCTAGATCTCCCAACGCCATGACTCGATCGGTGCCGATCGCAGCGGCCAGTGTCAAGATCGACGGCATTCGGACCGTCGAACATGCACTCGTCGCCGTCGAAGCTGGAGCTGAGTTGATCGGAATGATCTTCGCAGCGGCCCGTCGCCAGGTCATCGTCGACACAGCGCGCCTGATTTCGGATGCCATTCGCGCCGCCTCACCAGAGGTGCGTGTCGTCGGTGTCTTCGTCGACGCCCCGGCCGAAGCGATCAACGAGGTCGCCCGGAGTGCCGGGCTCGACCTGATCCAGCTCCATGGCGATGAACCACCGGAGGTGCTTGCTGGTCTTGATCTTCGGGTAATCAAGGCGTTTCGTGCCCTACCCGACGAGGGCGCTGGAGCCCTGACCGATCGAATTCGGCCCTACCTGAATGCGGTCGTTCCACCTGTCGCTGTGCTGATCGATGGCTACCACCCGGAGGAGCACGGCGGCACTGGAATCCGGGCGGACTGGGACATCGTGCGGGAGGTCTCCGACAGACTCGGCCTTGCCATTGGTCTCGCCGGCGGCCTGACGCCAGACAACGTCGAGGCGGCGATCGGACAGGTCCGACCGGCGTTCGTCGACGTCAGCAGCGGCGTCGAGCGGGATGGCATCAAGGATGAGGCGCTGATCCGTTCGTTCGTGCAGCAGGCCGATCGAGCGTTCCGACCCGGCATCCGGTGACGTCACCCAGCCCGACCAGCGTTTATCGCATCGCGCGTGGCTGAGGCTAGAACTCCGGTCAGCCACTCGCCCTCGTCGCCCGTCATCTCCTGCCGGAGCTGGGTGCTGCGTTCGGGCAGCACCGACGTCACACGGTAGATCCCGTGGGCGCGGTGCAGGTAGCCGTAGTCGACCAGTTCACGGCGGAGCGTGGCGACGTCGGCGTGGGCTTCACGCAGGATCTCGTTGACCTCCCGTTCGGCGTAGTCCCGGCCGGGCTCGAACCAGCTCAGCAGTTCCTGGACGACGATGACCAGCTGCTTGCGTCTCGCCGGGATCGTCTTCAGGCGGCGGCCATCGAAGAAGTTCCTCAGCGTGCGGCCCCGCTCCCGCTCCGTCTCCGACCGGCCGCCACTGGTCGCGTCGGACCGGTCAGTCGGGACGACCATCGATCGGGGGTCGAAGAACTGGATGTCGAGCGCGAAGTGCTTGCTCGTGCCGTCGGCGATTGCCGTCACGAGGTGGGCCTTCTGGAGCCGGCTCAGGTGGTGACTGATCGTCGCCGGCGTCAGGTCCAGGCGGCCCGCCAGCTCGACCCCGGTCATCGAGCGCTCGGCCAGCGCGCCAAGGATTCGCAGACGCATCGGGTCCGACAACACGCGGAACGCCCGCGCCAGTTCGTCGTACCGGTCCAAGGCCACAAGAGCGTCGCCCTGGGGTTCTCCTATGCCCATCGAACACCTCCTTGTTCGACACACATCTTATTAGATGACGATCGAATCCGCAAGGGCGGTGGACGTGCGGTCAGGTCGGACTGAAGTGGTCGTCCCCCAGAACCCGAACCGGCCGGTCAATCGATGTCGGTGGGTGCGTCGTCCCACGACGCACCGAAACCGCACAACCAGTTCAACGCCCTGAGGCGTTCCGAGGCGAGATCGGTCAGCAATGCCCGCTCATCTTCGGTCAGATTTCGATAGGGACGACCCGCGACCGGGAAGTCGTTGCTGATCGACCGTTCGAACAGACCGGCCCGGGCGGAATCGGCGGCGACCTCCCGGATGATCTGTCGCATCTCGGGCGTGGCCGCCAGCGACTGGCCATCCTCCGCGGTCAGGATTTGACCCCGCCATTGCCAGAGCTCGGCCTGCTCCCGGGCCGCGGCGACCTCTTCCTCGCTTCGTAGGTCGATCTCCCCCCTGAACGGCTGGACTTTGTCCCACGGCTCCGGGATGAGGGCCAGGATCTCCGCGGGCGGCGATGGCAGCTCATAGGTCGGCAACTCATTGGTCAGACCCGCGGCCCAGGCCAGGACCGCCACCGACTCGATTCGCCAGCTACCGTCCTCGGCCACATTGCGGTCGAGGGCGCCGACGCGCGTCTCGACGATGCGAAGCTCGTCCGGGGTCAGCACCGGGGTAACTCGTTCCTCCCGCAGCCAGGCCGCCAGGTCGAAGCGATCGCCCTCGGCGTCGCCAGTTGGGTCAAGCTCAAGCGCGCAGCGGCGCACGACCGTCGCGAGCGCGATCAGCCGAGCGGCGACCTCGGCAGGCGGACGCAGCACGATCTCGAGCGTATCGTCGTCCCCTCCGTCCTGGTCCGTCACCAAGGCCCCCCTCTCGACCGGACCACCAGACACCGCTAGACGTTGAACAGGAAGTTGATGATGTCGCCATCCCGCACGATATAGGTCTTGCCTTCGCGCCGGAACGTGCCCAGCCGCTTGGTCTCGGCCATCGAACCGGCCGCCATGAAGTCATCGTAGCCGACGACCTCGGCCCGGATGAACCCACGGGCGATGTCGGAGTGGATCGCGGTCGCGGCCTCGACGGCCGTCTCACCTCGCCGGATGGTCCAGGCACGGCACTCGTCCGGACCGACCGTGAAGAACGGCATCAGACCGAGCAGGTCGAACGACCGGGCGATGACCCGGTCCAGGCCGGATTCGGCGATGCCGAGATCCTCCATGAAGACGGCCGCGTCGTCGGCATCGAGCCGGCCGATCTCCATCTCGATCTGGCCGGCGATCGACTCGACCGCCACGCCCGGACGCCCGAAACGGTCGGTCGCGTCGGTGACCAGTCTCGCGGCGGTCTCGCCGAGCTGGTCCTCGCCGGTGTTCAGCAGGATGAGGAGCGGCTTCTGGCTGAGGAAGCCGAAGCCGCGGATCAGTCGCAGATCGTCGGGGTCGATCTCACCGACGACCTCACGAATCGGCGTCTCGGCTTCGAGTGCGCCGTGGAACCGCGTCAGGATGACCTGCTCCCGCTCATACTGCTCGCGCTCGGACCCCCTGGTCTTGGGGATCTGGCCAGTCAGCCGGTCGAGTCGCTTCTCGGTCACCGCCAGGTCGCTGAAGATCAACTCGAGATTGAGGGTCTCGATGTCGCGGAAGGGATCGACCGACTCCTCGGGATGGGCAACGTTCTGGTCCTCGAACGCACGGACGACATGGACGAGCGCGTCCGCCTGGGAGAGATGCCCGAGGAGCTTGCCGCCCATTCCCTTCTCGGCCATGCCCTTCGCCACGCCGGCGACATCGAGGTATTGAACGTCCGCCGCCATCTTGCGCTGCGGCTGGAACATTTCCGTCAACCGATCCAGGCGGGCATCCGGGACCTTGACCGTGGCGAGGTTTGGCTCGTCGCCCGCCCCACCGAACGTACCGGTCTGGGCATCCGCGTGGGTCAGCGCGTTGAAGACGGTGGTCTTGCCCGAGTTGGGCAGGCCGATGATCACGAGCTGCGTAGCCACAGACTGTCTCCCTGAACTCGAACGCGGCGGAGAGCGCTCCAGGTGCGAACGGGGCAACCGGATCCGCCGGGGGCGCATGAAGCGGCCCGCCAGTGGGAGCCACCGCGGGCCGAAGCGGAGGGAAGTATGACGCATGCTGCGATGACCGCCCACGCGACAAGCGCCGCCGCGAAAGCAGCGACGACGCTAGTCCCCTGGTTCCGCTCGCTCCGCCAATGGTGAACCGCTCCGCCGCAGGTCGCGCAGCCGCCCAAGGACGCCGGCGGCGAGCAGGAACGCGAGATGGGCGGGCAGAAAGGGAATGGCCGGATGGTCGGCCGTCTCCGGCCCCTGGACCCATTCCGGGAAGTGGCCGTCGGAGTCCGCCAGTTCGACGGTCGACCGGAAGAGGTCGTCGGCCCGGCTGGAATCCCCGGCTCGCTCGTAGGCGATTGCCAGCCAGAACAGATGGACCACCGGGACGAGGCCGACCGTATCGCGATCGCCCCGCTGGCTCGCCAGGTCGACCGACAGGCGTTCGAGGATCGTCCGGCGCAATCCGGTCTCGATGCCGGGCACCCAGCTCAGCGCGACCTGAGCCGCCCGGTCAGTGCCGTCGTCGGGAAACAGACGACGGGGACCCGTCTCGACCGATTCCCTTGCGGTCGGGTCGTCCACCGAGAAGTGATCGGTCCGGCCGTCCGCGGTCTCCAGATGGTTTCGAACGCTGTCCATCAGCCCGTCGCGACGCGCTTCCTCTCGGGCCGCCGCCCGCTCCCACTCGTCGGCTGGCAGGACGGCCGAGACTGTATGCAGTGCCAGCGCGGACAGGGCCGACTCCGCCAGATCGACCATGGGCGACGGTGAGGCCTGGCGCCGGTCACGTCCCAGAGCGAGGCCGGCCGCCAGTTGACGGACGACCGCCCGGATGGCCTGGTCCGTCGCCCGCTCGGGTCGGGCGCAGATCGCCCAAAGGAGCAGCGCCGTACCGAGTCGATCGGGACGCCGGTCCGTGACGCGACCATGGATCGCGTACGCGCGACGGAGGTAGCCGTCGTCGTTGAAGCCCGCGGCTCGATCGGTCAGCCAGCCAAGGACCGCCGAGCGCTCGTTGCGCCCGAGACCGTCCATCGCGGCGATGGCCAGTGGCAGGGTCTCCCCGGGGCGGCAGGTCATGCCGTCCGCCGCGGACACTGGATAGGACCGCAGGTGGGACGGCGCCACGACGAGCGCGCCATTGTCGATTCGGCAGTCGTCCAGCACCTGGATCGTGATCCCGACCAGGTTGATGATGTCGCCGCGCTTCTCCCGGTTCGTAGGCGGAACCGCCGTCGTGTCGCGCTCGTCGAGGCGAAAGGGCATGTCTATGCTTCCCCGTAATGGGCTCGGGTCCAGTCCGATCCACCCGTGCTTTCCATGGTCTCGTTGCTGCCCTGATCGCATCGACGGGACCACTGGCTCGTGCGCCCGGCATCGGTCGAACCCGACGGCGGGCCAGCGATGTCGTGGCCCGTCCTCACCCGGCCGATGGATGGGGAATTGCCCGGTGGCGGGTCATGACGCGCCCCACCATATCTGCTCCTGGCACAGCCGGCGACTACACTGATTCGGTCGGTGATCGCAATGAGGGGAGGGCTGCTTGCGGGTCATCGCGGGCGAGCGACGCGGCTTTCATCTCAAGGGTCCCCCAAGCAAGGCGACCCGCCCCATGACGGACAAGGTCAAGGGCGCCGTCTTCTCGATGCTGGCTTCACTCGGCTCCGAGCCCGACCGGGTCCTGGACCTCTACGCCGGAACGGGCGGCCTCGGGATCGAGGCGCTGTCCCGGGGAGCACTCCACGGAGAGTTCGTCGAGCAGGCCGGGGCGGCGGTCGCGGTCATCCGGGCGAACCTGGTGCACACCCAGTACGTCGGCGTCAGCACGATCCACCAGGTTCCAGTGTCGGCCTTCGTCGCTCGGACGGCGGCCAATGTCGAGCCATTCGACCTCGTCTTCCTCGATCCGCCGTATGCGGATGACGACATCGTCGCGGTGTTGCGATCGATCGGCGAATCGACGCTGATACAATCCGGCTCAATGGTCGTCCTTGGCCACTGGCCGCGACTGACGCCGCCGGCTATGGCCGGGCGGCTGGAGCTGGTCAGGTCCCGCTGCCACGGCGACAGCTGCTTCACCGTCTACGAATGGCCGCCGGACGATGACCGGTCCGCGGACTCGACCGGACAACCCCTGGATCAGGAGTAATGCGGATGGCGATCGCCATCTACCCGGGCACGTTCGACCCGGTCACCCTTGGCCACCTCGATATCGTCCTGCGGGCCGCTCGCCTGTTCGACGAGGTGATCGTCGCGGTCTACCGCGACGCCAGCAAGCCCGGCCGGATGTTCGACGCGGACGAGCGGATTGCTCTCTTGCGGGAAGCCCTGTCGGAGGCCACGGCCGACGAACCGGCACTCCTGTCCCGGACGCGGGTCGAGGGGTACACTGGTCTGTCGGTGGAGTACGCCCGGGCCCGAAACGCAGGCGTGATCGTCCGGGGGCTGCGGGCCGTAACGGACTTCGAGTACGAGTTCAAGCTGGCCCACATGAACCACCATCTCGATCCGGCCATCGAGGTCGTCTGCCTGATGACGAGCGCCCCGCAGGCGTTCGTGAGTTCCAGCCTGATCCGGGAGGTGGCCAGCCTGGGCGGCGACGTCTCCGGACTGGTGCCGGCGAACGTCCTCCGGGCGTTGGCTCACCTCGATCCCGGCCGGACGACCACGGCGCCGGTGCCCACGAGCTGAAACCGGTCGTCCAGCCCTTCCCCGCAGGAGGACCACGAGACCCGCATGACCACTCCCGAGCCCCCGTACGAAGGCGCGCAGGCCGACATTGCTGGACTGATCGACGAATTGGTCCAGCTCGTCGGCGAGAGTCGCCGGGTCCCGTTCTCTCGCAACATCCTCGTCGACGAGGAGCGGTTCCTCGACCTCGTCGAGCTCCTGCGCGAGACCGTGCCATTGGAGATCCGCCAGGCCCAGCGCGTCGTGCGAGAACGGGAGCGGATCATCGGGGATGCGCAGCAGGAGGCGGCCAAGATCCTCGCGACCGCCCGCCAGCGCGGCGAGTACTGGGCGTCCGACGAGGGCATCCTCAACGAGGCCCGGCAACGGAGCGAGGAACTGCTGCGCCGCTCGGACGAGGAGCGACGCCGCAACGTCGGCGAGATCGAGATGTTCGCCTACAAGCGGCTCACGGCGTTCGAGGAGGCCATCCGCGAGGGCTTCCTGATCATCGAGGACTCGATGCGGGAAGCGGTTGCCCGCCTGGACGAAGCCATCGAGCAGGCCCGCAGCGACGATGAACGGCCAGTCTGAGGCGGTGGAGCATCCAGAGGGGAAGCAACGCGGTGGACCGCCTGCTCAGTGAACGGCCGCTGCCCGACGACCGGTTCGATGCGTACGCGACGATCCCCGAGCTCTACGATCTCGAGCACGGCGACTTCCTCGACGACGTCGAGATGTATCGGCAATTCGCTTTTGCCACCGGCGACCCGCTCCTGGAACTCGCCTGCGGGACGGGCCGCATCCTTGCGCCACTCGCGTTGGATGGGCACCGCGTGACCGGAACCGACCGCTCCCGGCCGATGCTCGATCGGGCTCGGATCGCGCTCGCCGCCAGCGAGAGGGTGCCCGAATATCACCTGGTGGAGGCCGACATGACGTCGGCGGCCGACGCGCCCGGAGGTCCATTCGGACTGGTGATCATCGGCCTGAACAGTTTGCTCCACGCGACGAGCAGCGATGAGCAACGCCAGGTTTTGACGGCCGCCCGCCACGCCTGCGACCCACGCGGACAGCTCATCGTCGATGTCCTCAACCCAACGCCCGAGCAGCTGCAGTCGCTCGCCGGGACGGCGCTGGACGGCAAGTGGGAGCTGCCCGACGGTCGTGCGGTGATGAAGTTCAGCGACCGCCGCCTGTCGCCGGCCGAGCAGACCATTACGAGTACGATCTGGTACGACCTGCTCGAGACCGATGGGACCTTGCGCCGCGTCTCCACCGGTTTCGTCCTGCGCTACCTCAGCCAGGCGGAGCTCATCCTGATGCTCGAGCTGTCGGGCTGGGTTGATTTCGAGGTCTACGGCTCGTACGACCTCGACCCGCTCACCGACACCAGCGAGCGGCTCATCGTCACGGCGCAGCGCACCCCCTCTGACCGGCACAGTACCCGGGTCCTCGAATAGTGCGGAGCATGGCCCAATATCGACCGCTATCGTGGTGGACTGCCTGCAACGAGGGTAAGGGCGGTCTATCATCAGGTCGACACGAATGAACTCTGACGAGGACCCCGGAGGATGAGCACCATGGATATCGGCGGCAGCCTGCTTGGCCGTTACGTCACCGCGAACCCCGTCGAAGCGCTCAACACCGCGGCGACGGCTTACTACGCCGCCCTCGACACCGTCGCGGCCACTTCCCCCATCGCGGCCACGGCCATCGTTCGGGAGCTGGAGGACCAGCGCGCCAGCCTCAAGCTGATCGCCAGCGAGAACTACAGCTCGCTGGCGACCCAACTGGCCCAGGGCAACCTCTTCAGCGACAAGTACGCCGAGGGCTACCCGGGTCACCGCTTCTACGCCGGTTGCGACAATGTCGACCTGATCGAGGCCGAAGCGGTACGTCTGGCGAAGGAACTCTTCAACGCGGACCACGCCTACGTCCAGCCGCACTCGGGCGCCGACGCCAACCTCGTCGCCTTCTCGGCCATCCTCTCGGCCCGCGTCCAGGCGCCGGCGCTGGAGCGCCTGGGTCTCGAGGACCCGTCCAAGGCGACGCCGGAGCAGTGGGAGGCGATCCGTTCGGAACTGAACGGCCAGCGGCTGCTCGCGTTGGACTACTACTCGGGCGGGCACCTCACCCACGGCTACCGGCACAACATCTCGGCTCACATCTTCGAGACGCACTCGTACGCGGTGGACCGCGAGACCGGGCTCCTGGACCTGGAACAGCTTCGGGCCCAGGCGATCGAGGTCAGGCCGCTGATCCTGCTGGCCGGCTACAGCGCCTACCCGCGGCGAATCAACTTCCGGCGAATGCGGGAGATCGCCGACGAGGTCGGCGCGGTCTTCATGGTCGACATGGCCCACTTCGCCGGGTTGGTCGCCGGCAAGGTCTTCAGCGGCGACTTCGATCCGGTCGCCCATGCGCACGTCGTGACCTCGACGACGCACAAGACCCTGCGCGGACCGCGCGGCGGCCTCGTCCTCTGCACGGAGGAATTCGCTGGGTGGGTCGACAAGGGTTGCCCGGCCATCCTGGGTGGCCCCCTGCCTCAGGTCATCGCGGCCAAGGCCGTCGCCTTCAAGGAGGCGACCCGGCCCGAGTTCGCGTCGTACAGCCAGCAAATCGTCGACAACTCGGCGGCGCTTGCGGCCGCCTGCGTCGACGAGGGGATGGCGGTGGTGACGGGAACGTCGGAGAACCACCTGCTGCTGATCGACGTCGAGCGCTCCTACCGGCTCAACGGCCGGCAGGCGGAGTCAGCCCTCCGGCAGGCGGGGATCACGCTCAACCGGAACAGTCTGCCATTCGATCTCAACGGTCCCTGGTACACCAGCGGCCTCCGCCTGGGTACGCCCGCCGTCACGACGCTCGGGATGGGCACTGGCGAGATGCGCGAGATTGCCGCGATCGTCGGGCTGGTCCTGCGCAACACGCGACCGGCGACGACCTCCTCCGGCAAGGCAAGCAAGGCGAAGATCGATGTCGCCGACGGCATCGTCGCCAAGGCCCGGTCCCGCGTGCTCGCCCTGACCCGCCTCTTCCCGCTCTACCCCGAACTCGACGCCGACCTGCTTGCCTCGGCCAACTGGCTGGAATCAGCGGAACCGGCGTTCGCCGACTGAGCAGCGCCCAAAGTATGTAAGGGCCTCCAAACATAGTGTGAAAGAGAGGCAACTGCCCGGCCTGGCCACTGCGGCACGGGAGGGGCAGTTGCCTCTCGAAGTTCAACCGGTCCTAGAAGGAACTTCCGTGGGACTTCGCTAGAGCGGCGGGCAGATACGTTGTCCGTCTACTCCGCCAGATCCGGCCCTGAAGGGCACGGCTCAACGACATTGGTCGCGACGCGGGTGGGTCTTCGGAGCAGCGCATTGCCACACTGGGTCTCTAAGAGCGGACAACCCTTTGGGACTTGGCTCCAAGGGAACGGCATGGGTTTATGGGGTAGCTACTGGCGTGTTCCGGCGTTGAATGACCTGGCCGAATGACGGCGCTGCGCGCTCCGCATCACCCGCTGATCAATCAACACCCGCTGATCAATCAACCTGGTTGAACTTCTGCGCGCAGCGCCATCCCTGAAGCAGGTTTCACAGGATCTGCCCAGCCCTGACATCGCCTCCGGCTCCCTTCTCTGGGCACCGGTAGCCGAAGCCGCTCCAGCGGCTGAGCGATCCGGTGAGCCGGGGAGGGCTGGGGATGGGGTCTGCTTTACCACCAGGCCGTTCCCTTGCGACCGGCACTGAGAGGGTGTTTACAAAGGGGAGTAGGCTGGAGCGGACCCGCCCCGCTGGAGGTGCCCGCATGTCCCGCCAAGCCTATCCCTCCGACCTCTCGGATGCCCAGTGGTCGTTGCTGGCGCCCCACATCCC
>JAABUS010004690.1_pt1 | contig 19239 bp, 15 predicted proteins | sample 5560161 | NCBI WGS metagenome assembly JAABUS01 (sample SAMN10711885, study PRJNA513376) | rock metagenome | isolation source: Antarctica rocks | place: Antarctica: Victoria Land, Trio Nunatak nord | collected 2016-01-04 | reverse complement strand
CGCAGAAACTGCGCCCGAGTCGTGAACCCGAGCCCGTGCAGCTGCCGCTGAAGGGCAACTTCGGACTTCACCAGCGCGAGACCACCGCGGCGGGCGTAAGCCCCGGCCCCGACGCGGTACAGAACCAGCGGCTCGGCGACGTTGGCCACGGTGGCACCTTGCCCGATCATCTTGGCGAACAGCAGGTAGTCCTCCATCAGCGACAGGTGGCGGTAGCCCCCGGCCGCTTCAACGACCGATCGGCGATACACCACGGTGGGGTGGTTGAAGGGCTGGTGGAAGCGGGCGTAGCGGATGATCTCCGCCGGCTCGAGCGGCGGCACCCGCTTCCCGACGATGTCGTCGGGGTCCGTCGCGAACTCCAACATCGACGAGCCGGCGACATCGACCCCAGCCTCGACCAAAGGCACCTGGACGGCGAACCGGTGCGGCAGCGCGATGTCGTCGGCATCCATCCGCGCGACGATGTCGTGAGCGCACGCGGCCATGCCTTGATCGAGCGCCAGCCCGAGGCCGACGTTGGCCTCCAGCGCCAGCAAGGTGGTGGGCACCGGTGACTCGTGGATGAGACCGGTGATCGTGGCGGCCAGCGCGTCGGGCACGGGGCCGTCTTGGACGAGGACCACGTCGTCGGGACGGCGGGTCTGGTCGTGGACGACCGAACGAAAGGCGGCAGTCAAGAATCCTGGGTCGTCGCCGCCGTACACGCTCATCAACAGGCTGAACTCCTCAGCCATCGTCGCTGGCCCCGGTAGCGCCGGCCCCCGTAGCGCCGGCCCCCGTAGCGCCGGCCCGGTAGCGCCGGCCATGATCTCCGCTGTGGGGCGCGGCGCCGATCGCACTCCCGCAAGCAACCCACGCCTGAGGGCCAGCCCGAGCGTCGCCCGGTCGTCGGACCTGGCCACGGTACGAGCCCAACGACGCAGCGTCGAGGCGGCGTACACTGCCTTCTCGGCCGGGTTGAGGCCAGTGGAGCGTCCGAACAACCACACCTTGTTTCGCACCTCGTAGAAGAACCGCTCACCGGGGTCGGCGTCAGTCGAGCCGAACGTCGCTGTCTTGTGGACCACTACTGAACTCGGGCAGTACAACGCGCGGCGACCGCGGATGAGGCGGGTGGTGAACTCGAAGTCGTCGTTCCACAAGAAGTAGTCAGCCATCGGCAAGCCCTTACTCCGGACCGCTTCGGCCTCGACGAGCACGGAGACGAACGAAGCCGAGCGGATCGGCAGGCAATTCACCGAAGCCGCAGCCCGCCGCTCCGTCGCTAGAGCCCCCGGCTTCGCTCGTGGCGTGTTCATCGGGTGGTCCTGCCCGTCCGTCCAGACCACTCTCGAGGCGACCAGCACGGGCCGACCGGCGGGGTAAGCGACGCTCGCCTCCAGCAGCGCCTGCAACGCCGTCGGTTCGGCGACCGTGTCGTCGTCCAGCAGCCAGATGGCATCGCAACCGCGTTGCAGAGCGCGATCGACGCCGAGAGCGAAACCGCCGGCTCCACCGATGTTGCGGGTTGCTGTCACCACGTCGATGGAGGGGAACTGCTCGCGCAGCAGGTCGGCTGTTCCGTCGGTCGAGGCATTGTCGACAACCACGATGCCGTCAGGAGGAACTGTCTGACGCGTCAGTGCTCGCAACGACTCGGCGAGCAGCGACCGGCGGTTCCAGGTGACGACGACAACGAGAACGCGCCGCCTGTCTCGCACTGCGCGCCGCCTTCCCGCCTCCGGGTACCGCATGAGGAGTCAGCGAATCATCGTAGATGCCACGACCATCGTGCCTTCCGGCGCGCTCGCCGCCGGGTGAGGGTTTGGTCGGCTCAGCAGGAGGTGGCCAGGTCGCTGGTGTCATTAGCGTCGGAGCGGCCATGGTGGCGACGCGGGTCGGACATCGGCGTGCCGGCGTCCTTGGCCTCCGCCTTGTCGACAGCCTGCGACACCATCGTGCGGATCTGCGCATAGTCCGGATCGCCGGTGTTGATGGCGGGTGGCACAAATGACACCGTCGCCACAGGGAGGGACCTTGTCTTCATCGCGAGGTTGACCAAGGTGGCCAACTGGCTGCTGGGGATCGACGTGGAGATGATCTGCTTGCCGGCCGCGGCGATGTCGCCGAAGTTGGTGACCACGGTCTTGGGATCGAGTTGTTGGAGCATCGCGTTGAGCACGCATTTCTGCCTGGCCATCCGCGAGTAGTCGTCCGAGGTAGCGCGGCTCCGGGCGTACCACAGCGTCTCGAAGCCGTCGAGGTGCTGCCGCCCGGGCTCGATCCACCCTGTGATGGGAGCGCCCACCCCTCCGATGGGGATGCGCTCTCCCACCTTGATCGTCACTCCCCCGACCGCGTCGACAAGGTCCTGGAAGCCCTTAAGATCGATGAGGACGTAGTAGTTGATCGACAGACCGGTGATCTCCTCGACCGCCTGCGTCGTCGCCTCGATGCCGGGCTCGTCGGTGTGCGGGAAGAGGTCGGGGTGGTCGTTCGCCCAGGTGTTGACGCCGTTGAGGTAGCAACCGTCGCAGTGGAAACCGGTAGGGAACCGCCTGTCCATCGGGGTGCCCTCGGGGAAGGGCGCGTTCTCGAGATTTCGCGGCAGACCGAAGAGCACCGCGCGACCGGTCTCGGCGTCGACGCTGGCTACCGTGATGCTGTCGGGGCGGATGCCGACCCGGGTCGGCCCGGCATCGCCTCCCAGAAGCAGCACGTTGTAGCGGCCACCCTCCACCGCGCTCACGTCGGTGCCGGCGAAGACGGTGGCGATGAAGTCCCTCTGGACGGCGACGATATGACTGGCGAACAGCAACGACCCCGACAGGCCAAGGCAGACCAGCCCGTTGAGAGCTGTCAGGCCCAGCCGTTGGCGCTGCCCGAGACCAAGCGGGTCAGCGATCCGCCAGGCGTCGACGAGGAGGTACGCCCAGCCCACGGCGTACGCGATCAAACCGATGCGCAGCAGGCTGAGGAACTGCAGCGTGGTGAGCAGGCGCATGAGCTCGGTACGCCAGACCAGGCCCACGCCCGCCAGCACGGCGGTGAAGATCGCACCAGCCGCAAAGAGTCGGACGGCGATCAGCCCAATCCGCCTGCTGCCAGCCATCAGCTGAGCGCTACCCGGAACCAGCACGGTCATGACGAGCAAGGCCACGGCGCGGCGGAACCGTAGCCGAGCCTCTACCGGTGCAGCCGTCGGCAGAATCGAGGCACCGGCAGGCATGATGCCCAGTATCACCAGTCACACCGGTATCAGCCCTCGCGACCCGCCGCAACGGGTTCCCCCGCACTTGACACCGCCACCTGACCCAGTACGTCTAGCGCGGCGCCGGGGACAGTGGCGGGTAGCGTGAGTGTTATGCCAGGCCAGCAGCCCCCCGACGACCCGGCGTACGAATGGTTGTACGGCGAGCGGAAGGGGTCGCCTCCTCCGCCTTCCGATCCAGAGGCGACTCAGCTCGCTGATCGAGGCGACTTCTCACGCCCTGGTGGAAGTGACCAGCCCCAGCACGACCACCCTGAGCACCGTGAGCACACTCGGGTACTGCCCCCCATCTCCGGTCGGCCGGCCGGTCCACCGGCGCAGCCGCCACCCATCCCACCGGGACAGCGGTCGTTCGGCGGCACCTACACCGCGCCGAGCGCGCCGCGCGCGCCTAGCTCCCCAGACCCGCGCTTCGCCAGTCCCGCACGGTCGTCGGGCGCGGGATATGCGCCACCGCCCCGGACCCCCGCCCGGCCGGCATCCCGACGGCTGCGCCGACCGCGCAGGAGGCGTAACTGGTGGCTCCGGGGAATCCTGCTGGTGCTCTTGGCCTGGCTCGTCTTCTTGGTGGCGGTGCCGATCTGGGCTTGGTCCAGCCTGTCCAAGGTCGACGCTGAGCCCGGCGGCGCCCGCCCCTCCAGCGTCGCAGGAACGACGTACCTCCTGGTCGGTTCGGACAGCCGCGAGGGACTCTCGACGGCCGAGGAGGCAGATCTCGGCACCGGGGCCGCTGCCGGCCAACGAACCGACACGATCATCTTGCTTGACGTCCCCGCTGGCGACGGGCCGACGCTCCTGTTGTCGATCCCCCGCGACTCCTTTGTCGATATCCCCGGCCACGGCCAGAACAAGATCAACGCCGCTTACGCGATCGGCGGCCCTGAGCTGCTTGTCCAGACCGTTGAGCAGGCCACCGACGTCCGCGTCGACAACTACATCGAGCTCGGCTTCTCGGGCTTCGTCGACGTCGTCGACGCGGTAGGAGGCATCGAGGTCTGCCCCAAGACCTCGATCGACGACCCGAAGGCGGGGCACCTGAGCATGCGCCCCGGCTGCCAGGACGTCGACGGGCACACCGCGCTCAGCTATGCGAGGTCTCGGGCATTTCGACTTGGCGACATCACCCGCGCACTCCACCAGCGCGAGGTGATCACCGCCGTGGGCAAGCGGGCGGCGTCTTGGCAGACCGTCGTCTACCCCTGGCGCTACCTGGGGATCAATCGAGCGGCCGCCAAGACTCTTCGCGTCGGCGAAGACGTCGGTCCGATCGACCTCGCCCGTTTCGCGTGGGCCATGGCGCACACCAGCGGGGCAGACACCAAGCGCTGCGTCGTGCCGTACTCCGACCTCGGCGCGTCGACGTCAGCTGGGTCGGCGGTGATCTGGGACGAGGAGCGGGCGAGCGCGCTGTTCGAGGCAGTCCGGTCCGGTGACACCGCCTCGATCAGCTGCTCCCCTCAGTAAGCCAGCCGGTGCTAACCAGCACAGGTCACAGCTGGGATTGGACCCCAACCAGCAGCTCGCGCGCCATCACGATGCGCTGCACCTGGTTGGTGCCTTCGTAGATCTGGGTGATCTTGGCGTCGCGCATCATCCGCTCGACGGGGTAGTCGCGGGTGTAGCCGTAACCACCGAGCAGTTGCACGGCGTCGGTCGTCACCTGCATCGCCATGTCGGAGGCGAAGCACTTGGCTGCGGCGCCGAAGAACGCCAGGTCGCTGTCACCGCGCTCAGAACGCCCGGCCGCAGCATAGGTGAGCTGGCGGGCCGCCTCAATCCGCATCCCCATGTCGGCGAGCATGAACTGCAGACCCTGGAACTCCGCGATCGCCTGGCCGAACTGCTTGCGCTCCTTGACATAGTCCAACGCAGCGTCAAGCGCGCCTTGAGCGATTCCCACCGCCTGAGCGGCGATCGTGATACGCGTGTGGTCCAGGGTGAGCAGAGCTGTGGCGAACCCAGTGCCCTCGGCCCCGATCAACCGCGACGCCGGGATGCGGACCGAGTCGAAGTAAACTTCACGGGTCGGTGAGCCTCTGATGCCGAGCTTCTTCTCCGGCGCCCCGAACGACACACCGGGGTCGGACTTCTCAACGACGAAGGCAGACACCCGGTGCGAGCGCGACTCCGGGTCTGTCACCGCGAAGACGGTGTAGTACTCAGAAATGCCCGCGTTGGTGATCCACCGCTTCACTCCGTCGAGCACGTAGTCATCACCGGCGCGCACCGCCCGGGTGCGCATGTTGGCAGCGTCGGAGCCAGCCTCCGGCTCCGACAAGCAGTAGCTGAACATCGCGTCGCCTCGGCCTACCGGCGAGAGGTACGTCGTCTTGAGCTCGTCGCTCCCGCTCAACATCAGCGGCGCCGTGCCGAGCTTGTTTACTCCTGGGATGAGCGACGCAGACGCGCAGGCCCGAGCCACCTCCTCGATGACGATGCAGGTCGCCAGGGCGTCAGCTCCCGGGCCGTCGTACTCCTCGGGGATGTGAGGGGCGTGGAAGTCGGCTGCACGCAGGGCGTCGTAGGCAACCTTCGGGAACTCGCCGGTCTCGTCCACCTCGGCGGCATGCGGCGCGACCTTGGCGTCGCAAACGTCGCGCACCGCCTCGCGGATGGCCTGTTGCTCGTCGGACAGCGCGAACATCGGGAAACTCTCGGCCATGGCGCCCATCCTACCGATGGCTACTCACCAGTAACACTAGTCCGGCCCGCTGGTCCGGCGACGCAGGGCCCGTTCCCTTGCGCGGTCACGGCCCTTGAGGACCAGTCCCATCGCCTTGGCCGCGATCAGGCTGCGGTCGGCGATCTCAGCGGCTCGCCGTTGGTTGCGGAACACAGATCCGCGCGCCCAGCTCGCCAGGTCGACCGCACTCGCCGCACTGGCGTCGATGTCTGGCTTCTTGCGCCGCCACCAGGAGGTGGCGTACCTCTCCGCCAGCATCGCCAGGGCGTCGAGCGACGCTTCCAGCAGCTCCTCGTCCGAGGCGTCGTCGGGCCGACGGCCACCGTCGCGAGACTGCGGACGCAGCTCGTCGAGATCTCCGGCAACCGGATAACCCCGGCTCCGGAGCGCCTCGATCATGCGCTCAGCGCGGGTGGTGACCCAGGGAAGCTCCTCGGCAGGCAGCGTGAAACGAACTGCCTCGGTGCGCTTGGCGAGCATCCGCGCGACAGCCATCTTGATGACCTTGTCGTACTGCCGCTGGTTGAGCCGGCCGCCGAGCCGCTCGTTGACCCGACGGATCACCTCTGTTGCCGCCACCCCGACGGTTTCGTTGTTCCATACCGGCTGCTCGGTCAGCGAGCCGGCGTCGAGCCCGACCACCGATGCGAACCGCTCCAGCAACACCTCTGGCGAGCTCCCCGACGGGGGGACCGTGACAATGTGCAGCCGCTCGGCTGGTACGGCGGACTCCCAGGTCTCGCAAATCTTGACCACGTCCTGCCGGAACCAGAAGCCGCGAGCGGGGTTGACCGCCACCTGGTCGGGGTCCTTGATCGCCTCGGCGAATTCCCGCCACCGCCAGGTCTGGTCGTTCTTGACCTCCTCCTGCCAGGCAGACACTGCAACCCGGCCGAGGTCGCGAACCGTCACCACGAGGTGCACTTCGGAATGCGGGAAAGACTCCACGGCCCGTTTGGCCTGCTTGAGCGTCGAAAGGCTCAGTCGTTCTTCGGAGACCAGAGCCTTCGGGTAGCCACTGGCGTTGACCGCCTCGACGAGACCGTCCCAGGAACCGGCGATGCGGGGGTCATCGGTGCCGCGCGGGCGACGACCCTGCAGATCCCAGACGGCGAACGCCTGCACAGGCTCGCCCGGACCGCCGGGGAAGTCGACGCCCTGCGCCCGTAGGTTCTCGCGGTTGGCTCGAAGCAGATTCTGGAGGTACGTCGTGCCGGTCTTGTGCAGGCCGATGTGGAGATAGACGGTGGACGGTGCGCTGCTCAACGGTGTTCCTCCGAGGCTGGTGACCTCGACCTCACGTTGGCGCCCTTGGCCCGGGCTGTCTCAGCAAGGGACTCCTGGAACCGCAGGATAACGGCGAGCCGGTCGCGGTCGCCGACGGCCAGGATCCTGCCTGCCAGCAGGCCCGCGTTGCGAGCGTTGCCGATCCCGACTGTCGCTACCGGCACGCCAGCCGGCATCTGCACGATCGAGAGCAGGGAGTCCAGGCCGTCGAGGTGCTTCAGCGGCACCGGCACGCCGATCACGGGTAACGGCGTGACGGCGGCGAGCATGCCCGGGAGGTGAGCCGCACCTCCGGCCCCGGCGATGATTACCCGTAGCCCTCGCTCGTGCGCACGCCGCCCGTACTCGAGCATCTCGGCCGGCATCCGGTGCGCCGACACGACGTCCACCTCGAACTCGATGCCGAACTCGGCGAGCGCGTCCGCCGCTGCTGACATCGTCGGCCAGTCGGAATCCGACCCCATCACGATTCCGACCGCCGGCGGCGGGGAGGCGTCCATCATCTGACAGTACCGGCGAACCACCCGGCGGCATGGTGGGCGCGTTCACGCACCTGCTCGAGGTCGTCGCCGTACGCCGTCACGTGTCCGACCTTGCGCCCGGGCCGCACGGACTTGCCATATAGATGCACCCGCAAAGCGGGGTCCCGCGCCTGGACATGGGGGTACCCGTCATACAACTCCCCGACACCGCCGAGGATGTTGACCATTACGGTCCACCGGGCACGGGCGGTCGGCGATCCGAGAGGCAGGTCGAGCACTGCCCGCAGGTGGTTCTCGAACTGGCTCGTGATGGCGCCGTCGATCGACCAGTGCCCGGTGTTGTGGGGTCGCATGGCGAGTTCGTTGACGAGGACTCGACCATCGTGCGTCTCAAACATCTCCACAGCCAGCACCCCTTCTACCTCCAGCTCCGCGGCGATTCGCATAGCGGTCTGCTGTGCCTGCACCGCCAGCTCCGGGTCGAGGTCAGGGGCAGGAGCCGTTACCTCGACGCAGATGCCGTCGCGTTGCACACTTTCGACCACGGGGTACGCCGACACCTGACCGCTTGGCGACCGGACGACCAGCGCAGCCAGCTCCCGCCTGAAGTCGACCCGCTCCTCTGCCAGGATCTGCACTCCTTGGGGCGCTTGCGAAAGCACCGCCGCAGCCGCCGACTCGTCGGCGACCGTCCAGACCCCCTTGCCGTCGTACCCGCCGCGAGACGTCTTGAGGACGACCGGGTACCCGCCCAGCGACGGTGCCATCCGAGAGACGTCGCCAGCGGAAACTGATAGCGGATCAAGGAAGCGGAACCGAGGCTGAGCAACGTGCATCTGCGCCAACCTGTTTCGCATCACGGCCTTGTCCTGCGCGTGCACCAGCGCCGCCGGGCCGGGTCGGCAGGCAGTGCCGGCTGCTGTCAGTCGCTCCAAGTGCTCGGTCGGCACATGCTCATGGTCGAAGGTGACGACGTGCGCGCCCTTCGCCCATGCGCTCAGCGTGTCCCAGTCGGTGTAGTCACCCACCGTCGTGTCGACGATGACCTGCGCCGCGGAACCGTCAGTTGTCTCGGCGAGGAGCTTCAGCGGTACGCCGAGGCCGATGGCCGCCTGCTGCATCATCCGGGCCAACTGGCCCGCGCCGACGACGCCGACGACAGGGGTGCTCACGGCCGACACCTTATTGCCCACCCGCATCGGCTCGCCTGGGCGGCAACCGCGGAGCCCGCTGAGGTGTCGTAGGCATGTCAGGATCAGCAGCGGAGCCAAGCGCGAGGAAAGGCGCCGATGAGCGGCCAGGACTTCGTCCGCGAGGTGTACGACGCGTCGTACCGCCGGCTCGTCGTACAGCTGTTCGCGCTGTCTGGGAATCAGGCAGAGGCCGAGGACGTCGTGCAGGAGGCGTTCGTCAAGGCGATCGGCCAGGCGGGCCGGTTCGGTCAGCTCGACAATCCCGAGGCGTGGTTGCGCACCGTGGCGATCAACGGCCTGCGCAACCGCTGGCGGCGTACCTCTGTGCTGCGCCGGGTCACGCCGCGCATCCCAGGCGTGCAGCAGCGCGCGGAGCTGTCACCCGACCACGTCGACCTGGTGTCGGCGCTACGGCGGCTGCCTGCGGAGCTGCGAGAGGTCGTGGTGCTGCACCACCTGGCCGACGTGCCGGTGGCCGAGGTGGCCAGGACGCTCGGTGTGCCCGAGGGCACGGTCAAGGCGCGCCTCGTCCGAGGCCGCGACCAGTTGGCCGACGCATTGTCGGACCGTGAGGAGCCCAAGCATGTCTGACTTCGAAAGCTTCCAACGCGAGGCGAGCAGCCAGGTGGTCCCGCCGGACTTCGACGATCTCGTAGCAGTCTCGCGCGGGCGCCGCCGTACCGCTGCTGCCTCGGCCATTGTCGCGGTGGCAGCGGTGGTGGGTGTTGTCGCGTTCGGGCTGCAGGGCGTGTACGGCGACCGGGCCGCTCCGGTGCCGCCGGTCGGACCGTCGCGGTCCCCTACTCCAGCTCCCGCCCCGACCGCGACCCCGACGGAGGACACCTCTCCGTCACCCGAGGAACCCCCGCAGCGGCTGTCACCCACCCAGATCGTGAACGACAAGAGCTCTTACCTCAACACCGTGGCAGTCTCGGACGCTTCCTCCGATGTGAAGGCCGTGGCGTGGCACCACTGCGGCGACCGCGACTGCAACAGCCTGAGATTCGCCGTGACCGTGACGTCGGACAACTTCGCAACCTCTCACGATGTCGCTCTCCCGGGCCAGTTCTGGCCGGTCGTTGTCGCCGTCGGAGACCAGACCTTCTACGCGGCGGGCGGTGCGGACGGCCGGTTGATCGACGCGGACGGCACGGTCACGAAGGTAACGCTCGACGAGAGGGCAAGCCCACTAGTCACCGGAGAGGTGTTCCTTGGCCAGCCCCCGAACGGCAACAATGTCTATCTGGCGCTCGACCCCACAACGGGCATCGCCCACGCAATTCCCACTCCGCAGAGAGCGGGGTTGACGTCCCTGCTGCAGAATGCCGACGGCACGCTAGTGGGCACGGCGTTCGACTACTCGGGCCGTTTCACCCGCGCGGTGATGTGGTCGACCGACGGCGGGACGACTTGGAACTCGCGCCTGCTCGACATAGGCAGAAGAAGCCTGATGGACGTGGTGCCGTCCACGGCCGCTGGCGTACTGGCCGTCGTTCAGGGTGGGAGCGGTGCTACGGGGTTCCCATTCGACAAGATCCATCGCAGTACCGACGGCGGCGCGACCTGGGAGACCATCGAGGAAAGCCCCGGCGACATGGCTTCCCTCGGCTGGAGCCTGGTCAACCCCGACGGGAGCCTCCTCGTGAGCATCGAGTCGTGGAGCGACACGCGTCACAATCGACCCAGTTCGCATCCGGTCGGCCTCTACCAGAGCAACGGAAGCAACTGGGCCGACCTGCGCTACGTGCAGGACGTGCCTGAGTCGTCTCAACCTGACCGGCTGAGCGGATTCGCGCTCGGCGACTACGCACCGACGCCTTCGGGCGTCCTACGGCTGTGGATCTACGACTCGTCGCACGGTCGGTTGTACGAATCCGGGCCGGGTATCCACACCTGGGCCGAGGTCCCCGCCCGCTGACACGAGGCGCTCGGACTAGCAGGCAGACGTAGGGTGGGCACCGCCCCGTCCCGCCGTCGGAGAAAGAGCGCGGTCTTGCTGAAACGGTTACGCCAACTCGCCTCCGAGGCGATGAAGTTCGGAGTCGTGGGTGCGGCCGGCTTCATCGTCGACGTGTCGATCTTCAATGCGCTGCGCTACCTCGGCGACCCCGGCGTACTCCAGCACAAGCCGCTGACCGCCAAGGCGCTCTCCGTCGCGGTCGCCACCGTCGTGACCTACCTCGGCAATCGGCACTGGACGTGGTCTGACCGAGCCCGCAGCGGCGCCCGGCGAGAGATGACTCTCTTCTTCCTATTCAACGGCGTCGGTATGGCGATCGCCTTGGCGTGCCTGGCCATCTCACACTACGCGCTGGACCTGCGCAGCCCGTTGGCCGACAACATCTCGGCGAACGGTTTCGGGCTGGTTTTGGGGATGGCCTTTCGCTTCTGGAGCTACCGCACGTTCGTCTTCCGCCGCTCGCCCAGTCCGGAAACCGAGCCCGACCCCACCCAGCGGCGGAACGATCCGACGCTGAGCACGCCATAGCCCTCACCGCGTCGGATCGTTAACGCGGACCGGAGTAGTTGTAGGGGTCCTGACCGAACAGCAGGTCGGTGATCGCGAGCTGAAGCGCCTCCACCCGGGGTACGTCGGGTAGCACTGAGCGGCCTCCCTCGCTGGCGTCGGAGATCACCAACGTGCCGCAACCGAGCAACCTGTCGAGCAGTCCGCGCTCGTATCTCACGTCGGTGACGCGCTGCAGCGGAATGTCGCGGCCGGAGCGGGTGAAGACACCCGAGCGGCTGATCAGGCGACGGTTTGTGAGGGTGTACGACGCGGTGAGCCAGCGCAGGAATGGCCGAACCGAGAACCACATGATCGCCAGCGCCGCTCCGCCCACGACCAGCCACTTCAGCGCCTCGTGACCCCGTCCGCTGGCCACGGCGGCCAGCAGGAAGCCGGCCAGCGCGCACGTGCTGAGCAGGGCGATGACGGGCAGCACGAGCGCTTTCCAGTGCGCGCGCGTGTAGGCCACGACGTGTTCGCCCTCTCCGAGCCGTCTCGCGGAGGTAGCCATCAGCTCTCCTGAGCGGCAACGTGCACGACGTCACCAGCCCCGAGCGCGACCTGGCGCTGCTGGGTACGCACCAGGAGGCGCCCGGACGTGTCTATCCCGACCGCCTCACCCTCGTGGATCTCGCCGCTCGGCATGGTGACGCCCACCCGCCGACCGAGCGTCGCGCACGCGTCGACGTACGCCGACTGGAGCCCGTGCTGCGGGTCGCCTCCCCAGCGCTGCCAGTCCGTGAACAGCCCCTCGAGGGCGCGAAGGATCGCTCGAGCAAGCACCGTGCGATCAGTGGTGGCCGCGCCTGCCAGGGCAAGTGACGTGGCCTGCGGCACCGGGAGCTCATCGGCGCGCAACGAGACGTTGAGCCCGATGCCGATGACCGCCGCGGGCCCATGGCGAGCGTTCTCGACGCGCTCCACCAGCAGCCCGGCCAGCTTGCGATCGTCGACCATGACGTCGTTGGGCCACTTCAGCGCCGCCGGCACCTGAGCCTCGGCGCGCAGGGCCGCCGCGACCGCGAGACCGGTGAGCAACGGGATCCATGACCAGCGCGCCACCTGCACATCATGGGGTCGAACGAGCGCAGACAGAGTGACGCCCGAGCGCGCGGGTGCTGTCCAGTCCCGGCCGAGCCGGCCGCGCCCCGCAGTTTGGTGCTCGGCGATGACGACGCGCCCGGACTCGCCGTCGCGGGCGGCCAGGTTGGTCAGCACGGCATTTGTCGACGGTGCCTCTGAGAGCACTTCGAGGCTCGTCCACAGCGAGCCTGGCGTGATCAATGCCCGGCGCAGCGCCGCCTTATTGAGCGGTGGGCGGTCGAGGTCGCCGTACATCGAGCTCATCGGCGTCCACGCTACGCTGCCGTCCGTGAGCGACGCCGACATCCACACCACGGCCGGGAGACTTGCTGACCTCGACCAGCGGCTCGAGTTAGCGGTGCACGCCGGGTCCGAGCGCGCGATCGAGAAGCAACACGCAAAGGGCAAGCTCACCGCCCGTGAGCGGCTGGCTCTGCTGCTCGACGAGGGGTCGTTCGTCGAGCTGGACGAGCTGGCCCGGCACCGATCCACCAACTTCGGCATGGAGGAGAACCGCCCGTACGGCGACGGGGTGGTGACGGGGTACGGCACGATCGACGACCGTCCGGTGTGCGTCTTCGCGCAGGACTTCACCGTGTTCGGCGGCAGTCTCGGCCAAGTGTTCGGCGAGAAGATCGTCAAGGTGATGGACCTCGCGATGAAGACCGGCTGCCCGGTGGTCGGCATCAACGACTCGGGCGGGGCACGCATCCAAGAGGGCGTGGTCTCACTCGGCTTGTACGGCGAGATCTTCCGGCGCAACGTGCACGCATCGGGCGTCATCCCGCAGGTCTCGCTGATCATGGGGCCGTGCGCGGGTGGCGCGGTCTACTCCCCGGCGGTCACCGACTTCACCGTAATGGTGGACAAGACCTCGCACATGTTCATCACCGGCCCCGACGTGATCAAGACCGTGACTGGTGAAGACGTGACGATGGAGGAGCTGGGAGGCGCTCACACCCATAACTCCAAGAGCGGCAACGCGCACTATCTGGGAGCTGACGAGGACGACGCGATCGAGTTCGTCAAGGCGCTGCTGTCCTACCTGCCGCAGAACAACCTCGAGGAGCCGCCGGCGTACGCAGACCAAGATGCGGACTTGACCGTCAACGAGACGGATCTGGCGTTGGACACGCTCATCCCGGACTCCGCCAACCAGCCGTACGACATGCACACGGTGGTCGAGGCTGTGCTCGACGACATGGAGTTCCTCGAGGTGCAGGCGCTGTTCGCGCCCAACATGCTCGTCGGCTTCGGCCGCGTCGAGGGCAGGTCGGTCGGCGTGGTCGCCAACCAGCCGATGCAGTACGCGGGCACGCTCGACATCGACGCCTCGGAGAAGGGCGCGAGGTTCGTGCGCACCTGCGACGCGTTCAACGTGCCGGTGCTGACCTTCGTCGACGTACCCGGCTTCCTCCCCGGCACCAGCCAAGAGTGGAACGGCATCATCCGGCGCGGGGCAAAGCTGCTCTACGCGTACGCCGAGGCGACGGTGCCTCTCATCACGGTGATCACCCGCAAGGCGTACGGCGGCGCGTACGACGTGATGGGCTCCAAGCATCTCGGGGCCGACATCAACGTCGCCTGGCCAACGGCCCAGATCGCGGTGATGGGCGCTCAGGGCGCGGTCAATCTCTTGTACCGCTCGGAGCTTGCTGCTGCCGAGGACCTCGAAGCCGCCAGGGCCGATCTCATCAGCGACTACGAGGACACCCTCGCCAACCCGTACGTCGCTGCAGAACGCGGGTATGTCGACGCGGTCATTGCTCCACACGAGACCCGTGCTGAGCTCGTCCGTTCGCTGCGGCTACTCCGGAATAAGCGCGAGACGCTGCCCCCCAAGAAGCACGGGAACATCCCCCTGTGAGTGCGGATGCCGGCGCACCGTTGTTACGGGTCATCAAGGGACACCCGACCGACGAGGAACTGGCTGCGCTGGTGGTGGCCCTGGTTGCCCGTCGACCCGTCGACTCCGCAACCGCCGCTGTCGACGACGTACGTCGATCGAGGTGGTCGTCCCCTGAGCGCAAGCTGCGCGGCGCACACCGCCCTGGCCCTGGCGCCTGGCGAGCGAGCGCCTTCCCTGGCTGACCTCACTAGCCGGGCAGATAAGGTCTCGCCATGACGTCAGCTGGCGGTGGAGGAGCCGCTGCTTCGCCCGCGCCGGCGTCTCCTGTCCCAGCCACGAACACACCCACCTCCCCCATCGACGCCATCGCCAACGCGTTCGTCGAGAACTACGCCGCCCTAGACCCGCTCACTGCGACGTACGTCGGCATCACCGGTCACGAGCACGAGATCACAGATCTATCCCCAGCCGGATTCCAGGCGCGGTACGACCTCGCTCGCGAGGCACGCAGTCGGATGGAGAAAACGGAGGCGACCGACGACCGCAGCAGGGCCGCCAAGGACGCCTTCATCGAGCGGCTGACCGTGAGCATCGATCAGTACGACGCTGGGACTCCGCAGTCGCAAATCAGCGTGATCGTGAGTGGGCTGCACGAGATCCGGGGTGCGTTCGACCTCATGGACACCGGCACGGAGGACGGGTGGGCCGACGTCAGCGCCCGGCTGGCCGCCGTACCTGCAGCGCTGGACGGATACCGTGCCACGCTCACGCTCAGCGCCGACGACGGCCGGGTGTCGGCTAGACGCCAGTACGCCGCAGTTGCCGCTCAGGTGCGTTCGTGGACCGGTCAGGAGGGCGAGGGCGGCAACTTCTTCACGTCGTTGGCCGAGCAGGCGGAGGTCCCCGAGGCTCTAGCGCGTGACCTCGCGACGAACGCCGCGGCCGCCAGCGACGCCTTCGCGGAGGTCGGCCGTTACCTCGAGCGCGACCTGTTGCCCCGCGGACGCGATCGCGACGGTGTCGGTCGCGAGGCGTACGCCGTGGAGTCCCGTGCCTTCCTCGGCGCCGAGGTCGACCTCGACGAGACCTACGCCTGGGGATGGGAAGAGCTCGACCGGATCGAGCAGGAGATGGCGAGGACGGCCGCTCAGATCACGCCCGGTGGGTCGGTGGACGACGCGGTGAAGGCACTCGACGCCGACCCGGAGCGCAGTATCACCGGCAAGGAAGAGTTCCGAGGCTGGATGCAAGACCTCGCCGACAAGACCATCGCAGACCTGGCTGACGTCCACTTCGACATTCCCGAGCCGGTACGCCGCATCGAGTGCCGTATCGCCCCCACCAACGACGGGAGCATCTACTACACCGGACCCAGCGAGGACTTCACGCGCCCCGGGCGGATGTGGTGGGCGGTCCCCGACGGCATCGAGCAGTTCTCGACCTGGCGGGAAGTCACCACCGTCTACCACGAAGGAGTCCCCGGCCACCACCTGCAGGTCAGCCAAACGGCGTACCGCGGCGAGTTGCTCAACCGCTGGCAGCGCACGCTGTGCTGGGTGTCTGGTCACGGCGAGGGCTGGGCGTTGTACGCAGAGCGGCTGATGGACGACCTCGGCTACCTGCAAGACCCCGGCGACAGACTCGGGATGCTCGACGCCCAGGCGATGCGAGCTGCCCGGGTCATCATCGACATCGGGATGCACCTCGAGCTGGCGATTCCCAACGACAACCCCTTCGGCTTCCACCCAGGCCAGACCTGGAACGCCGACCTCGGGCTCGAGTTCATGCGACAACACTGCCGGCTCGACAACGCGATGATCCGCTTCGAGGTCAACCGCTACCTGGGCTGGCCCGGCCAGGCTCCGTCGTACAAAGTCGGCGAACGGATCTGGCTCCAGGCGCGCGACGAGGTTCGGCAGCGGAAAGGGACCGCGTTCGACCTCAAGGAGTTTCACCGGGCTGCGCTCGACCTCGGTTCGCTGGGACTCGACCCGCTTCGCGAGGCGCTGGCTCGGTTGTGAGGATTGTCTTGGCGTCATCCTCCGAGATCCGGCTCAAGGTCTTGCGCAGCGCCGGACTGCGACCCGACGTCGTGGTGTCGGGGGTAGACGAGTCGGCGTACGCCGCGGTGGTGCCGGACGATCTGGTCAACAGGCTCGCGATCGCGAAGGCGCGGGCGGTGGCCGACCGGCCGGAGTGCTCCGACGCGCTGGTGATCGGCTGCGACTCACTGCTCGTGCTCGACGGCGAGGCTCTCGGCAAACCGGGCACGCCGCAGAGCGCCACCGCACGCTGGAAACGCATGCGCGGGCGGTCAGCCGAGCTGATGACCGGACACTGTCTCATCGATGTGCCAACACGTCGCGAGGTAACCACCGCGGCCAGCACCCTGATCCACTTCGCCGACATCAGCGACGCCGAGATTGCGGCGTACGTCGCCACCGGCGAGCCCCTGCACGTCGCCGGCGGGTGCACGATCGAGGGGTACGGCGGTGCGTTCGTCACCGCGATTGAAGGCGACCACTCCAACGTCCTCGGCATCTCGCTGCCGTTGCTGCGCACGATGACAGCCGAGCTCGGGATCGCCTGGACCGACCTCTGGGCGACGTGACGTCGGCGGTCTACTCCACGGGGAGACCGAGACCGCGCGCGATCAGCATTCGCTGCACCTCTGAGGTGCCCTCGCCGATCTCCAGCACCTTCGCGTCACGGTAGAAGCGGGCGACGGGATACTCCTCCATGAATCCGTAGCCGCCGAACACCTGGGTGGCGATCCGGGTCGCCGTCACAGCGGCCTCCGTCGAGTACAGCTTCGCGATGGCGGCCGCCTGCTTGAACTGGGCCGAGGGCCGGCCGGCGTCCTTCATCGCGGCGGCCTTGTAGGTCAGGCCTCGAGCCGCCTCAGCCATGACCGACAGATCGGCGATCTGGAACGCGACCCCTTGCTTGCGGCCGATCGGCACGTTGAACGTGGTCCGCTCACCGGCGTACTGCACCGACATCTCCAGGCAGGCTTCGATGCAGCCGACCGCCAGCGCGGCGATGGCCACCCGGCCGTCGTCGAGAGTGGCGAGGAACTGCCCGAACCCCTTGCCCCGCTCACCCAGCAGGTGGTCCGCTGGGACTTGCACGTCGGTGAGGCTCAACGGATGCGTGTCGCTGGCATGCCAGCCGAGCTTGTCGTAGGCGTTCTCGACCACGAACCCCGGCGTCCCAGCCGGGACGATGATCGTCGACACCTCGGCCCGCCCGTCCGCACGCTCACCGGTGCGTGCTGTCACGGTGACCAGCGAGGTGATGGCAGAGCCGGAGTTGGTGATGAACTGCTTGCTGCCGTTGATCACCCACTCGTCACCAACCAGCTGGGCACGCGTCCTCGTGGCGCCAGCGTCGGACCCTGCTCCCGGCTCGGTCAGGCCGAAACCAGCAAGTGCCCTCCCGGCCACCAGGTCGGGTAACCAGGTGGCGCGCTGCTCGTCGGTCCCGAAGGTGAGGAGAGGGTTGATGCCCAGCCCGACCGCAGCCTCGAGCGTGATGCCCATCGACTGGTCGACCCGGCCGATCTCCTCGATCGCCACACATAGGCTGGTGAAGTCCCCGTCTTGTCCGGCGCCCCCGTACTCTTCGGGCGAAGTCAGTCCGAACAGGCCGAGCCGGCCCATCTCCTGCACTGTCTCCACGGGAAAAAAGTGCTCCTTGTCCCACCGAGCCGCGTGCGGCGCTATCTCGGCCTGCGCGAACTCGCGGACGACCTTGCGGAAGTCCTCGTGCTCACGTGACAGTTCAAAACTCATCCGAGACCTTTCCCTGGACGCCTGGTCACCGTCGGTCCAGCCACGGTAGCGCCCGTCGTTTCGAGCCCGGCCGTTGCCCGCCGCTGCGCGCGAGCCTCGGTGTACCCGCGAGCCCTAGACTGCCGAGAGCCGTCAGCCACGCCGAGGAGCGCATGTGCCGCAGTTGAGCAAGGTCCTGGTCGCCAACCGCGGCGAGATCGCCGTTCGGGTGGTGCGTGCCTGCAAGGACGCCGGCATCTCCAGTGTCGCGGTGTACGCCGACCCCGACCGCGACGCGTTGTTCGTCCGGCTGGCCGACGAGGCCTATGCGCTCCAGGGCTCGACTCCGGGGGACTCATACCTCTCGATTGACAAGATCCTCGACATCGCACGGACGTCAGGCACCAACGCTGTGCATCCCGGCTACGGCTTCCTGGCCGAGAACTCTGCGTTCGCCTCAGCCGTGACCGCGGCCGGAATGGTCTGGGTCGGGCCGCCACCGGCCGCCATCGATGCCCTGGGCGACAAGGTGCAGGCTCGGCACATCGCCGCACGGGTCGGCGCTCCGCTCGTGGCCGGAACCTCCGACCCGGTCAGCGGCCCGGAGGAGGTTCTCGACTTCGCCAGGGAGCACGGACTTCCGGTCGCCATCAAGGCGGCGTTCGGGGGCGGCGGTCGCGGCCTGAAGGTGGCCCGCCGCGAGGAGGACATCGCCGAACTGTACGAGTCGGCTGTCCGTGAGGCGGTCACCGCCTTCGGTCGCGGCGAGTGCTTTGTCGAGCGGTACCTCGACAAGCCCCGGCACGTGGAGACCCAGTGCCTGGCCGACTCCCACGGCAACGTCGTCGTCGTGTCGACCCGGGACTGCTCGTTGCAACGACGGCACCAAAAGCTCGTCGAGGAGGCGCCGGCGCCCTTCCTCACCGACGAGCAGGTCTCGACTCTCTACGACTCGTCCAAGGCGATCCTGACCGAAGCCGGCTACGTCGGCGCCGGAACTTGCGAGTTCCTCGTCGGGCAGGACGGCACGATCTCGTTCCTCGAGGTCAACACCCGCCTCCAGGTGGAGCACCCGGTCAGCGAGGAGGTCACCGGCCTGGACCTGGTGCGTGAGATGTTCCGGATCG
>JAABUS010004689.1_pt1 | contig 19249 bp, 16 predicted proteins | sample 5560161 | NCBI WGS metagenome assembly JAABUS01 (sample SAMN10711885, study PRJNA513376) | rock metagenome | isolation source: Antarctica rocks | place: Antarctica: Victoria Land, Trio Nunatak nord | collected 2016-01-04 | reverse complement strand
CGCACGCGGCACGGCCGGCGCTGTCGCTCGGGCTGGTGCGATCCACGCACGCCTTGTAGCGCTGCATGGCCTGGTCCCGCTCGCGGGCTCCGCCGGAGCCGACCTGCGGCCTGGTCATGCCCGGGATTACGCCGGCAAGCCGACCGAGGGCGACCGCCCCGCCAAGCTGCTTGGACAGCTCGGAGATGGGCCTCGATCGAACCGGCGCCTCGACCTTCTGATCGCCGTTGGCGTTGGTCAGGATCATGGAGAAGCGCAGCGAGCCGCCGGTGATCCCATCGACTCTGGAGCGCTCGGACTTGGGCACCGACAAGGCTACGTTCCCCGACATCCGATGCACCACACCATCGTCCTTGCCCACGTAGATGTCGAAGGTGGGGTCCTTGACCGTCTCGGCGGCTCGGTCGAGTTGCGTCTCCGTCGGGGGACGGGGTGTGGTCGCTGCGCCGGCCGCGTTGGCGACCTTCCCTGCCAGGGCACTCACGTCCTTGAGCAGCTGCCGCACGTCGACCTCGACGACCACGTGCTCGGTGTCCGCGCCGGCTACCTTCTCCTCTTTCTCCATCTTGGCGTCGCGCACCCACGACGCGGGATCGAGCCCCAGCAGCCCCATTCTCCGGCCCTCGCTCTGGACCAACTCCCTATTGGCCCGCCTCACGTCGGCCTTCGGCTGCTCATAGAACTCGCCCCCGAACTTCAGGAAAGCGCGATCCCCGGTGGTCCTAAGGCCGGTCTGCACGGACTGACCCTGACCCAAGGCGCCGAGCTTCACGTCCATGTCGAGCTTGGGAATGGTCTCCTTCCCCGCGACGTAGGGACCGGAAGCCTGGATGCGCACCGGCTTGTCGAACCCCTGGAGACCGTCGATCTTCAACTCGCCGTCCAGGGTCACGTCGGCGCTCCTGATCGGCTTGTCCAGCGCCCTGGTCAGCAGGTCGGTGGCGTCGGCCTGTTCCCCGCCGGGGCCGCTCTTGCAACCAGACACCGCGGCGGCGCCCCCAACGACGGCGACGGCCAGCAGGACGACGGCGGCGCGACGTCGAATGATGCTCTTCGTGGGCGGCGGGCACATCATCGGGCGGACCCGGCGGAGAGTAGCGAGAGGATCTAAGCCCGGATGGCGGGCGGTAGGGCCCCCATCGCCCAGCACGCAACTTCGGCGCCTTCCCTAGGTTGGTGTTCGAGATGACGCGATCACGATGCAGTCTCCTGGCGCCGGCGGTGGCAGCGGCGACGCTGTGGGCCGCAGGGCCGGCACAGGCCGCAGAAGTGCTGCGGGTCGACCCGTCGGGCAAGGCCACGAGGGTCGACGACCCGTTCGTCCCGTCGCGTGCGGACAGCGACCTGGGCAAGGAGCCGCGGACCAGAACCTCCTCGCCGCGCGCGGGAGCGTCTGCCGAGCCTCCGCGCGCGAGAGCATCGGCCAGGAAGAAGAAGCGGAAGAAGGGACCCACGCGCGGACAGAAAGCGGTGACCAGCGCCTTGAGCACCGCGCTGAAGCGCAGAAGCATCTCGCGGGCCAAGTACAGGCGCTACCAGCGCCAGTACGCGCTCGCGCGCTCTCGCCGGGCGAAGCTCAAGGGCCAACGGGGCCGAGAGCTTCAAAGCGTGATCGCGACCGTCGAGGCCATCGCCCTGCGCCGGCAGCTGACCGCCTCCCGGATGACGCCCGTCTTTCTCATCCTCGGACGCAACACCGAGTTCTGGCGCGCCAGCCCCTTCCCGAAGAGCCGCGGCTATGTGCAGTTCAGGGGCAGCCAAATGCTGTTCGAGTACTACGTAGGCGAGGGGCTCCAGCTCCAGCCGCTGGCCAACTTCAAGAAGGCCAACGCCCTGCATGGGGCGTGCGTCAAGCCCACCGGCGTGCCGTGCGACAAGGCCGCTCTTGGCAAGCTGCTGGGCGAGATGGCGGCCACCCGGGTCACCCGCGGCCGCTTCAAGGCATACGAGTACTACTTCGACTTCGGCGGCGGCAAGCCGCCCTGGATCAGCGGCATGGCCACCGCCACCGGGGTACAGGCCTTCGGACGCGCCTCAAAGCTGCTCGGGCAGGGCAGGTGGCGAACGTACGCGGCCGAGACCTTCCGCGCCTTCGACACCCCGGCGCCCACCGGCGTCGCCACCCGGGGACCGCTGGGCGGGAACCACTACCTGCAGTACTCGTTCGCGCGGCGTTTGTTCGTCATCAACGCGTTCCTCCAGTCGGTGATCGGGCTGTACGACTACGCCGAGGACACCGGCGATCCCACCGCCGCCCGCCTCTGGCGCCAGGCCGAGCCCGAGGCCCGCGCGGAGCTGCCGCGCCACGACACCGGCGACTGGTCGACCTACTCCTACCAAGGGCGCGAGTCCACCCGCGAGTACTACGACCTGCTGCTCGAGTTCACCGCCGGCCTGTGCCACCGCCTGCACACCGACGTCTACTGCAACACCACGCGCAACTTCCGCGACTACATCTCCAAGCCCGCCGATCTCCAGCTGGCGGGGCCCGCCACCGCCACGAGGGGCGAGGAGACCCAGGTCCGCTTCTCGGTCTCCAAGCGCTCGGCGATCCAGGTGGTGATCACCCTGGACGGCAAGATGTCGCTGAACAAGACGGCCACCTTCCGCCGAGGGCAGGGCTCATTCACCTGGAAGCCGGGGGGCACGGGCACCTACTCCGTGTCGCTGGCGGCCAAGGAGCTGCGCACGGGCAAGGGACTGCGCACCCGGGACACGGGCGAGATCGAGAGCCAGTAGTCCCGCGCCGGGCATAGGATGCCGCGATGGCGGCCCCGCGCATCATCCTCTACACCGGCAAGGGCGGCGTGGGCAAGACCAGCGTGGCGGCCGCCACGGCTCGGCGCTGTGCTGCCGCCGGCCTGCGAACGGTGGTGCTGTCCACCGATCCCGCGCACTCGCTCTCGGACTCGCTCGAGTGTCCGCTGGGCAGCGCTCCCACGCAGGTGGCCGACAATCTGTTCGGCCAGGAGCTGAAGGCCCAGGAGGAGATCGAGCGCCACTGGGAAGCCGTCTCGGCGTGGCTGGGGAGGCTCCTCTCAGACCAGGGTGTGGACTCCATATCGGCCGAGGAGCTGACCGTGCCTCCGGGCATGGACGAGCTCTTCTCGCTGCTCCAGATCAAGCGCCACCACACCGAGGGCGAGTTCGACTGCGTGATCGTGGACTGTGCCCCCACGGGAGAGACCCTGAGGCTGCTGTCCTTTCCGGATGTCTGCACGTGGTGGCTGGAGAAGGTCTTTCCCTGGCAGGGCAAGCTGATGGCGGCAGCGGCTCCCTTCGCACGCGGCGTGCTGGACATCCCGTTGCCGGGCCAGGCCGTATTCGACGACATGGAGCGCCTGGTGCGCAACCTGGTGGACATGAACTCGATCCTCCGCGACTCGTCGCGAACGACCGTGCGGCTGGTGATGAACCCCGACCGGATGGTGGTGCGCGAGTCGATGCGGACCTTCACCTACCTGAACCTCTACGGCTACCTGACCGACGCCGTGGTGGTGAACCGGGTGCTGCCTGCCGAAGCGGGCGAGGGCTACTTCGCGGACTGGCGCGAGGCCCAGCAGCAGCACATGGAGCTCGTACGGTCGGCCTTCTCCCCGGTGCCGGTCCTCACGGCGCCCTGGCTGCCCACCGAGGTCTCGGGCCCCGACCTGCTGGATGAGCTGGGCGAGGCCGTCTTCGAGGCGTGCGAGGCCCACGAGGTGCTCCACCGTGAGCTGAGCCAGGAGCTGTGGGCCGAGAACGGCCACGCCCGTCTGCGCCTGCCGCTGCCCCTGGCGCAGCGGGGTGAGATCGAGCTGAAGAAGATCGGCCTCGAGGTGGTGGTGCGGGTGGGCGATCACAAGCGAACTATCATCCTGCCCCCCTCCCTGGCGGCGTATGAGACCACCGGGGCGCGCTTCGCCGACGGCGCGCTGGAGGTCGAGTTCAGGAAGGGAAGCGATGGATCAGCGCCCGAGCAAACCGACTGACGAGAGCCCCGACTGGGGCCGGCGCCGGCGCGGCACGGCCCCGCCGCCGCGGGCGGACTGGGAGCAGGCGCGCCACGAGTTCGATCGGGCGACCCGAACGTGGGAGGAGCACCGGGCCGAGGAGGAGCACCGGGCCGAGGAGGAGCACCGGGCCGAGGAGGAGCACGGCTGGACGCCGCCCGGGGCACCGCCGCGCTCGGCGTCGGGTGGGGGGCCGGACCTCTCCGCCCTGTTCGTGCTGCTGGACACCCTGCGCCGCAACGCGCCGGTGGAGCTGCAGGAACGGACGACGGCCATGGTCCGCGAGATGCTGCTCACGCTGCGCTCGCTCATCGACTGGTACCTGGAGCGCCTCGACCGGCCGCCGGCCCAGCCCGAGGTCGAGGACATCCCGATCGATTAGGGACCGCTTGCGTACGCTTGGCCCCGTGGCCCGACCCGCCCGGAGCTAGCCGCCGCGATGGCCTACCTCTGGCGCAGGCTCGGCTTCGAGCAGAAGGTGGCGGCCGTGGCCGCATCGCTGCTGATAGTCAGCACCTTCGGGCAGTTCTCGATGGTCGAGGCGGCCATGGTGCTGACGGGCCTGGGCGTGATCGCACTGCTGCGCGCCCGGGCAGCGGGACGGCGCTTCCATCTACCCCTCGGCGATGGCACTGTCCTGATCCTGGCCGCCACCTGGTACGCGCTGCTGATCGTGGTGCGGGTGCTCGACCGGCCACTGGGCCAGAGCGTGCTCGCCCTGGCCTGCGCCGCCCTGCTGGCTGCGGCCGGGCTGCGCGAGCGGGCGCGCCGTCCCCCGGATGACGTCGCCCCGCCCCGGGCCTCGCGTGCCCCGGCTCCTCCTCCGGGGCAGGATGGCGACGAGACCGTGTCCCTGGGCCGTGACGACGAGACCGAGCCGCTGCACCGGGACAACAACGCGACCGAGCCGCTGCACCGGGGCGACGACGAGACGGCGGCCCTGCCTCCTAGCGGACCGCCGCGACCGCGGGATCCCCCTCGTCCGCGCTGATGCGAGCCGCCTCGGTCGGCGCGCCGGCCAGGTGTCCGGCGGGACACTCGGCGGCGGCCACCTTCCGCTGCGGGTTCTCGATGCCGACCAGCCCCGCCAGCCCGCCGATGGCCACCAGGGCGGCGGAGATGCCCATGGCCAGGTGGAAGGCGCCGACCGATGCGTCGGCGCGCGAGCCGTAGCGCGCCGCCACGACGGCCCCCACGATCGCTATCCCGAGCAGACCCGCGGTGCGTGCTATCGCGTTGTTCACGCCGCTGGCCGTGCCCGCATTGCCTTCGTCGGCCGAGGCCAGTACCGCTGCGGTCAGCGGCGCCACGGTCATGGAGAGGCCGACGGCGAACACGAGCAGCGGTCCGAGCAGATCGGTGACGTAGTCCACCTCGGCGCCCACGGTGGTCAGCAGACCGAGCCCGGTCGCGGCCACGAGCGGGCCGATCCCCATCAGCAGGCGCGGCCCGTATCGGTCGGCCAGCGCCCCGAACCGGGGTGAGGTCAGGAACATGACGATCGTGACCGGCAGTGAAGACAGCCCGGCCTCCACCGCGGTGTAGCCGGCGGCCTGCTGGAGAAAGAGGACCAGGAAGAAGAACAGCAGCGACAGCCCCGCGTACATCGCCAGCGTCTGCAGGTTGCCCACCGCGAAGTTGCGGTTGCCGAACAACTGGAGCGGCAGCATCGGGTTCTCGGTGCGCCGCTCGTGGACGAGGAACCCGGCGAGCAACGCCACCGAGGCGACCAACGGCAGCGCCACGGTGGGATGGCCCAGGCCCGCGTCCGGCGCTCGCACCAGGCCGAAGGTCAGGGCGGCCAGGCCAAGCGCGCACAGTGCTCCGCCGCTGATGTCGACGCGCGACCTCGCTCCGCCGACCCGGCCCTCGGGGACGACCCGAGCTATCAAGACCACCGTGGCCAGCACCAGCGGCACGTTCAGCGCGAAGATCCACCGCCACGACGCCGAATCCACCAGCTGGCCGCCGATCAGCGGACCCAGCACGACCCCGATCGCCGACCAGGCGGTCCACGACCCGACCGCCTTGCCGCGCTCGTCGCGACCGAAGACGGCCACGATCACGGCCAGCGCCGCCGGCGTGAGCAGAGCTCCGCTGACTCCCTGGAGCGCACGGGCGAGGACCAGCACCTCGATGGTCGGCGCCACCGCACACAGCAGCGATGTCAGCCCGAACCCGATCACCCCGGCGGAGAACACGCGGCGCTCGCCGAGGGCATCGCCCAGCGAGCCGCCGACCAGGATCAGCGAGGCCAGCGTGACCAGGTAGCCATTGGCCACCCACTGCTGGCCCGCGAAGCCGCCGCCGAGATCGTCCCTGATGGCGGGCAGGGCGACGTTGACCACGGTCGAATCGACGGTCACCACCGCGGAGCCCATGATGCAGGCCACGAGCACCAGGCGCTTGCGCGCGTCGGTCAACTCCTCCCGGGCCATGGCCCGAGTATGGCGGTGGCCCTCAAGGCCGCCGCGCGAGCGACCGATAGGAGCCTCAGAGCGGCTCTCGACACGGGCATCCGCCCGTGACCGGCGTCTCTCGACCTCCCTCCCGCCGAACGAGACGGCCGGTCTCCAACGAGGCCGGCCGTTTTCTCTTGGCGTGAATCAGGCTCAGGCGCCCTCGACCTCGGAGACCGTCCGCGGACCGGGGCCCACGTACTTCGCCGTGGGCCGGATCAGCCGGCCCTCGCGCTTCTGCTCGAGGATGTGGGCGGCCCAGCCGCCCACCCGCGCGGAGGCGAACAGCGGGGTGAACAGGTTGGGGGGCACCTCGGCGAAGTCGAGCACCACCGCGGACCAGAACTCGACGTTGGTGGCCAGAACGCGGTCGGGCTTGCGGGCCTTGAGCTCGGCCAGCGCGGCCTCCTCGAGCGCTTCGGCGGCCTCCAGGCGCGGGGCGCCGAGCTCACGCGCCGTCTCGCGCAGCACCCGGGCGCGCGGGTCCTCGGCGCGGTACACCCGGTGGCCGAAGCCCATCAGCCGCTCGCCGGAGTCCAGTGCCTCCTTGACCCAGGCGTCGGCGTCACCACGCTCCTCGACGCCGTCGAGCATGGACAGCACCCGTGACGGCGCTCCTCCGTGCAGCGGCCCCGACAGGGCACCCACGGCGCCCGAGAGGGCGGCGGCCACGTCGGCGCCCGTGGAGGTGATGACCCGGGCTGTGAAGGTGGAGGCGTTCATGCCGTGCTCGGCGGCGGAGATCCAGTACGCGTCGATGGCCTTGACGTGATCGGGGTCGGCCTCCCCGTGCCAGCGGGTGAGGAAGCGCTCGGGAATCGACCTTGCCTTGTCGACCTCGGTCTGGGGCACCGGCGGCCGACCGATGCCGCGGGCGGACTGGGCCACGAAGGAGAGGCCCATGACAGAGACCTGGGCGAGCTGCTCGCGCGCCGTGTCGTCATCGATGTCGATCACCGGCTCAAGGCCCCATTGGGAGCCAAGCACGGCCAGGGAAGCCTGGAGGTCGGTACGGGGATCGCCCGAGCGCACGGTCAGCCCGTGGGGCACGGCCGGCGGCAGCCCCTTCTCGAAGGTGCCGTCCACCAGCAGGCCCCACACCTTCTCGAAGGGCACCTTGCCGACCAGATCCTCGATGTCGACGCCCCGGTAGCGCAGCGAGCCGCCTCCCCTGTCCGGCTCGGCGATCCCGGTCGCGAAGGCGACGACGCCCTCGAGACCCGACTGAACCTCTGCCTCCGCTACCTCGGCCATGCAGCCTCCTCCAACGAGAACGAGTGAGGCTCAGAGACTAGTGGCGCTCGGCGGGGCCTCCACCTGGTCCCGACCCGCTCCTCGGGGGGTCCGCGCTGCCGGGGGGCTCCGGGGTCACCGGGCTCGCCGAAGCCGGGGATGTGTCCAAGACCGGCGCTTCGCCGTCGACCACGGGCGTCTCCTCGGTCGGCTCGTCGGACACTTCGGACTCGGCGGTCTCGGCGGTCTCGGAAGTCACCGGCTCGCGGTCCTGGGGTCCGTCGAGCCGCTCGGAGGCGTCGTCGGCCACGCCCAGGACATCGTCGGCCAGCTGGCGCATCTCCTCCAGCAGCCGCTGGCGCTCCTCCCACACCGACCGGTAGCTCGCATCCAGCTCGCGGACCCTGGCCTCGGCCTCCGAGACGGTGGTCTCGGCTTCGCGCTCGGCGCGCTGGAGGCGACCTTCGGCCTGCGAGCGGGACCGCGACGCGATCTCCTCGGCCGCCTCGTGGGCGCGCTGCAGGATGGCCGAGGTCTCCTGACCGACCTCCTCGAGGGCGCGCTTGACGGCCGCGTCGCGGGGGAGCTGTTCCTCCAGGCGCTCGACCAGCGCGACCACCTCATCGCGCCACGAGTCGACGGCCGCCCGGTCGTAGCCCCGCATCGCGGGCGGGAACTCCTTGGCGCGGATACCGTCGGCGGCGCTGCGCTTGCGCTGGCGGCGCGGGGGCCGGGGCTCCTCGGGGCCGGTGAACGGTTCTTGGGCCATGCCCCCCAGTATTGCTCAGCGGCGGGCCGAAGGAGCGCAGTCCCTCAGCGGTAGGAGCGCAGCCCGATCATTGGTCGGGCGAGCACCGCACCGAGAATCTCACCCGAAGGCTCCGATCGCCGCCACGAATACGCCCGTGGACAGGAAGATGAGGGCGATGCCCACGATCTGCAGGGTCTTCGAGGGGATGCCGTAGCCGGCGAGCGAGATGAGCGCCCCCGCCCCGAAGAGCACGTAGAACATCTTCAGCAGCCGCTGGAGGTCGGCGGGGCCGTCCTGGGTGAGGCCCGGCATCCCTTGGGCGAGAAGCGTCAGCACGCGGCGTGAACGCTATAGCGCCGGGGCTCCTATCCTCCGGTCGATGGTCAGCGAGCTCCAGTCGATCGAGGAGACTCGCGCCGCCCTGGGAGAAGCCGGCTACCTGGCCGATTCCTCGGCCGCGCTGGTCTCCTACCTGGCCGGGCGCCTGGGCAAGCCTGTGCTGGTGGAGGGCCCGGCCGGCGTGGGCAAGACCGAGCTGGCCAAGGCGCTGGCGCGCGCCACGGGGCGCAAGCTGGTGCGGCTGCAGTGCTACGAGGGCCTGGACGAGGCCAAGGCCCTGTACGAGTGGAACTACCGCAAGCAGCTGCTGCGGATCCAGGTCGAGGCCTCCGACGCGGGCTGGCAGGAGGTCAAGGACGACATCTTCGGCGAGGAGTTCCTGCTTCCCCGCCCGCTGCTGTCCGCCATCTCCGCGGAGGAGCCGGTGGTGCTGCTGATCGACGAGATCGACAAGACCGACCAGGAGTTCGAGGCGATGCTGCTCGAGGTGCTGTCGGACTTCCAGGTCTCGATCCCCGAGCTGGGGGTGGTGGAGGCCCGTACGCGGCCGCTGGTGCTGCTCACCTCCAACAACTCGCGCGAGTTGACCGAGGCGCTCAAGCGCCGCTGCCTGTACCTGTGGCTGGACTACCCCGACGTGGAGCGCGAGCTGGCGATCGTGCGTCTGCACGCGCCCGACCTGTCCGAGCAGATGGCGCGCAAGCTCGTGGAGGTCGTGCAGATGGTGCGCAACCTCGATCTGAAGAAGCCGCCCTCGATCGCCGAGTCGATCGACTGGGCGCGTGCGCTGTTGCTGCTGGGCGCCGAGGACATCGACGCGGAGATGCTCAAGAGCACGTTGAGCATCATCGTCAAGCACCGCACCGACATGGATCTGGTGGCCGAGCGCGTAGGGGTGAAGCTCACCGATGGGCTCATCGGTTCCCAGGCGAGCGGCTGAACCCAGGCTCTACGGAGGGACCGGGGGGCCGGCCGGCCCGCCGGGCATGGCCCCGCGCCTGTTGGAGCTCGCGGACGAGCTGCGCGCCGAGGGCATGGCCGTGGGCACCTCGGAGCTGCTCGACTGCTTCCGTGCGCTCGAGGCCGTGTCGTGGACCGACCGGACGGGGTTCCTCGAGGCGCTGTCGGCCACGCTCGCCAAGTCACAGGAGGACCGCCGCGTGCTCGAGCTCGTGTTCGACCGCTTCTTCTTCCGGGCCACCGAACGCGGGGCGGTGGAGCACGGCGTGCGCGAGGAGGATGCCCGGGCGGCGTCCGACGCCGGCGAGCGGATGGACCTGGACGAGCTGCGCGAGGCGATCCGCTCGGCGCTGGCCTCACCCGACCCCTCGGACGGCGAGATGCGCGACCTGGCCCGGCTGGCCATCGCCGCGTTCGGCCGCCAGGGCGAGGGCTCCGGGGTGATCGGAGTCGACGTGCAGCGCATCCGGCGCACGCTGGGGCTGAAAGGCGAGTCCCAGCAGGTCGTAGAGCAGGCGGACCCGGACCCCGAGGCCGTCCCGCGCGAGGCGCTGCGCGAGTTCGAGCGCCACGTGCGCCGTGAGCTGGAGCGGGCGCTGATCGAGCGCACGCGGTCGTTGCCTCCCGCCCGCCCGCTCAACGAGCTGGACCGCGCCCTGCCCACCGGCGCCGCCCAGGACCTCGCGGACGTGCATCGGGTGGTGGCCCAGCTGCGCCGGCGCCTGGCCACCCAGGGGCGCCAGAGCCGCGGGCGCTCGCGCACATCGGTGGTCGACGTGCGGGCCACCATGCGCCAGTCGCTCTCCACGGGCGGCGTGCCGGTCGACCTGCGCTACCGCCCCAAGCGGCCACGCCGGCCCGAGCTGTTCGTGCTCTGTGACGTGTCCACCAGCGTGACCAGCGCGTCGGTGTTCTTCCTGTCGATGCTGCACGCGCTGCACGACTCGTTTCGCAAGCTGCGCTCGTTCGTGTTCGTGGAGCGGGTGTCGGAGGTCAGCGAGGTGTTCGGCCGCGAGCAGACCTTCGAAGCGGTGTCGCGGGCGATCGGCTCAGACGCGGGGGTGGCCGACGTGTCGGGCTACACCGACTACGGGCGCGTGTGGGTGGAGTTCCTTGACCTGGTCATCGACGACCTCGATCCGCGCTCGACCGTGATCGTGCTGGGCGACGCCCGCACCAACGGGCGCGAGCCCCACGCGGGCGTGTTCGCCCACCTCTCGCAGCGGGCGGGGCGCACCTTCTGGATGAACCCCGAGCCCAGGCTGTACTGGAACTACGGCGACTCGGTGATGGCCGCGTACGAGCCCTACTGCGACGGCGTGTTCGAGTGCTGGACCACCAAGCAGCTCGAGGGCTTCGTGAACGCGATCGCGGAGCTCGGGCCGGTGAGGCCGCGGTAGGCCGGCCCGGGAAGGCTATAGGGACCGGCGGCGATGCCGATACCCCCGGAGTGGGCTCTCACCAACGTCTGAGACGCGGGTCGAACCCGGTTCACACCGCTGCCGCTGGGGCTGACGAGGAGCAGGGCCGTCGCGTCGAGACCCAGATGGCCCGTCTGGCCGCGGTGGCCGACCTCGGCCAGCAGGCCCTGGAGGGGATCGATCTGGTCCAGCTCCTCGACCGGGCGGTGGCGCTCGTCGTCGACAGCCTGGGGCTGGACTTCTGCCAGGTGTGGGAGCTCCTGCCGGCCGGCGACGCGCTGCGCCTGCGCGCCGGCTCGGGTTGGGAGCCCGAGATGATCGGCACGCTGACGGTGCCGGTGGACCCGCTCTCCCAGCCGGGCTACACGATGAAGGCCGGCGACCGGGTGCTCGTCCAGGACGTCACGCTGGAATCGAGGTTCGTGCCGCCCCGCTTCTTGACCGAGCGGGGGGTCAAGAGCGGCATCAGCGTCTCCATTCCCGGTCCCGACCAGCCCTTCGGCGTGCTCGGCGGCCACGTGCTCCAGGAACGCACCTTCACCACCGAGGACGCCAGCTTCTTCCAATCGGTCTCGAACATCCTCGCCGCGGCGATCGAGCGCCAGCGCGGCGAGGAGGAGGTGCGCCGCCGCTCCCTGCACGACCCCCTCACCGGCCTGGCCAACCGGGCGCTGCTGCTGGACCGGCTGACCCAGGCGCTGGCCCGCGGTCAGCGGGGCAGCACGGAGGTGGCCGTCCTGTTCCTGGACCTCGATCGGTTCAAGCTGATCAACGACTCGCTCGGCCACGACGTGGGGGACCAGGTGCTGGTGGCCGTCGCCGGCCGCCTCGAGGGCGCCCTGCGCGGCTCGGACACCCTGACCCGGTTCGGGGGCGACGAGTTCATCGTGCTGTGCGAGGAGGTCAGGGACGAGCGCGACGCCGTCATGCTGGCCGAGCGCCTGGTGGCGACCTTCGCCGGCCCGTTCGTGGTGGCGGGCAACGAGCACCACGTCTCTGCCAGCATCGGGGTCGCGGTGTCCAGCGTACGCCACGACCGGGCCGAGGTGCTGATGCGAGAGGCCGACGCCGCGATGTACCGGGCCAAGCGCCATCGCAGGGGGCAGTGGGAGCTCTTCGACGAGAGCATGCTGGCGTCGGTCACCGGTCAGCTGCGGATCGAGGAGGCGCTGCGGTGCGCGATCGAGAACGACGAGCTGAGCCTGGTCTTCCAGCCCGTGATCTCGCTCGCGAGTGGCCGGATCGCCGCCCTGGAGGCGCTGCTGCGATGGGAGCATCCGGAGCTGGGGGTCATCGCCCCGGGCGATTTCATACCGATCGCCGAGGACACGGGAATGATCGTGACCATCGGCGAGTGGGCGCTGCGCACGGCCTGCCGCCACGGCGCGCGGTGGGCAGCGGCCCATCCCGACCGTCCTCCCGTGCCGCTGCTCGTGAACCTCTCCCCGCGGCAGGTGGCCAACGGCCGGCTCGTCGAGGCGGTAGCCGCTGCCCTTGCCGAGACGGGCCTGGACCCGGCCCAGCTCGGGCTGGAGATCACCGAGGGGGTGCTGATGGAGGAGGTTCGCTCACCCGTGGACACGCTTGCCGCGCTCAAGGGGCTCGGCGTCCGCGTGGTGCTGGACGACTTCGGTACCGGCTACTCGTCGCTCGCCTACCTCAAGCGGTTCCCGATCGACGTGCTGAAGATCGACCGGTCGTTCGTGGTCGGGCTCGGCGCCGGAGGGCATGGGGCGGCCATCGTGAGCGCGATCGTCGCGCTCTCGGGCGCTCTGGGACTCGACGTCATAGCCGAGGGCGTGGAGACCGCCGACCAGCTCGCCCACCTGCGCAGGCTGGGCGCGACGTGCGCGCAGGGCTACCTGTTCTCGAGGCCGCTGAAGCCGGAGGGGATCGACGCCATGCTGTCTCAGGCCAACGACTGGCCACCCAAGCTGCTGAACGACTAAAGGTCTTGGGACCGGCCGCCGATGTCGGCCCCATGGCCACAGCAGTCTCGCGAAGACGCTTCCTGACCACCGGCGGCGCCGGCGTGCTGGGGGCCTACATGCTGCTGGACTCGATGGCCGGGGCCACGGCCCGGGCCGCCATGGAGACCGCCGTGCAGGGCGCCGACCGGCGAGGCGCCGAGACCGTGGTGGTCTCCTTCAACGCCGCCGCGCTGGAGGCTATCCGCGTGACCCACCCGGGGCCGCCCGTCGTCGCCCGGTCGCTGGCCGTGCTTCACACCTGCATGTACGACGCCTGGGCCGTCTACGACAAGCACGCCGTGGGGACCCAGCTCCGCGCGAACGTGCGTCGCGAGCACGGCGAGCGCCGGCGAGAGGCCGCTTCCCGCGAGGCGGTGAGCTTTGCGGCCTACCGGGCCCTGGTCGACCTCTTCCCCCAGCCGGCCCAGGTGGCCGAGTTCGACGCGCTGATGGCCTCGCTGGGCTACGACCCGTCCGACGCGTCCACCGATCTCTCGCAGCCCAGCGGAGTCGGCAACGCCGCGGCGGCGGCGGTCCTCGCCTTCCGCCACACCGACGGCTCGAATCAGCTGGGAGCGGTTCCCTACTCCGACACCTCGGGCTACCAGCCGGTGAACGGCCCCGACACCATCGTCGATCCCAACCGGTGGCAGCCGCTGAGGATCTCGGATGGTCACGGCGGGACGGTGGTCCAGCGCTTCATCACACCCCACTGGGGCGGCGTGACGCCGTTCGCGCTGAGCTCGAGGGATCAGTTCCGTCCCGCCCGCGGCCCGGCGACCGTGGACGAGCGCCTCTATCGCCGGCAGGCCCAGGAGGTGATCGACTACACCGCGGACCTCAACGACAGACGCAAGGCGATCGCCGAGTACTGGGCCGACGGCCCTTTGTCCGAGCTGCCGCCCGGCCACTGGTGCCTGTTCGCCCAGTTCGTCTCGCGCCGCGACCGCAACTCGCTGGAGGAGGACGTGAAGATGTTCTTCGCCATGACCGGTGCGGTACTGGACGCCAGCGTCGTGTGCTGGGACGCCAAGCGCGAGTTCGACTCCGTGCGACCGGTCACGGCCATCCAGTACGCCTTCGCCGACGAGACCATCCCGACCTGGGGCGGACGCACGATCCTCGGTCGCGACTGGCGCCCCTATCAGCCCTCCACCGTGGTCACCCCACCCTTTCCCGAGTACATCTCCGGGCACAGCACGTTCAGCGCCGCCGGCGCCGAGGTGCTCAAGCGCTTCACCCGCAGCGACGAGTTCGGGGGCTCGGTCACGCTGCCGGCGGGTGGCTCGCGGGTGGAGCCCGGCAGCGTGCCCGCGCGGGACGTGACCCTGCGCTGGGCCACCTTCTCCGATGCCGCCGACCAGGCGGGGATCTCACGCCGCTACGGTGGGATCCACTTCGAGCAGGGCGACCTGGACGCCCGCGAGATCGGGCGACGGATCGGCGCGCAGGCCTGGGACCGCGCCCAGGCCTACTTCCGCGGCGACGCCTAGGCCCGGCGGGGGCGGTCGGCCCCCGGACCCAGGCCTAGAGACCGGCCCGTCTGACGTAGGTGCGAAGCAGCCGCCTGCTCCGGAGCGCTCGCTTCGATGCCACCCCGACGTAGCGCACCTTTCCCTTGCGGACGCCGATTATCCGCCGGCCGCGGCGGCTGGCGCGGTAGACAGTCTTAGACACCCGGCGCAGGCCGCGAAAGGTGCGCTTTGCCTTGCGGAGGCTAACCCCGGGCTTGACGCCGCGGTTGCCGTAGGAGCGAGCGGTGGCGGTGAGCAGCTCCACCTTTGAGCCCCTGCCGAACACGGCGGTCACACGGCCCTTGCTGGACTTGACGCAGTAGCGGTAACGCCGCGAGGTCCGGTTTGGCGCGGCCACGGTCGCCAGCCGCGGTGAAGCGCCCAACCGCTTGCGAGTGAGGCCGAGCTTGATTCGCCCGATGCCCCTGGAGCCGATGGACGAGCGCCGCGCCAGGCACGACCTGGCGCGGGAGGAGGCGCCAACCCGGCGCAGGGCCAGGCCGCTCGGATCGAGCCCGGCCGAGCCGGCGCAGGCGAGCCTGCCCGGTGCCGCGGCGAAGGCTTGGGTCACGCACGTCCCGAGCGCCCGCTGTCCGTAGGCGTTGGGATGGAAGGCCTCCTGCAGCTCGCCCTGCTGGACCGTGCTCGCGCCCAGGAACCGGCCCCACTCGGCGCCGGCCGCGCTGGGCCGGGCGAAGGGCGTGGATTGGGCTGCGGTCTTAGAGCAGAACTCGTGCCCCTGGAAGGCGTCGACCAGGTCGAGGGTCTCGACGCCGCGGGAGTCCGCAGCCGCCTTGGCCACCGCGCCGATCTGGGGAGCGGCGCGGTCGCGCGCCCAGTTGGAGTCCTGGTCGTAGAACGGGCAGCCGTTGACTGTGCGCTCGGCGCCCGCCTCGGGGTACCGGTTCTCAGCGGCACGCGGCGCCACCGACGGGTAGGTCTGCAGGATCAGGCGGTAGTCGCCCCTGGCGTAGCCGGCCCCGGCCATCACGGTGCGGATCTCGTCGATTGCCTTGCCCACGTCGGTCACGACCTTGGGCTTGAGCGAGTCGATCTTGGCCTGCTGCGAAGGCTCACACGGACCCGTCCTGGTCGTGTAGGCCTGGAGGCAGGCGGCGATGATGCTCGCGAAGCCCAGGTCGTTGCCCCCGATCGAAAGCATGACCAGCTTCACGTTCTTGGCTTGGGCGACGGGCAGCAGCTTGTCGGCCTGGGGCGGCTCGCCGTTCTGGCCCACGCCGCCCTGCGAGGCCCGGAAGATGTTCTTGGTCTGGCCGCCCGAGCACGACAGGTCGATGCGCTCGGCCACCGGAAGGCTGGCGCTCTTGATCTCGGCGACGTCGGAGCGGTGGCAGCCGCCTTCCTCGGTGCCGGGCTCGTACACCCTCGTCTTGTCGACCTGACAGGTGGGCCCGGCCGGCTGGCAGGCGCGATCGGTGCCGTCCTTGTCGCCGGTCGGCGTCAGCGAGTTGCCGTTCCAGCGCCCCGCCTCGCCGGAGATGTAGGAGTCCCCCAGCGAGACGGCCGCGGTAGTGGGCGAGGAGGGCCCCGCCCAGGCGGCGGGAACGAGCACCAGCATGAGGGTCAACGCCACAAGGGGGGCTGTGAAGCGCACGTGAAGGACGGTACTCGCGCTTGCGCCCCGGGGCGCCGGTAGCGCCCCGGGGCGCGGATAGCCGCCCCGGGGCCCTGTGTGGCCGGCCCTACTGGGGGGCCTTGCGACCGAGGTACTTGAAGAACGTGAAGTACGCCGGCCGGGGCTTGCCGTTCGCCGAGATCAGGGCGGAGTCGAACGCCTTGCTCGTCGGTGCGGCTCGCCAGTGGTAGATGTACATCGACTTGATCCGCCGCGACACACGCGGGTACGTGGTCATCGTGTACTTCATCGCCCTGTTCTGACGCGACAGCGACGGCCTGTAGAAGCGACCGAACACGTTGATCGGACCGACCTCGGTCACGTATACCGAGCCCCTCTTGGTGTCCTTGAGGAATTGGCGCGTGTACCTGGTCTGGAACTTGTTTACGTCCGGGTAGGCGATCAGGCCCCACTTGTGGGCGCCGCCGCCGATCGTCTTCTTGAACGTCTTCAGCCACTTCGCGTCGAACTTGCTGCCGTTGGCCCGGAAGTCGCCGGTCAGCACGGTGCACTTGCCTCTGCACTCCTTGCGGAGCATCAGGTAGAACTGGCCGGTCCGCTTGGGGTTGCGCCCGGTCGGCTGGGCCAGCGGGTAGTTCTGCTCGTTCCAGGTGGAGAACTTCTTGATCCACGGGTACCGCTTGCGGAAGCGACGGAAGTCCGATCGGAAGCCGCTCACCGTCGGTAGGCGCTTGGCGGCGCACCTCGCGCTGCACGAGGAGGTGCGGTAGAAGGACACCAGCACGTCGATCTTCTGGGCACGGGCCTGCCGCAAGAACGCGTCCTGGCGGGCAAGCAGCTTGCCACCCTTGCGGACCTGGTCGTAGGAGACGGCGGTGCGCAGGCGCTTGAGCCCTGACTTCTGGAATCGGGGATCGGACAGGGTCGAGAGATCCTGGTCGGCCAGGCCGAAGGCCGGCTTGGCCTGGGCGCTGCCGGCTACCGGACCGGCCAGCCCGAGAGCGCAAATAAAGGCCGCGAGGGCCACGACGAGGGGGATTGCGAGTCTCTTGATCATTTGGAGAAGAACACTACTTCGAGGTCAGGGTTGCGCGGTCAGAGAGACGCTGCGTGGCTTCCCGATACAGTCCGGGCAAGACAACAGGGGGGCTCGCGGGCAAGCGGGCTGAGATCGCGCCTCTGGCCTGCGGGCCTCCTGGCGCCGACCCTTCGAACCTGTGGGGTAATGCCCGCGGAGGGAGCGTATGGCGACGGTTCAAGCGGCTGCGGCGACGGGGCCTTCCTCTCCAACTGAAGGGCCGAGCGTCGAGGTGCGCGGCCTGCGGCGCTCTTTCGGAAAACGAACCGCGCTCGAAGACCTGGATCTGCGCGTGGGGCAAGGCGAAGTGCTCGGCGTGGTGGGCGCCTCGGGCTGCGGCAAGTCCACCCTGCTCGAGCTGGTGGCCGGGCTGCAGGCGCCCGACGCGGGGTCGGTGGCCGTGCAGGGGGCGACCGAGCCCCGCGACCGCCGCGCGACCTGCGCCTACATGCCCCAGCGCGACCTGCTGCTGCCCTGGCGCGACGCCGCGGGCAACGCGGCGCTGGCGCTGGAGTGCCAGGGCGCCTCACGCGCCGAGGCCCGCCGGCGTGCCCTGCCCCTGTTCGAGCGCTTTGGCCTGGCCGACTTCGAGCAGGCCCGGCCCGCCCAGCTCTCGGGCGGGATGCGCCAGCGAGTCGCGTTCATGCGCACCCTGCTGCCCGGGCGCCCCGTGCTGCTGCTCGACGAGCCGTTCGCCTCCCTCGACGCCATCACCCGCGCCGAGATGCAGCAGTGGCTGGCCGACACCCTGGCGGCCGAGCCGCGGACCGTGGTGCTGGTCACCCACGACGTGGAGGAGGCGCTGTTCCTCGCCGACCGGGTCGCTGTGCTGAGTCCCCGGCCGGGCCGCGTGGTTGCCGACCTCGACGTGCCCCTCCCCCGCCCGCGCGACCGCCGCGCCGCGGTGACCGACCCTGTCCTGGCCCGGCTGCGCGAGCGGGCCCTGGAGGCGCTTGCATGAGGCGCATCATGCTGGCCCTGGCCCTGCTGGCGGCCTTCGTGGGGGTGTGGGCCTGGGTGAGCTCGTGGGGCTCGGTCGACGACCTGACGCTCGCCTCGCCGCGCCAGACGCTCGACGCCCTTGAGTCCAACCGCTCCCTGCTGCTCGCCAACGCCTGGGTGACCCTCTACGAGGTGCTGCTGGGTCTCGGGATCGCGATCCTCGCCGGCTCGGCCTTTGCCCTGGCCATGCACCTCAGCCGTCCGCTGCGCGACGCCGCCTACCCGCTGCTCGTGGCCTCCCAGGCCGTTCCAATCGTGGTGCTGGCGCCGATCTTCGTGCTGGCCTTCGACTACGGGGTTGGACCCAAGCTGGCGATCGTCTCCCTGATCTGCTTCTTCCCCATCACCGTGAACGTGCTCGACGGGCTGCGCTCGGTCGACTCCGAGCAACTCAAGCTGATGCGCTCCTTCGGCGCCTCGCGGCTGCGGACGCTTCGCAGCGTGGAGCTTCCCGCCGCCCTGCCCAGCTTCTTCAGCGGGCTGCGCGTGGCCGCCACCGTCTCGGTGATCGGCGCCGTGTTCGGTGAGTGGGCCGGCGCCGACCGCGGACTCGGCCGTCTGGTGCTGATGGACAACAACCAGCTGGCCACCCCCCGCGCCTACGCCGGCATCGTCCTGCTCACGCTGATGGCCGTCGCCCTCTTTGCCCTGGCCGGACTGGCCGAGCGCATCGCCTGTCCCTGGAACCGACCCCCGGAAAGGACCTCATGAATGATGCCTCCGACCGGACGGGCATCCGTGCCCGCCGGGATGCCTCCGACCGGACGGGCATCCGTGCCCGCCGGGATGCCTCCGACCGGACAGGCATCCATGCCCGCCCGGTAGCGCTGCTGCCCCCTGTCCTTGGCGTCCTGGCTGTTGTCCTCGCGTTGGCCGCCTGCGGCGAGAAGAAGGACGAGCTCGGCCCGTCGGGGACAAAGAAGATGAGCCTGA
>JAABUS010004687.1_pt1 | contig 19253 bp, 19 predicted proteins | sample 5560161 | NCBI WGS metagenome assembly JAABUS01 (sample SAMN10711885, study PRJNA513376) | rock metagenome | isolation source: Antarctica rocks | place: Antarctica: Victoria Land, Trio Nunatak nord | collected 2016-01-04 | reverse complement strand
GTTGCCAGGGCTAATAGGGTGTGCACACATTGTGGTGGTGTAGCTGTTGCAGATGAACTACACATGGTTTTTGAGTGTCCAGCTCTCCACCCACTGAGGCAGCAATATGCTTCTTTATTTTCCACGAACACTGACACCATAAGGTCCTATTTTGCGCAGCAGGATCACATGCGGGTTTTCAAGTTTGTTCTGAGTTGCCTCGATTTCCTCCAGATTTGACATTTGTCTTCTTCTATATGTGATCAGACTAGTTGGCTGGCTAAAGCATTGTAATCTCTCTCTCTCTCTTGTAGACATTCAGTAACAGCTAGTCTTGCAACTGATTCTTAGTAACATTATAGCATTGCTGCACCTAGCACTTATTGTTGTATGCTCAATCTGCGTCCTTATACCTTAAATATCTGTGCAAAATATTTAGCTTGAAAGCGATGCTATCCTGGTTCTATGCTGTGTTCTGTTCCACCGTGCAAGCATAGCAGTCATGGTGATTTTCAATATGCATAAGCCCTGCGCGATCTGCTTGCGCGATTTTCTTTTTTTAAATTTGGTATCAGTGCTGCGCGTAACCCATATATTCGTTAAGGCCTGCGCGAGTTGGGTGCGCGAAGACCTAAATTAATTGGGTTCCCGGGGGTGCGCGATCCCCCGATTCTGCACCTACGGTACGTACCGGTATGCCAAACATCTCAAAAGCCTGATCACATGTGAGGACCACAGCGCACTGCAAGGCTGGCGTATCTGTACAAATGATAGTACAACTCCCTGACTGTCCTGAGAGCGGAAACGGAAAATCAGATTCCTTGCGACAGCGTGAATAACAAGTACCTGGACACGCTGGCATTTTAATGTGCGTGTTAATGCCAGCGAAAGGGAGACTTGAAGCTCCCGCCCCGTAACATTGATGGACCGGTCTGAATCTTAGTCATAACTGGAAATTAGTCAGGCGCGGGCAGACTTGGTCAAGTCTTGATGCTGCATAACTTGTTTTTGGCTGAACAGCATGTGGAGCATGTAGTGTCTTTGCGACTTGCCGCAACCACATCAGTTAAAGATGAGGCTCCCATTGATGAGTGGCCTCGCAGACGCTACTGTCTTGCATCAGTGTAATTGACGTCTCCAGAACTTAACCCAATTCCAGAACCTGTGCAGCCTGCCCAGCTTAGCTTTGCCCCATGTGTTTTTGATGTACTGGAAATGATCACCAATACTGGTAGGCGTAAATTGTAGGTATGGACCCGTCAGACCCCATACATAAGCTCGCCTGCAAAGGACACGAATCCACTTATATCAGCAGCAGCCCAGAAGGCAATGCTCTGCTCAGTTACATGCACATGGCATCAGACACTTTGTTGAAACATGGCACGTCAAGATGCAACGGTGTTGGCTGCACTTCTGTACTGCTTTACCAAAAAGTTGGGATATATTGGTTGCTGACAGAAAGGACTGTCTGTCCGGGAGTTTACAGCAAGCTGTGTTGTGTGCCACAATGATGCAGTAAAGCAACCAGGTGCAGATGCAGAGACCATTGCAGTGCCCAACTATTCTCAAGGCGTCAATAGAGTTTTTATACAATCTGTCCACATACACAATACTTCTTGAGCCATGTGCAAAGCAGTCTGACCTGAAGTCAATGCCATTGTTGAGGGGATGAAAGGAGCCTGTCCAGCCTCCAATGCTTCTGAAGGCTTTCAGCCCCAAAGGCATTTCCTTCTGAGCGCCCATCCGCTGATCAGACTCTAGTGTGGCAACATACAGGTCCAAGAAATCAGCACAGCGTAGATTGACTAAGATCTGATAGATTTCAGCCTCAAGGTCACGACGTAAGTTTTGCAAAGCAGTCAGAAAGGTTGCATTTCCAGGCTCTAAGACCTGTATATGCAGACACCCAGCCAATCTTTAGCAATTTTGCAGCTGGTTATTGTCCCCGCAGTGCATTGTGGGCTAAGAATTCTGGTAAATGCACAACGCATACAGTGTCATACACGAGCGCATGCACCACAAGATGCAGTATGAATAAAGTTGCAGACGAATAACTCAGTTTGCTGCAACTCATCTGCTGCGCACGCACCTGCCACCGTCTGTTGTAGTATGCAAATTCTGCAGGAACTTCAAGGCTCCATTTGGGACTGAGATTGGTATGTAAGAACATCAACTTGCCTGAAAACACCCACATGGAAGTTGCTTGAGCTGTATAGGCTTCAAGGGCACGAAGGTGTTTGTGCAATAGAGTAACGCAGCCTCATGCAATAGCTATAGCCGACATGGCGCAATGAAGTTACATGTATAATGCTGCTGCCGTGAATACTAATTAGGGATGCGATACAACAACATGGTAAGCAACAGTGAGTCATCTGTGATGTCAAGCCATAACGTTGTGCAATGCCACTGAGATTTTACAAGTCTGTCAAGCAATAGCAGAGATATAAAAGTATGAGCAAGTGTAGAATGTTGCTCTCACCATCAGTGTCATGTTGTGTCATTGTGTTGCCAGCAAACTCCTGCCAACAGCTTCTTTGATCTCTGCTGCATGATGTTCTACACAAGAGCCAACCAATGCGTCAAGAAGGTCAAGTCCAGAGAGCATGCATGTGCTTTGCCACGTCACCTATTGTTGTTCCTCTACAAGTCAGGTGCCCATGCTAATCCTGAGCATGCTGTACAGACAGAATATGTGCTGACATGTCAAACGAGCTCTGGCAAGATCAATGCCTCAAGGCTTGTATGCATAAAAAGCAAAAGGGGCAAGGCTGCCCTCACTTGCTAATGCCCAAGCTACCAACTGGTGTTTCCAGCAAGTGGTAGTGGAGTCTGGCTGCCCTCAAAGCATGGGCAAAAGACTCCTTGTCGCCCTTGCCCATAAAATTGCTGAATAGCTCATAGTACAAATTGCTCTGCATGTTGAAGAAGGCCGCTAACAGCAGCCCTTCCCAGACCCTGCATGCCACTTTTACCTCAACCAACAAGCTTGCTTTGCGCTTCATCAAGCAATAGCCATGACTGACGCTGTGTCTCCGTCATGCTGCATTGCACACAACACTGCAAAAAGGTGAGACTGATGTGAATTAGCACAACAAGCACAAAAGCAAGACTGATGTGGATGAGCACAGCATTTGCAGATGCAAAATTTGTGCATAAGATCAGCTACTTGATATGTGATCAAGGCTATGACTCACATGCGCGGTTGTTTCAAGCATGCAATGCTCGAGTTGCACATGCCAGACACTTGCAACACAGTACCACATTTACGTGCAGATGCCACATGATGTTGGTAGGGGGAAATTTTTTTAGATAACCTTTTCTTATCAAACACCATCTGTCCACTTTCAAAGGTGTTGTCAGCCATGCTAGGTACATCTAAGATAAGTTGAAGATCTGGGGCAGCAGAGGAGTGCCAATAATCAGGCCACAACAATGCGCCTGTCTGCTTGTATCCCGCACTGCTGAACAATATCTCTGGATCTTCAATGGCAACATTATCTGAGTCTAGGAATATTACCTGCGGTTACAGAGCAGGCAGGCAGTCTTTGAACATAATATGTGCTAGCAGATGTGAGACGCAGAAGTGTAGCTTGCCATGCAAATTGCTGAGAGGAATCATAGGCACAGAAGGATTCCAAACTTGCGAATAGAGCGTATCATGAACGCCATAGCCTCAATCACGCTCACATGCTTACAATCACAAGCAAGAAGCTTGCCTCTTGAAATCTGCTCAGGATAAGAGCAGCAACTTTCATTGTGAAGCCTGACAGGTCAGTCTCAGTGTCAGTAGCATTTGATGGAGGGAAGTCTTGTGGCTGCAAGTCGGGCAAGGGGCGACACACCACCCCCACCTCTGACAATGCTGCCTCCAATGCAGCAGTTGGCAACTCCTTGTCCGGGAAAAACATCTCGACTGGTAAAGTGCAGCCTGGGGAATAAGAGAAACTATGCAACACATATCACAAAACCTGCTACAATTTTGGTTGCAATTTGGGGACAGCAGTAAGTTGGATATGCAACTGTGGGGAAAATGCAAACTACGGCGCTGACAGTGTTCACACTCCAATGACAAAGTTGCTGCACTAGCCAGTGGATGACACCTGGCTTTTGAATTTAATGAGGAGTTTTGCACACAGGCCAAGACCATATCACAGCTTAACAAGACAGGTCACTTTGGCACATCATGGTTGAAAGCATGATGCATAGCTTGTACATATCAGAGTGAAGTGACTTCACAGCATGCATGTGTCCTTCTCTTGGTTGCAAATGCGAGCACATGCTGTCAATGACATACTCTCACATAGCCCAGTTGCGTCAAACACCAGTCACATTGCAGTTTGCCACAAAACCTGTTCTCCTGAGCATGTGAATGTTGACCCAGGCAGGCACCATGTAGGTGAGGCCCCCTGCCAGGATCACAATGCCTCGCCCACTAAACCCCTCAACTGGGTAAGCAGGAGACTCTCTCAGGAATGTGCGCCACTGTGTCTGAGCACGCATGATGTCCTCCCTGCCCATGTATTATTCACACGAACATTGGACAAAAACATGCTAAACAAGCAACGACTGACCTGAACAAGGCGTCCTTGGTACACGGAACAAAGCATATTGGCCATGTATCGCAATGAAACGTACAAACAATGATATCATGTGTGCCAATGTCAGGAGCAACGCATGATGAAACACACGAAGGAGCACGGTGAAGCGTGAAGACCAGTAAGAGAAGGTTACAATGTTGTCCTTTGAAGGAATTTCTGAAGAGCACAAGTCTTCGAAGACGCCACAAACATGCGATCCTGGGTCAAAATGACAGGCATGAGGTAGGTATCGCACGCCAACTAACACAACCACCCACCTTTGCATCCTCACCCCATCTCTGACCCAGTCCTTGGAAGCTCCTCTAGCGCCAGGGGGAGGTACCAAATTATACCCTGACAGCTGGACAGCTGTCATGACTTGGCCCCACAGGACAGCCGCCTGTGCGTCCATGTTCTTGGTGTTGCCTCGCCACTCAGGGAGTGAAAGGCCGTCTTGCATCACTCTAGCGTCCACAGAGCCTGCTTGGAAGCAGATTGCAACATCAAAGCATAAAACAGAATCAATAGCGCTGCGTAAAGTTGGTGAACTTGTACCTGTAGTACATGCTAGCAGAACGTGAAGCAGGAGCAAGTGGACCTAGGCAGGCCTTGCAGCCATGTCAGCACATGATTGATGGTGGTGCTGGTGAGCATGAATGGTCTGATACAAAAGCTGAAGGAAAATTGGGTCACAAGCACAAGCCTACTTTACCAGAGTATGGGCAGGACACATTGTGCGGCAATGCTAAAGCAGCCTCTCCATTATCCCTTAGCTCTCCACACTCTGCTGCACAGTTGAAGGGGGTGTGCCGTCCACAGCTTAACCTGGGTATGAAGATGATTTTGCATGTGAAGCATGGCTGATACATTCCATGAAACAAAGCTCTTGCTCTCTCAACTGCTGTACCTTTTTGTTGTTAGGTTTCCGCTACACTCACAGTAACCTGAATCCAAGGAGATCCATGCGTCACAGTCTCTGTCCCAAGCCCAGTCGCGTTCCCTGATATTTGTGAACAAAGTTACAGGAAACTGTTTGCAGCGACACATGTGAGCAAGCTTCCCATCCTACCCGAAAGGAGAACAAGAGTGTGTTTTTCTCCAAGCAACACAACCTACAGTCTTCTGAGGCTTGGCCTGACTTGCAGTAAGTTGGTTTATGACCCTGCGAGCTGCCCAGGTGTAGCACACCAGAGCGAGCAGAGAAAAGATCGGCAAGGCAATGAGCCTTGACGTGAAGGCTAGACGGCCGCGGCGTGGAAACTGCCGTCGCATGTCACCCCTGTCAGCACAGATGTCTTTTGCAGCTAGGTCACAGGTGCAGCTCAAAACTTACGTCACGTCTGGATGAAGTACGGCGTGCATTTTCCGGTAAAATCGAGGTGACAGTACAACAGTACCGCGGTGAGAGCACGGTCACAGCACTTCCCAGTACTGTTGCTTCATTTGCAAGCTTATCAGCCATCTCATTCCCGTGTACATGTATGCGATTTCACTTTGAGCAGGACTATCTCATCGCCCGCATGTGCAGCTCGTGTCCGATCCTTCTAGCAGTGGTCTATGGCAGTCGTCAACTGTCGATGACAGTGACCTTAGGTGCGAGCCAATTTTCTGCACCGAACACTTCGAGTCTGTTGCTATGCTCTCCGTCATTCAGGGCGTTCAAAAGCACTAATAGTTCGGCCCTGTTGATGGTGTTGAGCATGCCCCGCTCATATGGATGCACCTTGAGACTCAGGTGTGCATGCTCGTGTTCCCTGTATACTCCTGAGCCAGTGACAAGACCTATGTGTGGGATTTCCTTCCTGCTTCCGTCCGTGTTTATATCTCGTCTGGGCGGAATTTGAGTTCAGTTTTGTGAAAAATCTTGCTGAAGTCTTCACTGGATGGCTGCTCTTCCGGTGACCATGCTGTGGCTGGAGTATTTGTGGCCTTCGAATAGTGCTTGGGCGGGTACAGACCAGGCGGTGAGACTGTCTGCTGCATGGTCATCTTCAGCTGTTTTGGCCTTTGCGGTGGGTTCCCAAGCTGAGATGCACAGGCAAATCCTTTGTTCAACTGGTCCTGATTCACATAGTGTTGCAGTCCAGCTTCATTTGCAAAAATCAAGAAATGGACATTCCGCTTTGGGGTGCACCACTGGTCTTGTTCATCAGCCCAGTGTCTTGGGGCATTGAATTTGAACTTGCTTCTATCAATTGTTGCAATCGCTTGCACCGTCTGGTGTGATAGCCACCTTGAATAGGAGCTGCCTTTGTCGTCCCACCATGGTATTACAAAGGCAGTGAGCACCGGTTCTGCAGCTTCCTCTGCACTCAGGATTGCCCATCTCATGGCCTTTGCCATGGCTACAGCCTCATATTCAGGATTCACTTGTGATGCACCGGTCCACTTCACGCTGTATGCATCCAAGTTGGCTCCAAACAGTGCATCCTCTGCGAACATGCTAAAGTAGCATGTCATGTTTGGATTGAAGTTCAGAGGGGAGGCAAATCTTTCAGTCGTCACGCTTAAACCAATCCTGAACGCTTGCATGTATTTGTCTGGGGTTGTGCATTGGTTTGCTAGCTTGCCTCTCTTGCTTCCATCAGTTGGTTTATTGGTGTATCTGTTCAGTAGGCGTGCAATGGCTGTCGGAAAGTCCAGATGACCATAATGTTTGTGTGTTTCAGGTTGGTGCAACTGTGAGTGTTTGAAGGCGCTGTGAAGGATGCGGAGGCGGTGCATAGTAATTGAGCTGCATAACTTGCCAGAAGGGTTGTACACATTGGCCATGATCTCCCTAACACATTGACCCTTCCAGCTCATTGATATGACATACTTGAACATGGGTTTAATGTCTTGGTCAGGGTGTACTGTGTCATTGGGGTCTAGAGTTATAAACTTTGCTAAGCTTGGTTCATGCAGAAAGGCTGATATTTCTTTGTCTTGTACAGGCGTCTGATAGCCTTGTTTGTCCATGTTTGACTTATTTTGATCCGGTCTGGCGCGATTGTCCCTAGCCAGCTTTAAGGGCTTGAGTCCTGCTTTTTTGGCCTCAAAGTCTTCCATCACTTCTCTTGGTCCATTCTGGGCTGGTTCTCTGATCGGTTGCCATGTGGCTTTTACCACTGCATGGCGTGCTGTTCTTACAGCACATCACCTCAGAATTGGACATCTGTTGACTCCTATCACCTTGTAGCCTTGCTCTAGGTACATTGGCAGGTGCTTTTTTAGTATGTATGTGTCAGCCCATTGGACCATGTATTGCTTTTGCTTGATGCGGTTCCTTTTGTCTGTGATATGACATTCATGTTTGATATGGTCCATTTGATTCTGTTGGCCGCAGAGGTACTCCAGAACGCGTGGGTTTCTACTGTGGTGTTTCATGCGGGCCCAGAATTGTTCAAATGTTAGGCCAGGAGGCAGGAAGTCTTTCTGTAGCGCATCTTATCATGCAGCAGCCCGAGCTGTCTTTGCTTTTTCTTAGCTTTCAGTTAATCCACGCCTGGTACGATGCTTGTGTCTCCTCATCACTTAGTGGTGTTAGGTATTGCTCCATGGGGCTATTCACACTCGAGTTTGATCGGGGGGGTGCAGGTTCACATTCTTTTGTGTGTTTAAGAAAGTCGTTTATTGCCTTCAGGTCTAGTTTGATCTTTTTGTAGGTGTCTCCCCCATGTATCAACAATTCACCTCTGTTATATTCATTGTAAAGTTTGGTTCCATCTGCATCGCCTTTTTCTAGGTCTTGCCTTGCCTTGTACTCTGTGCTGACTGTCATGTTTCTCCTGCTCTTCCTCTTTTCGTGCTTGTGGGCCTCGTGCTTCCTCTTTTTCACCTTCTCTTGGCATGGCTGCAGTGCGCTTAGCCTCGTACTTCGTCTGTTAGGTCTGACTGCATGGCCAGGCGGGACAGTTTGCTCCACGTCCATGCTTTTGGTTGTTGTGTCAGGACCAAGGTCATCTGATCCGTCGTCAGAGCTGTTTCGGTCATCTGCGAGGTTGGACGATCAGGTGACTTTTCCGTCCTGGTGTCGTGCTGGTCTCGTCTACAGGGCTTGCTCTTGTTGCTCTTTCTGCTGTTGCGTGTTGGATTCAGCAGTGTATGATCCCGTAGCATTGCTAGCGCTCTGCACTCGATGTCGTTTATCTCTCTGGAGTCCAGGTGGTCGGTGTTTTTGGAACGAACTTCAGACACAATCTCTGGTCTGACAACAGTTCTGTCTTCTCTGCTCAGGGGTCCGACATTCTGAAATTTGGCCCCATGGATATCGTCGTTCGCCAGATGGTACTGGTTGAGCAGCTTGGTCAGCTGGTTGAGTGCCTTCTTATGTTGGATGGTGATCACTCTGCCAAATTTGAGGGCCAGCTCCGAGGTACTGAGCAGTATGACCTTTTGTCTATTTGGCAAGCACAGTTCGGCAAAGTTGTCTATGACTTTCAGTAGCTTGTGATAGACTTCAGGTGGTATCACTTGCTTTAGGCCTAGATAGCAGGGATCATATCTTGCTTTTGACAGGGTGCTGCTCAGTGGATTGCCCCGCAGGTCTTTGTGTCCTGCTGGTACCGTGAGTTCAAGGCCTGATATTTGCAGGACTGTGAGCTGGCGTGCAAGGTGGTAGTGTGATGTCTGCCTCAAATTGGGCGGGTGACAAACCCCAGGGGGCCTTTGTCATTCAGAGCTTTTGTCAGGTATGTGCATGTCAGCTTGGCATACATCACATTCATCGAGGTTAGGCCCAGACCTGCACGCTCCCTATCTTGGTGGATCATTGCAGACGGCGTTGACCTGGGTAGCTTGTATATTCTTTTGCAATGTTTAGCTTGATGGCATCACACTTGCTGACATCTGATAGTGTCATGAGACCCAGAGGCATGGAGTATGCCATGCAGCTGCCAATGACAGTGTCAAGGGCTTAAGCTTTCTGTTTGATTGACAGTGGGGACATGAGCAGCCTCTCGCCTTTCCGCCTGGCTTCCTTCAGCACTCTGTCAAGATGTGGTGCCCAATTGAATGTTGGAGTGATGTCTACTCCAAGGTACCTGTAGGGCTCAGTGTGGGGGTGCAGGAATGGGATAGGTGTGTTATATATTTTGACCAATTCCAGCCTCTGCTGGGGCATCTTCATCATTTTGCTTGAAAGTACCTTGTCACTGCCATTTCTGCGGGCTTGATCCCACAGTATCCCTGTCACAGCACATTTCTTGACATTCACAGCCATGCCTGACCAGTTCACAAACACTTCAATCTTCTCTGCTTGTCTTGCAAGGTCAGTTGCTGATAGGGCTGCTGCTGACATGTCATCTGCGTATGCAGATGCGCTTGTAGTGTGGTCAGCATGCAGGCTCTTGCTCAGGCAACCATATTCATAGCCTCTGCCTCCTGATTGCAACCACCGCAGCAGAGGCTCCATGAAGATCAAGAAGAGGAGCGGGGACAAGGTATTTCCCTGTATTGTGCCTCTCTCTATTTTGATTGGTCCTAAGTTCTGCAAGTAGAGCTTGATCTTGGTTATGGCATCGGTATATAGTTCAGCTATCACTTCAATAGCATCCTCTGGAAATCCCAGGTCATGCATAATACACAGCAGTTTGTCATGGTCTATGATGTTGAATGCTGAGCTGAAATCCACATACAGCAAGTACAGGTCTTGCTGGCTTATTTTTGCATCTGACATGATGTTCATTACATTTTGCAGCTGCCATATTGTGTTCTTTTGCTTTCTGAAGCCCTCCTGCGCGTTGCTCAAGATGTTGAAGTCTTCTGCATATTTGTATTCTGCAATCACACCTATCCATAGTTTGTATAGAGTGTTTGCTAGTGCTATTGGCCTCCAGTTTCCTAAGTCATGTTCGCTGCCCTTTTCATGCAGGAGCACTGTTTGAGACTCCTTCCACGCCTTGGACGTTGTTCCCGTCATCCACATCAAGATGAACAGCTTGTGAATGACCTGGTGCACCCCTTCTTGCAAATCCTTGAGCAGTTCATTGGGATGCCATCAGGACCAGGTGTTTTGCCATTTTCCAGGTGTCTCATCTTCTCTTGGAATATGCAAGGGTCACGTACATGTTCCAGAAGTGAGATGCTTCCAAATCCTGGCTCGCCAGCAGCTGTTTCTAGTGTGCAAGTCAATACTACTGTATGCACCATGTTTCCAAGGATACTTTCTGTTTTCGTCATTTGGTCTGAAAGCCCTTGTCTTTGCAGATCCTGAGGCTGGCTTTGCTTGTTCTTGAAAGCTGCTCTGCACATACTCAAGCACTGCGTCAGGATCATTCAGCATTTCCCCTGTCTCCTTGTTTAGTACATATGTGAGTTGCTTTTTGTCAGTTGCTTCTCCAAAGAACTGCTTGTTCATCTGTCTCTGCTTTGTTGTGTATTGCTTTTGTATGCGTTGTCTTGCTGCAGCGCTGCTCTGCCATTTTAGCTCTTTTGTGATCCTGTCTTTGCTTTTAGCTGCTGTCTTGCGGGCTTTTAAACACAATTCTGCATATTCTTGCCAGCTTTTCCTGTCATTCTGTCTGGGTGGCAATGGGAAGCTGGTGCAATGCTGTTCTGGAAGCTTACTTAGCTCTGTTTGTATAAGATCACGTAAATCATCGCTTGCTTCTTTGCCTGCAGCTTTGGTGTCTCTGTGTTGCATGGCCACCCTGTGGAGGCTCTTTCTCAGTTGGCTCAGTCCCTCCAGTTTGCGGCTAGTGCATCTTGTTCTGAAGCCATTTTCTGGCCTGCCTTTTGAGAATTGACAGATTCGCTGGGCTATGGGCAGGACTTGCTGCAACATTTGTTGTAGCAGAGAGTTGTAGCGCTCAACAGTGTCGGCCCCAATGCCCACCAAAGCCAGTGCCATTCTCAGGGTCTCACCTTGATCCAGTGACTCCTTGACTGTGTATGCCAGTTCCAAAGTGCTGTCTAGCTCCTGTAGTAGGTCTGCTGTTGACGCCCCTGTCTCTTGGCCAAAAGCCTCTTTGAATTCTTTCAGGTCTTCCTGTGGGATTGGTGTTTTTAATCTGGGCTCTCGGGGCAGTGGAGGGGGGTCGGGACCCGGCGTGGGGAGCATGTGCAGCCGTAGTGTTAGTACCCACCTTCATCGATTGCAGGTTCTGTGGTTAGCTCTGGCCCATGGGCTGCCGCAAAGGAAGCTCCCGTTATGATCGCTGAAAAGCGTAAACTTTTGAAAGAAATTTCTTCCAAGTTCCAAAGGCTTCTGTGGTGCTCTGTATAGCCATAGTCACTACAGTTCAATTACAGACAACTGTAAAACCTAAACCCTAAACTCACATGTGACAATAGTGTACTTATATGCGCATGCTCATGATCAGTACTAGTGTGATGCATTGTGGAATTTGCGTCGAATGTTCAACATTTGGTTTGATGTCCTTAGAAATTTGGTGCTAAGCCTTGGTGTATGTAAAGTTCCCATTTATTGTCTGCTGACTAGTCAACAGGGGAGCACTCCCCTGACAAGGAAAGATAAGGGGAGAAACTACCAACAAAAATGTCTATTGACTTGCCTCATGAGTCCCAATGAAAGAAAATGTAAATTGATTGATTGGTGCACATTGTTCTTGTGACACAGCATGAATAATCTATGCTGGTTGTTGCCTCTGCTTATATTGGTACTTGAAAGCAGCCTGTCTCAATCGCTTGACCTTCTCATCCAGATGTAAGGCTGGGTCGCACAGCAGTCGCTCCCGAATGACCACGAGCTCTTGTTTGACCTACAGAAGACATCGTTGAATACAAGATCCTGAAGGCAGGCAACCGCTTGAGCATTCACCGCCGCAACACTTACTTGGGCAACTACTTCGTCATCCTCCAGATCATTCAGCTGGTCCATTAGCTTGTCTACAGAATGAATTTTGCGATAAGGCCACCGCTCAATCGAGTACCATCTACAGTACTTCTTAAGAACGGTTACTCCAATGTTCAAGCGGGCTGCGGCCTTGCTAATCGGGCACTCATAGACCGATTGGAGCTTCTCCAGTGATAGTACTCGATCCACTCGCGCAATCCTGTGCCGCACAGTTGTTTTAGCTGCGCATTGTTCGCCATCCGCTATGAGCAGTGCGTATCTGCCGGATTCCCATCCGGGTTGGCGCGTTGCGATGTCACCTGTGCTGCACATGCTGTGGACTCTTTCTGGGCCGAGCGCGAAGTTTGAGGACCGCGTTTTTGGGCAGCTGCAGGGCGATGCTCTTATGCAGACTCATTGGTAGTGTCACCTTTGCCAAAGCTGGCAAGCAAGTCTCGAGGTGGTCGCCGCCTGATGCCAGGTTCTGCAAAACACCCAGCTTTATGACTAGCGCGTCAGGATTGGTGCTTGCATAGTTTCAGCCATTTCTTCGATGTCGCTTCGCCTTCCTGATTAGTAATGTTTGGCACTTGTGACTGTTCGTGTTCTCAGGACGCTTAAAGTGGTCAACGCCCTGTCAACTTGTCGGTCAGCCTCTTGGCCGTCAGCCTCGGGACGTCAGGTTTGTGAAAGCCTTCGTCACAAAGCTGTGCATACGATAGCGCTCATTTCGCTCCTAACTCCATGACTTGGAAGCTATACCCACCGGCTGTGCTTGTGTATATATTTGTCCTTTGCCTTGTTTTTTGTGTTTTGCGGCCCAGCACAGGGCTATGAAGATCCTGGCATGTCTGATAGAGACCTGCGCATTTACAACAATGGGACTTTGAGTTTCAGTGTGGCGTACCAAAACTGGACGGGATACTGGACGACTCAGACGACAATTGCTGCAGGTGCGACGTGGCCAGCACCCGGATTGCCAGTATGCTCAATGCATCTGCCGAAGCTCATGCCGATCATAACGACAAATTGATTTGCCAGGAGTGCTGTTGTTGGACGAGGCAGGCGAGATCTGGTACAGCGGGAGTGACGTCGTGATCCAGGTTGCTCCGCTGAACGAAAGCAGCGTTGACAGGCGAAGTGCGTATTTCTTTGTGCCCTCTTTGCTGGTTACCCACAAGTTGTGAGCCGGCACAGCGACACTGATTTGTGTGTTGTGTAGTGCTCAGTCTTTCAGACCCAGCCATGTATCAAAACGTGTATGAAAGCGTCAGCAGCCTTTCTGGAGACTGTGGTGCTTCATCAGCGTGCTGCACAGATGATAACGGCGACAGTTTCCAGTATGACCTCAATTTCAATGCAACAGAATACATTGCTTACACCGTAACAGCGCCTGGTTCACAGCCAAATAGCAATGAATTTGAGGTGAGCATCAGTGTAGCAGCCACAGATGACAGCTCTGGTGACCAACTGCAACAGGCCAGCATGAGTATACAGCCGTGGCAAAGCTTTCCAGCAACAGCTGTTGCATCCAGTCAGCAAGTAGCAAACCTTACAGGCAGTGTTACATTGACACAAATTCAAGAAGAGGTGTTCGATATAATGTACGCAGTTCCAGGACATGGCGTGGCATATAGTCTACTTCAAACAAGCTTGGATGATGAAGGTAAGCGCGCGTGCACTCATTCATTGCTCATCGTCCATGTTTGCTTCTGGTATCCAGTGATGTTTGTTTGATTGATCCATTATAGCCTTTAATGAAGATGTCTTGCATGAAATGTAGGCACTCTTGTGGACCCCTACCAGTTTGGAGATTACCCCAACTATTTTGGATTGCAAATAGACAATTGGCAAGGGTCGAGATCAGAGGATTGTGTTAATCCACTTGGCTATTACACATGGTACTTGGGGCCAGTGTTTGAGGAGACACCCTATTTCACAGAATGGGATGAAGGACCAACACCCTTGCCAGAGACTGCCACAGTCAATGATTCATACAATCAATTGGCTTGGTACGAAAACAACATGTGGGCTGCATATGTTGGGAATTTACAGCTGACAGCGGATGCTCGCTTTCAGCGGAACACAATTGCAGCCAACATTCCAGCAAATGGACAAGTAAACTGTTCCATATTGTACAATGTGCCAAGTGCAAGTCCCGAGCTTGTCAACAATGGTTCATCCGACCCGTTCATGGCGATAGTGAACATAGCACAAGCTGTGGTTTGTGAGTATCCAAACAATGTTATGATGGTTACAGCCACTATCCCAGCAGAAGCCTTTAACTTTGCTAAGGCTGTTTTGGGCCTGGTCGGTAATGGGTCTCAGGCTTTTTGGTATCCAGGTACCAAGTCTGGGGCATTGTTGTTGACACTTGAGAACACAGGCAATGTTGCTCAAGTTATTAATATAGTCCCAGGAGCATGTTGCTTGACCTCACCCGTGGCCACATGTGACAGCAACGATGTTATGTTTGCGGCATTCCCACAGGGTGGAGTTGCAGTTTTACAAAGCGGTGAGATCTCGGAATTTGATTTGTACGCTCAAACTTCTGACTTTGGTGCTGGATATTGCAATGTCTCTGTTACCTATATGAGTAACACTAGTTTGGGTACTTTGGCATCTTTGCCATTTGACACTAACATAGGCTCTGGTCAATCACAAGTCCTTGTGGAGCAAATTTATTTTTCTGCAGTTGTTGGTCCACCTATCTCCTTTACTATTTATTTTGATTTGTTTTGGCCTTCTGTCAACAGATTGACTTATATGTCTGCTAGTGATGCAACCCTAAATAGCGCTGATGAGACACCCTTCTTAGACTTTTCCAGACGGTAAGCACTACAACATGTATGCTGCTTGTGAAGGTAAACAAGTTGCAATGGTGGGTGTTGCTTTCTGCAGGGCAGCGCAGGCACTTCAAAGCTCAGCAGACTTGATTGCGCCAGGCGCCCAGGTGTCTACGGGGCCGTTGCCTCCTGGAGTTGCAGCTTCGTTCTCGACAGGCAGGCGTAGGCATTTGACATCAGCTCCAAGTTCAAGTATTGACCCCTTTGGGTTGAGTGCCCTGGTGTGGTGGCCTCCAGCATACTCCAATGCAACTGCTATATTGTTTGGTAGTCAACTAGTCAATAATATTAGTTCAGTGATGGCAAGCTTCAGCTCATATGGAGTCCCTTTCTCACCGCCTCAAAGTCAATTCATCACAACTACATACGCTCCACCTCCACCAGTGTCAGCCCCGCCCCCTCCATCTCCTCCACCCTCCTCACCACCTATAGCACTTCCACCTACTGGATTGGCTCCACTAGTTGCTCCAAGCTCCCCAATTCTTACACCTACCTCGACTGCCTCCGTTGCTCAGGTATTCTGTGAGTACAAAAGTCTGCATCTACACTGTGGGGTTGTGCCTAGATTTTGCTATGCCTGCATTGTACATCAATTGCTGAGAAGGCTCATTTGACCTCACATCATGTATATGTTCAGGGACTGAGTTGCAGCGGCCAGATTGTGGCATGTGGAGCACATGGTCAGCTGGACTCAAATTGTGAATGTAATTGTGAAGAGGGATGGACAACAGAACCATTCCAAGCCTCCAATGATGTACAGTATTGCAACATGTCAACAAGTGAAGGCAAGCAACAGGCTTCTAATAGCAAACGTATTGTTTTAGACCATCATCATCAAGCCTTTAGTGCTTTAGCATGGCTCATGTTCACTCTTTTGTAAGCCGGCTCGCCAATAATCAATAATTTGTGCAGTAATTACACATGTGCCTTCTTCAACGCCCCTTGCATGTGAGCATTCAAGAAGGCCAAGCTGATGCATAGAGTGAGACGCTTTGCCAGAAGGTGGTGTGGTGTTCAGGTGTGCAAGGGGGTACATCTTTGTTGTTTGGAGGCAGCAACAAAATTGGGCCTTTAGGAATTGTGGTGATTGTTGTTGTTGTTATATGTCTTGCAACTTCTGCTTGGCTTTGCATTGTGATGCACAGGCGGGTCAAAAGAAAGTACGTCAACAATTTACATCGCAAGGTAGGCTGATGACTTGCATACAATTGTTCAATCTCTTGTGTTTTCTGTTCAAGTGGCAAACCTTGTGGCATGATGTGTCATTGATGTATGATCTATGCTCTGAGTCACGCCTATGCATCTATGCATTATGTCTTTGGGTGATGCAGCCTGTTGGGGCATGTGCAGTCCCTGGTCTTTCACCTTGCATGTTTGCTCAATGTTCATGGCGTGGCTTGTTGCGTGCAGTTTGACCACAGACCAAGCAAGATGTTTGAACATCATGACACATCAGTGCCAATCATTGAAACATCTTCAGAGCTTGCTCGGATTGAGCCCCAGCTGTCAAAGAGTGCGCTTTTGGCAGAGGCTGAGCAGACTAACAGGTGAAAGGCGTTCTTTGCTTGAAACGCATGCTGAGCATTGCAGCAAGACAATGGCGAAGTGTTCGTTGAGGCAGGCCCCTCAGCAAGAAGGTGCTTTTGAATTCAATGCCCAAGCAACATGCCTGAGCAACATGCCTGAGCAATATCTCAACGTACTACTACTTTGTTGATATGAAGCGCTGTGTTAGTTGTGATTGAGCGCATTGAGTTCTTGCATCATGTTGTGCCCAATCCAGCAGAGATGCAATAAGCACATCTAGGTTGAGATGGTAAGTTGGCTCATGAAGGGATATTGCATACATAGCTAATAACCTTAACATATAGGTCACATGCGTCGTGTCAACTATGACAAATGCAAACAATCATGATACCAATCTTGATCATATGATGCATCACAGGCATGATTTTGCAACCTGGGAGCAAGCCGATGGGGAGGGACTTGTTCTTGACCACACAAACCAGTCCCTGCAGTATCAAGTGAACAGAAGGGGAGATACGTTTGCACGGCGTCATGCAGCTGCAAATGCTCCAACTAGTGTTGAGAGTGCCTATCAGAGTCTGTTGCATATACAACAAGATGCAGATGCGTAGCTGCAACTGTCATGCCTTTCTGTGTCAAGAAGGCATGTGAATGAACAAGACACCTGTGGAGGTGATTGTAATGTGCATGGGCTCTGCAATCCCCATGACAACGACAGCTGTACCCGATTACTACTGCTGCTTTGCTGCTGCATGTTGACTACATACATGCTCTACACAGTGTGCATGCAACTACGAATGTCATCAACTATATTTGTATCATAGCGTAACTTTTAATATGGCAAGGGAAGTTTTCAAGGCTTGTCCATGTTGCGCAGCCTGACGCGTCGTGTGACATACACGTTACTAACCTAATGCTTGTGCAGAGTGTCTTGCAGCATATGCACGTGCTGCTGCCTGCAAACAAAGCTGCAAACAATTAGCAAACAGGTTCTGCCAAAAAATGTTGTTGTGTGTGAGTATGCCTGAGCTGCAGCAAGCACTGCTCTTGACAGGCAGAGTGCATAGCTGGCTGGCAAGCAGGGCTACAAGTGCTTGTGCAGACTGTCTTGCAGCACATGCATGTGATGCTGCCTGCAAACACAGCTGCAAACAATTTGCAAACAGGTCCTGCCAAAGAATATTGTTGTGTGTGAGTGTGCCTGAGCTTAAGCTTTGACATGAGCTTGGTGTGATTATGGCCAATCAGCAAAGCAATGCTGTTTAACACAGAACCAACAGCACTGCAGCTATGCCACTAGAGACCGGGGCACAGAAAAGCTCTGCACGGCTTGGTGCTGTGCAGAGCGTCGATGAGCTAAGCCCTGCAGAGCTGGCTCGCTAGCTCTGCGCTTGATGACTGAACTCTGCCAGCCAGCAAGTAGAGCTAAATTTACAGCTGAGCTCAGACATTTTGCAGAGCTTTCCCGTACCCCAGTCTCTAGTGTGCAATGTGCCTCTGGAGGATCCTGCTCATTGCTGTTGCACATGTGTCAGCCAGTGGACAGATAAGGAAGTTTTGAGAAGAGAGGTAATGTAAGACATAAATATATATCACGTTTATATATATGTGCTGAAGTTCACATGTGTGTCAGATGACACATGCAAGTCGAAATTCAGTTACATGGGGGTTTTGGGCTGCTGTTGTCCAAGTGCAGCAATGAAGCGAAGACATGAGCACAACAATTAGAAATGTCTGCATGTATTTCCACTGAGAGCTACTGTGTGACTGTGTGCATTGTACAACTCTTGTGGTGCTGATCAACATAAGACTTGCACAACAGTCTTGCTGCAGCTATGCATTGTTACGTTTGATGAATGGTACTGTTGGTGCAAGGCTCTGACGGTAAGTCCTGCCATTGGAGGACTCAATAGTCAGACATTGCAGACTGCCCAACAAAAACTTTTCTGCAACAGCACGCTGTCTGTGCTTTACAGGCCTAAAATGGCTTGAGTCAGCCTGGAAGGTGCGGGAAAGGAGTGGACTCACAGATGGGCGCAGGTGTGATGCACCGTACATAAACATCAGCAAGAGCTAGCAGAACAGACGTGGTCAATCAGTGCTAGTCCTGAAATTGCCTGCAGCTGCATACAGGGTGGCATGTCAGCTGTACAGGCACATGTGCCAAAGCTAGACAATGTCTATGCCTTAAACTTCCGACAACTGGTATTTCCACCAAAGTAATGCTCTGCATCTTTTTTCTCAGGTTTGCCATTCTTCTGAGCTGAGAAGCTTTCAACGACATTCTGACCTTTACTCTGTTGAAAGAATGACCATTACATGTTATACGGTCAAGTCATTCTAGAACCTGTTGCCTGCTTAGGACACTTTACTTATGATTGACTAAGTTTGGTAGTGTTAGTAATCCGCGGCTCCGCTGTCCTGCTAGGCTCTGCAGGCTATATAAGCCAACCTGAACTCTTTGCTTACAATCTAAGCGACTTGTGACAAGTACCTTGTAAATACGGTCGATCCATTTACTTGCTTATTTCAACAGGTTATGGGCCCTCA
>JAABUS010004686.1_pt1 | contig 19253 bp, 16 predicted proteins | sample 5560161 | NCBI WGS metagenome assembly JAABUS01 (sample SAMN10711885, study PRJNA513376) | rock metagenome | isolation source: Antarctica rocks | place: Antarctica: Victoria Land, Trio Nunatak nord | collected 2016-01-04 | reverse complement strand
TGGCTGCTCAAGCTGCGTCGCGGACGTCCAGGTACCCGCGTCGCCGTGGAGGATCGCGCCGGGGTACTGGTGTCCGGATGCACTCAGACACTTCCTCGGAACCTAGGTCGAAAGTGTGGTTCACGACCACCAACCACCAGCCCCGACCTCACACACAGAAGAACGGACAGTCTCCGAGTGGTACCGCCAGCGCCGAAAGCATCGGGACAGCGCGTTCGCGGACATCATCGGCAGTGGCGACATCTCCCGCTGGGCATCCGAGCGTCGCTGGACGCCACGCAAGACCTTTCGCAGCTACGTCCGGTCCTACAAGAACGGCGAGTACAAGGCCAAGCGACGTGCGCGCCGAGGCGCCTACATCGTGACGTCCATCTATCAGGTCGGCGGCGTGGACTTCGGCGTCGTGCCGCGCCAAAACGTTACCTCCAGGCAGATGCAGATGTGGCGTCCCGGACTGCCGGGCAGGATCGCGCAAGCGCTAACGCGCCCCGCAACAGACCCGCAAAACCGCGAAGTTTGGCTCGCCGGCGCGAGCTTTGACCACGCGGCGGCCGCGGAGGATCCTGCCTTCCAGCCACCCGGTTCTGGCGACGGTGGCTTGCAGCTCAACGCGCCGATCGTCGCACTACTCGCCGTCTTGTCAATCGCGCTACTCGCCTACCTGACGCGGCTCGGCAGGCCCGGCGTCAAGCGCCGGTGGCTCGGGCGCACACACAACCCGCACGCCGCCGAGCGCTCACAGCTACAAGCGGCTATCGGCGCTGCTGACCAGCAGATCTCCTCGTTCGATGATCAAGCCGCGCGTCTTGCGCGTAAGCTCAAGTCCGCCAGCGCAGTGCGCGACGAGCGCGACGAGCTTGATCGACGCACGGCCGCGGTCGAGCACGAGCTACAGACCCTGCGCGACGAGCTCGTCGAGCAGCAGGTCGCGCGGCCACCAGCGTGGGCGAGGGCGATGTTCGGCGATCGCCCCGAGCAATGTCGCCGCGCCAAGCACTACAACTACGGCGTTCGCGAAGCCGCGCGCTACCGCATCGAATATGCGATTAGCGAGCGGACACCGGAGCTGGGCCCTGAGCCCGCCGGCGGGCGCGCACGCAAGGCGTGGCGCAGCGCCAGTCGAGTCGCCAAGCAAACCAAGCGACGACTCGGCCGCGACGTGTCATAACCGCCCGTTATCGAGCGTTCGGAGGAGACGCCGTCGGCCGGCGGCTCCTCCACACTAGGCACCAGTGTCGGTCACGACCGAGCCGGCTGAAGGCTCGGCGTTCCTGCGGACTGCGGCGATCATCTCGACGAGCCGGCCCACGTCGGCCTCTCGGAACAGCCCTTCGGGCCCCCGCGGGGCCACGTCCGTGAAGGGCGGCTCGTAGAGCAGGCCGGGGTCCATCACCCCGTTGGCGGTGAGATGGTCGATTACGAGGTTCACGAAGTGGAGTTGGTCGGCGGTGAGCGCGCGGCCGTCGATGAAGCCGGCGAAGGCCGCGGCAGCGGCGGCCGTCTCGAGTCCGACGAGCGACCGGACGAAGGTCCCGAGCCCGAGTGGCTGCTGTCGCACGCTCTCCAGGTCGGCGGCCTCGGCCACGCCGGCTTCGAGCAGCATGCGTTCGAGCTCGCCGATATCGGTCGGTGTCAGGGGCAGGTTGCGCCGCAGCTTCTGGAGTGCCACGTGGTCCTCGTGCGCGCGCAGGTACGCGCGGGTCTTCTCGCGGAAACGGGCGTAGTCGGCTCCCGTCGGAACACCCCGCAGCACCACCTCCTCCACACGGCCGAGCTCGTCGAGGAAGTCCGTGTAGATCACCGCCCGCTTGCGCTTCTCGAGCAGCCGCACGAGTCCCCGGACTCGCCTCCTCGCACCTTCGAGCATCGGCACCGTGGCATCGACCCACCAGTCGTCGCCGGCAAGGTCGTCAAGCAGCGCCTGCTGCTCGCGGATAGCGGGGATCGCCGTCTGCTCGAGTAGCCCGGCGGCGATCTCTTGCACCTGGCGGCGAAGGCGCTCCTCGCCGGGCTCTGAGCGCAGCCGGCGCAGTTGCAGGCCGAGCACGATCAGGTCAAAGCGCTTCGCGGCCTCGTCGTCGTCTCGGACGGTGCTCGGCAGGTCGGCCAGATGCTCGGCCAGCTCGGTCGCCCTGTCCATGTCGATCTCCGCCCAGGGCTCGGGCTCCCGGTAGCGCTCGACCCAGCGCCTGTGTGGCCGGACGAGGAAGTTGTCCGGATTCATGCCGGCCACCTGTTCGCGCAGCAGCGACACGGTGTCGTTGCGAAGGCCGCGTTCACTGGCGGTGCCGTCGCCCTCGCCGGTCGCCCGCTGGAGGGCGAGCACCAGTTCGAGCCGCTCGCCGAAGAGGCGCTGGGCGAGTGAGGGTGCCAGCATGCTCGTGGCTTCCTCGATGTCCTGGTTGAAGAACGCCACGTTGTCGCAGCAGTCGAACACGAAGAAGTCGCGCTTGTGGTCCGCTGGGCCGTATAGGTCGAGACAGAGGCGGGTGCCCCGCCCGAGCATCTGCCAGAACTTGGTCTGCGAGCGCACCGCCTTGAAGAAAACGAGGTTCACGACTTCGGGTACGTCGATGCCGGTGTCGAGCATGTCGACGGAGATCGCGATGTGCGGCGGCCTGTCCTTGGTCGCGAAGTCGTCGATCAGGCTTTGCGCGTACTCGACGCGGTGGGTGATCACGCGCGCGAAGCTTCCAGCGTGCTCGGGGTAGTTGGCGTCGAAGCGCTCGGCGATGAACTCGGCGTGCGCCGTGTTCTTGGCGAAGACGATCGTCTTGCCCAGCCGCCCGCCCCCGGCAACGCGATGGCCTTTGGTCATCAGCGTCTCGAGCACCTTGTCGACGGTGTCGGCGTTGAAGAGCCAGCGGTTCACGGCCTCGGCGCCGACCTCGTCGGGCATCTCGCTCTCCTCGCCCCAGTCCTGCTCCTCCCACTGTTCGCGCTCGGCCTCTGAGAGGTCGGCGTATCTGAGTCCCTCGCGCGGGAACTTCAGCGGCACCGTGATCGCCCGCGGCGGCACGAGGTATCCGTCTGCGACAGCCTCTTCGAGCCCGTAGGCATCGGTCGGCACGCCCGGCTCGAGGTTGAAGAGGCCGTAGGTGTTGCGGTCGACCTCGTCCTTCGGCGTGGCGGTGAGGCCCACGAGCAGCGAGTCGAAGTAGGCGAAGATCGCCCGGTACTTCTGGTAGACGGAGCGGTGGGCCTCGTCGATGATCACCAGGTCAAAGAAGCCCGGGCCAAAGCGTTTCTCCTCGCCCGCCTCGGCCTCGCCGATCCGGCCCATCATCGTCGGGTAGGTGGAGACGTACACCCGGCCCTCGGTGTTTCGCTCGGTCACGAGGTTCACCGTCGCCGCGTCCGGAAGGTGGGTCTTGAAAGCGCCCACGGCCTGGTTCACGAGTGCGACCCGGTCGGCTAGGAAGAGCACCCTCTTCACCCACCCGGCGCGCATGAGCAGGTCGACGAGGGCGATGACGGTGCGGGTCTTGCCCGCGCCGGTGGCCATCACCACGAGTGCCTCGCGCTGGCGCTCGCGCTCGAAGCGCTCGCCGATGCGACGGATCGCACGGTGCTGGTACGGGCGCTCGACGATCGCCGGATCGATCTGGGTGTCGGCCAGTGAGCGCCACGCACTGCGGCGTTGGACGAGCAGCGCCAGCTCGTCCTTGGTGTAGAAGCCCTGGACCTGGCGGGGCGGTGAGCGTCCGTCGTCCCACAGCCAGGTCTCGTAGCCGTTCGAGTAGAAAATCACCGGCCGCTGTCCGTAGCGCTGCTCGAGGCAGTCGGCGTACAGCTTGGCCTGCTGGCGCCCGGCTCGCGCGTCGCGCCTTGTGCGCTTGGCCTCGACGAGCCCGAGCGGCCTGCCGTCATCGCCCCAGAGCACGTAGTCCACATAGCCGACGCCCTCCGCGTTCGACATCCCGGCGACCTCGAACTCGCGGTCGCGCTCGGCGTCGAGCGGCCAGCCGGCCTCCTTCAGCAACAGGTCGATGTAGAGGTCGCGCGTGGCGTCCTCGTCGTAATCGTGCTCGTCGGGTCGGCGCTCGCTGGCGGCCTTGGCGGCCGCGATCTCCTGGCGCAGCTTCGTGAGCTCGGTTTGCAGCTCGGCGTTCTTCGTGCGGGTCTGCGCAAGCTGCGCGTCGTGTGCGGCGTCCTCTTCGGCGCGCTTGCGTAGAGCGTCCCGCGTGGCCTGCCGCTGCTCGAGTGACAGGGGCCGGGGAATGGCTTTCGTGTCGAACGACAGGCCGGGTGGCGGCGCGTGAGCGGGCCTCAGCGCGTAGGTGTGTGCCAGCCAGTAGAGGACGTGGAAGAGCTCCCGCACCACTGCGCCCGCCTCGTCCGGGGCAATTGCCTTCGCCCGATGGACCGCCGCATTGCCCTCCTTGCGGATCAGGTCCATCTTGGTACGGATCCTCGGTTCCACCGCGCCCACGAAGCTCGGCTCGAACAACATCGCTGAGAGGTCGTCCTTGTAGGGGCGGCGGAGGGTGCGGTCGGCGTCGTAGAGCCAGCGCACGGAGAGCTCGAGGGCGCGGCGGGCGTAGAAGCAGGCGGTGCGGGGGTCCGCGACGACGCTGCGCTCGGCCTTGGCGGCCTCGAGGCAGAGGGTGGGCCAGCCGGTTTTGAGGAAGGCGAAGTTGCTGGGTGGGCGGGGCTGCCGTCCTCCGCCGCCGTGGCCCCCGGTCATGTCAGAGCTCGCCCTTGAAGGCGCGGGATTGGAGGGAGGCGAAGAGGGCATCGAGGTGGGTTAGGTGGGCCTCCGCGCGCGCCTGAAGCAACCGGATCGTGCGGTACCGCTCTCCAAACTGAGTTTGGAGCGCAGGGGGCGGATGGATCACCGAAATGGACAGGAGCCTCTCCGCCGAGATGTTCTTCATCGACCCGCTCGTGCCGGTCGCACGCTGGCTGACGGCCCCGCGGACCGGAGGGGATTGAAGAAGTTGCCATACGAACTCAGGTGACATGGTGTTGGGGTCTTGCCATACGAGGCGCCAGAGCTTGTCGGGGAGCAGGAGGTTTTCTGGTGGGTTCTCAACCAGGGCGACGGCTCCCACTAGTTCCGAGGTGTTGGCCCGACTGAAGAGCAGATCACCGTCGCGCACTACATGAGCCTGCGGAGGCTCATACCCGTTCGGAACGGGACGGCTCTCAGCGGGTCGGAAGCGGTTGCTCGTAACAGCGCTGACTCGCAGGACGCGGTGACGAGCGGTCCGGTCTTTCTCATCCTCGCCTGCGAAGCTCCGTCCCCCTTCGGCGCGTTGGATGATCGTTGACAGCGGAACCCGGGGCCAAGCGGCACCCTCGGCTGTAGCGGTTCCAAACATCTCGTGGAAGAGCGTCCCGGGGAGCCGGTCTAACCACCTCAGCGCATCGCGTCGTTTGGCTCGAAGCGCATCCGCGGCATCCAGCGCCCGCGCGATCCGCCGCTGATCGGCGATGGGTGGGAGTCGAAGAGTCGACAATTTCACGATGCGATCCGAGACGGCCGGGTAACTCGCGCCCGTCGCTTCCCGGACCATGCGCTGGACGAATGCCGGCGTGCGGACCCAGTGGAACAGGTATCCGCTCTCGACACGATCGGTCGGTCGCAAGACCGTGAATCCGGTTGACGCTATCGCCCCGTCGTGACGCCTGGTGACCTGTGCGACCGCGTTTAGATTTGGCCGAACCGTCGAAACGAGGATGTCGCCCGCCTTGATGACCTGGCGTGCCCGACTCGGAGCCTCGGCGCCTGGCACGGTAGTCGCGGCCCGGATCGCTTTCCTGTCCTGATCGACAGCGCTCAGATCAACGTAGGGAAACGCCGCCGTGGTGCCAAACACCCGCTTCGGATCGACTTTCCTCACGGGCGCGGTGCATTCACCGAGCTGAACCTCACACGCACCCCTCATCCAACCATCCCCTTCAGCTCCTCAACCCCCGCCCGAATCTCCTCCTCCAGCTGCTCGATATCCGCGATGATCTCGGCTGGCGGGCGGTGCTCGATCTCCTCGTAGAGGATCTCCTTGTACCGATTGAGGCTGAGGTCGTAGCCCTCCGCGGCGATGTCGTCCTTCGGTACGCAGAAGCTCGCGTCGGTTCGGGCTCGTTCGCGCTCGCTGCCATCGCGGTCGGCCCAGCGGGCGAGCACGTCGGGGAGGTTGTTCTTCTGGTGCTCCTCGGGTGAAACCGTTTCCGCGGAAACGCATCCGAGCTTGTCCTCGTCGAGCAGCGGTGTGCGTTTGTCGTCGAGGCTCCAGCCGTCGGCGGTCACCTCGTAGAACCAGACGTGGTCGGTGCCGCCGCTCTCGGTCTTGGTGAAGAACAAGATCGCGGTCGACACGCCCGCGTAGGGCTTGAAGACGCCGCTCGGGAGCTTCACCACGGCGTCGAGCTTCTGTTCCTCGACCAGCATACGACGCAGCTCCTTGTGCGCCTTGCTCGACCCGAACAGGACGCCGTCGGGCACGATCACTGCGGCTCGGCCGCCGGGCTTCAGTAGCCGCAGGAACAGCGCGAGGAACAGCAGCTCGGTCTTCTTCGTCTTCACCACCCGCAAAAGGTTGTGCGCGGTCGTTTCATAGTCGAGGCTGCCGGCAAAGGGCGGGTTGGCGAGGACCAGGGAGTACAAGCCCTCCTCGCCGGCCGCTCCCTCGGACAACGAGTCGCGGTAGCGGATGTCGGGCTGCTCGACGCCGTGGAGCAGCATGTTCATCGAGCCGATCCGCAGCATCGTGCTGTCGAAGTCGAAGCCGTGGAACATGGTGTTGTGGAAGTGCTGGCGTGCCACCTGCTCGTGCTGGAGTCCCGGGAACTCGCGTCGCAGGTATTCGCCCGAAGCTACGAGGAAGCCGCCCGTGCCACAGGCCGGGTCGCAGATGTCGTCGGCAGGCTGGGGGGCACTCATCTCGACCATCAGCCGGATGACGTGGCGCGGCGTCCGGAACTGCCCGTTCTGCCCGGCGGATGCGATCTTGCCGAGCATGTACTCGTAGACGTCACCCTTCGTGTCGCGCCCCTCCATCGGCATGTCGTCGAGCATGTCGACCACGCGGGCGAGCAGCGCGGGCGTGGGAATCGTGAAGCGGGCGTCGCGCATGTGCTGGGAGTACGTCGACCCGTCGCCTCCGAGCTGCCGCAGGAACGGAAAGACGCGCTCGCCGACGATCGCGAAGATCTCGCCGGGATCTCGGTCCTTGAAGCGCGACCAGCGCAGATCGGCGCAAGGCTGGCCTGAGTCGTCGTCGCCCTCAGGAAAGACGGGATCCTCGATCGGATTTCCGGTTCGGTTCGCTCTGTTCTCCGCAGCCGTGTGGAGGTCGTCGAGCCGGCGGATGAAGAGCAGGTAGGTGATCTGCTCCATCACTTCGAGCGGGTTTGCGATGCCTCCCGACCAGAAGGCATCCCAGATGGCATCGACCTTGCGCTTCAGCTCTCCCGTGATCACCGGGAAGAGGCTACCCCCGGCACATCCGCGGGCCGGGTCGTGGAGCGATCTCACAGCGCTGAATCTCTGAAAGAGCCCCCAATAACGCTCCGAAGAACACTCGAGGTGCGCTGCGCTCCCGGCTACGGGCGGCTGGGCAACGGGACCCCCGCAGCACCCGAGCAGCTCTCCTTCGTTCCTCCTATTCGCGCAAGGGAGCAGCGAATCCCGGTCTGCTGTCCAGGGCGAGACATCGTGCATCCACCCCCGTCGTCAACGTGCTGAGCTTCGCGGCTAGCCAGGCATCACAATTCTCGACATGGCTTGGAACCGCAGTCGAGACGACACCATCGCGTTGTCGATTAACGCCCTAGCCGTTCTCGTCCTTCAGGACTACGTCGCCGGCAGCGGCTGGAACTGGCAAAACTGGATGCGAGAGTCGGAGCAGCACGGGACGGCGAACGATCCGGAGATCAGTCTCGCCCTATCTGAGGCCTGGAGCTGGCTCATGACCCACGGCCTCGTCGTCCGCGATCCGTCGCAGAGCTCGGCCGACGCCTACAAGATCTCACGCCTCGGCCGGGAGACGCTTGAGTACGGCGTCGCACGCCTCGCGGCCAGCGAGCGGCTCGGTTTCGCTCTTCACCCACGCCTGGCCCAGCGCATCCAGCAGCAGTTCCTGCTCGGTGAGTTCGAGCTAGCCGTGTTCGCGGCGATGAAAGAGGTGGAGGTCCGCGTCCGCGAGCTCGCCAATGAGTCGCAGTCGCTGTTGGGCGTCAAGCTGATGCAGCAGGCCTTCTCCGCTGAGAAGGGCGTACTGACCGACCCCGACGCTGACCCCGGCGAGCGGGTGGCGATGATGGAGCTCTTCAAGGGCGCGATCGGCCTGTTCAAGAACCCCACCTCCCACCGGCCAGTCGACTACGACGACCCGACGCTCGCGTCGGAGGTCATCTTGTTCGCTGACCTGCTGCTCCGGCTGCTCGACCAGGTCGAGGCGCGCAAGGTGGCTCCGGAGTAGCGGACCCCGGCCTGCACAAAGAGCGCTGGGACCGCGCCGCGCTTGCAATCGAGCCTCGGGGCCAGCCGTCGAAGCGGCTCGAGTCCGACGGCCAGCCCGCATCTATGACCTGCGCTTGACGTTCGCATCGGACGCCCTCGCCGCGGGGATGACGGCGTTCGAGCTTGCGCGGATCATGGGGACTTCCATCGAGATGATCGAGCGCCACTACGGGACGCTGCTGGACGGATCGAGCGCTGGGATCGCAAGTCGGCTCGATGCGCTGGACGCTGAGCGGGATCGAGCGAACACCCCCGCCCACGACGTTTAGGCCGCTAGTGGGCCAGGCAATCGCTCTCGCTGTGGGCACCGCTCCCGGCGAGAACGCTCGCGCGTGCAGGAAGAACCGTCTGAGCGCGCCCGAAAGGATTCGAACCTCTGACCTTCGGTTCCGTAGACCAACGCTCTGCGCGGCCCGCCGGAGCACTTGTCCATGGCGCCGCGGCCACGGCGGCGGGACTCAAACCCTCTTAGTGAGTGCGCGCCAGCAGCCCTTCGATCCGGATCAGGCGGTCCTCCATGGCGTTCAGGCGGGTGGCGAGGATTGCTAAGGCCGCCTCGTCCTCAAGCGCCTCGAAGTCCACTTCGAAGAACGCGACCCTCAGGTCGCTGGCGGCGCTGATCGCCTCCAGTTGCTCCCGAGTCGCGAGGCGCTCACCGGACTCGATCTTTCGGAGCGTCCGGTACGTGATGCCTACTGCGGTAGCGAACTCCGAGGCTCCCATGCCCGTGTACGCGCGAACTGCCCGGACGCGACGGCCGACTTCAACGCTGTCCACGGGGGAAAGCTAGCCGCTTCGCCCTGACTGGCGGGCTCATCAGAACTCCGGTTCGATTGGAACGCGGACGCCTCCAAACTGCCCGTGCACGTCGGCTCCGGGGGTCGAGTTCCCCGGACGGCGAATCAATCCCTCCACGGGCGACCGGGCGACGAGCCCGCGCTGCGAGCTCTCGTAAGCGCAGCGCCTCCCGTTACTCGCACAAAATTGGAACCCTATTGGAACCCTGACCGGCGAGGAGACCGGACCCGTCACACGCCGAAAGGCCCGCCGTAGCGGGCCTTTCGGGACATAGCGGGGGCGGGATTCGAACCCGCGACCTTCGGATTATGAGCCCGAGGGGTTGCCTACGTCAGCGGCGAACGGGATGGGGGCCTTCTTCGGCGCGAGGGGGCTGCGATGGCTGCGACTTCGAAGGTACGAGGTGGGTACCGGCTCGCCTCCTACGGACGCCTGTCAGTGCTTACTGTCGCCGGCGCTCGGGTGCTTTTGGCCTGCACTCGATGGGAATCGGTAGTCGTGGGTGGGCACGCGTTCCGGGGCGCGTACTCCTTCTGGGAGAGTCCTCACCTGGGGGCCGCCTGCTCTTGCGGGGAAAGCGAGAGCGCCGTTTGGTGTTCGCGCTCTGCTCGCTATTCGTCCGTTGCAGGCGTGTGGAGCGGTGCAGCGGGCGCTTTCGCTTGTCGCGCCAGAAGCGAGAGTGCGCGCTCGGCGCGCCGCTGTCGCGCAGCACGGCGCGGTCGCGGCGTGGTCTGGCCGACTTCACCTCGGGGCGTTTAGGCCGCAACTTCATGGAAGGTGGTCCGTTCGATGGGTGGTGGTGAACATGTGCCGTCCGGGACGGTTGCTTGTTGTCCTGGCGACGGCTGGGGCGGGGGTTCTTGGTGTTTGTGGGCCCGCCGAGGCCTCGATCTTGCGTGGCAACGCGCAGGGCGATCAGGTCGCTTTGGTGCGTTTGCTGGAGCGGCGCGAGACGCCGCTGGTCGCGTTGACGCGCGCTCCGGAGCGGGGATCGGTTCGCCAGACGCTGACGCGTGGGCGCAATGTCGATAGCGAGGACCTCGCGGTGGGAGGGCGCGGGCATGCGATCGCCGCGTGGGTGGTGTCGCGGCGTACCGGGAGCACGGATGCGGTCGATCGTTTGCAGGTCGCGCTGCGACCGGCGGGCGGGCGGTTCTCGCGTGCGCGGACGCTCGTGCGCGAGAGCGTGCTGACCGATCCTTCGGTGGCGGTAAACGCACGCGGCGACGTCATCGTGGTGTGGAGTGGCTACGTCGCTGGACAGAGGCCGATGCTCCACGCCTCCTACCGCCCGACGGGCGGGCGCTTCTCGCCGCCCATGGTTCTGCCGATCAGGTCTGACCAGTTCGCGGTTGCCGTGGATGAGGCGGGGGTCGCCATCGTGGCGGCTGGCGTCAAGGAGGACGGGCCCGCGCGGATTGTCGCGTCGGTCCGGCCACCGAAAGGGAGATTCTCGTCACCTCAAGATGTGTCTGGCCCAGTCGGCGATGTCGCCCAGCGTCCCCGTCTCGCGGTCGCTTGGCCGGGCCGGGCGCTGCTCGCCTGGGGCTGGGGCGGCGCGGTGCAGGTGGCCGAGCGCGCCGGGTATGGGCAGCCGGGCGGGACGTCGTTCGGCCCTCCTTCGGTGGTCTCGGGGGGTGACCGGACCTCTGGTCCCCAGAGCGTGGCTTTGACCTTTCGTGGCGATGCCCTGGTCGTGTGGGCGGTGGCGGGGCAGCCGGGGCTCGTTCGCGCTGTGCTGCGCTCCCCCCCGGGGGGTTTCTCAGAGCCCTCGACCGTCGGAGCGCTCAGCGACGCCGGCGAGTACCCAACGTATGAGATCGACGCCGCGTTGAACCCGCGCCTCGACGCCGCGGTGCTGTGGAAGAGCGGGGGCGAGCAGTCCATCGCGCTGCGGCGCAACGGCGAGCCGTTCCGGGCGCCGCGCGCCGTAATTCCGCGGCTCAAGGGCACCATCCGGTCGTCGATCTACTGGCCCGGTCTCGTTCTCGGAGGCTTCGGAGATGCCACCGTGGCCTATGAGAGATCAGACGGCGAGCAGGTCGTGCAAGCCGTCCGAGGCTTCGACGTGTCCCTCAGCGGACGCCAGCGCATCCTGCTGCGCCAACGAACATGGGGGCGCGAGGCGCCATCGCGTGCGTGCGTCCCCCGCGGCGCGAAGATTCGCGCCAGGACACGGGAAGCGGTCGTGATCGAGAAGCGAGATGATGACGACGCGCTATACGGATGCCTTCTCGCGCGCGGCGCGCTCGTGCTCCTGGATTCCGAGTTCGGGCTGGGCACGACGTTCCCGCCGCCCGCGCTGGCGCTCGCGGGACCGTTTGCGGCCTACGGGCTTACCTATTGCGATCCCCCGACCGGCGACTGCGATACACGCGTCGAGGTGACCGACCTGCGCGACGCAGAGGCCGGATTCTCTAACTCGGCCCCGGCGGGAGCCGCCAAGCCGCTCAACCCGTACAGGTTCGAGACCGAGTTTCGCCTTGGCGTAGTGCGGGTCAAGCCAAACGGCTCATTCGCGTGGACCAGTTGCGCGGGAGGCAACGGATTCCTCTGCCGCGACGGCGAACACATCTACGTCTACAAACTCGAGGCAGACGCCGACAAGGCGGTCCTGCTCGACCAGGGCGCAGAGATCAAACCCAGCTCCCTCAACCTCAAAGACGACCGGCTGACCTGGATCAATCGCGGACAAGAGCGCGCCGCCCGGCTCGGCTGACCGCGCGTGCGACAGGGATAGCCGCCACGTCGCCAAGCCCACTCAAGACAGCGTGTTGGTCGAGCGTTCCTCGCTTCAGCTATTCGACGATGCAGGCGTCTCCGCTGCCGCGTCCAGCAATCTCGCTTGGGACGAGATGCACGCGTCCGCCGGCGCAGGACGCGACAACCGCAGAGTGCCGCTTCTGGATGAAAGCGACACTGCGACCGAGGCCGTCGCGGACGCTCGCTCAGGACGACATCCAGGCGCGCGGCCCGATTTTGCATCGACTCCCGCATCGCCCAGGCGATGCGAGAGCCCTCATCTCGAGCGAGACGTCCTCTCGGCAACGCACCAGCCTTGGTATAGACAGCTCCTGTTCCCTATTGCCTCCCGCCGTCTGCGGCGTCTGGCCGATCTAATCCTTGCTTTGGCGCCGATCAGAAAGGGACCGGCTAGGGAAGATCGAAGCCCAGGCAGCCGCCGAGTCCGCCGCTCAGGCCCTCCCTCGGATTCTAGGTCGAAAGTGTGGTTGACGACCGTGAGGTAGCGGTGGCCCTTGCGATGGGAGAAGTCATCGATCCCGATGCGCTTGAGGCCGGTCAGCAGGTCGCGCTGGGCGGTGGCCTCCTCGGCGACGCGCTCGCAGATTGAGCCGACCGTGCGCCAGGTGACGCGCATCAGCTGCGCGACGGCCTTCTTGGAGGTGTTGACCGCCAGCCAGCAGCACTGATCCTCGAAGGCGATCGTGAAGCGCGAGTCATGCCGCGCCCACGGAACCTGGGCCACGACGACGCGATGGTCCTTGCAGTACACGCGTGGCGCATCAGCCTCGAGATACGCGAACGTCGTCCCCAGATCCAGCGCCCGCCAGCGCCGGCGTCCCTCGCCGGCGTCCTCACGCGGGCAGCGCCGCCCACAGACACCGCAGCGGTGCTTCTCGCGCGACTTCGGCCGGACCGACACCACGATCGCCTCCTGCTCGACCCCGACATCCTCGACTACCGCCCGCTCGACCCCAAGCAGCATCTTCCATACGCTTCGCTGGCGCACGCCGCCACCGCCCTTTCACCTCGGTTCCTGACTGTCAGAAGCCAGAACCGTAAGAGCACGGCGGCGTGCGCAGCCTGCCAAGCAGCCGTCGGGCGCTCCCTCGCCCGACCTCGTGGCCATACAGCGCGAGCGGGCGGCGCCGTCAAGCAGCGCCAACCCCCGCAAAGCACCAAACCGTCTCGCGTCCCGCATCCAACCGCCGCGGCGCTACTTGACGGACGACTGCCGGACGCGCTACCCCCGCGAGCGCCGTCACCTCACCCCCGGAAACAGCACAAGCGCCGTTTATGGCTGGTTGCGGGTCGCCTCAGGCGCGGCGTAGGCGGTGATTCCGTGACTTGCCAGCCGCTGGCGTATCGCTGCGCGCACGTCCGGCCACTCAGGCGCAATCACGCTATACCACGCGGTTTCGCGCCACCCGTCGGGGATCTTGATGTGCCGGCGGTACGATGCCTTCGGACCGCGCGGGTAGCGATTCCATCGCCGCCCGCGAGCGCGCGTTGCGCGCGTCGGTCTTTAGCCCAAAGTTCCCGCGGGCGGGGTGACGAGATCCCGCTTAGGGCTCTCTTCGTGATTAGTGGCGGCACGCTAGATTTGGGTGTGTGTTGCAGGGGCGGTCTGTGTGGCGGCGAAGTGGGTCACCATGTCGGGGCCGTTGGTCGACGAGCGTGGGATCCGGGAGCGGTGGTTGTTGGTGCGTGAGGAGCTTGACGAGCGTGGTCGTCGGATCTGGGCGGCGGCGGAGGCGCGCTCGCATGGTCTCGGGGGGATCGCTGCGGTGGTCAGGGCGACGGAGATCTCGGAATCGACGGTGCGTCGTGGGATCGCTGAGGTGAGCTCGGGGCAGCGCGCGCCGGCTGATCGGGTCAGGCGGCCGGGGGCGGGCCGCAAGCCGATCGTTGAGCGTGACCCGGGGCTGGTGGAGGATCTGCTGGCGCTGATCGAGGGCGCCACACGCGGGGATCCCGAGTCGCCGCTGCGTTGGACCAGTCGCAGCGTCGCGAACTTGACCTGCGAGCTGCGCGAGATGGGCCATGACGTTCACGAGAGCACGGTCCGCCGACAGCTGAAGGGCTTGGGGTACAGCTTGCAGGCCAACCGCAAGACGCGTGAAGGCGCCGATCATCCCGATCGCGACCGGCAGTTCGAGCACATCGCCGAGGTTTCCGGCGCGACGCTCGCGGCCGGCGAGCCCCTGATCTCGGTCGATACCAAGAAGAAGGAGCTGATCGGCAACTACAAGAACGGTGGGCGCGAGCTGACTGCGACGGGCGAGCCGATCTTGGTCAACACGCACGATTTCCCCGACGAGGAGCTGGGCAAGGCGATCCCCTACGGAATCTATGACGTCGGCCGCGACGAGGGCTGGGTGTCGGTTGGGATCGACAACGACACCGCCCAATTCGCCGCAGCCACCATCAAGGGCTGGTGGGACCACCTCGGAGCCCGCCGCTACCCCGACGCCACGACGCTGACGATCACCGCCGACTGCGGTGGCTCTAACAGCTACCGCATCCGCCTGTGGAAGACCGAGCTCCAGGCGCTCGCCGATCACACCGGCCTTCGGATCAGCGTGCTGCACTACCCGCCCGGGACCAGCAAGTGGAACAAAATCGAGCACCGGCTCTTCAGCCACATCTCGATCAACTGGCGCGCCAAGCCGCTCATCAGCCGCCAGGTCGTCATCGACCTGATCGCCGCGACCACGACCAGCACGGGCCTCGAGGTCTACGCCCGCCTCGATACCAACACCTACCCCAAAAAGATCCAGATCAGCGACGACCAGCTCGCCGCCGTCCGACTCACTGGCGACGCCTTCCACCCCGAATGGAACTACACCATCACCCCGTCACTAATAAAGACGTGAGCCCTTAGCGCCTGGGTTTCTTGGCGAGCGGCGTGTCTGGGTGGTGACTACGCGACGACGGGCGCGTTGGCGGCGAGCTCCGACCTCACCGACGACAACATTTCATCCTAGGACTGGCTGACCCTGCCAGTGCGGACCCGAAACCGCGTCTGACCGACACCGATTGCGGCGTGATTCGCTCGGGCTCGACGCCTTGACTTCGCTTCCCGCGCGGCACTATGCTTGAGCGCGGTAAGACCAAGTTAGACCCCTTACGGGAGGCGCTGTGATTCTGCCATGTGAATCGACGTGACGCTCGCGACGGCAAAGTCTCCGTCGGCGCCGCTCGCCGAAGGCCGCGGCTTACGAGCGTTTGGCCTGGCGTGGCTTTTCAAACCCAGATCGGCGCGCGAGTTCGTGGAGGAGTACTGGGAGAAACAGTCGCTGTTCGTGAATCGCGCGGACTCGCGCTACTTTGACGCACTGCCAGGGCTCGACGCTGTTGACGAGCTGATAACCGCTACCTCGTCGCACTCCTCCACGCCAGCTGCGGACGTACGGATCATCAAGACGCAAGCAGACGATGTGCTTGCCGAGCGCAAGCCGCAGGCACTACCCAATGGGTTGCCCGATATTCATGCCCTTTACCGCGAATATCAAGGCGGCTGCTCGCTCGCTGTCAATCACGTGCACCGTAGGTCCGCGTCCGTGGCTGCGCTCTGTGGCGCGCTGGAAGCAGACATTCACCATCCCGTCGGCGCGAACCTATATCTAACGCCTCGCGACGCACAGGGTTTTCGGCCCCACGCCGACACTCACGATGTATTCATCCTGCAGCTGCACGGAAGTAAGCAGTGGTATGTGGCGGCGCCATCAGAAGAACTGCCATTGGCCTCCACAAAGACAGATGCTCAAGCTTCGGCCGACGAGTTTCAGGAGCACGTGCTAAGGCAAGGGGATGTTCTCTATTTGCCGAGAGGGTTTGAGCACTACGCAAGGACCCGTGGCGACTCTTCGCTTCACCTTACGGTGCGGGTCGAAGTCTTCCGCTGGTTCGACCTCATGACCGAGGCCTTGCATGAACTTGCGAAAGCGCGCAGCGAGTTCCGACGCGCGTTGCCGCCGGGTTTTCTAAGAGATCCCGTCGATGCCAGCGAGGTACGAGTTCTTACCGAACTTTTGACGTCTCAGATGCAAGATCCCGCCTTCGTTGAGCTTGCTAGAGCCAGGCTTACGACGAGGCTGGTTACTGGTAGCAAGGCCGCGACTGCGGGGCACTTCTGCTCTCTGGACCTAACCTCCGAGGTGACGCTCGAGTCTACGGTCGGCCGCGCAAACGGCCAATTCTGCAGGGTGCTACACACAGGTGAGTCCGCAACGGTCGAGTTTCCTGGCAACTTCGTATCAGGCCCCGCGTTTATCGCACCGGCACTCGAGTTTATTGTCCAACATCACGAGTTCGTTGTGCAAGAGCTGCCCGGCGACCTCTCTGCCACCGACAAGGTCGACCTTACGGTACGCATGGTAATCGAAGGTCTGCTTGAGATTGTCCGGACCTAATTGTTAACCACTAAGGAGGCGAATGCTAATGAGCGACGACGACAGCACAGAAAGGGATCCGTACGCAGAGGGCGATCGTCGGGTCGCGGGATACGGAATGAGCGACGAGGACGAACAGGTATTCAGAGACTGGCTCGAGAGCCTGCTCCTTCAAGATCCACGGTACGACTCCAAAGCTATCGTCGTGCTTGCCCGCGAAGCGATTGTTGATGTGGACTTGCGATCACGCCTGGTCGACGACCCCGAGGAATGCCTCCGAGCGCTCGGAGCGAAGGTGTCGCTTCCCGAAGGCTTTCGCGTTAACTTTCTCGAGAACACCAAGAACACCTTGAACGTTGTGCTGCCTCCGCGCGCCGGCACAATGTCCGATCGATTTGGTCCAGCAGACAATCCAGAGAGCTATCGTTCGATGGCGCTGCGTGAGCGCTTGGCGTCGAGGACCTCTGGTTTCCCACTATTCCACGACGACTGGAATCTCAGCGACAGTGGTTCGGACGCTTCCATCTTCTGGATCGCACCGCCAGCCTGAACGCCGATGGCGTGCTGACCGGTAACGAACCGCCGCTCGCGCTGAGCCGCTGCGACGCAAGAGCCTCGCGCGATCTCGTCGCGCCCGCTTCCGGGGCCCCAACCCACGTGCGCGACCCTTGCCGGGCGCAGCCAAGCGCCGCGCCACCGTCGCTGGGGGAATCATCGCCGCGAAGGCGGCCTAAGGTAGGCACGGCGCGGTGTGCCAAGAGAGCGATCACGGTGGGGGGGCTGATCCCCGTCGGCCCAGTTACCCCTGAGCGTCGCTCACCCGCTGAGCGGAGCCGCCGCGCGTGACGTCCTCGCCGCTGTCCGTAGCGCTCGTCTGCATGCCATTTTCCGCGGTGGACCGACCATCGATTCAAATCGGATTGCTCGCTGCGATCGCGCGGGAGCACGGCTTCGCCGCCGAGACCAAGCACCTAAACCTCGAGCTGGCCGCCCACATCGGCACCGATCGGTACCAGGCGTTGTGTCAGAACCGCGGACGCATGACCGGGGAGTGGCTGTTCTCGGTAGCTGCATTTGGCGAGTCGGCCAGCGCCGACGACGCGTTTCTCTCTGCATTTCCCGAAGAACTTTCGGTTATGCCCCACCCACGCACGGCCCGTGAGTACCTGATCTCCCTTCGTCACGAAGTCATCCCCGCATACGTGGATGCGTGTATGCAGATCGTGGACTGGAGCAATTACGCGGTCGTCGGTTTCACGTCGACGTTTCAACAGAACCTAGCCTCGCTGGCGTTGGCGAGACGGATCAAGGACAGCATCCCTGAGATCACGATCGTGATCGGCGGAGCCAATATGGAAGACGAGATGGGAGCGGAATACGCGCACACGTTTCCATATTTGGACTATGTAGTAGTCGGTGAGGCCGACCGGGTGTTTCCCGCATTGCTCAAGGGCCTAGAAGCAGGTACTCCGCCCGTCGGCATCGCGGGGTTGATATCGCGCAGTTTACACGGCGTCGACTACTGCGGACCTGCGCCGCCGATGCAGCAGCTTGATGCGCTACCGACACCGATTTATGACGAGTACTTTGCGAGAGCGACTCGACTCGGACTCGCCCGCGACCGCCCGAACGCGCCGGTACTGCCCTTCGAAAGTTCGCGCGGGTGTTGGTGGGGACAAAAGCACCATTGCACCTTCTGTGGCCTCAATGGGCTCGGAATGGGATTCCGGTCGAAGAGTCCGGAGCGGGTCTTGAGCGAGATCGAAGAACTATCAGATCGCTATGGCGTCCGGTTCTTTGCTGCAACGGACAACATACTCGATATGAAGCACATCGAGCCGCTCTTCGGAAGCGTCGCACGGTCCCACGCTGACTATCAGTTCTTCTATGAGATCAAGGCGAACCTGACGCCAACTCACATTGAGCAGCTATATCGAGGCGGAGTTCGTTGGGTGCAACCGGGCATCGAGAGCCTGAGCAGCCACGTCCTCAAGCTCATGAACAAGGGGAGCACGATGCTCCAGAATGTGCGGCTCCTCAAGTCGTGTCGTTATTACGGTATTCGTGTCAGCTGGAATCTCCTCTGGGGCTTTCCCGGCGAGACGGTCGACGATTACAGACAGGAGCTTGCGCTCCTCCGGCTTCTCAGCCATTTGGAGCCGCCTCAAGTCTGCACAAGAATCTGGCTCGAGCGCTTCTCGCCCTACTTTGTTGATCGGGACACGTTGCCAATGAGCAACGTGCGTCCCGAGGCCAGTTACGGCCTCGCGTATACCGGGTGTGACGTCAATCTCGATAAGATTGCTTACTTCTTCGACTACCAGATGGACGACGCGCTACCGGACCAGGCCCACGCTCAGACTCAGGCTTGGGTATCGGAGTGGCAGGCACGTTGGACGTCGGCCACACGCAGTACCTGTACCTACAGGGCGACAGGCGACGGTCTGTGTATTGACGACTTTCGTGATGCGGGCCAGCGACGCACCTACTACTTCGAAGGGCTGCTCGCGGAGAGCTATGACTTCTGCGGCGAAACGATGCGCACACTGGCTGAAGTCGCTGCGCACCTCGGTGTCGAAGACTCCCAGGCCGGCGAAGCGCTCCGGAGTTTCTGCCGGCGCGGGCTCATGATCACAGAGGACGACCGATATCTCGCCCTGGCCCTACCAGCCCGCGAGTCGGCGCCGCAGGCTTCGATGCCGGTGAGCAGCGACCACGAGCGCCCCGCAGCGTAGGTCGATAGTGCGGTTCACGACCGTCCGAAGCCACGAGAGCGCCGTCTCGGGCTCGACATCGTCGCAGCGGCGGAGGAAGATCTCGATGCCCCTCTGGTAGGCATCGTGCGCGTCATC
>JAABUS010004684.1_pt1 | contig 19259 bp, 20 predicted proteins | sample 5560161 | NCBI WGS metagenome assembly JAABUS01 (sample SAMN10711885, study PRJNA513376) | rock metagenome | isolation source: Antarctica rocks | place: Antarctica: Victoria Land, Trio Nunatak nord | collected 2016-01-04 | reverse complement strand
TTCCGAGGACGAGACCGATCAAACCTGCCCACTGATCCCGAACTGCGAGACGCGCCCCGTCTGGGTGGCTGTCCGGGACTCGATCGTCGGCGCCATCGACTCCATTACGCTTGCCGATCTGGTTCGGGATTCGGCGGTCACCGCGGAGCCCGAGCCGCAGATCGTCGCCTGATCGACGCCTCGCCTGCCACTCCCCAGGGACTTTCGCCGTGTCCGCGCCCACCAATGACGTCATCTATCTCGACCATGCCGCGACGACGCCGCTCGACCCCGATGTCCTGCGCGCGATGATGCCGTACCTCGCCGGTGAGTTCGGCAATCCGTCCAGCGTCTATGGCCTGGGACAGGCAACCCACGGTGCCGTCGATTCGGCCCGCGAGACGATCTCCGCGATCCTAACCGCTACGGTCAACGAGATCGTTTTCACGGGCGGTGCCACCGAGAGCGCCAACCTCGCCCTGAGTGGCGTGGCGTGGGCAGCGAGGCAGCGGAACCCGTCGGATCCATGGCCCCACATCGTCACGACCGCCATCGAGCACTCGGCCGTGCTGGAGACCGCCCGCTGGTTGGAACGGATTGGCTTCGGTCTGACGACCGTTCCCTGCGACCGTGAGGGTATCGTCGCCCCCGCCGCCATCGTGGCCGCGATCCGGCCGGAGACGTGCCTCGTCTCGGTGATGTTGGCCAACAACGAGGTCGGCAGCATCCAGGACATCCCCGCCATCGCCGCGATCTGCCAGGAGCGCGGCGTCCCGCTGCATTGCGACGCGACCCAGGGAGCCGGCAGCCTCGGTATCGGCGTCGAGGATCTGGGTGTCGACCTCCTGACGCTCTCGGCGCACAAGTTCTACGGACCCAAGGGCGTTGGGCTGCTCTATGTCCGTAACGGCACGGACATCGAATGGCAGCAGCGCGGCGGTGGTCAGGAAGGGGGGCGCCGGGGCGGGACGGAGAACGTCGCCGGAATCGTCGGGATGGCGGTCGCCCTCGACCGGGCCGAGCGGTTCCGGCCAGCCTACGCTGCCCACTGTACGGCGCTGCGAGATCGTCTGTTGGCGGGCCTTCGCGAGCGGCTGCCGGAGATCGTGCTCAATGGTCCGGCTCCGGGCCCACAGCGGTTGCCCAACAATCTCAACGTCGTGCTCCCCGGCGTTCAAGGGGAGACCGTCCTGTTGGCGCTCGACATGGAGGGCGTTGCCGCGTCGGCCGGCTCCGCCTGCACCGTCGGGCGCAACGAGCCGAGCCACGTGCTCGAAGCGATGGGGCTGAGCGACGCCGACACGCGAACCAGCATCCGCCTCACCGTCGGCCGCGGCAACACCGTTGCCCAGATCGACGACGCCGTCGACGCGATCACGGGAGTGGTCGAGCGGACCCGCCCGCTGGCTGGCGCGCGGTGAGTTGATCGCCTCCGGTCGATCCGTCGAATGTAGGTGTCAGGTGAGAGCTCTTCGGGCTGCTTGCCGAGGTCTTTGCTCGCCAGGGTCCGTCTCCGGTTGACCGTCTTGAGGTGACCCTATGGAGCGAGCCGCGCATGGGATGGGAGCGAGTTCTGCCAATACGGCACCCAGCTCGCTCCAATGACGCAATCGGCGACGGGTCTGGAGACATGGCACGGGATCGGCATCGGAAACGGGGTCGTCCCCGTCCTAGAGAATCGGGCGCTCCGCTGATCGTGAGGATGCCATGACCGAACCAGCCCCCGACGACGCCAGCAGGCAGTCGTCGCCCCAGCAGCACTTCGGCCGGGCTCTCGGTGCCCGAGTCGATCAGGTCGTCGATTCAGCGTCATCGCTCGATGGTCCGGCCAATGTGCTCAAAGCCGCCATCGCTCCGGTAGCGGGCGATCAGGCGCCGCGGGGTCTGCGCGACGCCCTGCTCGGCTCGTGGCTCGGTCACCCACTTCATCCAATCATCGTCGCCCTGCCGATCGGAGCCTGGTCGCTCACGAGCGTCTTCGATCTCCTTGGGGAGGAGCGGGCGGCCGATCTGTGCCTCCGGGCAGGCGTCGTCTCGGCCGGCGGCGCGGCCCTCTCCGGCCTTGCTCAGTGGGATACAGTCACCGCGCACCAGCGGCCGCGCCGGATCGGCCTGCTTCATTCCTCGTTGAACACGGTTGCGACTGGGCTCTACGTCGGCTCTTGGGTCCTGCGTTCTCGAGGCCAGCGCGGAGCCGGCGTCGCGACGGCTGTCGCCGGACTGGCGACGGTGTCGCTCTCGGGCTGGCTGGGGGGCCATCTGTCGTACACGCTGGGTGTCGGCGTCGAAGAGGACGCCTTCGCGCGACAGGCCGCCGAAAGCCGTCCTACGGTGGACGAAGACGCCGACGAGGCCGCTCCGGACCAGTCGCTGGACCCCTTGACCGGCTGAGCCGCGCCGGCCCCGCGGCGGAATCGGGATCGGTCGATCGCGTAGACTGGCGGCGCCATGGGAAACCCGCCGATCCGAACCGCCGATGAGCGCTCCACCGGCGTGCAACTCAACGACTACCAGTTACGACTGCCCGGGTTCGAGGGACCGCTCGACGTGCTGCTGCGCCTGATCGAGCGCGAGGAGTTGCCAATCGCGGAGTTGTCCCTGGTCCAGGTTACCGACCAGTTCCTCGCGGCGATGCGGTCGCTGGGTCGGGAGGCACCACCCGCGCTACTCGCCGACTTCGCCACCGTGGGAACCCGGTTGACGCTGATCAAGTCGCGGGCGCTCCTTCCGCGGCCGCCAGCCATCGACGACGAGCCGGAACCCGGCGATCTCGTCCAGCAGCTGCTTCGCTACCGCGCGATCCGCGACGCGGCCGGCCATCTTGGCCGTCGGGACGTCGTCGACCATGGCGTGTTCGCATCAGTTGGTCGTCCGATCGCCAGAGGGGCCGACCCGTCGGTCAGCCGGCTGACGGAGTACGCGCCGGGCATCCTCGCTCGGGCGATCCGCCGTCGGCTGAGTCAGATCGCTCAGCCATCTCAGGTCTTCCCACCCGTCCGGATGATGTCGCTCCATGAGATGGTCGTCCGTCTCGCCAGCCAGCTGGGCACCGGGGGAGGTGTACGGTTCTCGGCCGTGACGGCGTCCTGCCAGAACCGCCTCGAGGTCCAGACGGCCTTCCTCGCCGGCCTTGTCCTGATCCGGCGGGGCATGGCCGAGGCCGAGCAGCCTGAGCTATTTAGCGAGATCACGTTCCGGGCGACCACGGCGCCCGGCGGTGACTATCTCGCCGGCTTGTCGGGCGACATCACGGCGGGGTTCGCCGCGGCGCCGGTCGCACCGGACGGGCCCCGGCCTCTCGCGACAGGGAGGCTCACTGGGTGACCGATCCACAGCCCCAGGACCTGGCGCCTGAAGCGTCTATCGCCGCGGGAGATCAGGTAACGGCGTCCCTGCCGCTCGTTTCGGCCGAGTTGCCCATCCCGGCGGTCCCAGCCGACGAACTGCCCGCTCTCCTGGAGTCCCTCTTGCTCGTCGCACCCAGCGCTACGCTCGTTGCCGATCTGGCCCGCGGGACCGGGCTGTCCGAGCCTGCTGTCGAAGCTGGACTGGCGGCTCTGAGCGAACGCTACGAATCAGGGAGCGGCTTCGTACTCCAGCGCCACGGAGACAGCGTCCAGCTCACGAGCTCGCCCCGCTTCGCTCACCACGTCCGCCGGTTCCTCAAGCTCGACCGGGAGACGAAGCTGTCGACGGCGGCCCTGGAGACGCTTGCCATCATCGCCTACCAGCAGCCTGCCACCCGCTCCGAGGTCGACGCCGTCCGTGGGGTCGACTCGTCCGGGGTGCTGGCGACACTGCACGGGCGAGGACTGATCGAGCAGGTTGGGCGGCTCCCCGCGCCGGGCAACCCGGTCCAGTATGGGACGACAGCCGCCTTTCTCCGTCACTTCGGCCTCCGCTCGGTCAGCGACCTGCCTCCACTCGGCCAGGTCGAGGGCCGGGACGCCCGCGGGGCGCTCGCCGCCGCGGCCGTTCCAGGGGATCCAGTCGAGGACGGCATGGCAGCAGCCGAAACCCCGGAAGCACCCGGCGCGGAACCAGGCCGGCCGACATTGGCGTCGCGTCAGGAGGGATAGCGGATGACAGCAACGCCCCGGTCCGTCTGGGCCGGCTCCCGTACCCACCTCCGCGCCTTCACGCTGGCCGACGCCGATGTCTACAGTGCCTGGAACCAGGACAGCGATCAGGCCCGGGCGATCTGGGAGATCCCGTGGCCGCGATCGCCGGAGGGTGACCGGCGCTGGGCCGAGGCGGAGAGCGAACGCGGGGCGAGCGGCGACAACATCCGGCTGGTCATCGCCGACGGCACCGACCAGGCCATCGGCGACATCACGACCCACGATTGCGACTCACGGGTGGGAACGTTCTCCTACGGGGTGAGCATCGCCGCGGCGCACCGCCGTCAGGGCTACGCGGCGGAGGCGCTCGGCCTGCTCTTCCGCTACATGTTCGAGGAGCGGCGCTACCAACGGGCGTGGGTCATCATCGACGGGTTCAACGCGGCCTCGGTCGCGCTGCACGAGCAGATGGGCTTCACCCAGGAGGGACGACTCCGCCGGGCGACCTACACTCAGGGCGAGTACCACGACCAGTACGTCTTCGGCCTGCTCCGCGAGGAGTGGGAAGCCCACCGGGCCGCTGCCGACGGTTCGGAATACGGGCCGGAGTGAAGAACGTGTCGTGATCAATGCGCAGCGGCGTCAGCCGCCATAAGCGCGACCAGGTCTGGGTCATCGCCGGCTGGATCATCGTGGTGAGCGATCAACCAGCAGGTCCGGTCAGAGCTCCCGGCTGCCGCGGCGGCAACGGCACCAAGGCGGGCGTGGTGGACGGCGAGGTACAGCCCGCGACAGAGCGGCCGGTCGGGGTCGGACGCCAGCCGGCCGATGGCGCCCGGAGCGACGTGTCCAAGCAGGACGCGCAGCACCCGGTCCGTCAGGCGGACCCGCCCGGGGCAGTCCGGTGTGCCGCCTTTGGCGAGGTCATGGAGTAGGGCGGCCACGATCAGGTCGTGATCAGAGTGACCCTCGTCGAGCAGTCGAGATGTAACGCGCACCGCGTGGCGCTGGTCGTGCGCCGGCATGCGCTGAAACAGCTCCAGTTGACTGGAACTCAGCGTCGTCGCGGCAAGGTGCTCCGTAACGCCTGACTGGCGGACGGACAGGGCGATACTCCCTGCCGGAGGCGATGGCGGGCGGAGACGAAGTGGCTAACTGGCACCGGGCGCCCTAGATTTGCCAACTGGCGAGCCGGATGACCAGATCGTACATCGGGTTCGTGATTCCCGAGACGAGGGCGCCGCCACCGAGGAAGATCAGCAGGATCAGGATCGGGAACCCGTACCGCTCAATCGGCGCGAAGATCGGGTACCAGAACGACGGCAGCAGGGCGAGCAGGATCCGTGACCCGTCGAGCGGCGGGACCGGGATCATGTTGAACGCCGCCAGCAGCGCGTTGACATAAATGAACCGCTCGAAGGCGACTCCATAGTCGCCGAGGTCGGTCCCACTCCGGACCAGCGATTGATAGATCGCGCCGGCGACGATGGCCTGGACGACGTTCGAGACCGGGCCGGCCAAGGCGACGATCGCCATGCCGCGGTTCCGGGCCCGGATGTCGCGGCCGAAGTTATTGGTGTTGACCGGGACGGGCTTGCCCCAGCCAATGAACGGGATGCCCATCGAGATCAGCGCCATCCCGAGCAGACCGAAGGGGTCGAAGTGGGCGGCCGGGTTGAGCGTGATTCGACCAAGGTTCCGGGCGGTCGGGTCGCCAAGCCGGTTGGCGGTCCAGGCATGCATGAACTCGTGGATCGTCGTCGCGATCACGAAGGACAGGAACGTGATGACGATGATATTGGGATCGTTGAGCGAGAGGCCGTTCGTTCCGGGCAGCATGGGCGTGGAGTACTCCTGGACAGTGGGCGAGTGGATGTTGCCGAAGTCTACTCGGTCGGTCGACCTGGACTGAATCCAAACTGCCAACTGGCACTGGATGCGTCGCGAAGCCAGGCCCTCCTGTCAGTCGGAGATGAGGCAAGGACGGAAATCCTTCTCCGGTGCCGGGACCGATGAGGTGTCCGGCCCGCCATCGTTTCACTGGTACGACCTACCTGGACTAGTAGGTCGGCCCTGGCGGTGCGACGAGCGATACCCCGCCTCACGATTCCAGGGCTGTGGGTTCCCCCACCAAGGGGACGATTCCGGAGGCGACATGATGGATTCGGGTTCGGCAACTGGTAGTCGGTGGGTCCTTGGCTTGACCGCTGCCGCGTCCTTCATGGTCGCGCTCGACGCGCTGGTCATCACAACGGCGCTCACGACGATCCGAAGTGACATCGGTGCATCGGTGGCGGCGCTGGAATGGACAGTGAACGCATATCTGCTGAGCTTCGGCGTTCTGATCGTGACGGCCTCGACGCTTGGCGATCGTTTCGGACGGCGCCGATTGTTCGTCGCCGGGGTCGGCCTGTTCAGCGTCGCTTCAGCGGCCTGTGCGCTCGCCCCGACGGTGGGATGGCTGATCGCCGCCCGGGCCGTTCAGGGTGTCGGAGAGGCGCTGGTCCTCCCGCTCGGAATGGCCATCCTCATGGCGGCCATACCAGACGATCGGCGGGCCCGCGCGCTTGGCCTCTTCAGCGGCGTAACCGGTCTCGCGGTCCTGAGCGGACCAGTCGTCGGCGGTGCCATCGTGGAAGGCCTCGACTGGCGCTGGATCTTCTGGCTGAACGTCCCGCTGGGACTCGTGCTCATTCCCTTGAGTCTTCGCTGGCTCGCGGAGAGCCACGGCCGCCGGTCCGAAGTGGATGTCGGTAAGATCGTCGTCCTGACCGTGGCGGTGCTGGGCTTGATGTGGGGGCTGGTGCGGGGCAACTCCGCTGGCTGGACCACCGGGGAGATCGTCGGCGCGTTCGCGGTGGGACTCTTGTCGCTGGCGGCGTTCATCGGCTGGGAGCGACGGACCGCTACGCCAATGCTGCCCCTGGCCTGGTTCCGCTCCGGGCGTTTCGCCTGGGGAAATGTCGCCGGATTCTTTCTCTATGCCTCGCTGTTCGGGACCTTGTTCTTCCTTGCCCAGTTCATGCAGGTGGTCATGGGCTATGGTCCACTCGGGGCGGGCCTCCGATTGCTGTCCTGGACCGCCACCTTGTTCGTGACGGCGCCGATAGCCGGTGCCCTCGTCTCACAGACTGGAGAACGACCTCTGGTCATGCTTGGATTGACGGGGCAGGCCGCCGGCATGGCATGGATCGCGAGGGTCGCCGAGCCGGGTGGGTCCTACTCCGCGTTGGTTCCGCCGTTGATGCTGGCCGGGTTTGGAGTCTCGATGGCGATGCCAGCGACCCAGAGTGCGGTCCTGGGGGCAATGAGCGCCAGCGATGTCGGTACCGCGTCAGGAACCTTCAATATGCTTCGGCAACTTGGCGCGGCGTTCGGTATTGCCGTTCTGGTCGTCGAATTCAGCCGGGTGGGAGGCTACGAGAGCGTTTCGGCGTTCTCGGACGGTTTCTCCGGAGCGATCGGGCTCTCCGCGGCATTGTCGGTCGCTGGCGCGGTCGCCGGGCTCGGTCTCCCGCGACGAATCTCCTCAGCCACCGTGGCCAGCCAAGCTCGGGCCTGAGCCGGTCATTCCTCTTCGCCCACTTCACCAGGAGATTGGTTGGTACACCGATGATTCCGGTCACTCAGAGGAGTTTCACTCGTAGGCGCCGACGAAGCGGGCGTCCGAATGACACGATCCGATCGGAGGATAGTCCCATGGGTCACGTTATGGCGCGGTACACGGTCAGGCCCGACCAGGTGGAGACCAACGCGGCCCTGGTCCGCGATGTCTACGCGGAGCTCCAGCGGGTCCAGCCCAGCGGTTTTCGCTACGCTACCTTTCTTCTGGACGACGGGCTCACTTTCGTTCACCTCGCCTCGACCTCGACGTCCAAGGACGTCGATCCCCTGCCAAAGGTCGCTGCATTCGAGGCATTCCAACGGGATATCGCGGAGCGCTGCGAAGTCCCTCCGGTCGTCCAGCGTGCCGAGGAGGTAGGCAGCTACCGGCCGATTCGGGATGAGCGGAACGCGTGACGTTCGAAGCTGGACCGGCGTCCCAGATAGCAGGCGAATCGAACTTCCTCGCCGCCGCTCGCGCGGGCGACGGCGAGGCCTTCGACGCGTTGACTCGGCAGCATGATCGCGCGATTCACGTCCACTGCTATCGGATGCTCGGATCACTCGCCGACGCGGACGATGCGCTTCAGGAGACACTCGTCAATGCCTGGCGCTCCATCGGTCGCTTCGAGCCTCGCGCGTCGATTCGGGCCTGGCTCTACCGGATCGCGACCAACGTCTGCCTGACCATGCTGGCTCGACGCAAGCGACGGGCGGAGGTTCCGTCCTCGGTCCTCGCGGGAGATTCCGGTGACGGGATGCCCTTGATGCTCGAGCCGTACCCGGACGCTCTGATTGACGCGCTGACCGCCACCACGACCGACCCGCTCGCCATCTCCGTTCAACGAGAGAGCGTCGAGCTGGCCTTCGTCGCCGCCGTGCAGTTCCTGCCGTCCCGGCAGCGAGCCGCGCTGCTGCTTGGGGAGGTGCTGGGCTTTCCGGTCGCCGAGATCGCGGCGATGCTCGGCACGACCGTCACCGGCGCCAACAGCGTCCTGCAACGGGCCCGGGCGACGCTGGAGCGCGAGCGGACCCTCGGGCGGGTTACCCGGGAGCATGTCGCGGGTGACCCCTCCGCGGAACGCCTGCTCGTCCGCCAGCTGATCGACGCCTGGCATCTGGCCGATGTCCCCGCGATCGTGGCCCTCCTGACCGACGACGCCATCGTCACGATGCCGCCGGAGCCAGCACGAGTCGCTGGACGGGAGGCGATCGCCGCCTTCTTGACAACAGTGCCCGGTAATGGCCATCTCGAGCGGTTCAGACTGGTCCCGACGCGAGTCAATAATCAGCCCGCCGTCGCGGCGTACCTTCGAGACGGCGAGGTCAGGCCGTTCCTTGCCTATGGGGTCTTCGTAATCTCGACGCGGACCACCCTGATCGCCTCGCTTGTTCGATTCGACACCCCGTGGATCCTGCCACACCTTGGTTTCCCCTTGAACCTCGGGAGCGGCGGAGCCGGTCCACGATGACGGGCGGTCGAGCCGCGTGAGCGGCTGTCCGTCTGGGTCTGCAGGAACCCATGGATCGTTGTCGCGATCACCGACGAGAGGAGGGCGATGCCGCCGAGCCCGGGTAGCATGGTATCGGGGTAGCCCCGCTCATCGGGCGAGTGGTACTCGGGCAAGGCTTCCCGGTGTCGGCCGGCTTCCCGGGGCGATCACGGCGTGGCGCCCGGGTGGCGCCGGGTTGACCCAGAGGGTGTCAACCCGGCGGGGCTAGAGGTTGCCTTCAGCGTCCCGGCGGGAAGGACGTGAGGCGAGCACGCGGACGAGGGCGCGTAGTTCGCCGAAGGTGAGCACGGCGATCGCCATGACGATGATCAAGGCGCCGACGATCTTGAGTGCGCTCATCGAACCGTTCGTACGTGAAGACATCTAGGCTTTCCTTGTGCTGTCATTATCGAAGTGGGCCAAACCCGATCGATGACTCGAGGCGGGCTGACTGAAGCGCATTAGACCACGCCGAGCGAAGTGGCGACGGCGCGAAGCTGATCCCGGACCTCCTCCGGCGAGACCCGGGCGATGGCGGCTTCGACTGGCAGCCAGTCGAACCGGTCATGCTCGATCGACAGGCTGATCGTTGCCGCCGGGTCGATCTCGACCTGAAACGTGACCCAATCGGAATCGATACCGTCCACCTGGACCGGGACGATGGCTAGTCCCGTCTCTTCGAACAGCTCCCGGCGGGCGGTGTCGACGGTGTCTTCGCCGGGCCAGCGCGCGCCACTCGGCGGTCCCCAGGCCCAGGCGTCGTCGTCCGCCACGGCCCGCCGGTGAAGGACGAGGAACTGACGCGTACCGCTGGCCGTCTGGCGATGGACGACGATAGCCGCGCCGAACGGTGGATCCGGGGAGACGGCCTGGCCGTCCCAGGTCGTAGAGTCCAATGGTGCTCCAGGGAAAAGATGCCACACGCTTTGGCCAGACGAGGGGGAAACCGGCATTTCCAATAGCATCTGATCGTCGAGGCGTGGGTTCGCGTCCAGGTCGTTCGGCTGGCGCCCGCCGAACGCAGAGCCCGCACCGCGATCTGCGGTACGGGCTCGGTTCGACGCCTGGTCGCGGGCGTGGTTGGCTAATCGGCCGCGTTAGCGGCGAAGACCTGGCCGCCCTGGTACTGGTCAGCGCCGGAGTTCGGGTAGAGGTGGCAGGCGACGAAGTGGCCGGCGCCCTGGTCGGCGAAGATCGGGGTGATTTGCTTGCAGACCGGCATCGCGTACGGGCACCGCGTGTGGAAGTTGCAGCCAGATGGCGGGTTGATCGGGCTCGGCACGTCGCCGGTTAGGATGATCCGCTCCCGCCGCTTCTCGATCACCGGGTCCGGGATCGGCACGGCTGAGAGGAGCGCCTTGGTGTACGGGTGAAGTGGATCGTCGTAGAGCGCGTTGCGGTCGGCCAGCTCCACCATCTTGCCAAGGTACATCACAGCGACTCGATCGGAGATGTGCTTCACGATCGAGAGGTCGTGCGCGATGAAGAGATAGGTCAGGCCGAGGCGCTCCTGGAGCTCTTCGAGCAGGTTGACGATCTGGGCCTGGATCGAGACATCCAGCGCCGAGACCGGCTCGTCGGCGACGATGAAGTCCGGGTTGGCGGCGAGCGAACGGGCGATCCCGATCCGCTGCCGCTGACCGCCGGAGAACTCGTGCGGGTAGCGGTTGGCGAAGTAGGGGTTGAGCCCGACGGTCTGCAACAACTCCTGGACCTTGCCGTTGCGGTCCTTCTTGTCGCCGATCCCATGAATCTGCATTGGCTCGCTGATGATGTTGCCGACCGTCATGCGCGGGTTGAGCGAGGCGTACGGGTCCTGGAAGATCATCTGGAGGTGGCGGCGCATGCGGCGCATCGAGCCACCGTCGAGTTTGGTCAGGTCCTGGCCCTTGAAGTTGACGACGCCCTCGGTCGGCTTGTAGAGCTGAAGCACGGCACGGCCAGTCGTGCTCTTGCCGCAGCCCGACTCGCCCACGAGGCCGAGCGTCTCGCCCTGCCGGACGGAGAACGAGATGCCGTCGACGGCCTTCACGGCCCCGACCTGCCGCTGGAAGATGATCCCCCGCGTCAGCGGGAAGTGCATCTTGAGGTTCTGCACCTCGAGGAGCGTGTCGCCAAGCTTCTTGCCGTTGACGTTCCCCGCCTCTGGAGTCGATGTCGACATGACTGGAGTTGAGACCATGGCTAGGCGTCCTTCACGGCGAGCGCGGGCACGTTGTCGGTCTTGTCGATATTGACTTCCTCCCAGAACCAGCAGGCGGATTTGTGCCCGGTGTCGCCGATCTGAATGAGGGGCGGATTCTTCTGCTCGCACTTCTCGCGAGCGTACTGGCAGCGCGGCACGAATGGGCACATATCGGGCAGATCGATGAGGTCAGGCGGCATGCCCCGGATCGGGACGAGCTTCTCCTTGTTCGTCGCGTCGAGGCGCGGCATCGACTTCATCAGACCGATCGTATACGGGTGACGGGGGTCGGCGAAGATCTCCTCCGTCGTGCCGGTCTCGACGATGTGGCCGGCGTACTGGACCTGAACGCGGTCGGCCATCCCGGCGACGACGCCCATCGAGTGGGTGATCAGGATTACGCCCGACCCGGTCTCGTTCTGAAGAGTTCGCATCAAGTCGAGGATCTGGGCCTGGATCGTCACGTCGAGCGCCGTCGTCGGCTCGTCGGCGATCAGCAGCTTCGGGTTGCAGGACAGCGCCATGGCGATCATGACGCGCTGGCGCATGCCGCCTGAGAACTGGTGCGGGTACTGATTGATCCGGTCCTCCGGGTTCGGAATACCGACCATCTTCAGGAGCTCGATCGCCCGGTTCCTGGCCTGGTCCTTGTTCATGTCCATGTGCAGGATCAACGACTCGCTGATCTGGCGATTGATCGTCAGGACCGGGTTGAGCGACGTCATCGGATCCTGGAAGATCATGGCGATCTCGTTGCCCCGGATCTTCCGGACCTCCTCGTCGCTCAGCTTCAGGACATCGCGGCCGTTGAAGATGATCTCGCCCGAGGCGATCTTGCCCGGCGGCGTCGGGATCAGCCGCATGATCGACAGGCCAGTGATGCTCTTGCCGGAGCCCGACTCGCCCACGATGCAGAGCGTCTCGCCCGGCATGACGTAGAAGCTCACGTCATCGACGGCTTTGACGGTGCCGTCCTGCGTCTTGAACTGCGTCCGCAGCCCCTTCACATCGAGGAGTGGCGTCGTGCCCGGCCGGTTGTCCGGGGTCGCCGCGGGCCGCGATTGGGTGGACGTCGCCATTCCGTGTCTCCAGATGCTGCGCCGGTCCGGCTCGCGTCGGGCCGCCAGGCGGCTGACGCGGAGCGCAGGGTCCCGCTGTGTGAGAACGCAAGCGATGATTGGGGACGATAGCATAGGGAAAGAATGCGTCGCAACGCGTAGCGGCGGATCGCGGCAGAGCGGAGCCCGGAACTTTGTGCTTGCCGCACTGACCGCCCGCCCGCCGGCGGGAGCCGCCTTGCGTCAGGATCCTCGCTGTCCTGGGTACTGATCGACCGAACCAGACCCGGCGTCCGGGTTTCGGCGAGCGACGCGGCACGTCCCCTGTGACCCTGGGCGACCGTCCGGAGACGGACGCCTAGCGGCTATCGAGACCGCCGAAGTACGTCTTCATCCCCTGCGTGAACAGCGAGACGACGTTGGTGGCGACGAGCTGGAAGCCACGCTCGAGTTGCCGGTTGGTCGCCGCGGCGTCCGGAGCGACGGTCCCGAGCGCCTTTCCGGCGTTCTTCGCCACCTGGACCACCTGGTCGATCACCGCCTGAACGTCCGGGTGTCCGGGTTGCCCGGGGTAGCCCATGGATTGCGCCAGATCGTTGGGCCCGACGAACAGCAGATCGAGTTCCGGCAGAGCGAGGACCGGCTCCAGGTCGGCCATCGCGTCGATGTGCTCGAACTGAACCATCGTGAAGACGTACTCGCTGGCCTCCTGCATGAGGTCCTTGGGGTCGCCCTTCTGGGCCCATTCGATCAGGCGCGACGGCGCGTACCCGCGGGAGCCGCGCGGGGCGTAGCGCATGCCGTCGACGGCGCGCCGGGCGTCCTCCAGCGTATTGGTCTGCGGGACCAGGACGCCGCCGATGCCCAGCTCGAGGAACTTGATCTGGACCTGGCGATCGTTCTCGCCCACCCGGGCCAGCGTCGGCAGCCCGTGGCGCTCGGCGGCGAGTTGGAGCGGGTAGCAGGCAGCGGGGGAGAGCTGGCTGTGCTCGGCGTCGAACAGCACGAAGTCCATCCCGCCAATCGCGAGCAGCTCGATCAGCTCGGGCGAGGGGAACGAGGTGAACGCCCCGATGGCCGTTCCGCCATTCAGGATCTTCGTCTTGAGCGGATTCTCTACCGGCACGATGGGTGGCCTTTCGCTAGGTCGTCTGGGGGCGCCGTCGCCAGGATCGCGCAGCTGGGCCATTATCCGGGTGTCGGCTTTGGTTGGCTACCGGGGAACTGTCAGCCGTGACCGCTCGCAAGTCAGGCGGGCGGTCACGATCGGTCGTAGAATGCGCGGCCCGGACCGCGGCGGACGACCGGCACCGGACTGACGATGACCTGCCTCCTGGAATGACGGACATCATCGTCACCGGTCGTCCGACCGGATCGGCTCAGCCAGTGCCGCCTCTCTATGGAAGGAACACGCGTAGGTGGGTGAACGGACGATCTCCGCGGTGCCGACCGGGTCCGGGGCCGCCACCGGTCACTGGGTCAGGGAAGAGGTGGCGCACGAGGCTGAGCGGCGAGCCTCGATCGGGTTCAATCTCGTTTCCGGCGTCGGACCGGTCCGGACCGAGCAGCTATTGCGTGTCTTCGGCTCGCTCACCGACGCCTGGAACGCGACGCGCCGGAACCTGCGCCATGTTCTGGACGAGGGCACCATCGACCGGCTGGCCGCCGTGCGCGACGGCGACGAGGTCCAGCGCACGGTCGACCGGATGGCGGCGACCGGCATCCGGGCGGTGACTCGGAGCGATCCCGACTACCCGATGCTGCTGGCGGAGATTCCGGCTCCCCCGCCGCTGCTCTACGTCCGCGGCGACCTGCTCCCGGCGGATCGGCAGGCGGTCGCGATCGTCGGCACCCGCCGGATGACAGCTTACGGCCGCGACCTGACAGCAAGCATCGCCGCCGGTCTCGGCCGGGCCGGCGTGACGGTCGTCTCCGGGCTCGCGCTTGGCGTCGACGGTGTCGCGCACCGGGAGGCGCTGGAAGCTGGGGGCCGGACGCTGGCCGTCAAGGGCTGCGGGCTCGCTCACCCGTACCCGGCGGCGCACCGCGAGTTGTCAGGTGACATCGTTGGCAACGGTGCCTTGCTCAGCGAGTACCCGCCGGATCGCAAGCCCGACGCGGCGAACTTCCCGGCCCGCAACCGGATCATCAGCGGGCTGTCGCTCGGCACGGTCGTCGTCGAGGCGCCGGAGCGGAGCGGAGCCCTGATCACCGTCTCGTTCGCCGCCGACCAGGGCCGCGAGGTCTTCGTCGTGCCGGGCGACGTCCGCTCGGTGGCCAGCGCCGGTTGCAACGCGCTGCTTCGCGAGGGCGCCCGGGCCGTCCGCTCGCCCGAGGACATCCTCGAGGACCTCGGCCTACTGATTCGCGCCCAGCCGGTCGCAACGCAGCCGGCTTTCCCGATGGACGACGCCGAGCGGCGGGTCTTCGCGACCCTGAGCCGCGAGCCGAAGCATATCGATGAGCTCGCCGCTGCCCTCGGGCTCCCGATCCATCAACTGGCGACGCAGTTGATGATGCTGGAGCTGAAGGGGGCTGTCCGGAATACCGGCGCGCAGCATTACGCTCTGACGTGATCGAGCGGTTTTCCTCGTCGTAGGGTCACGGGCTTGCCCTGACCGGCGCCCGCAGGCGCCATCGTGCCGCAGGGCGCTAACTGGTTCGCCGTTCCGTGACGTCACGATGTGGATGGAACTTCGCCGTCCCGCGCATTGACCCACCGCTCCAGGTAATCCTCGACATACCAGCGCAGATGCGCGAACTCGTCCTCGTCCCGAATCACCCGGTCGTGGAACCGCGCCTGCCAGACACCTTGGCCGGCAACCCCACGCTCACGATTGATCTGAATAGCGGAGAGCGACTTCATGGCGCCGACGATGCGACTCAACCTGACCTGTCCCTGATCGTCCTTCTTCTCCGGGTCACCAACGATGGTGAGAATCGCGTAGATGTGATCTGGCATCACGGTGAACGCGTCCAACCGAGCAAACGGGAAGCGATCCGAGAGCCTATCCCAAGTGGCACGAACGATCTTGCCGGCCGTAGTTTCTTGAAGGTTTCCGTGTTGATCGACGATGCCCAGCAGTCAGATGCGATGGTTGGTGCAGATGGTCACGAAATAGGACGCACCGCCACTATATGGAAACCCCTGCCAGCGAATTATCTTGCGTCGAGGTGGTTCGGGTTGCGGACTCGCCTTGGGCTCTCCATTTAAGTCCGGCCGCGTAGTGGTCGAAGCAGCGGCGCGATTGCGAGTCGATTATCCCCCTGCGGGGCGATGGCGCCGGCGGGCGCGGGTCAGGGCAAGCCCGTGACCCTACGTCCCGGGCCTCTCTCGGCGGGAGGTGCTTACAGTCTGGTCGGTCCGACGTACTCCCGCAGGTGCTGGGCGGTCAGGGTCTGGCCGGTGGCGACGAGGTCGGCGGGCGTGCCTTCGAAGACGACCTGGCCGCCGTCGTGGCCGGCGCCGGGGCCGAGGTCGATGATCCAGTCGGCGTGCGCCATGACCGCCTGGTGGTGCTCGATGACGATGACCGACTTGCCGGAGTCGACGAGCCCATCGAGCAGGCCGAGCAGCTGCTCGACGTCGGCGAGGTGCAGGCCAGTGGTCGGCTCGTCAAGGACGTAGACGCCGCCCTGCTCGGCCATGCGGGTAGCCAGCTTGAGCCGCTGCCGCTCGCCGCCGGACAGGGTCGTGAGCGGCTGGCCGAGGCTGAGGTAGCCGAGGCCGACGTCGGCCAGGTGGGCCAGGATCCGGTGGGCGGCCGGCGTCTTCGCCGGGCCGGACCCGAAGAACTCGCCGGCCTCGGTCACCGGCATGGCGAGCACCTCGCTGATGTCCCGGCCGCCGAAGGAGTAGCCCAGCACCTCGGCCTGGAATCGCTTCCCCTCACACGCCTCGCAGGTGGTGGCGACGCCAGCCATCATTGCCAGGTCGGTGTAGATGACGCCGGCACCGTTGCAGGTCGGGCAGGCGCCCTCGGAATTGGCGCTGAACAGGGCCGGCTTCACGCCGTTGGCCTTCGCGAATGCCTTGCGGATCGGATCGAGCAGCCCGGTGTACGTCGCCGGGTTGCTGCGCCGAGAGCCCTTGATCGCCGCCTGGTCGACCGACACCACCCCGTCCTGGCCCGCGACCGAGCCGTGGATCAGCGAGCTCTTGCCCGATCCAGCGACACCGGTGACCACCACCAGCAGGCCGAGCGGGATGTCGACGTCGACATCCCGCAGGTTGTTGGCACTGGCGCCGCGCACCTCTAGCAGGCCCGACGCAGTCCGCAACGACGGCTTGAGGCGGGCCCGGTCGTCCAGGTGCCGCCCGGTCAGGGTGCCGCTGGCTCGCAGCCCGTCGACGGTGCCCTCGAAGACCACTTCGCCACCGGCGGTGCCCGCGCCGGGGCCGAGATCGACGACGTGGTCGGCGATCGCGATCGCCTCCGGCTTGTGCTCGACGACGAGGACCGTGTTGCCCTTGTCCCGCAGCTGCAGCAGGAGGCCGTTCATCCGCTGGATGTCGTGGGGGTGCAGCCCGACTGTGGGCTCGTCGAAGACGTAGGTCACGTCGGTGAGCGAGGATCCGAGGTGGCGGATCATCTTGGTGCGCTGCGCCTCGCCGCCCGAGAGCGTGCCCGACGGCCGGTCGAGGCTGAGATAGCCCAGCCCGATCTCCACGAACGAGTCGAGGGTCTGCCGTAGCGTCGCCAGCAGCGGCGCGACCGACGGCTCGTCCAGACCACGTACCCACTCAGCCAGGTCGCTGATCTGCATCGCGCAGGCGTCGGCGATGTTGATCCCGTCGATCCGGGAGGACCGGGCGGCTTCGTTGAGCCGGGCGCCGCCGCACTCGGGACAGGCCGTGAAGGTGACCGCCCGCTCCACGAAGGCGCGGATGTGCGGCTGCAGCGCGTCGACGTCCTTGGACAGGAACGAACTTCGGATCTTCGGGATCAGTCCCTCGTACGTCAGGTTGATCCCGTCAACCTTGATCCTGGTCGGCTCCTTGTGGAGCAGGTCGCGGAGCTCGGTCTCGGTAAAGTCGCGGATCGGCTTGTCTGGGTCGAAGAACCCGCAGCCGCTGAAGATGCGGCCGTACCAGCCGTCGACGCTGTAGCCGGGGATCGTGAGCGCGCCACCGTTGAGCGACTTGCTCTCGTCGTACAGCGCGGACAGGTCGAGATCATTCACGCTGCCCATACCCTCGCAGCGCGGACAGGCACCCGCGGGCACGTTGAAGCTGTAGTGGAATGACGGCCCCGCGCTGGGCTCGCCGAGCCGGCTGAAGACGATCCGCAGCATCGCGTTGGCGTCGGTGGCGGTGCCGACGGTGGAGCGCGAGTTGGCGCCCATCCGCTCCTGGTCGACGATAATCGCCGTCGTCAGCCCCTCCAGCAGGTCGACCTCTGGCCGCGCCAGCGTTGGCATGAAGCCCTGCACGAAGGCGCTGTAGGTCTCGTTGATCAGCCGCTGCGACTCCGCGGCGATGGTGCCGAACACCAGCGAGCTCTTGCCCGAGCCGGAGACGCCGGTGAACACCGTCAGCCGGCGCTTCGGGATCTCGACGCTGACGCCCTTGAGGTTGTTCTCGCGCGCACCAACCACGCGAATCAGGTCGTGGCTGTCGGGAACGTGCAGCGCACGCGACGCCTTGTCCGTCCTCGTGGCCATGCTCATCGTGTCTCCATCTCCCGGGCGGGGCCGCCTTCGAGGTCGTCGTCGGCTTCTTGCTCGACGCGCTGAAAGTCCATGGTGAAGTCAGGCTGCCAGGTTACGCCACCGTCGTGGGACACCTCCCCGGTCGAGTCCGTGACCTCCGCGCCGCGGAAGCGTGCGGTGGAGCGCTGTAACAAGTCCTCGTTCCAACCGACCATCCCTACCAGGGCAGGGCCAAACGGCGAGCTCTGTCCTCAGCTCACCGCTCTCTTCAGGAGCTCGCCGATCCTTGTCTCGTCGTCGTCGCTCAACCCCGTCAGCGCGAAGGCGGTCGGCCACATGGCGCCTTCGTCGAGGTTCGCGACGTCGTTGAAGCCGAACGTCGCGTACCTCGTGTTGAACTTCTGCGCGGCCTGAAAGAAGCAGAGGACTTTGCCGTCCCTGGTATACGCGGGCATCCCGTACCAGAGTTTCGGCGACAGGGATGGCGCGTTGGCCTTGATGATCCCATGGAGCTGCTCGCCCAGGGCGCGGTCCGGTTCCGGCATCTCGGCGATCTTCGCCAGCACGGCACCTTCCGCGTCCGTCTTGTTCTTGTCTGCGCGCGCTTCCGCCTTCAGTTCTTTGGCGCGGTCCTTCATCGCGGCCCGTTCCTCGGCCGTAAACCCTTCGGACGTCTCCTGGATCGCGGTCGTGCTCCTGACGGACTTCTGAGCCATTTCCAGCCTGCTCCTTTGTGAGTCTTGGTAGCGACGATCCTCATTCGAGCGAGCCGTCCCGTCAACCCTCTTCGGTTCCCTCCGTGGTGACGGCTCGCCTCCACTCGTCAAGCCAGCCAGCGGCCGTCGCGCATCAACTCGCGGTCGCGCAGCTCGTTCACTTCGCGCCAGGCCTGGATGCGACGTGGGGTGACGCGGAACCAGCGGTACGACGTGGTCAGGGCCCGCGGGTCGAAGCCTGCGCGCGCGGCGAACCGATCCCCCCGCTCCCGCGGCAGCGCGTCGATCTCGAGGATTTCGACCTCGCCCTCGATCATGGACACGTCGCGGGTGTCGCCCAGCCCCAACCGGACGGCCCGGGTGGCGGCCAGGTTCCGGCCAGTCGGGCTGTCCGCCGGCGTGGCCATCAGCAGCGCCTCGCCGTCCCAGTCGAAGGAGAGCGGCACCAGGTACGGCGCGCCGTCCGCGGACGCACTGGCCACCCAGACATCGATGTCATGGGCGAGCCGGTG
>JAABUS010004683.1_pt1 | contig 19264 bp, 2 predicted proteins | sample 5560161 | NCBI WGS metagenome assembly JAABUS01 (sample SAMN10711885, study PRJNA513376) | rock metagenome | isolation source: Antarctica rocks | place: Antarctica: Victoria Land, Trio Nunatak nord | collected 2016-01-04 | reverse complement strand
AAGAGACTTTTAATATTATAGTAATAGGATTTAAGAACTCGCCTATATATATATAATAATAAATAGACTAGATCCTACGTATTTATAAAGTATTCGCCCGAGTATATACGCTGCGGAATAGGGTAGGGATTACCTTCCCTTCCCTTCTCTTCCCTGGAGGAAGGGGCAGGGAAGGGAAAGGATAGGCCCGGGGTAATTCCCTTCCCTGATCTAGGGAAGGGAAGGGATTCCCTACTGTTCCCTTCCTCCCTGCTCTCCCTATAGGGCTGCCCCATATATGGCCCATATATGCGCGCATGCATGCCCCATTGCTGCTCCCATATATGGCCCATGTATGCGCGCATGCATGCCCCATTGCTGCTCCCATATGGCCCATGTATGCTCCCATATATGGCCATGTATGCCCCATTGCTGCTCCCATGTGGCCCATATATGCCCTCATATATGGCCATGTATGCGCGCATGTATCCTCCATTAAGTGGTACAAAGATTAGGACAATTAGGAAAGCGGTTAAAACGCTAAGCCTTATACCTAATTTGGACTAGCGCAGTAATAGCCCACGTATACGCGGAGTAATAGGCCATATATGCGGGCAAGAATAGGCCATATACAAGAGCAGTAATGGGCCGTATATGGGGGCAAGAATGGGCCATATACAAGAGCAGCAATGGGCCATATATGGGAGCAGCAATGGGGCATGCATGCGCGCATACATGGGCCATATATGGGGGCAGCAATGGGGCATGCATGCGCGCATATATGGCCATATATGGGGCCACATGGGAGCAGCAATGGGGCATGCATGCGCGCATATATGGCCATATATGGGGCCACATGGGAGCAGCAATAGGGCATATATGGGGTAGCCCTATAGGGAGAGCAGGGAGGAAGGGAATAATAGGTAATCCCTTCCCTTCCCTGGTAGTCCCTGCCCCTTCCCTTCCGCTCCCTTCCCTGCTAGAAGGGAAGGGAGCGGGGGTTATTCCCTTCCTTTCCCTTCCCTATTCCGTAGCGTACGAGTATATATTAATAATATTATAATATTCTCTTAGACCCTCGAGGATTATATTTAGTACCTATATATAATATTTTCTTTATTCGTTAAGTTTAATATTTAGTTAATCCTAAGAAAGCGTTTATTAATTATCCGTTAATTATACTATTTAACTAGAAAGTTAACTCGTTCGAGTTATTAACTTTTAAAGAAAAGTTTATAATTATTAAATAACTAGTTTTCTCTTAAATATTAATAATATTTAAAACGTACCTAGGAATAACTAGTTAATTAAGAGATTATATTAAAGATTATATTACTCTAGCTAGACTTTTATAATATAAAAAAACCGCGTTATTAAATAAAATACCCTCTATAGATATTTAATAATAAAAATATATTAAAAAGACTAGTTTTAAATCACTTTTCTTATAGGAGATTCGTTCGTTTAAAATTATTTAAAATACTCTTTCTAAACCTTTCTTTCTATATTATTTCGATAATAAAAAAGAACTATTTATCGAATTTAATATTAATAAGGAATTCGGTTACGGGGTTATAATTTATTATATTATAAAAAAACTAAAAGACTCTTATCTCGACCGTAAATAAATATAATTTATTCTTTTCCTTAACCGACTCTTTAAGGATATAAAAATATACTATTTATCTATTAAAATAAAATTAGTAGGAATAATATAAATATTTATTAAAGTTAAATATATAGTCGAATTAACTTTTAAAATAATCGTCTATATTAACTATAAAGCTACGCTTAGTATAATTAAATAAATAAATATAATTATCTTATTTATAATAAAGATTAATTTACGTATCGTACGGGCCTTAAATTATATTTAGTATTTTTAAAATATAAAAATCCGTTATAAATCTAGTATTAAATATATAATACTAGATACTCTATCCTAATTATAGTAGAAGGACGTAGTTAAGGACTTTTTAGAAAACGAACTAAATATACTTTAAATATATATATATAAAGTTTATATACTAGTAGAAATAATTATATAATTTAAATAAAAATTATTTTAAAAGTATTAGAATAACGATTATTAGGCTAAAATAAATTATATATTTAATTATAACGTAGAAACTAGCGAGGACGCCGTAGATTTTCTTTTTTCGAAGAGGGATAACCGTAACGGTTTAATATAATATACTAATAATTTAATAATTTAAATCGCGTATATATATTAAAGTATTTATATATACTTTCTTTATATATTAAAACTTTATTTAACGTCGTATATTCTAGTTTATATATAGGAAGATATAAATACTATAAAATAATAACTAGGTATTAATATATATATAAATTAAATAAAAAACTATATTTATAAAAGTATAGAGTAGGCTTTGAGCGCTCTAAACACTCGTAAACCGGTTAAACCGGTTAAGCCGGTTTAAGCGGGGTAATATTATATCTTAACTCCTAAATACTATTAATTTATTTAAATATAATTAAGAATCTAGCTCGCTTCTAAGAATACCTCTAACTCGTGAGAATATTTGAAACTCGTATACTTAATTCTTAATTTATACGTAATAATTACTAGAAGTACTTTCCTTAATATTTTATTTAATATAATTCTATCGGTCGACTAAAGGTCTTTTTAGGATAATTTAACTTATATTACTTTTCTATTTTAAATATAACTTTATAGTTAACGCGAAATTTGAGCGTAGATAATATTTTTATTTTAAATTTATATTAGGGCTAGTAATAACTTATACTCTCTTTTAACTTTTATTACTATTACTTTATTTATATTTTTTAATATAAGAGATATATAAGTCTATATATTAGATCTCTTATTATAGATATATTATTATAGCGACGGTAACTTCTAGTTATATTTAGAACCCCGGGTAGCTTTAATAATTTTAATTATTAATATATATTTTAAAAATTTCTAAAAACCCTAGTTATTATCGAATATAGTCTAAGTTAGTAACTAGTACTAAATCCTTTCGTCCTTTTTTACCTTATATTTTACTTTGAATTTAGTATATATAATATTTAAATATAAAGTATCTTCTCTCCTATCGAATCGAAGTATAAAATCTATTAGATTTAATATATCTTTTAGCTCTTTATCCCGCGCTATTAAATTATTATTAATTACTCTTATTTAATAAAAGTTAGTATATATAGTATAATATAGTAATAAGCGAATATAACTCCGTTATAGGCGGTTATATACCTCTTTTATATAGTCGGTTATAGGCGATTATAATAATCGACTAGTTAAAGTACTAGTCTAATTTTTATTTATAACCTAGTATTTTATTTTAGCTAGTTATTTCTACGAAAAAGAGATTATTATTATTTTTTATAATAGCTTTCCTTTCTCTTTACTCTAGTTTTTATTTATTTAATATTCCCGTTAATAGGCTAGATAGTATACGAAGAGAGTAATATTATTATATCCGATAATCGTTTTTACTCGTTACTACTCTTAATGTTTACTTAATATCTATATTAATAAATTATAAACTATACGGTCGACGAGTATTACTATATCTCGTTTATTTATTATTTTTTATTCTATATTATCTAGATTATTCTATATATTACTATTTTCGTTAGTAATATTCTCTTAATATATACTACCTTTATTATCGTTATCGCTAGGTATCTATAAGAAGTTAGTAAAGAAATAAAATTAAATAAAATTTATAAATCTATTATATCCTACCCTTCTTTATTTATATTCTTATTAAATAAATTATAATTATCCTTCTTTTTAGAGAAATCCTAGATTATTTTAATATTATATTTATCCTCCTCTAGTATATAATTAATTTATATCTTAATCTTCTCCCGTAGTACTTATAGGATTAATTTATAGTATTTAGATTTAAGTCCTTCCTAACCCCTTTATATATTTTCGTATATTTTTATATATAGAATATTAGCGTTAATTAAAAGGATCGGAATTATTAAAGAGAATAATATACTCTTGATTTACTCGCCTTAAAATACTATCGTCCTCTTAAAGTCAAATTCGTAGTCTTTTATTATAATATATATTATTAAATATATTAAATAACGCGTTTTAGCTCGAATTAATTCGAATATATATTTCGTTATATTCTTTATCCTTAATACGTCTACCCCCTTTAAGAAGAATAAAGAAATATATATTTTTATTATAATTTTATTTAGGAACCTATATTTACCTCTCGACTAATTATTATATAAATATAATTAATAAAGTAGTAGTTATTAATATTAGTTATAATAAACCTATATATAACTATTATTATAATTAATTATTTATAACTTCCGAGTTAAAAGTTCTTATACGGTTTCCGTTATATCTCTTTTAAAAATATAATAATTCTAGATATATTCGCGAATCTTTTTTATTATCCGAATTCTTTTCTCGCTAATTAAGTCTAGTAGTTAATATAGTTATTAATATATATTAATAATATATTAAATTAATAACGCGTTACCTTTTTTACCTCGTTTAATATAGAGATATTATTAACGTCTTTATTAAAAAAAAAATTCTTAATTATTTTATTTTTAACCTTAAGTTATATTTACTTTATATAATTATCAAGTTTAAATTTTATTTTAAGGTCCGTTTATAGTTTATAATTATTATTTTTCTATTTTATAAAAATAGTAGCCGAAAGGTATAGAAGTATATTTAATAAAATAGTTTTATAACCCGTAGTATTATATATTAAAATATCTCGCCGCTTTATTCCTACCTAGAGATATTATATTTTATTTTTATAAAAATCGTAAAATTTAACCTCCTAGGAGTATTTTTGTTTATTACGGTATTTATATCCTAGTTAACTCGACTCGTAAATAGATAAAAATAATTAATTATTATTAAAGCGGGAGTTTTCGGACCGGAGTAATAAAGGAATAAAATTATTAATAGGGTATATATACTCTCTAAATAAACGCGCTCCTCTATATATAAAGTAGCTACTATTATATAAAGAGGGCGTTATATAGGTCGAGATATAATAGCCGCGTAAAAAAAATACGGGAGGCTATATTAACTTAGGTTAATAAAGTATTAATTTAGATTTATTTATAAACCTACCCCCCGATATACTCGCGATAGTAAAAATATAATATTATATTATTAATTATATATCCGATCCTCTCGTAGCCTTTTCCGAGGTTATAACGGGTCGATAATCTCGCCTCTTTTATCTTTAAATTCGTTTTTATCTTTATCCTCGATAGCTATACCTAACTTCGCTTATAAATAACTATTATCTTTTAAATATATTTACTCTTAATTCGATTTTTAATAATTAGGATAACGAATCGATAAAATAATATTTAATTTAATAGTTAAGATTTTTAATTATTTTATACTATAAAAAGTAAACTAGGAAATAAATATCGTAAGATATATTTAATATTTAAGGCGCGATAACTAGGTATAAAAGCGATTTTAATAATATAGTTTATAAAGAAGGGTACTTTAAGAGGAAATTAAAATAAAAGATTATTTAATATATTTATACACGTTTAAATTAAGTCTAGCTTAATTTATTTTAAATCTAAATTAAATAAAAATATTATATTAAGACTAGACTTAAAGTTTTTATAATATCGACGAAAGTATTTTAAATTAAATATAAGTTATTTAATATTAGTTTAAGGATAATTATCTATATATATTTAATAAGATAGGAGAGGGTAGGTACGATTATATTTTATTAATTTTCTTTTATAAAATAATCGGCGGCCCGAATCCCTTTAAATAAAAAATCCTAGTTATAAATAATATTATATTAATCCTAATTAGCGAAATTATTTATATAGAATATCGTTTTCTCTTTACCTATAAGTATTAAATAGGTACTATAAAGAATATTATATATTTTAAAGTACTACCGAGAACCTAAAACTTAAAAGTTAATTATTTTATTTTTAGAAATAACCTCGACTTCGAATATATTATAAACGGGGTCGACTTCGTTATTATTTCGCTATTAAAGTATCTCGATAAAAGTATTAATATACGTCGCCGGCCTACCCTTTTCGTTATATCTTTCGGTATTAATTATAATAATTTTAATTTTAAATTATTTTAATTCTCTTTTAAATTCCTCGTTTTCCTCTTTAATTTAGTTATCGTTAGCGGGATCCGATTATATTTATATATAATCTTAACGACTCTTAAATATATCTCGTTAATTAGGTATATATCGAATTATAAATTTCTTTAAATATTTAATATTACTTTTATCTTTATTATTAGAGGCCTAATAAATTACCGAAATATATATATTAATATAATATTCTTTTATTTAGGATAAGTCTTATTTACGTTAAATTATATTAATTAAATCGCGTTTAATACTATCTAGCTTTTTACGATTCTCTCGGATAAATATAATAAAAGTATTAATAAAATCGCCGGACCTAACTTTTTATATCGTTATTATTTATTTAATTTATTATTATTATCGCCGATTAAAGTCTTATTAGGTTATATATTCGACGTCGAGACCTTTTTTAAATAAGTTTTATATAGACTTTATACGCGTTAATTATATAATATAAGTATTTAATACTATTTTAGTAATAGTATACCTTCGGTTATCGCGAAAATCTAAAAAATCCTATATAACTAGTATATTAGTTCGACGGGTATTATATTCTAGGATTTAAATCTCGAATTCTTTATTCTTATTAATTTTAATATAGAATTCTTTTAATAAGAATTTATAAGCTACTTCGTTATAATAAATATTATAATTTTATATACTTTTATAAAGCCGAATAAAGTCTTCGTAATAAATAATACCGTATAGTTTAAATATATTAAAATAATATTAATTCTCTTTATTATCCGCGGTCTCGTTTAAGACTATAATAGGCCGATATTTTTTAAATATTTATTTTAATTTATTAATCCGATATATAACCTAGTATATATAGTTTAAGGTCGCTTTATTATATATTATATATAATGTTAATATAACGAAGTCGAGTATAGCGCGAGTATAATAAAGAATAACTAACGCCCTCTAAAGGAGAGGAGTTATAATTATAATAAATTATTTAATAATCGTTTTTTATTTATTTTTTATTTATTAATTTATAGAGCTAAAGCGTAGGAACTCTTTAAAACTAGTAAAATTTAGAATTTAACGGAAACGTTTATTTAATTAAAGGGTTATAGATATTTCGGTTATAATCTATTTTTAATCTTTTCTCTTTCGAGTTATAAGAATTATATTTTAGATTAAATATTCGAGTTATTTAAAAAGAGTTATAATTATATCTTTTAAGAGTTAATAAAGAATATTAATTATTATCGTCGAATATATATTAACGAGTATATGATTCTAAGCGAAGTTCCGAATATAGCGAATATTTATCGGGTTATTTAAAGTCGGGTTTATTTACTAATTATAAAAGCGCTACTAGGTATATTTATATATTCGAAGTAGTTATTATATCGTTATATTTTCCCTTTATTAAGGCGGAACTTAATAAATAGGGTAATACTAGTTATTTTTAACTCTTATTATAAGGATCTATTTTAAATAATCCGCTATTATACTAGTTATAATAGAGTGATACCGCCGGATCTACCTATTAATATACCGAATATTAAATTTTAATAGAGTAAACCGTTCGAGCGCTAATAATTATTAATTATCGACCGAAGTATAGTATATATTAGGAATATTAAAACGTATCCTTAAATATTATACCTATTATAATATAGTAGAGATTAGGTTAGACTTTCGGAGAGAGGCCTATATCTTTACTAGTTTTAATTACTAGTATTAATCTAAAAAGAATTAAATTTAGACGTAGTTAACTTTTATATATAATATAGTTTAAATTATTTATTATAATATAGATAGGCTATAGTAAAAAGTCGCCGCGATAATATATTATTAATTTTTTATTTAAAGCGAGTAGAATCGGTATAATAATACTACCTTTAATAATTTCTCCCTATTTTAATTATTATTAATCTTTTATATATATCTCTATATAGATTTTTTCTCTATTCGGATTATATATACGGATAAGAGTATAAACTAAATTATATTAAAAAGCTCGATAACCTAGTAAGAATTATAAAACCCTAATAATATCGCGATAGTAAATATTATACTTTATTTCTAGAATATTATTAATCTTTTTATAAATTAAAATTGATTCTACCCCCTATATATCGTTAGGGATATTATATAGAATACGATATATTTAATAATACTACTCGTCGATATTAATATAAGAGAAACGTCGTCGATTAAAGTTAGTATATAGATTCTTTAAAAAACTATTTATTTAAGATTTACTAGTTTTATTATTTATAAATTAAGAGTTAAAGTTATAGTCTTTACGGCCCCTAAATAACCGGTAAATAATCCGTTTATTTTTAGAAATTAATAAATCGTATATAGCCGATAACCGCTCCGAATTATCCTATTTAAATTAGTTATTTATTAGTAATTTAGCGCCCTTCTATATTACCTCTAAATAAATCTCCGTTTTTAATAATAAAGATATAAATATTATACCTATAAAGGAAAATTTATTATTAACCGTTATATTTCTATTATTTAGTTCGACCGTTTTTATATCCTATTATCGGCCGGCTTTATAAATAAATATAAATTATAATTTCGTTAACTAGAGTAAAATACGTATATATTTTATAATAACGTATTATATAGTAAATTAATAACTTTAGTTATTATATCTTTAACTTTAACCGTATTTAGGTCTATATTTAGATTTATATTAATAAAGATTAAAGTATAAAGCCCGCGCTATATTAACTTTTATTTACTACTCGTATAATATAGTAATTCTATACGTAGGATCTATACTTCGCCTTCCTCGTTAGACTCCTTATTAAACTCTTTATTAAACTCCTTATTTATATCCTCGTTTATATCTAAATATATAATTTTCTATTTATTTTTATATTTAATCTAGCGATAGCGGGTTAGGCCTAAATAATTTTTAATAATAAAACTATATATATATATAAACTCTAGTATATTAATTAATTAAGATATATTAATATATTAGATATTACCTATAATTACGATAAATATACGATCTCGTAAATCTAATATATAACTTTAGGTATTTGGATATTAAGTTATTCTAAATTCGTAATAAAATCTAAATTAATAAATAACGTAGATTTATAATAAAGACCGATAGAATTCGAACTAGATACTAGTTTATTAAATAGATATTAATCGTAATTTTATTATAATAGAAATAAGAGGAGTATAAACTAGAGGTAAATATAATAGTACTAATTAAACGATAATAGAATTAGGCGGAGAAGTATTAAAAAGAGGACGAAAGATATCCTTTTAAATATATAAAACTCCTATAATTAATTATTTAAAAAGGGGTAAATAAGGTTTAAAAGTAAATTAAAGATAATAATAGAAATAATCTATAAATAATTAATATAACTTAAGATTTAGTTATTAAATATAGAATCGCTCTATAATATATAGTCCTTTTTTACGGAATCTAGGTTGGATAGTTAAGATAGAAATAATTAAATATTTAATATAAAACCTACTCGACCCTCTATTTCTAAATTAATATACTATAATTATACTATATCCTCGTTATTATTTTTATCCTTAATTAATCGCCTACGACTAAAGTAATTTAATTAAATTATAGTAGTATAACTCCCTTCTCTTTAAGGTTAATAATACCCGTAACGAATATATTATAAATTTATACTTTCTTCGTTACTACTACCTCTACTATAACGCCGTTTTAAGAATCTATATACGATAGCCGGTAAATAAAGAGAGTTTATTTTTATTTATCTTATTTAATTATTTAATAATTTAGTTTATATAGTTAAAAGCGCCGATAAAATTAATTAAAACTACTACCGTCGCTTTATATAAAGTATAACCGGTATTTAAGATATTTAATATATTAATAAATACCTACGGGCGGAGCTTTTAATCCGCGACTTTAAAAGGGGTATTTAACTCGTTCTTAATATATATTTTTTAAAATCTATTTATTAAGCCCTAGCGGATTCGATTATTTAGGCTATTATAGTATAATTAAATAATTATAGAATAGAGAGGATATTTAGCGATATATTAGGAGGCTTTTAATAAAGATTTCTATAATAAGCGAGTATATTTTTATATAAGAATTATAAAAACGGTAGTTAAAAGGGAGTAAAAGTATTTATATATTAAATAAATAACGTAACTATAATATAATTCGAGAAGGTTAAAATTATACTTTCCTTTTACTTTATTTTCCTAAGAATCTTATCTAGTTCTTTAGATTTTAGGATATCTTTAATAAAAAAATTAATTTTTATAAATAAATATATAGTCTTCTTTATCCTATTATTAAAATTAAATATATCGCGAGTAAAATCGGTACCGAGCGATTATTAATTTATATTATTTTCTAATTCTCTTTAATACTTTAAGAGTAAAAGGAATATCGCGGCGAAGATAAATTATCGAGTTATGATCCTAAAGAACGAATTTCTTAATATAAAATATATATCTTTCTTTTTATACTATATTTATTTTCGAAGTAATATTTAAAGTTTATTAATAAACTTCGAGGTAGAATTATCGAGTACTTTATAACGGCCGAGTAAAAAGTCGAAGGGTATACCTTTATATACGTATTTAATAAGATTAAAAATATTGTATCTAAACCGTTTACTCTTCTTAGTATATCGTAGTATAAAATTAATTATTTAACGGCCGAATATTAAGATTAAGTTTTATAAATTAAGGTAATTATTATTATCCTTAATATAGGCCTTAAATTATAATTAAACTATAGAATCTTATTCGTAGTAAAGTTATATAGATCTTTATTATTAAGTTTAGGATCTTTAAAATAGCGAATTATACTTTCGATATCGATAGGCCTAATAATAATAAATATACCGCTTATAATAAATAGTAAAAGAACTTTTATTTAATAATATATTTATATAATTTAAATAGTCCTCTATAATCCCTAAATTATAAACTTTAGTAAATAAAATTCGTCGATAATTATTTATATAAATATAATAGTAGAGATAAGGTTTTTAGATTACCTTTATATAACCCTACTATTTAATTTATTAAATAGTAGTATTACGTTTTTAGTCTAGTTATATAAGATATTAAAAAACTAAACGATATACGCGTTATAAGAATTAAAAGTTATCGAGATTATATATTATTTTATTTCTTTAATAACTATTTCTTTTCCCTTTTAAAGATCCGAGGAAAAAAACTTTATAAATCTTTTATTTTTAAATTAGACGGGCGCCTAAGAATATTTAAATTATATTATATTAAATTCCTCCGCCGTTAAAAGATTACTAGTATTATATTAATTATAAAGAACGCGAAAAAGAAGCCTTATACCTATATAGGGCGCGTATATCTTCGGTTATTAATTAAATTATATAGGAATAATTCCTTTTACTTTATATATAAGATAAAACCCCTTTTTAGGGATTAATTTAATAATATTAAACGAAGAATTATAAAGATATTATTTAAAAAACTTTAGTAAATTTAAATAATTATTATTATTATCGGTAGCGCGATACTTTATCCGCTCTTTAATATCTAACGAGTAACGATATCGTTTAATAACTATATATACTTCGTAGAGAAGATTTTTAAAAAGAATAATATTAATAATCTAAATTATCTACGAAGTTATTTAAAATTAATAATTAATAGTTTAATTTAGTTTTAAAATAGGATATACTTTTCCGAGGTTTATATCGTTAACGAGAGTATTACCGTTAAAGTCGTTTCTAGCTCGGATATATATAATATAAATATTAAAGACCTAGTATTAGGTAAAATAAATTTTTATATTAAATATTTTAATATATTATTAATTTTAATACTAGTAAAATCGAGGTTAAATAAACGGTAATACGATTCTTATATATCGAGTTTATATATATATATATATTCTTTACTATTAAACTACGCTTTGATATCGAGAAAAAGATTAATAAAAACTATTACGAATATAACGAAGTATATAAACTTATAATTTTTATTAAATTTATTTTTTACCTAGTTTTTTTTTATTTTCTAAATATAATTATATCTCTTTATTAATCTTTCCCTTAATAAATTTATTCTCTATATATCTATTATCTTTTTTCTTCTTATTATTTATTTAAGATTACCCGCCTTTTCTTATATAATAAATATACCTCCGGTAGGATAATTATATCGTTATTAACTTATATTTAATTTAAAGATTATTTATATTTATACCCTCTTATCTCCGATTTCGCGACGTATATTACTAAAGTTACTAGATTAGCCCGTAGCGGCGGGAGTATAAAAAGTTAATATAAAATAAAAAGCGGGGCGATTAAATAAAAATAATTAAAAAAAAAAAAAAAATTATTAAAATAAAGGGGGGAGTATTATAAATACTAAAAAATCCGTTATTATAAAAACTAAATATAAATTATAAACTTTACGAGTTTTAGGGAAAGAATAAATACCTAATTTAATAAATATTTTAACTCGGTTTTATTTTTTATAATACCGAGATTTAAGGATTTCTACTAGCTAGCGAGTAATTAAAAATAATAATAAAGTATAATTAAGGTATATTTCGTAAAGTCGGTTATTTTCTAAATTTATAATTTACTTTTTAATTAAGATTTAAATAAAAATTAAATAATTAATAAACTCGAATATAATATCGCTACCTAGAAGTCGCGCGGGATTAGTTTTAATAAGTTTTTAAATTATATATTTAAAAGCCTCGCCCCTTTAGTAACTTATCTTTAGTAATTAATATATTAAATTTCTCTTTAAATATAATATAAAGGACCGGCGCTAAGGTATTAAATATTATATAACGAGAAGACTAAAATATTAAAGATTAATTAAATATAAGAAATTAAGCGAGTATAAAGAGAAATATAAATATCTCTTCTTTAAAGTAAAATATATTATTATCGCTAAATTTTACGATACTAGGAGTATACTCTTTTCCCGAGATAATATTATTTAAAAGTATCGCGAAAAATTAAAAGAATATTCTTTATAGCGAAGGTAGAAATAATACGTTTATTAATATATATTTTAGGGTCTATAGTTTCTAGCTAAATTCGTTTTAATTTAAAATATTCTATAATATATCTTAACGCTATACGATATAAAGATATTATTTATATATAAAGCGGTAGTAATAAAGATTTAAATAAAGTATTATCTCTATTATAAAAATAAAGCGATCGATAAAGAATTAAAAATTAAAAATAAAATAAAGGTAGTAGGAAGAAAGAAATCTAATAATATAAATTAAATTTAATTTTTAATTTAAATTATCTTCTTTTAGAATTTATAATAAATCGATTTAGAATTTATTTTAAGAATTTATTTTATAATAACTCTTTTACCGGGGATTTAAAAGGAAGAGAAATATTAAATTAAAATTACTTTACTTATAGAATATTATAGTAAATATAAAGTAGAGTAGTATATATTAAAATAAACCGGGTTAAGTATTCTATTATATAGAGTATTAAAAATACACCGAGAGTTTATTAATATAAAGTAGTTACCTACCTCTAGCGATAACTTTATATAATATTATATTTAATTACGTAAAGCCTAAAGCTCCCGCTTAATTATAAAAATATAATATTATTAATCTTTTTATACTTTATCTCTATCCTTAACTAGACCGTCTATATTAATAGGCTTTATAATATTATAATAAATATTATTTATAGTAATTATCTTTATAGAGTCTTCTTTAAAGGTAAAACTCCTAGATCGGTAACCTCTAAAATCCGTTTTTTTTATCTAAATATAAACTCTAACGAATTTTTTATTTTATCCCCTTACTTTTTTCTTTATATTAGGGGAAAGGCCGGTCTTTAAAGTAATAATTCGGATATAATAAATACCTACGCGACTTTAATAAAGGCGAAAATTATATAAATATATATCTTTTTATTAAAAATAAAGCGCGGGCTCGAGATTAAAAGAAATATTTCAAATATAATTATAGGATAAATAAATAAAAACCTATTAAATTAATAAAATTATAATACTTATAAAGAAAATATTTATATACTATAACGGACACTCGCCGACCGCGTTAATCGGTATATTAGATAAAATCCTCGGGTAAATTACTTAATAGGGAGGATACGGGATTTAAAGCGGCGATATAATAATAATAATAAAAATCGCGGCCTAATAAATAAATATAATAATATAAAAGAAATAATACTATAAAGTGGTATAAACCTATCGTATAAATATAAGGGAGACTAGTCGAAATAGGTAAAAAAAGTTACTTTATTAAATATATTAAATAAATAAAAGTAATTATATAGAATAAAGATAAAGTCTAGAAAATTAAAGATAAGAAGAGAAGTAATTTATTAATAATTAATATAGCCTAAAATTCTAGCTCTTAAATATAATATCGGTTTTTAAATTTAAATAATATTATTATAAATCTAATTTAGGTATTTAATATAGAAGTAATTTACCCTCTAATCTAGAATATACCCGATATTTATTTCTTAACGAAATTATTAAAATTATCCCTTAATTATCGTCCGATATATTTTTATCGTCTTCCGTTCTCTTTAAACCGTCGAGGCTTACTATATACTCTATAATATTAAAGATATTTATAATAAATATATTACGAGTCTTCGCCTTTTTTAATATAACTACCTCTACTATAACGCCGGCCACGGGATCTATATAGGATAATTAATAAATAATAATAAGATATTATTACTTTATTTTATAAACCCGTTTAATTATTTAATCTTTATCGTTAGGTTTACCGATAAATTTTATAAAAACTATTATCGTCGATTTATATAGAGTAAAGCCGGTACCTAAAGTATTTAATACCTTAATAAATACCTACGGACGGAGCGCCTAATCTAGGATTATAAAAAGATTATTCGAATTACTATTAATATACTCTTCCTAAAATCTATTAATAAAAGCCTCGCGGATAATTTTATTAAAATATTAATAGTAGAGCCGGGCGATTATAAAATAAACTAGATACTTAATAATATACTAAAAGATTTTTAATATAGATTTCTAGAATAATTAAAAGTAATTTTATATAGGGAAAAATTAAAGTTATAATTAAAAAAGAGTAATAAGATTTATATATTATATAAAAAACGTTACTAAAATATATTTCGAGAAAATTAATACCTTTCTTTATTTACGGATTACTTTTATAAAAATTATATTTAATATTTTATACTTCGGAAACTTTTTAATAAAAGAGTTAATTATTAAAAATAAATATACGCCCTCCCTTATATCGCTATCGGGAGTAAATATATTACGAGTATATTCATCGATAAGGAATTATTAATTTATATTCTTTTCCGAGCCTATTTAATATTATAATAATTAAAGGATTATAGCGGTTATAAATAACTATCGAGTTATAATTTTAAGAAACGACTAGTTAATTTTAAAGAGTATATTATTATTTTTTATTTTTATTTACTTTTAAAATAATTCTTAAATATTACCGGCGAATTTCGAAGTAAAATCCTCAAATACTTTACGACGACTTTATAAAAATTTAATATTTACGTTATTATATATTAATTTAAAGAGATTAAGGATATTTTTTTTAAATTATTTAATTTTCTTAATATATTATAGAGTAAAATTAATTATACGAAGGCCGAATATTAAAATTAAGTTTTATATACGAGATTTTTATTTATTATTCGTAATATAATCTTTAAACTTTTTATTATAATCTAGAACTTTATTTATTTTAAAATTATATCGATCTTCGTTATTAATTTTAAGATTTTTTAGATATCGAATAATATCTTTAATATCGCCGGGCTTTATTATAATAGGTATATTATTTATCGCGAGGAGAACTAGTATTCCGGTCCGAAAATATTTCTATATAATTTAAATATCCGTTTATAGTCTTTAGGTTATTAATTTTATTAAATAAAACTCGTTTATTATTACCTACCTAAATATAATAACGGGGATAAAAATTTTAGTTTATCTTTATATAATTTTACTCTCTAGTTTATTAAATAGTAACTTTTTATCTTTAATCTAGGTATATTCGATATTAAAAGACCGAGCGATATATATTTAATAGGATTTAGGAGTAATTAAAATTATATATTACTCTATTTCTTTAACGGCCTCTCTTTTTCTTTTTTAAATATCTAGGCGGAGAGGCCCCCCTTCGAAATATTAATTTTTATAATTAACGAATTACTAAGGATAGATAAATTATATCGCGTCGATATCCTCCGTTATTAAAAGATTACTAGTATTATATTAATTATAAAGAATAATAAAGCGAAGCTTTATTTCTTTATTAAATATATATATTTTAGGCCATTAATTATATTATACGGGAAAGATAACCTTAATTATAAAATATAAATAAAACCCCTTCTTAAGGATTATTTTTATAATATCGGACGAAGGATTATATAGATATTACGCGAAGAATTTTAATAAATTTAAATATATCCCGTTATTATCGACGGCGCGATACTATAACTACTCCTTCGGGTTTAATAAACGACGATAATATTTAACTATATTATATATTTAATAAAGAAGGCTTTCGAAAAGGAAGATATTAATAATCTAAATTATCTATAAAACTATTTAAAGTTAGCGATTAATAATTTAATTTAATTTTAAAATAGGATATACCTTTCCGAGGTTTATATTATTAATAAGAATATTACCGTTAAAGCCGTTTCTAGCCTAGAAATATATAATATAAATACTAAAAACCTAGTACTAAATAAGACTATATCTTATACCGGGTATTTTAATATATTAATTAATCTTTATATCGGTAGCTTTAAAATTTATTAAATAGTAATAAGATTTCTATAAATTAAAATTAACTATATATTCGTACTCTTTATTATTAAGCTACGCTTTAATATTAAGAAAAAAATTAATAAAAACTACTATAAAGGCGGCGAAGTATATAAATTTATAGTTTTTATTAATCTATATTTTCGCCTAGTTCCTCGTTATCTTAAAATTAATAGTCCGTTTTAATATTAATCGGCTTTTTTTTATTATTAATCTACCCTTTTTATTTATCTTCCTTTAATTCTTTAAATATAAATAACTTTAATAACTAGTCGCTTTTATAATTATTATCTTTATTATTTAATATTATCTTTAGAAATCGCCTCTATCGTTTTCGCTTTTAAATTATATATAAATCACCTTTCCCTTTAATTATAATAAATTTACGACGATACTTATTTATTTTAAACTTTATAAAATAGAGTAATTTCGTTATTTAAAAATACTTTAATAGTTTAAATATAATAATTAAATATTTAAAGAGAGTAATATAATTAAATAGAAATAATAAAAGGGAAAGAGTATATTTTTAAAATAAAAAGGGAAATATTATAGGCGTTAAAAAATCCTTCGCTATAAAGACTAAATATAAATTATAAAATTTACGAGTCTCGGAGGAAGAATAAATATTTAATTTAATATATAAATTAACTCGGTTTTATTTTTTATTATACCGAAACCTAAAGAGTTTAATTAACCGGCGAGTAGTTAAAAATAATAATAATTTATTATAAAGACGTATTCCGTAAAGTCGGTTATTTTCTAAATTTATAATTTACTTTTTAACCAAGATTATAATAAAGATTAAATAATTAATAAACTCGAATTTAATATCGCTACTTAAAGATCGCGCGGGATTGACTTTAATAAATTTATAAATTATAAACTCGATTATTTCGCCGCCTAGTACCGCGCCTTTAGTAACTATAATATTAAAGTTTTTATTAGGCGTAAATTAAGGGACTAATATAAAAGTAATAAATATTATAAAATAAGAAGAAAGAGATCTTAAAGAATAATTAAATATAAGGAGTTAAATAAATCTAAAGAGAGATATAAATATCTTTTCTTTAAGGGCGGTTATATTATTCTAGTAGAATCTTATAATACCTTTTATATATTTTATTTCCTAGGCGGTATTTACTAAAACCTTAATAAATAAAGAAAGAAAATCGGCTATTAATATTATAACGAATATAAAAATAATATTTTTATTACTCTATTTTTTAAGGTCTAAAACCTCGAGATATAATATAAATTATTTAATTATAGTATTTAATACTAGTTAAAACTCTTTATTTATATAATTAAAACCCTCTCTTAAATTCCTCTTCGTTTAATTCGTTAGGACGGTAATATAATTAAAATTTAATATATTACAATAATATTTAATAGACGATATAATAACGTAATACGATAAAAAGTAGACTTATAAAAAAAAAATATAAATTTATCGGAAATAAAATAATAAATATACTAAATTAATTTAGATTATATTTATAAATAAATTATAAATTAAGAAATAAAAGGCGGGAGTAAAAACCTCTTACCTAAATTTTAATAAAAAAAAGAGTATAGTTTTAAAATAACTCTATTTATAAGCTAGTATAATAAAGATATAATTAAATATAATATATAATAATAAATTAGGCTAAATATTATATTATATAAAATATTTAAAATCCGTTAAAAGTTTACTAGTATAAAGTAGTTATTTATTTTTAATAATTATATTATATAAAACTATATTTAATTATATAAAGTTTAAAGTTCCCGCCCGGTTATAAAAAACGTAGTATTACTAACTTTTCGATATTTTACCCGTTATCCTCGGCTAGACTACTTATATCGGTAAAGCGGGAGACCGTACGAGAAGAGTCGAGGTACTAAATACGTATTTTACCGGCTTTAGGCGGAAAAATAACGAAAAGATAATATTTAAAAAAAAAAAAAAAAAAAAAAAAATTTTTATAAAAAACCTAAAAATAGTAACTTCGGATTTAAGATTTTAAATCCGTAATTTTTTATTAACGCCGGGTAGCTCGCTAAAATTATATAGAGTGTTATAACTACGTTAATTTAATTTAAATTTTAAATTACGTCGATTTATGAAAATTATATACGCGTATAATACCCCCTAAACTAGCGCGGTATTATAGACTATATAATTCATTTATAATTATATATATTTAATTATCTACCGGTACTATTTAGACTAGTTTATTCTTATTTATTTAAATTTATTTAAAATAAATCGAGGTATTAAATACGTATTTAGATACTTTAGACGAAAGTAGGTATTAAATCGATCTTTAGGGCTAGTATATAAACTAAATAGATCTAAGTAT
>JAABUS010004681.1_pt1 | contig 19265 bp, 22 predicted proteins | sample 5560161 | NCBI WGS metagenome assembly JAABUS01 (sample SAMN10711885, study PRJNA513376) | rock metagenome | isolation source: Antarctica rocks | place: Antarctica: Victoria Land, Trio Nunatak nord | collected 2016-01-04 | reverse complement strand
GATGCTGATCTTCGCGCTGGAGCTGGCCCGCCGCGCCAAGGTGCACGCCTGGCCGCTGGTGAGCGTCGCGGCGCATCCGGGCTGGGCGCTGACCGACCTCATCGCCAACGGCCCCGGCGGCGGCAAGCTCGGCCTGAAGGAGCACGTGATGCAGGCCGGGTTCCGCCTGTTCGGGGAATCGGCGGCGGACGGCGCCCGGCCGATCGTGTTCGCCGCCGCATCGCCCGATGCGAAGGACGGCGGCTACTACGGCCCGACCGGGTTCCAGGAGATCAAGGGCGCACCTGGCCCTTCGCGCATCATGCCGCAGGCGCAGGACCCCGGGTCAGGAAAGCGGCTGTGGATGGTATCGGAGGCGCTGACCGGCGTGGCGTTTTCACCGGAGGCCGCATCGGCGCAAAGCAGCTAAGGCGGGTTGAACATGAATGGGTCCTTGTCCGCTGCCGCGGCGTCGGCAACTGGTGCCGCGTTGGCTCCACCCGCCCGCGAGAAGCGTTCGACGATATAGAGCGGGCGCTGCTTGGTCTCATTGAACACGCGCCCAAGGTACTCCCCGATCACGCCCAAGGTCATAAGCTGAATGCCGCCGAGAAACAGGACGAAGGTCAGAAGGCTCGGGTAGCCCGCGACCTCGTTGCCGAACAGCGCCGCGCGCGCAACCACGACCGCGCCGTAAACCAGCGCCAGCGCCGCGACGCCCATCCCCACGTAGGTCGATATCCGCAGCGGGACCACGGTGAAGCTCGTCACCCCTTCGAGCGCGAGATTCCACAGCCGCCAGTAGTTCCATTTCGTGTCGCCGGCATGGCGGGTGGCGCGGTCATACGGCACGGCCTTGCTGGGGAAGCCCACCCAGGCGAACAGCCCCTTCATAAACCGATGCTGCTCGCGCAACGAAACCACCGCCTCGACCACGCGCCGGCTCATCAGACGGAAGTCCCCGGTGTCGCGCGGAAGCCGCACATGGCCGATCCGCTCCATGACCCGGTAGAACGCCGTGGCGGTCGACTTCTTGATCCAGGTCTCGCCCTCGCGCCCGCGGCGCTGCGCATACACCACGTCGTAGCCGCCCCGCCACTCCGCCGCCAACGCCTCGATCAGCTCCGGCGGGTCCTGCAGGTCGGCGTCGATCACCACCACGGCATCCCCGGACACGTGGTCGAGGCCGGCCGTCATTGCGACCTCCTTGCCGAAGTTGCGCGCCAGGTTGACGATGGCGATGCTCGGGTCCGCCTTGCGCAGACGGTGCAGCACCGCCAGGCTCGCGTCCGTGCTGCCGTCGTTCACATAGATCGCCTCCCACCGGCCCAACCGGCGCATCACGGCGGACAGGCGGCGGTGGAATTCGGGCAGGCCCTCGGCCTCGTTGAACACCGGCACCACGACGGAGAACACCGGGCGCGCCGCCATGGGGCTTGCGCCGCCATCGATCGGACCCGGGGTCAAGGCGCGAGAGCCAGCACGGCCGGATCGTCGCGGGAACAGAGCAGCAGGTCCCCCAGGCGGCGGCACAGCCGGTCGCCGCCGGGAACCAGCAGGCGGGCGTCTGGCGCGGCGGGCGGCAGAATCACCCGCAGCTCATGCGGCTGCCAGGCCTGGCCCAGCACCGCCGCGGCGTCGCAGGCCAGGACCGGCGTGGACCGCGCCACATACATCGTGTTGACCTGCGGCGCCGTGTTGGACGCCAGCAGCAGGACCTGCATGAACCGGGTGTCGCCGCCGTCCACCCCGCACTGGAAGGTCGGCCACAGCGTCACGCGGTCATGCGCGGCGATGATGGGCGAAAGTGCCCGGGCATCGACCGCCCAGCGCTGCGGATACAGCCACGCCCGGACGTTGCTCCAGTTTTGCGGCATGTCCGCCGCCTGCAGCCCGACGGCGGCCAGCAGCACCGCCGCCGCCGCGCGGCCCGGCAATCCCCGCACCACGACCGCCACCGATCCTATGAGCAGCGCGTAGGCCACCGGCCAGAAGAACCGCCCCGTCACCCGGAACTGCTGCACGAATGCCGGGATGCGCTCGATATGCAGCACGCGGTACGGGCCGAAGTAGGCGGTTCCGCTGGCCGCGAACAGCGTCAGCCCCAGCAGCACCAGCAGCAGCCCGCCATGCCGGCGCCAGCGGATCCCGCCGCGCCCCATGGCAGCCAGCACGCCTGCGACCGCCAGCAGCGCCAGCAGCCCGCCGCCGAGATACTGGTAGCCCTCGCCGACCTGCCCGCCCGTCGCATCGAACGTCATGTCGGGGAACAGCGTGGTCCGGCTGGGTGCGAGCGGCGCCAGCAGGTTCATGGAGAATATTCCGTAACCCAGCGGTGTCGCCGTGCCGCCGAAGCCCAGCACGACCGCCGCCGCGCCCGTGCCGGCCAGGCCCAGGGCCAGCCAGGCCGCGGCGGGCCACCAGCGTTGCCCGGCCAGCAGCAGGCTGAGCGGCCCGGCCAGCAGCACCGCCGCGACCATCGCCATCAGGTACGGATGCACCAGCAGGCTGACCAACAGCAGCGGCACGCAGGCCCACCAGCCCCGGCCCGTCCGGACCAGCCGCAGGTACAGCCCGATCGCCAGCAGGATCAGCGCATGGGTGCACAGGGCGGTATGGCCGAACCGGGCCAGCAGCGTAGGCAGCAGCGACAGCGCCGCCACTGCGAGCGTGCCGGGCCAGCCCCGCACCCCGGCGCCGCGCAACGCATAGACCGCTGCCGCCGGTTGCAGCAGCCATGCCAAGGTGATCCAGATTTCCTGCAAGTAGAAGCCCGGCGGCAACCAAGCCCGGAACGGCTTCAGCAACAGCAGCGCCAGTGGCAAGCTGTCGGTCAGCGCGACGTTCACCCCGCCCAGCGCATCGACCTGCATCGGCGGCCAGCCCCAGGGCGACGCGAGGAAGTAGCGCTGTGCGACCATGCCCTGCGCCCGGTCGCCCCATTGGGCGACACCGCGGAAGTCTGCCGGGGACAATACCGTCATCGGGAACAACGAGGCGACGAACAACATGCCGACGGCCAATGCCGCGCCATAGGCCATCAAAGGTTTTGGCTTCATTGCCAAGGCTAGGCAATTCTGATTGCCGAAGCAACGGCCGGCCCCGCTCTCTTACAAGGGCCGACCCAGGCACGATATTTTATCGACGGTCCGCTTTTCCCTGCCTGCAAGTGGCCAAGCTGGCGGGAGCCTTGGAAATCACCCGTTCGGCCGCAGCACCACCTTCGTGCACTTGTCCTTCTTGTCCCGGAACGTCTTGTAAAGCTCCGGCCCTTCTTCCAGCCCCATCGCCCGGTGCGAGATGATGAACGAGGGGTCGATCTCGCCCTTCTCGATCCGCTCCAGCAATGGCTTCAGGTAGCGCTGCATGTGGGTCTGGCCGGTTTTCCAGGTCAGGCCCTTCTGCATGAACGCGCCGAGCGCCACCGGGCCGACCTGGCCGGCGAACACGCCCGGCATCGACACGATGCCGCCGGGCCGGCACGCCAGGATGGCCTGGTTCAGCGCGAACGGCCGCTCCATGCTCACCGTCGCCGCCATCACCGCCGAGCTGACCTTCTGCATCAGCGTGTCGGCGCCGTGGGCCTCCAGGCCGACCGCCTCGATGACCGCGTCCGGCCCCTGGCCGTGCGTCATCTCCATCAGCGTCTCCTGCACGTTCTGCGTGCCGAAGTCGATCGTCTCTGCCCCGGCCTCCCGCGCCAGCGCCAGGCGCTCCGGCACGGTGTCGATGGAGATGACCCGCTTGGCGCCCAGCAAGAAGCACGACTTTGCCGCCAGCACCCCGACCGGGCCGCAGCCCCAGATGGCGATGGTGTCCTCGGGCGTGATCTCGCAGTGCTCAGCGGCCATGTAGGCGGTCGGAAAGATGTCGGACAGGAACAGCACCTGCTCGTCGGTCAGGCTGTCCGGCACCTTGATCGGGCCGACGTCGGCGTAGGGCACCCGGACGTACTGCGCCTGGCCGCCGGGGATGCCGCCAGTGATGTGCGAGAAGCCGAACAGCGCCGCCAGCGGGTAGCCGTACTGCTTCGCCTGCATCTCGCCGTTCGGGTTGGTCCGCTCGCAGGCCGACCAGTTGCCCCACTTGCACTGCCGGCACTCGCCGCAGCAGATGGTGAACGGCACCACCACGCGGTCGCCGATCTTGAGCTTAGTGTTGTCGCGGCCAACCTCGACGACCTCGCCCATGCACTCGTGGCCCAGGATGTCGCCGCTCTCCATCGTGGGCACGAAGCCGCCCATAAGGTGCAGGTCGGAGCCGCAGATGGCGCAGGCGTTGACCTTGATGATCGCATCGCGGCCCTCCTGGATCGTCGGGTCTGGCACGGTTTCGCAGCGGATGTCCTCTTTGCCTTGCCAGACGAGTGCGCGCATGGGTGGTGTCCTCGATTTGATGCTGGAGCGAGAACACGGAAGAACCGGCCGGGATGCAGCAGGTTTTTTGAACAGGCCGTGATCGCCCCCGCGTCACAAGCCCGTCCGGCCCTCAAGCACCCCAAGCGCGTCCGCTCCGGTTTCCGTTTAGCGGCTTCACCGGGGCGTCTGCATTACCCCGAAGATTTCCTGTCATATTTTTTGAATTACTGTCTTTTGAATTCCGCTTTGGCAGCGCCTGTTGCACTCCGGCCTTCGCGAGGATGCAATGATCCCATATGCCAATTTGAAGCCAGGACGCGGTTTCAAGCCACGCCAGGCAGGCTTGTACTACGCCCAGCGTATCACCACCGACCGGTCGGTTCGCCGCACGGTGTCGCGGGCGATCGCCTCCGTGATACGCCTGCGTCACGGCGCGGGCCTTTGGGTTCCGGTCGCGCCCTGCTACGAGACGGTCGTGGCCACGTTGCGGGAGCAGGGACTTGCCGTGCTGCCCAGTCTTGTGTCCACGGCCCAGTTGCAGGCCATTCTAGACTACTTCGAGGGGAAAGACGTCGTGGGGGCCGGAGGCCGCCTGATGTCCCGGGATCAACTTCCGCCTGACACGATGATGGCCTCGTATTCCCTGACTACGATTCTCGAAAGCCCGGACGTGCTCAGCTTGCTGAATACTGCACCCATTCTGCGCATTGCTGCGGATTACCTTGGCTGTAAACCGACGCTGTCCAGCTTGGGCGTGCGGTGGTCTTTTCCCGGCGGACAATCCGCCGAGGGCACGCAGCTATTTCACCGGGATCCCGACGACTGGAGGTTCCTGAAGTTTTTCGTCTATCTGACCGACGTTGATGCCGGCGCCGGGCCACACGCCTATATCGTGCGGTCGCATTTGCAGGCGACGCAACTCCGCTCGCACTACTATTCCCAGCGCACGATCGATGAGCAGTACGGCAAGGCGAATACCCGCATCGTAACCGGTCCGGCCGGAACGGCTTTCCTGGCAGATACGTCCGGTATTCACGCAGGCCTGGTTCCAACCGATACGCCGCGCCTGATCCTGCAAGCGCAATACTCGTTGCTGCCGGTCTATGCGCTGCGCTATCAGCCTATGGCATCGCAAGAAGCCGCCGGCTTCGATCCCTATGTCAACCGCCTGCTTCTTGCGACCTGATCTCAGCCGTCGGGCCGCAGCGCCGGCCGGAGTGCGGCGGGCATTTTGAACAGCCTCGTCCTCCTGTCACAGCCCCGTCCGGCCCTCAAGCACCTCAAGCGCGTCCGCGACGAGCCGGCTCTCGGCGGCAGCGGCACGGAACGTTTCGACGGCCTGGCGAAACAGCAGCACTTCGGCGCGGCCAGCCTGGCGGTCGAGCCCTTCGGCGTTGAAGCGGTGCGCGTCCGCCGTGATGCCGAGCCGGCGGGCGGCGCGGGCGCGAGCGACGACGTGATCGGCCGTCCGCTCCACGTCCTCGCAAAGGCGCGCGACCTCGGCGGACCGGCTGGCAGCGTAGCGGTTGGAGTCCATCGGTTCAGCCCTCCGGGCGGTTGTTGCACCGGATGAATGCACGACGCGGAACGTTGGCGTCTGTGGCAAAGATCACATCGGAGGCGACTGAGCGGCATCCCGCGGACAATCACCGCCCCCGGCCGCGCCCGATCACCCCGTCGCCGAACCGGCTGCGCAACTGGTCCATCGCGCGCTGCACCGCCACCCGCCGCGGCGCCTCGGGGTCCGCGAGGTCCGGCTGGTCCGCCAGCCGCCCCGGCAGCAGCGGGTGCGCGCCCAGCCCGATCAGCCGGAACGCCGTGCCGTCGGCCTCGCGCCGCAACAGCCCGCGCCCGGCCTGGAACAGCAGGTCCGGCAGCGCCGTCGGGCCTGGCAGCCGCTGCGCCCGGGTGCGGCCGGCGAAGCGCGTGGTCTTTAGTTTCAGCACGACGCCGCCGGCTGCGAAATCCTTCTCCCGCAGCCGCCGCGCCAGCTTCTCCGCCATGCGCCACAGGTGCGTCTCCAGGATGCGCGGATCGGCGAGGTCGGCGTCGAAGGTCGTCTCGGCGCTGATCGACTTGGTGTCCTGGCCGGGCTGCACCATGCGCGCGTCCTCGCCGCGGGCGCGACGGGCCAGCGCCGGGCCGTCCTCGCCGAGGCGGGCCAGCGCCGTGCGGTCGTCCAGCGCTTGCAGGTGCGCGAGGTGCGTGATGCCCAGCGCGTGCAGCTTGCGCTCCTGCGCCGGGCCGACGCCGGGCAGCAGGCGCACGGGTTCCCCGGCCAGGATCGCGGCTGCGTCCGAGCCGAGCACCGCGAAGCCGCGCGGCTTGTCTCGCCCGGCAGCGAGCTTGCTCAGCAGCCGGTTGGGCGCGAGGCCGATGGAGACGGTGACGCCCGCCTCCCGCTCGATGCGCCGCGCCAGGCCCGCCAGCACCGCGGCGGGCGGCGCCGCGTGCAGCCTGGCGGTGCCCGACAGGTCCAGCACCGCCTCGTCGATCGACAGCGCCTGCACCAGCGGCGTGAGGTCGGCCATCAGCGCGCGGATCTGCCGGGCGGCGGCGGCGTACTTGGCAAAGTCCGGGCGGATGATTTCGGCGTCGGGGCAGGCTTTCAGCGCCTGGAACATCGGCATCGCGCTGCGTACCCCGTGCATGCGGGCGACGTAGCAGGCGGCGGTCACTACCCCGCGCACCCCGCCGCCGACGATCACCGGGCGGCCCGCAAGCTCCGGCCGGTCGCGCTTCTCGACGCTGGCGTAGAACGCGTCGCAGTCCACGTGGGCGATGTGCAGACGGAACAGCTCGTGGTGGCGGACGATGCGGCGCGACCCGCAGGCGGCGCAGGCCGCACCCGGCGGCGACGCGCCGCAGTCGCGGCACAGGCTATCGGTGAAGCGGGGGCTATTGATCAGGAGACTGGCGATCGCCCGGCTCAAGCGGCCATAGCCACGCCGCCCCGCGCACGCCGCTGCTGTCGCCGTGCAGGTTGCGCAGCACGGGGGTCGTCGCCGTGTCGCTGAACACGTAGCGCGCCAGCAGCGCCGGCACCTGCTCGTAGAGATGCGGCATGTTCGACACCCCGCCGCCCAGCACGATCACGTCGGGGTCCAGCAGGTTCATCACCACCGCGAGCCCGCGCGCCAGCCGGTCGGTGTGGCGGTCCAGCGCCGCCTGCGCCGCCGGGTCGCCGGCCGCCGCCTGGCGCTCCACCGCGCCGGCGTTCGGCAGGCCGCAGGACCGGGCGAGGCCGGGTCCGGCAAGATACAGCTCCAGGCAGCCGGTCTGGCCGCACCAGCACGGCGGCTGCGGCCACTCGTCGTCACGCGGCCAGGGCAGGGGGATGTGGCCCCACTCGCCGGCGATGCGGTTGCGCCCGCTCACCACCCTTCCGTCCACCACGACGCCGCCGCCGCAGCCGGTGCCGAGGATCACCCCGAACACGCAGCGCTGCCCGGCCCCGGCGCCGTCCGTCGCCTCGCTCAAGGCAAAGCAGTTGGCGTCGTTCTCCACCCGCACCGGGCGGGCCAGCGCTGCCGCGAGGTCATGGTCCAGCGCGTGGCCGATCAGCATCTGCGAGTTGGCGTTCTTCACCAGGCCGGTCGCCGGGCTGATGACGCCGGGGATGCCGACGCCGACGCTGGCCTGGACGCCCAGCTCCGCCTCCGCCGCGCGCACCAGCCCGGCGATGGCCGCAATGACGCCCTCATACGTCGGCGGCGTGTCGGTGCGGCGGCGCAGCGCGACCCGGCCCGCGGGATCAAGCATGGCGATCTCGATCTTGGTGCCGCCCAGGTCGATGCCGATACGATATCCCATCGCCATACGATAGCGGCAGCGACGCCGCTTGCTCAAGCGCCGCGGTTGCGGAAATAATGCGGCCGGAGAAGCATGCCATGGCAGAGACGATCCTCGACGTGAAGAACATGAAGTGCCCGTTGCCGGTGCTGCGGGCCAACCGGGCGCTGCGCGGCATGGCGCCGGGGGAGCGGCTGCGCGTGCTGGCGACCGACCGCGCCGCCGTCGCCGACTTCCAGGCGTTCTGCCGCGAGACCGGCCACGCCCTGGTGGCGCAGGCGGAGGACGCGGGGGTGTTCAGCTTCACCATCCGACGCCGACCCGATTCCGCGCCAGGGGAGCCTCCCGGATGACCGTCGCGCTGTTCACCCATACGGCCTGCCTGGGCCACGACAACGGCCCGTTCCACCCGGAGTGCCCGGACCGCCTGCGCGTCGTGCTGCAGGCGCTGGAGCATCCGGACTTCGTGCCGCTGCTGCGCGAGTCGGCGCCCGAGGCGACGGCGGCGCTGCTGGAGCTGGCGCACCCCGCCGACTACGTCCGCGCCATCCTGGCGATCCGGCCGCCGCCCGGCGAGCACATCCAGCTCGACGCCGACACCATCATGGGCCACGGCAGCGCCGAGGCGGCGTCGCGCGCGGTGGGCGGCGCCTGCGCGGCGGTCGATGCGGTGATGGAGGGCTGGGCGCGGGCCGCGTTCGTCGCCACGCGCCCGCCGGGGCACCACACCGAGCGGCGCCGGGCGATGGGGTTCTGCCTGTTCGGCACGGCGGCCATCGCGGCGCTGCACGCCCGCGCCCGCTGGGGGACGCAGCGCATCGCGGTGGTGGATTTCGACGTGCACCACGGCAACGGCACCCAGGACATCCTGGGGAGCGACCCCGACATGCTGTATGTCAGCAGCCACCAGTGGCCGTGCTACCCCGGCACCGGCGCGTCGGAGGAGCGCGGGGTCGCGGGCAACGTGCTGAACATTCCCCTCGCACCTGGCGCCACCGGGCCGGATTTCCGCCGCGCGTGGGAGCGCAACGGGCTGCCGGCGGTGGATGCGTGGGCGCCGGAGCTGCTGATCGTGTCCGCCGGGTTCGACGCGCACCGATCGGACCCGCTGGCGGAGCTGCGGCTGGACACCGAGGATTACGGCTGGATGACCGACCAGCTTGTCGCGCTGGCCGACACGCATTGCGGGGGCCGGTTGGTGTCGGTGCTGGAGGGCGGCTATGACCTGAAGGCGCTGGCGGCCAGCGCCGCCTTGCACGTGCGGCATCTGATGCGGCAATAGGTCGCTCGGTGCCTATATCCGAGGACGAGGAACAGGAGCTGAGAATGGCCGTGATGCAGGCAGACCTCAAACTGAAGCAGAAACAGGCATTCTGGGAGACGCCGCGGAATATCGTGCTGTTGCTCGGCGTGGCGGTCGGAGTTGCCGGCGTCCTGGGCTTCAAGTTGGGCCAGAGCAGTCCGCCCATACAAATCATCTTCCAGCCGGGATCGATCGTCGCTCCGCCGGCTGTCGCCCCGCCGGCGCCGACGAAATGATGCCGGTCAGCGTGTGGGGTCGTCCCTGATGGCGAATGACGTGACTGGATTGTCGTTCGAGGACGCGCTGGCCGAGCTTGAGGGCATCGTGCGCGGGCTGGAGGGCGGCAAGCAGAAGCTGGAGGAGGCGATCACCGCCTATGAGCGCGGCGCGCTGCTCCGCCGGCACTGCGAGGCGAAGCTGGCGCAGGCCGAGGCGCGCGTGCAGGCGATCGTCGAGCGGGCCGACGGCACGGTGGCTCTGAAAGCGATGGACTGATGGAAACGCTGACGGCGGTCGATGTCCCGGCGGCGCTGGCCGAGCACGCGGCCACGGTCGAGCAGGCGATCGACGCCTTGCTGCCGCTGCCGGACGGGCACGAGCGGCGGCTGATGGAGGCGATGCGCTATGCGACGCTCGGCGGCGGCAAGCGGCTGCGCGGGTTCCTGGTGATGGAGGTGGCGGCGCTGTTCGGCGTGGCGCGGGCCTCGGCGGCCCGGGTGGCGGCGTCGGTCGAGATGATGCACGCCTACTCGCTGGCGCATGACGACCTGCCGTCGATGGACGACGACGACCTGCGCCGCGGCCAGCCCAGCACGCACCGGCAGTTCGACGAGGCGACGGCGATCCTGGCCGGCGACGCGCTGCAGGCCCGTGCGTTCGAGCTATTGGCCGACGCCGACACGCATTCGGACCCGCTGGCGCGCTGCGAGCTGGTGGCGGCGCTGGGGCTCGCGTCCGGGTCGCGCGGCATGGCGGGCGGACAGATGATCGACATGGCGACCGAGGGCCGGCGGCTTACCAACGACGAGGTAACGCGGCTGCAGGCGCTGAAGACCGGGCGGCTGATCCAGTACAGCGCGGAGGCGGGGGCGATCCTGGGCCGGGCGGCCGGGCCGCTGCGGGCGCATGTCGCGGCGTATGGCCGGGATCTCGGCGCTGCGTTCCAGATCGCCGACGACGTGCTGGATGCGGTGGGGACCACCGAGGGCATCGGCAAGACCGCCGGCAAGGACGAGGCGGCCGGCAAGGCGACCGTCGTGGCATTGCTGGGCGTCGAGCGCGCCCGGGCGCAGGCGGCGATGCTGGCAAGGCAGGCGGCCCGGCACCTGGCAGCGTTCGACGGCCGGGCCGACCGGCTGCGCGCGCTGGCGGACTACGTGGTGTCGCGCGGGCACTGAAAGCAGTTTTCCGTCTGCACTCAGGGAGCGTCCATGATGTCGAAACTCGCGGAAGATCCTCGCATCGACCCCCGCATCAAGGCGGTGTTCGGGTCGTTCAACCTGCCGGTCCTGCCCAGCGTCGCCAGCCGCGAGGAGCTGCTGGCGCAGGAGAACTCAGAGCAGGCCCTGGCCGCCGCCGCGGGCCTCACGGCGTTTCTCGACGCCATGGGCACCGAGGAGGTCGCGCCGTCGAAGGGCCTGAGCATCCGCACCGAGCGGTTCACCTCCTCGCCCGACGGCAATACGGTCAACATCCAGTTCATCCGTCCGGACAACGGCCACATCCTGCCCTGCGTCTATTACATCCACGGCGGCGGCATGCAGTTCTTGTCCTGCTACGACGGCAACTACCGGGCCTGGGGCCGGATGATCGCGGCGCGGGGCGTGGCGGTGGCGATGGTCGATTTCCGCAACGCGCTGCGTCCCTCCTCCGCGCCGGAGGTGGCGCTGTTCCCGGCTGGGCTCAACGACTGCGTCGCGGGCGCGAAGTGGGTGCGCGCCAACGCTGCCACGCTAGGCATCGACGCGAACCGCATCGTCATCGCCGGCGAGAGCGGCGGCGGCAATCTCACACTCGCCGCCGGGCTGAAGCTGAAGCAGGACGGCGACATCGGCCTGATCAAGGGCCTTTACGCCCTCTGCCCGTTCATCGCCGGCGAATGGCCGCTGCCGCAGAACCCATCCTCGATCGAGAACGACGGAATTTTCCTGAACCTGCACAACAACCGCCAGGCCATGGCCTACGGGATCGAGGCGTTCCGGGCACGCAACCCGCTGGCCTGGCCGGCATTCGCCACCGCCGACGACGTGAAGGGGCTGCCGCCCGTGGTGATCAGCGTCAACGAGTGCGATCCGCTGCGGGACGAGGGCGTCAACTTCTACCGGCTGCTGGTCCAAAGCGGCGTCGCCGCCCGTTGCCGGCAGGCGATGGGCACCATCCACGGCACCGAGGTTTTCCCCGCCTGCTGTCCCGACATCAGCCGCGACAGCGCCCGCGACATCGCGGGCTTCGCCATGGGCTGAACCAGGGCCATTCAGTTCTGCCGTCGCGCCGGCCTTGCGGGGGGCGCGGATTGCGCACCGTGGCGAATGCGGCAAGCAGGACAGCGAATGGCGCCAGGGCGACCTCCACGAAGCTGGGAAGTCGTCCTCATTAGCTGCTGCCTTCCCTTAGGCGATTGTGTTGTTTGCAAACACAACGTCGATGATGGCAGTTAACCAGCTTGGTTCTTAAGCGGTGATTCGGAGTAAGCAGTGACAGTGCCTGATGCGGTTGGGTTGATTGGCGTCGCACTTTATGTCGGAGCTTATGCTGGATTGCAGACCGGCAAACTGGGGCTGGCAGACGTAAAGTATACCATTCTGAACGCTATTGGCGGACTGGCCGTGATCTTCTCACTTGTCTGGAGCTTCAACCTTGCGGCGTTCGTCACACAGGTTCTGTGGCTGATATTTACCCTGGTTGGCTATCTGCGGTCTCGGAGAATCTGAGCCGAAGCACTTGGGCAGCTTCTGTCCTAGCCTCGAGTGCGTGTTTGCGGGGCACATAATCGCCTTCCCTTATGCTTGCTTACGCCTAGAAAACCCGCTCAGGCCGATACGGCAGAACTGAATGGCCCTGGATATCGTCGAGATGCTCCGGAGCAGCCTTATCAAAAAACTAACAAATATACAAAAAATTTTGCAAGCAAATTACTAAATAACAGATAATCTGACGAATGATAGGTGAATACAGAAATTATTAGACTGATAAGGGCACAAACTCTAGCATCTTGCATATTAGCGCTTTTACATATAACAGAAGATTTGATCGTTGCGGCTTCAAGCTATTTGTAATGCTTTTATCGTGGACTTAGGTCATCTAGGAGGACAATCTTGCGCATCCAGGTGAGTTTTGGCGCGGTACTAGCGTGTTGTTTGATAGCTTGTGCTATTTCGGCAAAGGCTCAGTACATAGATTCATATGCCGAATTGGACCAGGATATTGTTAGAGTTGATTATAAAAAGGAGACTGAAGAGCTTTTTGGACAAATAAAGGCTCTGTATTTTGCAGTTGGATGTAAAGTGGTGCCGGATAAGGCTTCCCTTGCCCCTTACATTCAAAGTCTCAGTCAGGCCTTTGAGGCCCGCGCTCATGAAAGCGGAATACATCCGAATGAGACCGGTAAGATGAAGCAAGCAGCCAGTGAAGGCATGGCAAGAGCCAAGGAGGTGGGCGCCTGCGAATTCTGGCGTCAGCATCCGGAAATGGTCAGAGAAATACGCAGAATCGCCAAGCCAGTCCGCTAAGGACGACCGGCTCAACCTCGCCAAGGAGCTCGGGGCCATCCCGGTCGATATGCGGCGGTGCGACCCGGTTGAGGAGATCCTCGGCCAGACCAACGGCCAGGGCACCGACCGCGGCTGCGAGTGCGTCGGCTACCAGTGCCGCGACCGCCATGGGCGCGCGACGAGGGCTGGACCAAGGTCGTGCTGAAGCCGGCGGCCTGACCCAGCCGCAATTATGCGGCGATTCGGTTAAGAATTCGCTAGCGGAGGCCGCCCTGGCCTGTTCCACTAGCGGACTACCCGAAAGAGCAGCCTCCATTGCCGAAACGACGCGCGGATCAGTTGCTGGTCGATCGCGGCCTGGTCGAGAGCCGCACCCGGGCGCAGGCGCTGATCCTGGCCGGCAAGGTGTGGAGCGGGGACCGCCGGGTGGACAAGGCCGGGGACGGCCTGGCGGCGGACGCGGTACTGGAGGTGCGCGGGCAAGACCATCCCTGGGTGTCGCGCGGCGGGCTGAAGCTCGACCACGCGATCCGGCATTTTGGCTTGAGCGCCGCGGGGCTGACCGGCCTGGATATCGGGGCGTCCACCGGCGGGTTCACCGACGTGCTGCTGCATCACGGCGCGGCGCGGGTGCATGCGGTCGATGTGGGCCACGGCCAGCTTGCCTGGAGCCTGCGCGGCGATGCGCGGGTCGTGGTGCATGAGCGCACCAACGCGCGCTACCTGACACAGGCGCAGGTGCCGGACCCGATCCAGGCGCTGGTGTGCGACGCGGCGTTCATCGGACTTTCGACCCTGTTGCCGGCGCCGCTCGCGCTGTGCGCGCCGGGCGCCTGGGCGGTCGCGCTGATAAAACCGCAGTTCGAGGCCGGCCCGGGCCAAGTGGGATCAAAGGGCGTGGTGCGGGACGCTGCCGTGCACCGCGCGGTCTGCGCCCGGGTGCGCGACTGGTGGGCGGGGCTGCCGGGATGGGGCGTGCTGGGGATCGAGGCAAGCCCGATCACCGGGCCGGAGGGCAATCGCGAATTCCTGATCGCGGCGCAGCGGGTCTAATCAAAGCGTGCGGCGGCATCCTGCCGGGCAATCTCGGCCAGCAGCGCCCAGACCCGCGCCGGCTCCATGGGAACGTCGGGGTCGTTCAGGATGCGGTCGAGCTCGGCGAGCTTGGCCGCCTCGTCAAGTTCGGTCATGCCGGCGTTCCTTCTTTGATCCGGGTACTCTCGCGCATGAACGTGGCAGGCGTGTGACAGTTCGTTATTGTGCTGGACCGTACGAAACGTCAGACCGAGGACAGCACGGCCGGGGCCAGGGCCGGAGCCTTCGCCGCCGGGTGGGCCGGGTTGCGGAAGCGCAGCTCGCCATCCGGCGCGCTGTCAGGCTCGGGCAGGCCGAACAGCTCCAGGCGGGAGACGCAGGTGACGGCGACGACGCTGCGCGCCTCGGGGTGGGTCATGAACTTGCGTGCCTCCCCCTCCAACTCAAGCTTATCGCGCAGGCTGCGCCACTCGGGACGGTCGGTGTCCTCGATGAACATGGCGAGGATGCCGGGCCGGGTGCCGGTCAGGCGAACGGGAGCGATGGCGGCCATGCGGCGGCGGATGGCGACGGCTACCGCGTCCTCCTGTCCGGCGCGGGCGGCCATGACGAAGATCCCGCCGCCGGCCGCGGTGACGGACAGGTGCGCCTCCGGCCCGAACTCCCGCCGGAGCCGCGGCATCAGCCCCAACTCGTCCGCCTGCGCCGCCGCCAGCATCAGCGGGTCGAGCCGCAGCACCGCCGCCTCGTCGTGGTCCGCCCGGCGCGACTGCCCGAGCATCGCGGTGATCCGCATGTGCAGCGACGCCAGCAGCCCGTCGCCTTCGGCCTCGCGCAGGCCCTGCGGCAGGGTCATCTTCAGGATGTAGCGGCCGGGGTGCATGCACAGCCAGGTCTGCAACTCGGCGTCGATGCGGTCCACCAGGCTGAACCACGCGCCGCGGTGCACGTAGCGCCCGTCCTCGGCCGAGACGACGTCGCAGGCAACCTCGGCCTCCATGCCGTCGCGGTGCAGCAGCAGGTCGAACGGCGCCGCGTCCTCCAGCCCGGCGAACGCCACCGCGAAGCCGCGCGAGCGCTGCAGCGCTGCGGTGCGCAGCAGGTGGAAAGGCGGCACCAGGCAGGCGTCCTCCACCAGGGCGGAGCGCAGCAGGGCCACAAGCCGCAGCCGGCCTTCGTGCGGCAGAGTTTCGAATAGCGTGGCGGCGGCGACGGCAAGGCTGGCGATCCGGCACTCGGCGACGCTTGGCGGCCGGCCAAGCTGGTTTTTCCGTAGCCGCTCTATGGTGAACTCGATGCAATAGCGCTGTGACCGTTGCCGTCCCGCCCGGGTCTGCGCCGAGATGCCGGACCGCAGCGCCCCTAGCCGATCCCGCCATGGACCAACACCAACGCACCCGACGAAGGCGTCGAGTGCTGCGGGATCGATCAGGTCAGGACACGACTGCATCTAACAAGCATTCCTGCCACCACTTCCGATTGCGCGCAATACAATCTGTCAGCCGCGCCGGCGATCCCACGACTAGTTGCGCGGCAGCCGTGCCGATCCCGGCGCGTCCGGCACCTGTGCCCGGTGCCGCAGCAAGTGGTCCGCCAGCACGCAGGCCAGCATCGCCTCGCCGACCGGCACGGCGCGGATGCCGACGCAAGGATCGTGCCGGCCGCGGGTGATCACATCGACATCCCGCCCGGTCCGGTCCACCGCCTGGCGCGGCACCAGGATCGAGCTGGTCGGCTTCACCGCGAACCGCGCCACCACTGGCTGCCCGGTCGAGATGCCGCCCAGCACGCCGCCAGCGTGGTTCGAGCCGAACTGCACCACGCCGTCCCGCATGCGCATCTCGTCCGCGTTGCCCTCGCCCTCCAGCGCCGCGGCGGCGAACCCGTCGCCGATCTCCACGCCCTTCACCGCGTTGATGCCCATCAGCGCCGACGCGATGTCCGCGTCGAGCTTGCCATAGATCGGCGCGCCCAGGCCGGGCGGCACGCCGTCCGCCACGACCTCGATCACCGCCCCTACACTCGACCCAGCTTTACGGATCGCCGCCAGCTCCTCCTCCCAGGCGACGGCGGCCACCGGGTCCGGGCAGAATAGCGGGTTTTGGTTAACGATATCCCAATCCCAGTGCGCGCGATCGACGGCGTGCGCGCCCATCTGCACCATCGCGCCGCGCACCCGCACGCCTTGTCCCAACACGATGCGCGCAATCGCCCCGGCGGCGACCCGCATCGCCGTCTCCCGCGCGCTGCTGCGCCCGCCGCCGCGGTGGTCGCGTATGCCGTATTTCAACTCATAGGCCAGGTCCGCATGGCCCGGCCGGAACTGCTGGGCGATATCGCCGTAGTCCCGGCTGCGCTGGTCCACGTTCTGGATCTCCAGCGCGATTGGCGTGCCGGTGGTCAGGCCGTCGAGCGTGCCGGACAGGATGCGCACCTCGTCCGGCTCCTGCCGCTGGGTGGTGAAGCGCGACTGGCCGGGCCGGCGGCGGTCGAGCCAGGGCTGGATGTCGGCCTCGGTCAATGGCAGGCGCGGCGGGCAGCCATCGACGACGCAGCCGATGGCGGGACCGTGGCTCTCGCCCCAGGTGGTCACGCGGAACAGGTGGCCGAAAGTGTTGTGGCTCATCGATTTAGCTTTTGCATTTTAGCTTTCGCATCCGGGAAGGCTCATTGGTCGCTGGCGACGTTGATGTCCGGCGCGGTTGGGTTCTTCATGCCGACGACGTGGTAGCCGCTATCGACATGGTGCACCTCGCCGGTCACGCCAGAGGACAGCGGGCTGAGCAGATAGAGGCCGGCGCCGCCGACCTCCTCCAGCGAAACGTTGCGCTCCAGCGGCGAGTTGTACTGGTTCCAGCGCAGGATGTAGCGAAAATCGCCGATGCCGCTGGACGCCAGCGTCTTCATCGGCCCGGCCGACAGCGCGTTCACCCGGATGCCCTGGCCACCCAGATCCGCCGCGAGGTAGCGCACCGAGGACTCCAGCGCCGCCTTGGCGACCCCCATCACGTTGTAATGCGGCATCACCCGCTCGGCGCCGAGGTAGGTGAGCGTCAGCAGCGACCCGCCCGTCCGCATCAGCGGCACCGCCCGCTGCGCCACCGCGGTGAACGAGAAGCACGAGATGTCCATCGCCAGCAGGAACGCCTGCCGCGGCGTGTCGAGGTACTTGCCGCGCAGGTACGCCTTGTCGGCAAAGCCGATGGCGTGCACCAGGAAGTCGATGCCGCCGCCGTCCTGGCACCAGGCGTCCTTGATGGCGGCGAACGCGCTGTCGATGCTGGCGTCGTCCGACACGTCGCAGGGCACCACGACCGAGCTGCCGACGCTCTGGGCCAGCGGGCGCACCCGCTTTTCCAGCGCGTCGCCCTGGTAGGTGAAGGCGAGTTCCGCCCCCTGGGCCGCGCAGGCGGCGGCGATGCCCCAGGCGATGGAGCGCTCGTTCGCCACCCCCATGACGACGCCGCGCTTGCCCTGCATCAGGGTGCCTTGGAGGACTGGGCTGGCATCCGGCATCGGGGACCTCGGTCGGTGGTGGGGTGGGTTTGGCGTGGTGGCACATGCCGGCGCATCGGGGAAGCCCCGGTATGTTGGGCTGGGGGTGGCACTTGGCGCAGCAGCCCCAACTCGGCATGGTGCGCCCAACCTGGAGACCTGTCATGCCGGACACCCCGCTTCCTTCAAACGCATCGTCCTCCATCGAGACCCGCGGCATCCCCGAGGCGGCCGACCCGTTCCGGCTGTTCCAGGCCTGGCTCGACGAGGCCGCCGGCGCCGAGCCGAACGACCCGAACGCCATGACCGTCGCCACCTGCACGCCGGACGGCATGCCGTCGGCGCGGATCGTGCTGCTCAAGGACTTCGACGCGCGCGGCTTCGTGTTCTACACCAACCGCGAAGGGCGCAAGGGCGGCGAGTTGATCGCCAACCCGCGCGCCGCCCTGCTGTTCCACTGGAAGACCCTGCAGCGCCAGGTCCGCGTCGAGGGCGACGTCGAGGCCGTGACCGACGCCGAGGCCGACGCCTATTTCAACAGCCGCGCCCGCATCTCGCGCCTCGGCGCGCTGGCCTCCGACCAGTCGCGCCCGCTGCCGTCGCGCGGCGAGCTGGAGCGCCGGGTCGCCGACTTGGATGCGCGCTACCCCGGCGACACCATCCCGCGCCCACCGCACTGGTCCGGCTTCCGGGTGCGGCCGCGGTCGATCGAGTTCTGGCAGGACATGCCGTTCCGCCTGCACGACCGCCGGGTCTATGCGCGGGCGGGCGAGGGGTGGAGCGTCGGCGCACTGTATCCCTGATGTCAGGCTAAAAGATAGTGAATGGGTGAGATGGCAGAATACAAACTACACTATTTTCCAGAATCGGGAAACAGCTACAAGCTGGCGCTGATGCTCACCCTTTGCGGGCAGAAGTTCGAGCCTGTTTGGACCGATTTTGGCAGTGGGGTTACTTGGACAGGCGAGTGGCGCCGGACCGTCAATTCTATGGGGGAGATACCGGTTCTGGTCGAAAATGGGGTAAGCCTGACACAGACTGCGCCGATACTTCTGCGATTGGCCGACAAGTTTGGCCAGTTCCAAGGCGCTGACGACGGGGAGAAATTCGAAGTCCTGCGTTGGCTGTTTTGGGATAACCAAAAACTGAGCGGCTACATGGCAGCCTATCGTTATCGGCGCGCGTTTGTCGAGGATTCCAATAAGCCTGTGCTGGATTTCATGAAGACACGGATCGACGATTTCCTGAAGATCCTGGAAGGCAATCTGCAAAAACGGCCGTTTATCGTGGGCGACAAACCAACCATCGCCGATCTTTCCATGACCGGCTATCTCGCATTCCCGACGAACGAGAGCGGGTATGACCTGGACGCAACTCATCCAGCAATCAGCACTTGGCTGCGGCGCATCAGAGAGCTGCCGGGCTGGATTGCGCCCTACGAGGTTCTGCCGGGCCAGCGCATGCGCTGTTATGTGTGATACCAATTGCCTTAAGTCCTGATTTCTGGTGTGGGCTGAAGTGTGGTTGCCTTCTAGTCTGTTCGGCGCAGGAGGGGTTGGTGGGAGCACGCGGCTTGGTGGTTCGGGACGACAT